>ENA-UOXV01002720-UOXV01002720.1-marine-metagenome-genome-assembly--contig:-NODE-2720-length-22781-cov-6.895010_pt1 | contig 22781 bp, 40 predicted proteins | sample MGYA00238165_ERZ766961 | MGnify/ENA primary metagenome ERZ766961 (study PRJEB28924, sample SAMN03173240) | marine metagenome | biome: Marine; feature: Water; material: Subsurface seawater | place: North...
CTCTCTCTCTCTCTCTCTCTCTCTCTCTCTCTCTCTCTCTCTCTCTCTCTCTTTCTCTCTCTCTCTCTCTTCCCGTAGCTGGACTAAACATCTCACATAGAGGCGCAGCCCCCAGGGCCAAATAATGTCAGTAGTAAGAAGTATCGTCAAACAGCATCTAGACCAATGTCGATGGAGACTGCCTGGTGTGTAAGTCCACCGACCGATATGCGGTCTACCCCACTTTTCGCAATCTCCCCAATCGACTCGAGGTTCACGCCGCCCGACGCCTCGAGCAAGATCGGGAGCCCCGCCGCGTCACGCTTGGCCACCGCTTGCGCCAGCATTGCGGGCGGCATGTTGTCGAGCAGCACAAAATCAATCTTTCCTGCCGGTAGCGTCAGCAACGCGTCGAACTGCTCCAGGGTGTCAACCTCGACTTCAAAAAAATTGATCTTCGCACCACCAGCCCGCAGCTTTGCTGCGCGCTCCGCTGCTTCGCCTACCCGCGCGGCCACCTCAGTCGGGGTGAACCCCGCAAGGTGGTTGTCCTTGATCAGCACAGCGTCATGCAGCCCAAGTCGGTGGCAAAATCCTCCTCCGCAACGCACTGCATACTTTTCTAGCACGCGCAACCCGGGCGTCGTCTTGCGCGTATCCAGCAGCTTCGCGGCGCATCCACCCCCCTGCATGGTGCAAGTCAGTGATCGTCGCCAAAGGAGCTTGAAAAGGGTGCACAATTTCCAGCACAGGTGCGAAGATCCGTCGCACAGGGATGGCACCCACTGCTGCAGCGACCATGGCTTCGTGGAACACTCTTGTGCGGGTAGCAATCCCGCTCAAGCGACCAATTAGGTTCAATACGGGGCGTTCCAGTCTTAACATCTCGTGAGATGGACCCTTGAACACACAAAGGCTTGTCCCCTTGGGCACCTTCGTTCCGTCCGCGATGACTTCCTTGAGCTCGACATTAGACGCAAGCAAACGGATCGCCTCAGGCAGCACAGCTAGGCCAGCTGTCACAAGTTCCGCGCGACTCACAATTCTAGCCTCCAACACCTGGGACTCCTCTACGTCCCACGGATCATCACGTTAAGAGTCTCCTGAAAGTGTGCGGCAATCGTTGTTGCCAACAGGCCAATCCAATTTCGAGCTGGCTGCGCTTACCAAGCATAACCTTGCATGTAAGGTCTCCTGGTTCACCACCGAGCCCAAGATCCTCATCCCGCGCAAGTTCTAGTAGCCGCGTCACGAGACCTGTGAAGCCCTCGGATCAGCATGACACGCTCTTGCTCAGGTAATAGCGAAAGAGCTGGTTGAATTCAAACCTGTCGATGCAAGCTCCGCGTAGAGCTCTGAGAGAGAGAGCTCGTTGAGAGCGTTCCCCCCGTTCGCTGCAAGAGTCGACGCCATCGCCGGGGATACTGGGTGGACTGGCGGCCGCACTCGGGTCAGACCAGTTGGGCTCCAATTCCACTAAAATGGTCACGTAGACAACTTGTGCGTGAATCCTTCTTGGCAGGAGGCCTTCAGCGCTTTGAGGCCAGTCCTCCTCTGGGCGTGTGGGAACACGCTGGACTCGCGCCGTCACCGTCATTTACACACCATTTAGGGGCATCTCTACTGCGATCATCTTTCCATCATGTTCAGACAGAGGACGCCGCGGTGAAACAGTCTGGATTCATCCATTGGGCCTGAAAGCATGCAGCTTCCCAAGCTGAGTGATGCTGCAACCGTCATCGATGGATTCGTCGGATTAGGATCAGGTGCATCACGGTACATGATGATATGTTCATCCATCATTTTCTTACACACGGTGCCCACCTTCGCAACTGATTGAGCAGATGAGCGCCTGCCGCGTAGCAAGGGGAAGAGAAAGTTGTTCGCTATTTGTACAGCCGCTGAGAAGCGAGTGGCAACAGATGACCTCGTACCTAGAGGAAATGCTCTTCAAGCGCCTCCACTTCCACTACGCGTTCTTTCTCGTTGGTTTCATGTGCCTGATGTATTCTGCACTGTACCTCCTTTACACGTTCACAGTCGCCGGACTCAAGAAGAGTCATCCAGGTCCGCGAACCAAGGTCTCATCTTACCCACCTAACACAGCCCCCAACGCCCTCTAATTCCCCCCTATTCTCCTGCTTTCGCGGCGTGCCACGAAAGGAAATTCAGGTAAGACTGTCCACGCGCGGACCTCACTACTGTGGCAGGTACTCGCAGTGGCGAGGGAGCGGGGGCTTTCGCAGTCGCTCTTCTGGCTGTGCGTGGCGTACGCAGGGTCGAATTCAGTCTCGAAGCTGGCGCTCGATTACGTCTCGATCCCGACGCAGATCGTTTTCAAATCGTGTAAGCTCGTCGCTGTCATGATTGGCTCCACATTCATCCTTAAGAGGACTTACTCGCTCTTCGAATACGCGATTGCCTGTGGGCTTGTCATCGGCATGGCGTGTTTCGCGGCCGCAGACCTCAAAGGCGAGGCGGCTGCCGCGGAGGCAAGTCATGCACGAATGTTGTTTGGGCTGGTACTCCTCGTGGGCTCACTTTTTTGCGACTCTGTTCTCGGAAACTTGCAAGAACTTGTCCAGAAGGGCAACGTTTGCCACGAAACCGAACTGATGTACGTGCAGTCGCTCTTCTCTGGGCTTGTCCTTTTTGTGTGGACGGCCCTCTCAGGCGAACTTTCCGCGAGCGTCGCCCTCTGCGTCACTTCGGTCCGCTCATCCTAATCTCAACCCCACGCCCCCTGGCACACACGTGAGAGCGGCAGTCTCCAGGGACCTCACATGACATGTTATCCTCTTTTGGTACACAGCCGACGGTTGTGGTGTGCGTAATCGTCTGGTCGCTCGCCAACATGATGGGCGTTGTGCTCTTGCTCAAGGTCCCCACGCGCTCTTTGACGCTGTACCCTCTCCCATTCCGTCGTGCCTTTTCGCACCATGGCTTTAGCCAGCCGTGGAAGGTATGTAGTGCTGACTCCATGGATCGTGTGATGTGACAGGTTGCTGGCGAGTTTTCGGCGGTTACAGCGGTGCTAACGGCTTTCATACGCAAATTCTTTTCACTGCTCGTCTCCTACATCGTGTTTCCTAAGCCCCTGACGTGGTCTCATTTCGCTGGTCTGGTGTTCGTCTTCTCCTCGGTGGGAGCACACGCGTGGCAGAAGCTCAAGAAGAAGTCACAGAATTCGCCACACTTGCAACCGGCCGATATGCGCAAGGTGAACGAGCTCGAGCGCATCGAAAACGGCGTGGCCGAGCCGCAATCAAATTTGTACACACACCTCAACCGTGATCCCGACCAATATTCTGCCGGTTCCAACGGGAGATCGGGGTTGAATCCTGTCCGCTCACCGGTCTTATCTCCGAACAAGCACGCGCGCTAAAGGCAACAGAGTGCAAGCGCGGTGGCAGTCCTTTGTAAATTTCTTGAAGCAGTCCGCAACGACAACCCATCCCTGTGGCTGCTCACGTGGCTAAAAGGTCGACACCTTGCTCTTGCATCGCTGCGCGAGTGTCTAGCATCTGGCGTGGTGAAGCATGTGGGAGGGCGGTCTCGTCTTCAGACTCGCTCTCGCGGAGACGCGGCCACTCCATCAACCCACCTGCCGCCCATGCGCGCATGACGGGTCCGCCGTCTTCTCCTTCCCCGCCCCATCGGTCTCTCCAACCTGCCCCAAACCGCTGCGGGCCCGGCAACGACACGACTCGCTCTCTGCCCTCTTAATGTTGGGCCGCGGGCGGCAGGCGTGCTACAGACTTGGCTGGCAGACGACAGAGACGGGCGGAACCAGCGAACAACGCACGAGAGGCAAAACGAGTGCTGCCCTGCGCAGTCCAGACGCAATACTCCGTGGTCTGCCAGCCAATCTGAGCAAACTTTGCACTCCAGTGACCCTTCGTTCGCCGCCAACACGTGCCTGCTTGAGGCCACGCTCACGAGACCGCGGCCCTGCTCTAGCTGGGTACAAATAACTCATGTCAACTTATGATATGCAAGCTACTCTAAGTAGCGCGGAAAGGGCTGGCGGGGTCATGCGGCCTCACCTCCTGCTGGTCTGCGCAGCAGCGCTGGCTGCTACGCCAAGTGCCGCAATTCCCACTGCTGCGGGCACTCCTCCACTACTCGCGCTTCGGTGCGTTCGGGGCGGATCCGACGAGTTGACTAACTATGCGTCCACCGCCGACGAAATGAAGACCAAAGTCAACGCAATGAAGGCGAAGGCAGATGCTGCAGACGCCCAAGCGGCAAGCCTTTCGGCAAATGAAGTTCGGGCAAGGAAGCCAACCGACACAGTGGTGAATGAAGAGGACCCTGAGAGGCTGTATTCCCTGCGGTTTCGCAAGTCAGACGCTCTAAAAAAGGCTGCCCCAGAAGTGCAGCAGACCGTGATCGAGCTGCGTACCTGCGCTGCCCTCGAGAGCCTTGGCATTAGCGACAAAATCAGCGCGCCTACAGATTCTCGGAGCGGCTGGGAGAAACTCCGGAACTCACTTGGATTCATCGGGTATACCCCGGGCGACGGCCACCCTCCGCTTTCAGAACGTCAGCCGCGCAATAAAGTTATGAGCCCCGTCACCGCGTCGTCACGCGGCGTTACATTGCGCAGGCACAATCCGTATACGCCGAAAATTCGCAGCTACCCGGGGAAGCAGCACGTCGAAACGCTGCTACGGTTCGCCAAGGGGGTGCCGTCCCCCTTCCTACCTGAAACTAAGCATTTCCCATGCTCTTGGTGTGTGCAGCCCTGCATCTCAGACCTCACTTCCCATTGAATTGCTGCACTGCCTACAGGTCCTCACCTTTGCAGCCATCAGCGCAGTTGCGCATGTTGGATACGAGTGGAAGGCAGGGCCTAAGCGTTCCACACCGCCACCTGTGCGGACCACTACTGGTCTGCCCTACTAGCGTGAGTTGATCTGAACATTAGGGTAAGCGCTTAGAGGACTGTGGAGCTCCCAAAATGGCGATGCACGCACACAGCGTCTCTGGCAGAGCATTTGCGCAGCGAGACCAGCTACCGCTCTGCGCGTACTGTAGTGGAGCAGCGAATACACTGCAGCCACGACTTGACGGTTGCCTTTGCGAGCAACACAGGCGATGGGCATCACTTAATGTGCCTACGCCCTCGCACGGACTGCATGCGATGCATTCACTAGAAAGACAAATTTTTTCTTTGCCAGTCAAACCTCAAAGAGTGCAGGAAGCCAATCCCGAAGTTGCTTGGCCATCCTCCAGCCGGCCCGGCCCCACTTCAGGCGTACTCGTGCATTCGAAGTTTGTGATGGCTGTAGTAGATGTCTTCTCTTGCCCAGAAAGATTCTACTTGTTCGACGAGATGTTGGCCACAAGCCACTCCATGCCTGAGGAGAGCCCCTCGCCCGTCTTGGCAGAGCACGGCTGGATGTGCCACACACGGTCCCGGATGTTGTGCAAACCCAGCGCGTCCGTCACCTCGTCAGGCGGCAAAGCGTTCAACAGGTCCTGCTTGTTGGCGAAAAGCAGCAGCGGAACACCCGCCAGCTTCTCCTCCTGTGCCGGGCATCGTCGCACTCACCCCCGTCAGCCCAGGGCATAGAAAACGGCATCAGATTAACCACCAGAAGCACCAGTGCAGCAACAAAAGATCATTTTTGGCAAAAAAGCCTCCTGCCCAAGCCAGTCCTTTGTCATGACACGCCACAGACCCAGATTGGCATGCACACACCTCGAGCAGCTGCTGAAGTTCCGCACCAGTCTCGTCCATCCTCCGGCGATCCGAGCAGTCAATCACATATACCTGCAAGTAAGGAGTGAATGGATTGTATTTGCACAGACGGATACATTCAACCTAGGACAATCTGCTCAGGGGTTTCGCTTCGCTTGGACTCCTGAGCTTGCCACACATCACATCAAGTTCGTGTCCGCAGGCTCCAAGCTAGTCAGTGCGGCAAGAACGCACCAGCGCGTCAGTTTGGTCAAAGTAGTTGCGCCAGTATGGGCGGATAGACTTTTGCCCTATGTGCATATCGAGAAACCGTCAGAATTCGCTGCCACAGTGCTGCCTCCATTTTTAGTGTGATTGTCTTCGGCAGTTCAATGTGAATGGTGGCGGATGCTTTTGACTTACCTCCAATGTCCCACACATTTAGCTTGAAACCTTCGTGTAGCACTGACTTGATGTTGAAACCTTGTGTCGGCATCGTCTGCGTGATGTCCTCATCAGCAAGCTTCTTGAGTGCGGTGGTCTTACCGGCGTTGTCAAGACCCAGAACGAGAATGCGGAACTCCTTGTCCGTCTTCTTGAGCTTCCGGAGTAGCGTGAGAAGACCCATCTCGAATCAACCCTTTCCCTAGGACAAAAAAGCGGTGGGCGATGCGCTGCGACGGCTTCTTGCCCCTCCTCGCTGTCCTGGGACACAGTGGTCGTTGGAGGACGAAATCCACATTTTCAAAAGGTTGACTGACATTTGCGGTCAACTTATTAACTTTTCCAACATGTTCTTGGAGCCATTGCCTCTGAGAGCATGCGAACCGCAGGAAACCTGCAGCGGTGTGTTGAGCAGAGCGAACAATGTCGGCAAAGGGTAAGAAGGGAAAATCTGGGGCAGAACGGCCAGGTGAGACAGAAATTGCGAAGGAGCGGCGATCTGGGGTCGACGAATTGCGTGCACGGCTTGCAACCGAGGCTGAAGTCATCGTCCACGAGAAGATGCCGGCCAAGATCCTTGAGCTGACCAAGCTACTTGAGGATGGGGAGCTTTTCAAGTACCCATCACATGACGATCTGGTCCAGGTGTGCTTGATACCGGCAAATCCTTCAGGTTTTGTTGTTGCTCTTCCTGGAACATTCAGTGCGCACGCCCCACCGAGGACCGACCACTACCTGAACTGTGGGCACATTTTGCAGCCTGTATCTCAGGTATCATGGTCGGGGGGAGAAAAGAAGCGAAAGCTCGACGAGCTTTCTCCAAGGCGTATCAAGAGTGATCCGGATGCGGATGGCGTGGGAAATGGTGCTGTAGTGAAGAGTGACTTTGTGTTCGCGAGCAATCCGTCGATCTTGCAGCAGCAAGAGCTTCTGAAGTCTGAGATCCAGGACTGCCTTCAGATGCTTTCGAAAGTGAAAATCTGGATTCACCTGAACATTCCCAAGGTTTTCACTTGCTCAGAAACAACTCGCTCACTGCCAGCGTGTGGACACAAGCAGAGCGCTCCCTTGCGTCGCTAATCTAGACGAGCGCAGGTTGAAGACGGGAACAACTTCGGGGTCTCGATTCAGGAGGACACAGTCAACGAATTGACCAAGGCTGAGGACACCTCGTTCTCCATCCTCGAGTCGTAAGTTCCCTGGCTCGTTTGCCACTCACCGCAGGCGTCCGGCCACCACTGCCGTACCTGACTGTGTCGCCGGGGTGATACGAGCAGAGTAAACAAGTACTTCATGACAAGGGGGAAGCTGGTCTCGCGTATGGCAAAATATCCCGGGCTGCAAGACTACGCAAAGTCAGTGCAAGAGGTGGATCGCCGAGAGAGGGTGAATCTATGCCTTTCGCTGCTCGACCTGCGAAACAATTACTTCATCCTTTTCGACTCCATCACAAAGAACATGGACAAGATTAAGAAACCGCGCTCCTCGGTGGATCTGCCCTTCACTTAGTGGTAGACGGGGACCCAGCATTGACAGAGGACATTTCAATAAACTCGTGAAACCTCAACCCAACCAGAGACGCACTCTCTCGCTGAGAGGAGGGGGAAAGTCACTGAGACACGCAAAGACGAAGGGAACTGGTTGTGAACGGGAACCGCTTAGCGGAATGAGTGACTTATGTGAACTAGCCGGTCACATCCTCTGAGAAAGAGGGGAGACGTTCATTGGAGAGAAAGAGAGAGCGAGTGAGAGGGAGAGCGAGAGAGAGCGAGAGCGAGAGCGAGAGAGAGAGAGAGAGCGAGAGCGAGAGAGAGCTTCGCCCTGAAGACCCGCCCGACGGGATGTACCGTAACTGGGACAATGTCAACTACGTCTGAGCGCCCTGCCGGATGGCCGAGTCCTCGATTGATATGTAATCAATATCCTCGTAGAAGGGGGTTATCAAGCTGGAAGCAAAACCAGGAAGCCTAGAAAGATGTCCCGTAGGAAGAAAAGCAGATGTGGGATTCTACACCCCTCCTGAGCAGAGAGAAACATGCGTTTACTGACGAACAGCAGGGGCCGGGAGACCGCGGTAAAGAACCCGCATACAAAGAGCACGCGGGGGGCGGGAGCCGGAGCAAAAGCCCCGACCCCGCACCGGGCCCGTGCCCGAGATCTCGGGAGTTGTGAGGAGGCTTAGGGCGCAGCCCAGTGCTTCCCACATAGAGTCCATAACCTGATCTCGTGGCACCTCCCTCTTTCGTAGAGGGCATGAAAGGCGGAATGCTTACTCCACCGCGGCGGACTGTCGTCGCAACCACAAGAACAGCTGCTGCGTCATCAATTTCTCCTTTACGAACAAGCCGCACGCCTGACATGCCACCTAGGCTTCTAAGGCGAGGCTTTGCTTCGGACACACCCAAGGATCCCGGACTGCAGGTTTCCGCCGGGCATTTGTCTCCCTGGGCATCAAGAAAAGGCGCTGGCGGCCGCGGGACAATTCTGCCTGAACATGGCAAGCCGATGCTTCCTGAAGCGAACATGTTGTTGCGAAGAGCATCAATTCTGCTGGTAAGAGACGATGCTAGCGCAGATGCTGCTCCCTCACTTCTCACATGCGGGCCTGTGCCACAGGAAGAGGATTGTATGACAGACGACGAATTCCGCGTGGCAAAACACTCAGCTAGCACCGTGATCACGAAAGGTGGTGAAGTGGACAGCGATGTACTGAACACACTCAGGCAGCTCGTGAAGAGGGGTATGGACCGCAAGGCGGACTCGGCGCAGCAGGCTCGTGATCGCAACCCCACGCCCCTCGACGATGTCAAAGAGAGCCCAGATTTCAAGACTGCACCCAGAAGTGGAACCCAGTGTGTTGTATCCTGATGATATTGTAGCGGGAAAGATGAAGTGCTGCCAACAAGGACTGCTCGAGCGCCGTACGGTTTAAATTTCATCCAGCAAGCATACGTCGTCTTGACGGTTCAGCGATTACGGATGCAAGCCTCGCAGACATAGTAGCATTATGCATTTTGCACATACCCTCTCATCAACAAGAGGACTCTGCGACCCCTAGCCCAGGCCCCCAATGTCATGACATGATCGAGTCAAGGAACTTGAGGAAGCGAGCAGCGTAGTCTCGAGGCGGAACAACCGAAATCTCTCTGCAAATAGCCCCCGTGGCAAAAGATGAGTCCCATGGAAAGACCGGTTGGGCATGCCGTGACGCACTTCATTGCCTCTTGCACGGTTGGGGGGGGGGGGGTTGTGCCCACGTGCGATCATAGCGAAAGCCTTTGAAGAAGTTTTCAGCAGCCTTTTTCCGATTGTAATACTGGAGGTAATCGATGATACCCATGAAGAAAATCTCTTTCCCCGTGATCGCCTGTCCGCGGTCATTCTCACTCAGCGACGACCTGCACTCGCCCCCCACGACACGCGTTAACACCTAGTGAAGGGCCCAGCGCGCGCATGGCAGGCACCAAAGAGTGCTCGGGAGTAATGACCAGCCTCCGTCATCCTCCTGGAAGGTAGAAGTATGCGTTGTGCTGCTATCCTTCAGATGCAACATGAGGGAGCCTGTACGGAGGAGATGCTGCTTGCGCTTGATCTTCTTCTCAAGCACCGCCACACTCTCGCGCGGTTCCGCCGCAGTCAAGGAGCTTTTTCGAAGGCTTCGATTGTGCACACCGACCAACAGTGAGTAGTCCATCACGCCGATGGAAGCAAGAAAAGATGCATCCGAACGAATCTGGTCCATCAGCAGCTTTTTGCGCTCAGCGCCGAGGCGCAGCTCGCCAAGGCGCTCCTTAAAATCAAGATCTTTGTAAATGACTGTTGCCTTGAGTCGTTCGTTTTCTGGGACAGCGCGTCCCACCGTTGAGCCCTTGAGGTCGTAACGCTGGTGGATCGCGCGGTCTGTGTCGAAGATGTTGCACATGACAATTAGGTGCATGCCCCCAGGTTTAACACGATGCATCCCGAAGAAACGGCACAATAGCGTATTGCGGTCTTCTTTTACGTGTACGTAGTACTTCGCAAGCGTTTTCCGGAAGAACTTGCTCTCGCTCTTTGTGATGGTCTTCATGAAGTACCGGCCATCTGCTGAGATCAGAAATTTCTGCCCACTTTTGCTCCCTGTCTCCGCTGTCGAGATCTCCGACACGCCCTTGGAGAGAATAGACGTGAGATAGGTTTCGTCATCGACCCCAAACCTGCGAGGAGATATCGACATTTCATTGCTGAGCGCACTATGCAGGTTGCAACCCCACCTGAAGCAATCATGATGTTGAACGGGCACGCACCAGTGCCGCAGCGACCGAAATACCCGTGGAGCGTAATCCTTAAAAATGTCACGACCTGCAGCCGAATCGTGCCGCAGTGGCGTGATGTCACATTTCCTGAATTCTCCCTGGCTGTTTGCGTGTCTCGCTTCTTCCGCAGTACGCGACAGGGTGAGTTGCAGCCCTGACATGTATGAACGCGCAAGGGGAATAGTGACCTTCTCGATCCATCTTATAGTATTCGTCAAAGTCTTCAGGCTGGATCTTGATGTCGCCCCTCCGGCGCTCGCTATTCGTCTCTTGCATGTCTTCACGCGCTTTCTGTACCGTTGTTGCGATCCCGTCCACGAGTGTGGACACAAAGGTCCAACTATTCGTCCCCTCCTGCACTATAGCACCCATTTTGGTGCGCCCTGCAATGGCTTTGCTCGAGAAGGAACTTTCCAGCCTTTCCAGCCAGGGTCTTACCGAGCGCACTGTGCGGACTGTCGAAGACTTTGCCCACCACTGGGGCAGCACCCGATTTGCTTTGGCTTCAAAACCATCCGTTCGACTATTTTCAGAGAGCGGGGTCTCCTTATTCGCTGCTTTCCCTGCACCATCATCCTCATGCACAGTGGCTGGCAGATCGCGACCGGCCGACCCACTCCATTCCACACCATCGGGGACTGCAGGAGAATGCATCCGAGAAGAATGCACCCGGCTGCACCACCCTGCCAGGCTCGCCAGGTCAATCGCCCCCGATAGAACGGGTGCTGTGATCCGCCGAGCCGGTAACTAGCCGTACCACCACCCCACCGCCGCGATCCGGCACGTCCGCGTAGTACGCGAGAATCCCTGTTGCACGGTTGAGTAGAAATCCCGTACTTGTGGAGCCATTGACAAAACATGTCGCGGAAAACTCGCCTGTCCCCGGAGGCCGACGGCTGCCGGGAGACAGTCGCAGCACAACCAGGATCTACTGTTATGGCTGTTTGGTGGATTTCGGACAGGGCCTCCTTTGGGAACCCAAGTGCTGGCGGAGCAGCGCGACGATGGATCGGTTCATTGGTGCTCGCGGGATCAGTAGCGATCCTCGTTGAGTCTTCCGCCACTGCCGCCTCCCGACTACCCACGCAGGTTTCGAGGCGAGGATTGCCAAGACTCCGTGGTGGAGGCAACCTTGCGGCAGGAGGTTTCAACCTGATCTCGCCGCCAGAGGACGCTCCGTGGTTCAAGGCCGCGCAGGCGGCTTTGGAGGACGATGAGGAGCCTGACCCGCTTGACGAGGTCACTCCCCTTTGTAAGCCTTGCGCTCTTTGGGCACATGTGCGACGCTCTATACACTTGACAAGCAACAATGGCCGAGACGTTACAGCTGGCTCTGTAGGAATCAGGCATCCAGACGTCAAGTGCGCTCCGCCTGCCAGGATCACGCGAGGCAGCATTGAGCTGATCGATCACGTCTGGCAGGACATGATGATGGGGGACATGTATCGGCTGAATCATGGATATGGCTTCATGGAGGATGATCACAAGACACTGCGGGATCAGTTTGACGGCGTCGCTGAACAGGTTCGCGCGCTGCTCGCCAAGAGCATCGTTATGCTCCACCCCGGCGTCACGTGGTGGAACAGGCTGTTCTGAAAAGAGGTGGGTGTTGCAGGTTCAATTGACGCAACAGTACCTAGTACTCATGAACTCTAGGATTGAGAGTCTGATGCCAGGCGGTTGGAATTGCTCTTACGCCGACTCATGGGCCACGGGGCAGCTCTGGGACAAAGCGGATGACGACTTCCGCTGGACAAGAAGCGCCTGGCTGCAGGCGCTGCGTGCCGAGTCGTGGGAAGAGATGCCGCCCGTGTGGAAGCGCATAGTGACCTCAGCTTGGACGGAATTCCAGGAGTTTCTCGCCGATGCCGCGCTCCCTGACGGCGGACGCTTCACGGAGAAGTACGCGCAGCATGCGCAGGGCTGGGAGGCCATGCGGGCTGCGTACATGTCAAACCTGAACCGCGCGCTGGAGGAGCGCCGCGCGGGCGCGCTCGAGGAAGAGATGGTCGCGCACGCGGCGGCTGCCAAGGCGGTTGTGGACGCGCGCAACGCGGACCCCGAGGTGCTCACGGTTTTCGAGTGGCTGGGGAGGGCTGTGGGGCACGTGTCGCGGATCGTGGCGGGGGAGGAGACCGAGGCGGACGAGCTGGCGCGGCACCGGTCGACTGAGGTGCAACTGTTTGGTATCACGCTCTTTAACGCGCGCGACCCACTCTCCGAGCGCCTCTGGAGCGTCGCTCAGTCGCAGGGCGAGACCGTGACCTCCTGGCCCTTCCGGGCGGCCGCATGGGTGGCTCGTAAGCTCGAACGCGACGGCGCTATCCGCTCGCCGCCGCAGCCGCCGACTCTCAACGGGCAGCACGTACTACTGGGCAACACGGCGGTACACGCCAAGCACAGCAAAGAGGGTGGCGGACATAGCAACAATGCACTCGACCGTCTGCACAATTACATGGCGCAGAACTTCGAGCTCGGACTCAATGGCTCAGCGTGGAGCGCCATTCGCGAGTCGAATGACTCCGATGAAGGCCAGGCGCCGCCGGTTCGCACGCACAAAATCCGACCCCGCCCTGTTCGTGCATGCTGCCGCAGTTATCGCAGCGTGCTCAGCCCGAGGGCTGATCCGTGTAATTGGAGCACAGGCGGCGCGCTTTCCGGAAATGCCGTTCCGGACACCGGCGGCGATGGAGGCGCACCTCGACGAGGCGCTCGAGCGCCTCGTGCGCGCGCCCTTGGCGGCTTCTCCTGAGGAAGCGTCAGACGACGAGGTTCGGCCTTGGCCCTGCCTCGCCATGCCCTGCCCCGACGCGGGTCCTGGTCACCCCACCCTGATCTGTGCTGAGCCGCGGGGCTGTGCGCGCACACAGTTGGCAGCGGAGATAGCGTCGCTCGACCTCGAGGCACCTCGGGGGCGCATCCAGCAGCTGTTTCGTGAGCACGCGGGCGGCGAGATGCGTCTCGTCGCTGCGGGCCTTGCGCTCGACATCCCGCCGACGGAGCGGTGAGTCCCCGCTGGGAAGGAGAGGGGCTTGGCTCTTACACGTGCGGGAAAGATGTATTCGAACACTAGAATGACCGCGTTGGGCGGAGCAGGGAGTGGATGGACGACCCGCTGGCGGACGAGGGCACCATGCTCCGGATCCTCCAGCATCCGCGCATCCGGCGCCTGCTCGTCAAGCCCGACCGCGTCGACCCGCCCATCCTCGTCCACGAGTGAGCGCGCGCGGCGCCGTGTGCTGCCTTGCCTCTAGTGCCGCGGCAGATGCCGCATAGGCGGGCAGAGAAATTGTACCACGCGAAATGTAGCATCTCTAATGCGCTCGTTCCGGGAAGCGCCTCAACACTGGCAGCCTCCACTCCGGTCCTAGACATGACCCGCTGAGCTGGGCCTCCGCTGAGCTGGGCCTACTGGGCAGCAGCAGCGTGGGTCTTGAGCTCCGCCTTCATCTCCGCCTTGTGGATCGATTCGCGACGGACGGCGGGGATCTCGAATGCCCCGGGGTTGCCGCGGAAGGGCGGCATCGGCTTGAGGCCCAGCACTTGGAACATCTCGGAATCCTCGTCCCTCTCGTTGTTGGGCTGCCGCAGCCATGGACTCAGCACTAGACGCTCGCGCGCACTTCTGCACGGGTACCGGCACTGGGGCACTCGCGCGCCGGCACGGAAGGGTTCGGGACTGCGAACCGTTGTGAGCAGCTTGTCGCCCGCGAAGATCGAGTTGGCACCGGCGAGGAAGCACATGGCCTGTTCGGCAATCGACAGATCCATGCGACCGGCCGACAGCCGCACCATTGATTTGGGCATGAGGATGCGTGCCGTCGCGACACAGCGCACCATCTCGAGGCCGGTGGGGCCCTTGATGTCCATCTTAGCCATCGGCGTGCCCTCCACCGGAACCAGTGCGTTGATCGGGACCGACTCAGGGTGCTCAGGAAGGGTGGAGAGGGTGTGCAGGAGCCCGATGCGGTCGTTGTCCGACTCTCCCATCCCAATGATACCGCCCGTGCACACCGAGATTCCCGCGTCGCGGACCTTGCCGATGGTGTCGAGGCGGTCCTCGTACGTGCGCGAGGACGTGATCTTCTCGTAGTAGCTGCGAGACGTGTCCAGGTTGTGGTTATAGCAGCTCAGCCCGGCAGTCTGCGCCCCCAAACATTTCTGTTCACGAATTTTTTGTGTACGAGCGCGGCGCCACATGGTCGACCATGGGGCACGATACGGGCGACGTGATGAGTGGACGGTGCGTGGGCAATCGGGAGGGCGCGCGCCTTGAGCTGCTCAGCCTGCTCCTTGGTGAGCATCCCGAGAGTCGTGCACACCTCCATTCCAAGCGCACGCACCTTGGAGACCATGTCGAGCACGCGTTCGAACTGCCGCGGGCCGACCTGCACGAGCACATTGCCAAGGGAAGAGGTCTCTCAGGGCGACGAGGCGAGGCGACGAGCCAGCACGGGCACATGAATGGCAATGACGCTGACCGTGGGCTACGGTAGGGGAAGCATAAGAAGTCGGTTGGAATCACACCTGGGAGGGACCACGCCAAGCGGCACCCATGCAGAAGCGGGTGCTGCCCGCCTGGTGCGCTTTAACGGCAGCCTGGTACACTTCGTCCAGGTCTAGCAGCTTCTCCGCCACCATCCCAGTGTCCTTAGACCTGAGGCGCCGTATGCGTACCTAAGAGATTTGCAGCAATACTAATCTGGTGCCGAGGGCTGCAACTGGGAGCTGCTGTGCCAACGACTGCTGGGTCGAGCAGGCAGGCACCAGGACGAGGACTGGGAGCAGTAGCCGCAGGTCTCGATGCAGCCACCAGTCTTGATGGACAAAAGAGTAGCCTGCTGCACTTCAAGCGGATCGTGGTGCAGGCGATGCACTGTACCAGCATCGTGGATCAGCTGGAGCAGCGGACGATTGTAGATGGCAGCGATCTCCTCCTCGCTGGGAGGTTCACAGCAGCGCTGTCAAATTTCATTCGGCCTTTGCAAGCACCGGGTGCACAATACTCGCACAAGCTGCAAGACGCTAGTACTCAAACACTACGACGCCGTTGAACGGGCAGGGAAGTACGTCCAGTCATTGCGGATCACGCCCAGCTGGCTCGATCCCGCCGCCATCCCGCGGGGCTTCCCAGCCGCAACGGCAGGGGCCTGCATCCGAGCGGCCTTTGTACCCCATGAGCGCGTGGAAGCGATAAGACCGCGCTGTACATTGCCAGTCACACGCTTGGAGAGAGCCTGCACCGCAACCCCAGCCGCCGCCCAGTTCTGCCGGCGAGCGAGCATTGTTCGGATTGGCTCCGCAGTCCAATGGAGAGAGGCCGCGCGACCTTGAATCCTTTTGATGGTCGAAAGTGGACGGGGCCACTTTCGTCCTGAAATTGAGGCAGTTGAGAGCCGTGGCACTCGTGCTGCCTACCGGCGGCCGGGTTTGATCAGCCTTCGCGTGTCACAATGGCCACCAATGTCGCAACGCTCAAAATGGCAAGTGTTGGGAACAGGAAGTCTCGTCCGACCGTCAGTGGGAACCCATCAGCCGCCCACACCGCCTTCATTGGGTGCGAATCGCTGGACCCCAACCTCTTCCGTAGGTTTTCGAGCCACCGGAAGGAATGCAACCTGTGGCTCACTGTTCGTGGTCATTGGATAGGTGGCGAAAGCCCGCGCGGATTCGCATCGAGTCTCATCGCCCGGGTATGTTTAATAAACAGAAGACGTCGCTGTGGGCGACGATGCCATCGGGGAACTTCGAGGAGCATAGATGGCAACCAAATCCTGCCGCCCCGCCGTCCATGCCGGTGACCATGCATCTTCCTGAGGATCCCGTTGTACCAGATGGTCTCTCTACTCCACGTACAGCGCCGACTGTTTCGCAAATGGATAAGATCTGGCGGCTAATCTGCGCGTCGCCACGAACGCCGAGGTTCGACCCCCTACAGCCGCCCGGGGAGCTATTCTACCACAGCAGCTCTGCACTACCCTCGGCTCAAATGATGTTTGTCTGATACAATGTAGGTTGCAAGCTGGTGATCCAGCTGCCTCAACGTCAGCGGCGCCCCTTTCCGTCTCGGTCCGCAGCACAGCTGGGATCAGCGAGGCGGGGGGTGCAAATGCGCCGCGAGCGGGCTGCAGCAGCGTGCTGTCAGCCAGAACGCCGCGATCAGACTACCGAGCGGGAGACACGACGTCGGGTGGACGACTCGGGGCGCTGGTACCGCCTTTGGAGGATATGATCCTGCAGCCGCGTCGCACCCCGCGAGTCGTTGTTCCCGATGCAGCAGTCGACTCGCCCCGTATGCGCTCACTCCTCAGCGCCCACCCTCTAATCCATCTCAACGATGCTCCACCCCGCGCGCACCGCGCACCAACACACTTCGCCGCTACCCTGAGGCCGTACGCTGCGCCGCTGCCGGAGAAGCTCGACGTGCATCCCTACGACTACCCACGCCTCACCCTTTCTGTGCGCTCGCCCGCCCGCCCCGACGCGCGCGCTGGCAGCGAGTACCTCATCGCTAGCGAGCATTCTTCTGCAGCCCTACGCCCGTCGGGTGTCCCTATCAGCACGCTTTCACGTCAACGAACGAATCTTCCCCGGGCCCACTAAACCCTTTGCCCGCTGCCGCGCGCGGCAGACTGCATGGAACGGGAGCACTCTGTCAATATCGCGACTGCGACACGACCTGCGCCACGGTGGACCAACCTTCAAGATGGAAGATGGCTCGAATGGCCTCTTTGACCCGGCATGCCCGACGCTCAAGCAGCTTGGCGCCGAGCGCCTTAGCTCGCACTCCCAGCAGGACATGGAGGTGGAACTTACGCGCGCTCGAAGAAAGCTGGCACAGTTCCGGCACATTGATAGGCAGACCATTCTCGACGAGAGGCGTGCCTGGGAAGATGAGACGGCTCGCCGCGCAGCCGAGCGCTACGAGCGCTTGACCGAGCGGAGCGGAGGCAGCGCCAGCCGCAGCTCGGGAGATCAACACGGCAACGTGCTAGACAAGGAGGCGCTAACTGGGGACCAAGTGCATGCGGTGCGTGAGGGCGTCGGCTCGGGTGAGGGAATTTGAGGATGGGACATGCCGATCGGCCAGGACGAGGGCTGGCCCTTGCCGCACCAGAATGCTCCTGCGTCCTCGAGCTAGTGGTGTCTCTCGCCGAGGGTGTTTTTAATGCGCGCGCACTAGCATGATGCAGCGTGCTATGATTCGGCGTCACAATGGACAAATATCTTGTATACTTACTTGAGTAGTGCAGCACACAAACTCATGGCAGATCACACATCCATAGGAAAACATGTTCCCCGCCCCCCCTCCATCCCCCACCTCCTCAAAACAGCGGGCTTCTGCCTGCACACTCGTTTCCAGGTACGCTCAGGCGGCTCCTGGCTCCGTGTGCAGGGAGAGCAGCGCAGCGACAGCCGAAGAAATAGCGGTGTCGTTGCGGGGCTTCCGCTCCTCCTGCCTCCGCTCCACGCGCGCCTGTTCACGCTTCATTGCCGACTTTTTCTCCTCCTCGCATGACCCTTCCTCGGATTTCCCCCCAGCGTCCTCAACATCCCCGGTAATCTGACGCGCGCACTCTCTGTCAGCTTGATCGGGGCAGAGCGGTGCGGCGGCCGTTCGGTTGCAAGCGCCTTGCGCAGAGACAGGAATGTAGAGTCACACCTGTGGCGCTCGCATCTCCTTGTAGGGCCACTTTTTGATCCCCAGGCGCCTGCATACCTTCTTAATCGCCGTCTGACATATCCCCTGCTCAAGTGACGCCGCGGCGCAATCTCAGGAGCCAATGCGTCGAGTGGCCGCATTTCTGACGGGCGCAACAGCAGCAATGAGGAGTCATGGGTTGAGATCACAGCGAACGGGCATTTTTGTGGGGGCGGAGCGCACCAGACGCTTTGCGGCGACGTGTAGCGGCATCCCATAGAACTGCTCGAGCAATTCAAGCGTGAGGACCACCGGGCCACGACCTCCCCCCGGCTTGGACTGCCCAGCCTTGCGACGCGGGAACAACGTCACCATATCATCCCCGTTTTTCGCCCCGCTATCCTCAGTCTTTGCAGGCGGCGTTGAAGCCGGTTCCTTGTCCGCCTCGTGCAACGGCGTGACAATCGGCGGGCATGCAGCAGCACGCGGCAGCGTGATTGCAGGCGACATCTTGAGCGGCGTAAGGGCGATTGGTCCCATTGGCGGCGGCGTGAGTTGCTGATTGTTGTGCATGGCAGCGCAGCTGTCCAGCGACGGCGTCATGATTGGCGGGAGCGTCAATCCTTGGCGCTCTACGAGCAACCCCGACTGCTCCATCGTGCTCTCGGGCCCGTTGTGCCTGGGGCGCAATCGATCTCAGGAGATCCGACACCCAGTGCTGTCAGTCAGATCGGCCGACCAACGATCAAGGTTCCTCGCGGGGCGGTGGCCTCTCGGAGAATTCACGCGCCAGTCTCAAGCTCGGCTCGGCGCGCTCCACACGCGAACCCGTTCCCGCGCTACGCCCGGCCCCTCCTTATCTGGATGAGTCTCAAACGCGGACGAGGTTTTGAAGGGGGCCTTTTCTTACCAAAGATGTCTAGTTAGGGGGCCAAGCTACGCCGCGGAGATTAAATGAGCGATGCGCCGGCCTTTCGGGACACAACATCGCAACGTTCCGCCCCAACCGCTGCGGTTCCAGACAATGGCTCCAAGCACATTCGCTCCGCTGAGTCGTATCGCGCCAGCAGCGCCGCGGCGCGTCCGCGGCGCTACCGCGCGCGTACCTACGCTGAGGACGCGACCGCCGGGGGTGGGGCGCATCGCGGGCGCAGCGCTAGGGGAGTAGGATACGGTAGGCCGCCGTAGGCCGGAAGGAAACATACAAGCGCCATTGCAATGGGGGCAAATCACAGCGAAATCTCCTCGCGAGATTTCGGTCGCGTCCGGATAAGGCTCAGTCAGACTCCCCAGAACGGGCCGAGGAGCGGGAACTTCTTGAAATCCCGGCTGCTGCCATTGCTCGGCGCGCATGCAAGCGAGTATGCGTCTGACGTGCAATCGCAGGGGCTGCGCCCTTCATCTCGGTGCTGAACAAAGTAAACACCAATCAAGCCTAGCCGCCATTACTCATCCTGCCCCTCCTCGCTCGGGCCCTTAAGTTCCAAAACGTTGTTCTCTGGATCTGTGACGTACAGAGACGGCCCAAACCCGCCTGCACCGAACCGTCGCTCCACCTGCCGCGCGTAGCGCCCTTCAGCCCTCCCTCTTGGGCCCAAAGAGAGGCGAGGTCGCCAATGCCGAGGGAGGACAGTCATGCACCTGTGCTGCTGCTCCAGCTGGGGACTCGCCAAAGCCTACACTCGTGCGGTTGTCAGCGACAGTGTACCCGCGCTGCAGTCAGGGGCGCGGTGCAACCCTGTGCAAGGGAAGCGCAACGCGAGGCGGGCGGTGGGGGTGCACGCGCGAAGTCGGCAGTAACGGCCTTTGCAACGCGAGAGCGAAGGTCAGAAACATCAAAAGTCGCAAGGGCGAAGGCGATGTGGTCGACGTTGTGCGCAACTGCCCCGCTGTCTGCTGCACATGGCGGCGCGTCAACACAGACAGGTGGGAGAGCGCGCGGTTGAGAAGTTTGCACAAACCACTGGCGATGAGATCCTGGGGAGGGGCGAGCGAACCGGGGGCAGGGGCGGGGCTGGTGTCGTCCGCCTGCCGGATATCGAGCAGGCACGCGCCTACCCGCAGGTGCACGAGCCCGAACGCCTCGTTGCGGCGAGCGACGCGCGCGCCAAGCAAGTCGCAGTAGAATGCCTCGAGACGCGGCAGCGAGTGCGCGCGCAGCACCACATGGTCAAGCCCGGACACGTCCACCGCCCCTCCCGCGTCCTCGACAGTGTCCGGCGTCGAGCCTGCGAGCTCGAGTGCCAGCTGCTTCGAGCGATTCCGCGGGGCGCCGATGAGGCGCGCAGCGGTCTTGGCCGCAGCAGACGGGCTCATCCCGTCGCGCATCAGCCCGGTCAGCATCTCCCGCAGCTCCGTCTCTCCAGCCTGGCGCAGTGTTTACATTTCAGCGCGCCCCCACCCGCGCACCCGCCAGAGAGCTAGCCGCGCCGCGAGCCGCGCGGTGTATTGGCCTGGGTCTCCCGCGCGCTCGTGGGAGGGAGGGCCGCACGCCTGCGCTTCATCCGGCGTGAGTGCAGTGCCTCGCGGCGCAATCACGATGGTGAATTCGCCCTTTGGCGGGGACTCCGCGAAGCGCGCGGCAGCGTCCGCGGCGGGCGCGTGGATCAGCTCCTGGTGCAGCTTGCTCAGCTCACGTGCGACGAGTAGCTCGCGCCCGGGATCCTCCGCAGCCAGCTCCCGCAGCGTCGCAGCAAGGCGGTGCGGTGCCTCGTAGAGAACTGCTTGCGTTTGACTCGCGAGGGCAGCATGTAGCGCCGCGCGCCGCGCCGCGCCCTTTGCAGGCAGGAAGCCGAGGAACGCAAACCCGTCGCCCGCAAGGCCTGCCGCGCTGACAGCCGCGACCGCTGCGCACGCCCCGGGGATCGGCTCCACCTTCACCCCGCCCGTAACGCAGGCGCGAACCAATTCCGTTCCTGGATCGGCGATTCCCGGTGTCCCAGCGTCGCTCACAACCGCCGCGGACTGGCCGCTCTGCAGGCGCTCAACAATCTCCGGCGCAGCGGCACGCCAGTTGTGCTCATGATGACTCAGTTGGGGCGTACTGATGCCAAAGTGCTTCAACAATCTACCCGTCCGCCGTTTGTCCTCGCTCGCAACGAAGTCGACTCCCTTCAGCACCGCCAGCGCGCGCATGGTGATATCCTCGAGGTTTCCAATCGGTGTCGCAACCACGTACAGCGTGCCTGCCTGCACTTCAAACTTCGCTACAGGCGCATCAACCACGTCGTCTTCAGACTCTCCATTTGATGCACACGCATAGATGCCGCAAGTCATGGAGCGGGGTCCAATGTGGCTGCTGCGTATCAGATTCTTCCCCGCCAAGCGAAGTGGGCAAGCGGCGACCTTCCGCTGGGCTTGGATCGGACACAGCGCGAAAGCGAGACGCTGGGCACTGTCAGGATACAAGCATACAACAGAACGTGGCGCGGGAGGTGTGGCTGTCGCGGCTATTCCGGCGCAGATCAGGCCAACGGCTAGCGCGCTGGCCCGGGCCCCCGACCACATCGCCGAAACCATGTCTCAATTTTCGGGCCCGCCTCTGTTTAGCACGTGCGGCCAGGTGCCTCACAAACTCCAGCCAGTGCTGGGGGTGGGGGGAGTTCACAGGCACGCAAGATGACAGAGGGTGAAGCTGCCGGGCGTATTTTCGCGCAGTTCACCTCATCAGGAGGGGAGGCAACCGGGCCGCAGATCGAGATCCCGCTAGATCTCAATAGCAAGTCGGTGTCCCGGCTAACTCCCTGCGTCGGCGATGGACAGCCACACCCCAGAGCACTGGATGTGAGCACGCGCACTTGAAGGCCGTGCTGAAGAGCATAATATGTGTTGATGCGTATGCATTGTGGCGCAGGAAGCTGAATGGGGTGATCAACGAGCTGCTGGAGAATGAGAGGTCTGAACCTTACTCATTCTACATAAACGATCAAGAGGTGGCGGGCACGTTGCAGGAGGCGCTGGACGAGCAAGGCCTGACAACAGAGGACGTTATCAAGATCATTTACCAGCCACAAGCGACATTTCGTGTTGTGGCAGTCACTCGCTGCTCGGGCACGCTGCCGGGGCATACCGAGGCGATCCTGTGCGTCGCCTTCTCGCCTGACTGCCAGCGGCTGCTCACTGGCTCGGGCGACGCCACTCTCCGCATTTGGGACCTAAACACTGAGACGCCCATTCACACCCTCAAGGGGCACAAGAACTGGGTTCGCCCCTTGCCGTCCCCATTCTTGCCCTCGATCTCTCGCGCTGCTCGCCCCGTAGGGGTGCGCTGACGCAACGTGGGGGCGGGGAAACCAGGTGCTGTGCTGCGCCTACAGCCCGGACGGGTCGCTGGCAGCATCCGGGTCCATGGACAAGGAGTGTCGCATCTGGGATTCCTCCACCGGCCAGCCACTGGGCCGACCTCTCAGCGTACGGCCCCAACCACCGCTTCCCAGCAGACCAGCAAGGCCGGAGTCCCGTCAGCGCGACGATGCGAGCGCCGAGTGATCGGCGCTAAACGGGGGCACTGAATGGTTGGTCGATCGGTGGTGGCAGCGGGGGGGGGGGTTTAAAGGTTAAAGGGGCGTTGGGCGGGGGTGCAGGGGCATACTACGCACCAACGCCCCCCGTGCCGGCGCGCTGGCTCCTGTCGGGCAGACAGGGCCGCACCGCCGCGCGTTGCGCCCGCGTCACGCCCACCGAGTGCGTGGCGCGCCGCGCCCGCCACCGCCACCGCCGCCGCCAGCGCCACGAG
>ENA-UOXV01002724-UOXV01002724.1-marine-metagenome-genome-assembly--contig:-NODE-2724-length-22746-cov-4.601692_pt1 | contig 22746 bp, 22 predicted proteins | sample MGYA00238165_ERZ766961 | MGnify/ENA primary metagenome ERZ766961 (study PRJEB28924, sample SAMN03173240) | marine metagenome | biome: Marine; feature: Water; material: Subsurface seawater | place: North...
TGTGATGATGAACATAGCAGGATTGAAGCCAAAAGTAATCAAGCCTATGTATTTAAGGAATGTTTAGGGCTGTCTGAAAGCCATTCGTGCGAATGGTCAGCCATAATACGGCTACTTTTGCGAGGGCTCGTGTTCGCTCCCAAGCATTTGTAATTAAACGCGCAGATTTAATCGCTTTCTTTAAAACGGCCCGAGCGGCAGCTTTCTCATCATTCTTTAAATGGCTTTCAGCAACATCACTTAACATCCAAATCCGGCTCAAATGGCTTTTAATCTCATCTGTTTCATTTTCAGCCTGATGTTGTGTTTCTTCAGCTTTTGTAAATGTGCCCGCCCGGCGCTGTTCTGCTGTAATGACCCAAAGGCCATGTGCTCTTAGCCGACCATCGCGAACTTTTTTGATGATCTCTTTTGCCTTTGAAAATGCACGGCTGGTTTTGCCTTCTGCCGCGCCGATCTTGGTGAGTGCCCGCGTAATGCCGCTAAAGGCAAATGAATGAGCAAAAGGCAGCTTTATGTCCTGTGCAGCATCAATCGCCAAATGAATGGTGCGCCAGGCTTGTACTGTATGTTTTTGTTTTGCTAAAGATTCGGCGATCTGACTTAAAACGACGGCACGATAACGTAATGTTTTAATATCTGTTGCCGTTGTTATAGCGCTCATAGCTTTTCCTGCTCGCGCTTGAGCCGTTGCGGTTCGAACGAGAACGGGTGTGCGTTCAGCTTTACCTTTAACTTCTTTGAGTAGGGCTAGCGCTTCATTTGGCAGGCCAAGGTCGGCAAAAGCAATTGCGATGTAACGAAGTGCTGTTTGATATGTTCGGGCGGATAGTTTGTGCTTGGCAAGCTCACTGGCTTCTTGAAGATAGAGCTGTGCTTTTTTTTGGTGTCCTGCATTTGATAAAGCTGTCGCCGCGCGGGTTAGGAAATACAACTGCTTCAATGGGTCTTTAATTTTTTTTAGGTCGCTATGAAGTAATTTGATCGTTAAGAGGATTCGATCGTTACCATCGCCTTTATGTTTTGCTTGTATTTCAGCAATAGCTATATATGCCTCTGACCTGCCCAATGGATCAGGGATAATTTTTGTTGCAGCAAGGGCTTCCTCATCACGCTGGGCAATTGCCTGCGCCTCAGCTATATTTCTTAATGCGACGACGATAAGCCTTGGATCGTGAATGCGGCGAGTTGTTATCATGGCTTCATTAATTAAGCCGGCCATGGTTTGAGCAACCAACAATTCCCCAAGAGCCCAATCGCGCATTTCTTTTTTATAAATACTTTTGGCACTTTCAGCAGCTTCGAATAATAGACACTTGGCTGTTGGCTTTTTAAAGCAAGACTTTGAATCCCGAACTGGATTTGCTCGATCATCACTATTGTCTTTAAGTAAATGTTTTGTTTCCGGATTGTTTAATAGGGCTTCGCGCGCCGTTTGAATATTATTCTTGCGGGCACGATCAATTTGTTTGAGCAGCGTGTCTACTCTCGATCCTGTATCAAGTAAATTAGCAAGGCTTTTAGAAATATTGCCATTAACTTTTAGGCCATGCATCTTTTGGTATTTTCGAACCGCTTGCTTTGTTTCGTTGTTGACACGCCCATCGATCGGCCCACGGTAAATACCAATTTTACGTAACGCTATTTGTATTTTAGAAATCATTGATTCTGGTATGGGCGTTACGGTCAGGTGCCCTGATGACTTCGGTGAAAAAGTCGACCGTGCAGCGAGCACGGTTTCAGAGGTGCCAAAAAAGACACCAACGGCCAATGCTACATAAATTAAATAATCTTGAACTAGTCGATGCATATAAAGTCAATATATTGTTAAAAGTCTTTCGACTCAGTTATTAAAAAAGCATCTTCCCTAGATATTTTTTATTTTTGGGCAGGTTAATTATTACCCTTTATCTTGCCAGAATACCTCAGGTTCCTTAAGAAAACCTAATGTTTTTGGCAAAAGGTGACAGGTAAGTGGCTGTATATACGGAGGTCAGTGATGATGAGCTTGTCGATTTTGTCTCAGAATATGAGATTGGATCCGCCCTTTCCTGTAAGGGCATTGCTGAAGGCATTGAAAACTCGAATTACTTTCTGACAACGGATTCCGGAAGATTTATCCTCACCCTTTATGAGAAACGGGCAAAGCCGGAAGATCTTCCTTTTTTTCTGAGTTTGATGGAGCACCTAAAAGAGCAGGGTATTCCCTGTCCAATGCCTGTTAAGGGGCGAGATGGACACGCATTGCGGAGTCTTTGTGGAAAGCCGGCGGCAATTGTTTCTTTTCTTGATGGTATGTGGCCACGGCGCATTCAGCCCGAGCATTGCGCCCAGTTAGGCTCAGCGATGGCTCGTTTCCATACGGCGAGCCAGGGTTTCGCTCTCCAGCGCCCAAATGATTTATCATTACAAGCTTGGCAGCCATTATTTGAAGCATCCGCAGATCGGGCCGAAATCGTTCGTACCGGATTGGTCGTGGAATTGGAACAGGAACTAAAATTCCTTCGATCCGCATGGCCCAAAGATTTACCCGCGGGAGTCATTCATGCAGATATGTTTCCGGACAATGTTTTTTTTCACAATGGTGATGTGTCGGGCATTATTGACTTCTATTTTGCCTGTAACGATTTTTTCGCTTATGAAATTGCAATATGTTTAAATGCATGGTGTTTTGAAATTGACCTCAGTTTTAATGTAACCAAGGCGAAGCGACTTCTTAGCGCATATCGAAAAGTTCGAGAATTTAGTGATGCTGAACTTAAAGCGCTGCCGATTTTAGCACGAGGAAGTTCCATGCGGTTCTTACTAACACGTCTTTACGATTGGATTCACACACCAGAAAACGCCCTTGTTACGCCAAAAGATCCTTTGGAATATCTTGAGAAATTACGATTCCACCAAGGTGTTTCGGGGCCAGGGGCTTATGGGTTGGAATAATTAATGTTGGAGATTTCAAGCGATAAAGAACCTGACTTTTCGGAAGGCACCGTTGAATTATTTACGGATGGTGCTTGTTCAGGAAATCCTGGACCAGGAGGTTGGGGTGTTATTATCCGTTGGGGAAATCATGAAAAAGAACTTTGTGGTGGTGAAAATGAAACGACCAATAACCGCATGGAACTCATGGCCGCTATTCAAGGCCTGGAATCATTAACCCGCGGTGTAAACGCAACACTTTATACCGACAGCAAATACGTCAAAGACGGCATTACGCAGTGGATTAATAATTGGAAGCGTAATGGTTGGCGAACAGCGGCAAAAAAACCTGTTAAAAATGTCGATCTATGGAAACGATTAGATGAAGCACTTGTGCGTCATAGAGTTGATTGGCAGTGGGTTAAAGGGCATGCGGGGCACGTTGAAAATGAACGTGCCGATGAACTGGCTCGCCAAGGTCTTCAAGAGCAAGGTCTCTAAAGCTAAGAAAATTAGGGTTTACGAGAAACTAAAAGGCCTTCTGGTTTTTCACAGAAGGCCTTTAATTATGTGCGATGATTTACAGTTGGGTTAAAATTTTATCGGCGCCAGAGACGTCAAACGCACCAGGGGAATCTTCAACATTAAGACTGGTTACAACGCCATCATCAACCACCATCGAGAAGCGTTGCGCACGAGTGCCAAGGCCAAACGCGGAACCATCAAATGTAAGTCCTAATGAATTCGTGTATTCTCCGCTACCGTCGGCGATCATTGCGACCGTACCCAAAGCACTTTGTTGTTCGGCCCAGGCTTTCATAACGAAAGGGTCATTAACGGATAAACAAACGATTGTGTTGGCACCCTTTGCTTTTAGAGCATCAGCGTTTTCGATGTAATCGGGAAGGTGTTTGGCAGAGCAGGTTGGTGTAAATGCGCCGGGAACAGCAAATAGGGCAACCTTTTTCCCCTTGAACAACTCTTCCGTTTTGACGTCTTGAGGCTCATCACCTTCGATGAGTTTTACGGTGGCGGACGGCATTTTATCGCCAATTTTAATGGGCATGGAATTCTCCTTTGGCTCTTATTGGAAAGAATACTGTTATTGGAGTCTCTGCTTACCACAAATAAGCAATTTCTAATCTAAGTCCATAGATTATTGCGTCGTGGAATATTGAGACGTGGAAAATGATCTATCGTGTCGCCGTTGCCGGTGAATTTGTATTTTGTTGGGCTTGTTGGATTGCACCTAATACGGCCGTATTGGTCAGGAGTTCGGGCAGGGTTATGCCTGAAGGTACGCTTGGCCCATAAACAACATTGAAGGGAATGCCATAACGACCAAACGTCGCAAGATATTCAGCAATGATTTTGTTGGGGCGTGTCCAATCTGCTTTCATGCGGATGATGTTGTCATTTGTCAGTTTTTTCTCAACAGCAGAAGAATTCAGCACCAATTTTTTGTTAACCTGACAGGTTATGCACCAATCGGCTGTGACATCGACAAATACTGTTTTGCCTTCGCTCACGAGTTGATGAATCTTACTTTCATCAAAGCGAACCCACATCTCAGAATCATTGCCAAGGTTTGCTGATACCTCGGGTGTTTTGGCAAGCCATAAGGGAACGGCAAATACAAATATAGTTAATACCGAAATGGCTTTCCATCCTGCAGCTCCCGTTGCCGGTGAAGTCTCAGGGCTTTGGCGTTTAAATAATAAAAATATGGTCATCGCGAATAAAATTAGGGCGCATAGGCTGGTTGCGACGAGGCCAATGAGTGAGTTTAAGACCGACAGCAGCCAAATAGTCGTAATGGCAAGAGCAAAGCCTAAGACTTTTCTTAAAATGACCATCCAAGCCCCGGGCCGTGGCAGGCGTGATGCTAACCCGGGAGCAAGAGCAATGAGAATGTAGGGGAGGGCAAGTCCGAATCCCAGGGCTGTGAATATTACCCAGATTTCAAAAGCGCCACGCGATAAAGCAAATCCGATGGCCGTTCCCAGAAAGGGTGCTGAGCAGGGTGTTGCCAATAGAGTTGCAAGCATGCCTGTTGAAAAGTGTCCGCCGAGTCCCTGTGCCTGGCCAGCGTGACCGCCAATGTCAGCAATCCATCGAGGTAAGGTTATTTCGAAAAAACCCCAGAGATTGCAGGCGAACAGCGTTACCACGACAGCCATCATGATTAAGAACCAAGGATGCTGGAATTGAATGCCCCAACCAATCGACAATCCGGCTGATTTCAAAAGTAATAGGCCCGCAGCGATAATGAGAAAGGAAAAAATAATACCCGCGGCTGATGAGATAAAGCTAAGCCGAATATCTTTCTTATCTCTTCCGCCGTGGCTGACGACGCCGAGCAGTTTGATCGATAGCACCGGAAGAACACAGGGCATGAGATTTAAAATTAAGCCGCCCAGTAATGCGAATAAAATAATTTGCCAAATGGTTTCTGAGTCTAAGGCGCGGTTTTGTTTTATCTGTGGGCCGGCTGTTACGTCGATATTTTTCTCAATACTTCTTTTCTGATCAACAAGTGTTAACGTTATGGGGCTCTTTACAAATGATTGTGGCCCGCCTTTGAGGTCCTTTAGGCCGAATACAGGTAAGGTGAATTTAGCTTCTGTTTTTGCCTTACTGGTAACGGTCTGAGGTTTCCCAAATTGTAAGTCTCTTGAGCCTTCAACGAAAAGATCTGGAGCTTTAAACGGCGTTACTGATGATGCAATGACCGTTAGAATAGGTTTTGATTTTATATTCGAAACGAAGGCTTCTTTAATTGTGATGCCGAGACCTTGACCATCACCAGGCACTAAGGCCTGAAATCGATTGATTAAGTGAGCATAAGGGCTGGTATTTGAGGGCCCTGCAGACAGCGCTAGAGATAATTTAGTGCGGTATGGAATGCAGATTTCTTTACAGGCGAGATAGTCAATCTTTGCGGCCGCGGTTAATGCGCTGCCAGGTTTTAAGAGCGTTGTGCGTAATGGGAAAACAACCTCATCCTTGTAACCTTGAGTGTCGAATCCAAGAACTGCAAATCGTTTTGGTGCCGGCCATTGAATATCCGCTGCTGCGAGGTTTGTTGAGCCAGCCCAGCTAAGGCGTGGTGGAAATCCGGCGTCACCAGGTGACCGCCAATAAATTTTCCAGCCTTTTTTAAGTTTAAAATGCAATCCAAGAGGTATTTGTTTTTTATCACCAACGTTTGTTACAGCCGAAATTAATCGAACCTCTGTATAGTCGGTTTTAACCCAGGCTGAGGCGGGCGAATCGGTGGCATTACTTGGCGTGTGAATAAACCCAAGCGTTGCGAAAATAATAAGAAATAAAAATTTATTCATCATTCCAACAGAGACACAAAATTATGAGGCCCGCATCTTGAGCGGCGCTGAATATCTCGTAATCATTAGATTATGTAATCATTAGATTATATCGCACTTTAATATTGCTCGCGACAATTCAAATGGGCATCACAATGTCTTGATCATTCAATGGCGCCCTAAATTTGTAATTAGGCTTTTTATCGATCTTAGGCTCTGCCACAATGCTGCCATATATAGGTGTAAGGTTTAAACAAGCGGCTCAACTTAGTGGGTGCGGTTTAATGATAAATTGTGAGGACTCATATCTTTCAGGACAATTGCTTATCGCGATGCCGAGCATGCCTGACCCACGCTTTTCAAAAACAGTCATCTATATTTGTGCGCATAATGCTGAGGGCGCTATGGGGTTGGTTATTAACCGTTCGATCAATTCCCTCTCATTCCCTGATCTTCTTGAGCAGCTTGGAATTAAAACAACAATTGCTGATCAACACACACGTATTTTGTTTGGCGGACCCGTGGAATCTGGCCGCGGGTTTGTTCTGCATTCACCAGATTATCAACAAGAGACGACGTTGGTTGTTGATACGACCGTCGCATTAACAGCTACAGTTGATATTCTAAAAGCAATGGCCGGGGGCATAGGGCCGGATCATAGCTTACTTGCATTAGGGTATGCTGGTTGGGGCCCCGGCCAGTTGGACGGTGAGCTAAAGGCAAATGGTTGGCTTCAAGTTGATGCAGATGAAGAGCTTGTTTTTGGTTCGGCATTGGAAACAAAATGGGAGCGAGCATTAGCTAAAATCGGTATTGATCCGAGCATGCTGTCGAGTGCCACTGGTCATGCCTAGCATTGCAATCAGTGTTTTAACATTTTCTGTAAATTAGAATAATTTTCGACATTGGTAATGCGCCCGACTGTTGCAAACGTCGGTTCGCCTTGCGTTAAAATGTGGGCTGCATTTTGGACATCAGCCTTGGTAACCGATTCAATTTTTTCGACGATTTCGTCAATTGGTAAAGGTCTTTTAAAAATCATGAGTTGCCGAGCTAGTTGTTCACAGCGTGAAGAGGTGCTTTCCAAAGACATTAATGTCGCAGACTTGAGTTGAGCGCGCGCACGGACAATTTCGTGTTCCTCGATACCATTGCCGATTTTTTGTATTTCCTCACAGATGGCGGGCATTAGCTCCTTTGCCTCTTCTTCACCTGTGCCGGCATAAATGCCAAAAATACCTGAATCGTGGTAGCAGGAGATGAAACTGTAGATGCTGTAAACCAATCCACGTTTTTCGCGAATTTCTTGAAACAGGCGTGAAGACATGCCGCCACCAAATAGATTTGAGAATGTTGAGGCTGCATAAAACTCAGGGGCTTCATAGGGGATGCCTTCAAAGCCAAGAACAATATGAGCTTGTTCGATGTCACGTTTTTCTCGGAAGTCTCCTCCCGTATAATGTGCGGGCTCATAAGAAAGTTGATCGTTTTCTGGTAGAGAACTAAAGACTTTTTCTGCGAGAGCGACAAGTTCATCGTGATCGAGCTTGCCAGCGGCAGCAACGATCATGCGTTGCGCGCTATAGTTTGTTTGCATGAAATCGACGATGGTTTCCCGTGGTAAGTTTTGAATGCGCTCTGCTTCGCCAAGGATGGGTCTGCCAAGAGCTTGGCCGGGAAATGCCGTGACTTGAAAATGATCGAAAATTATATCGTCCGGTGTATCATTCGTTTGCATAATTTCTTGAACAATGACCGCCCGTTCTCGTGTTAGCTCTTCTGGGTCCATCGTTGCGTGCTGCAGAATATCTGACAAGACATCTATCGCGAGAGGCAAATCTTCCTTGAGAATTTTCACGTAATACGCCGTATTCTCACGTGAGGTGTATGCATTTAAGTGTCCGCCAACAGTCTCAATTTCTTCAGCGATTTCAAGGGCGCTTCGCCGTTTTGTTCCTTTAAAAGCCATATGCTCCAATAGATGTGAGATGCCGTTTACATCAGGGTGTTCGTGGCGTGCGCCGACTTCAACCCAAACGCCGACGGAAACAGTTTCAACGGCATCCATTGAATCTGAAATGACTCGCAGCCCATTTTTTAACGTTGAGACTTCAACTGTCACGCATTTGCCCTTTTTGATATTTCGACTTTCATATGGTCGCGCAAAGTATCCAGGTTATTCGGCATAACCGAAAAGCGTTCCTCTCGTTCGTGAAGCCCTGAGAGGCTTGGCGGTAAATCTGGATGAACACCTGTCGCATCCTTAACAGCGTCAGGGAACTTTGACGGGTGTGCCGTTGCAATTGTAACGAGTGCCGAGGTTGAATGTTGGTGGTTGGCAATGCCGGCTGCAAAACCAACAGCTGTATGGGGGTCTAAAAGCTCACCCGTATTATTGTATGTTGTGCGGATGATTGCTTTGGTTTGCTCGTCATCTAAAGCATGGGCCGCAAAAAGTTTAGTCATACGCTGCCAGCGATCTTTTCCAAAGTTAACAGACCCTTCTTTTCTGAATTGATCCATGACTTGAGCAATTGCGGCACCATCGCGATCATAATATTCAAATAAAAGTCGCTCGAAGTTGCTCGAGACTTGAATATCCATGCTCGGGCTTAAGGTTGAATGTACGGCCTCGGTTTTCATTTCGCCGGTTTGAATATATCGAGTCAGAATATCATTTTGGTTTGATCCGATAATGAGTTTATCAATCGGCAAACCCATTTCACGAGCAGCATACCCGGCAAATATATTGCCAAAATTTCCTGTTGGCACGGCAAAGCTTAAGTGCCTCTCTGGCGCGCCAATGCAAACGGCAGCATAGAAGTAATAACTAATCTGCGCCATGATGCGTGCCCAATTAATCGAATTGACGGCTGATAAATTGGCATGATCCCGAAATGATTCATCGTTGAACAGTTGTTTTACGAGGTCTTGGCAATCATCAAAGGTTCCCTCGATCGCAATGTTGTGGATGTTCGGTGATAAAACAGTTGTCATTTGGCGGCGTTGAACATCTGAAACGCGGTCTTTTGGATGGAGCATAAAGACTTCGATCGCATCACGATCTCTGCACGCTTCGATAGCTGCCGAACCGGTGTCACCAGATGTCGCGCCAACAATCGTAATTTTATTATTATCGCCACGTCGCTTAAGGACGACATCAAATAATCGGCCAACCATTTGTAGGGCGTAATCTTTAAAAGAGAGCGTCGGACCATGGAATAATTCAAGGAGCCAGGTGTTCGGGCCAAGTTGTACTAAGGGTGCAACAGCGGTGTGGTCAAAACCACGATAGCTTTCGCCGAGAAGTTCACCAAAATCATCTTCACTAAGGCACCCATCGATGAAGGGCCACATGACGCGGAAAGCGACCTCATGATAGGGCAGACCAGTGAGAGCACGGATATCATCATGGCTCATTTGAGGCCACGTTTCGGGCACGTAAAGCCCCCCATCACGGGCTAGGCCGGCAAGAAGAACATCCTCAAAAGATAGGATCGGTGCTTGTCCTCGGGTGCTAACGTATTTCACGATTCGATATCCGTTATTAGCAAAAGTTGGCCCACACTATACGCGCCGCAATTCGCGCGCAAGCGAGCTTAACGATGGCAAGTTTGTGTTTTAACCAGCTTCAGTAAATCAGCAAGATTGAGGTAATACACCCACCTCACACAGCCGCTACCGAGCCCGATGAGGGTGCCGCGGTCTAATGATTTCTCGGTAAAATAACGCACGGTTTCGACATTATTGAGAAGCTTGCAGCGACCTAATAGATTTTTCAGTGGTCCCCGCACGGGGCGGACACTGAGGATATGATCAATGCCAAGATCCGTTGGCTTGAGGCAATTTAGGGTGCCTGAAGCATTCGCGTTTTGTACGGGAAGTGCTGTAAAGAACACAACAACAATTAAGGCCTGAATGACGTTTCGTAAGCGCATCATATGTTCATCCCTGAATCATGACGTTATTGAAGGTAACGGTTTTCGAGATGGTTCTTAAATATTTCAGCATCGAGTGGCTTTCCCGTTGCCTGAATCAGAATCTCTTTTGTGGAATGCAAGGAGCCTTTGCTATGAATGTTTTGGCGTAGCCATTCCATGAGCGGGCGAAAATCCCCATTTTGTATGCCCGGAATAATAGAGCTATCGGCATTTTTTGCTGCTTGGAAAATTTGTGCGGCCATCATGGCGCCAAGCGTATAGGTTGGGAAATATCCCCAAGCTCCGTCGTACCAATGAATATCCTGTAAGCAGCCATCGCGATCAGAGGGCGGCGTAATACCAAGCAATTTAGCTAACGACTCATTCCAAGCTTCGGGAAGATCCTTTGTATCTAGATTGCCTTCGATCATTGCTTTTTCCAGGCGGTAACGAAGTATGACGTGTGCTGGATATGTCACTTCATCTGCATCGACACGAATAAAATCAGGCTTCACGCATGTGTAAAGTCGGTAAAGATTATCTGTCTGCCAAGCGAGGCCTTCGCCATTAAATGCTTCGGCGATGAAGGGTGTTGCAAACTTAATAAAATCACGTGACCGGCAAATTTGCATTTCAATGAGCAAAGACTGGCTTTCGTGCATTCCCATGCCACGGGCTTCCCCCGCAGGTTGCATGCGCCAATCTGTCGGTAAGCCTTTGTCGTAAAGGGCATGGCCTGTTTCATGGAGAACGCCCATCAAGCTTGTTGTAAAATCGTTTTCGTCGTATCGAGTTGTTATACGTAAGTCTTCTGATGTGCCGCCACTAAATGGGTGAAGGCTTACATCTAGGCGGCCATGATCAAAATCAAAACCAAGGGCTTTCATGAAATGAATGCCTAGAGATTTTTGTTTCTCGATTGGAAAGGGGCCCTGAGGTTGGGCAATCGATTCTTGTTGAGCCTGGTGCGCTAAAACGCGTTGTAAAAAATCTGGTAAAAATTCTTCTAAAGAAGAAAACTCTTTATCGATTTCTTCGCTTCGCATGTCGGGTTCGTATTGATCCAGCAGCGCATCATAAAGACTCAAGCCAAGCCGCTCTGCTTTCGCGGCGGCGACTTCCTTTACGACAATCAGCAGTTCTTCGAGCTTAGGGTGTACGAGAGCAAAATCTGCATTTTCCCGTGCCGTCCGCCAAACGTTCTCACAGGCCGCTTCTGATTTGGACAATGCAATCACGAGGTTTTCTGATAGCGCAGTGGCATGGATCCACGTTCGTTTCATCTCATTCAAATTGGCTTGCTGTTCACCAGAAAGATCATCTTGTGAGCTGGCTTGATCAAGCCATTCCTCAACCTCAGGTGCTGTTAATAATCCATGTTGCACAGCTTTAAGCTCAGCCAGCTGTTCGGATCGACCCGCGGCGCCGCCGCTAGGCATCATGGTGGACATATCCCAATGCAAGATAGCTTCAGCTTCTGACAACGCTTTTAGTCGTCGAAATCGTTTTTCTAATTTGAGGTAAGAAGATTTTCGCATGAAGATTTAGATGGGAACGAATATTGCGTTGTCCACCAACAAAAATACGAAAATAAGAAACAAATACAGAATGCTGAAGAAAAACATTGGCCGTGCCGTTGCGCCGGGGTTGGTAATCGGGTCCGAAGGGTCCCGCCAAACACGAACGGCATGGAAGAAAAGAACAATATTAAGAAGTGTTGCTGCAGCACAATAAATCCATCCCGACATTCCAATCATGACGGGCAGCAAAGTTGTTGGCGCCAAGAGTGCGCTGTATGCCAGAATTTGCATCTTTGTTGCGCGAATGCCTGCAACAACAGGCATCATGGGTACACCTGCTTTCTCATAATCGCCACAGCGATAGAGGGCGAGTGCCCAAAAATGTGGCGGGGTCCACATGAAAATAATGAGAAACAAAATGATCGATTCTAATGTGACCGAGCCGCTGACAATGGCCCATCCGATCATCGGGGGGAATGCCCCGGCGGCGCCACCGATAACAATGTTTTGGGGCGTCCGTCTTTTTAACCAGATCGTATAGACGAAAACATAAAATGCGATTGTTATAGCGAGTAACACGCTTGCAACTGGATTAATGGCAAGGGTCATCACCACAACAGAAATGATCGATAGGCAAATACCGAGCCATAATGCATGCGCTGGTCTAAGGCGGCCGGCAGGGATGGGCCTGTTTTGCGTCCGAGACATTTGGCTGTCGATGTCTCGGTCATACCACATATTAATAGAGCCCGATGCACCCGCACCAAGGGCAACACAAAAAATTCCGAGCGTTGCGTCAAATAGAGGAACAGAGCCTGGCGCTAACAGCAATCCAACAATGGCTGTAAAGACAACTAACGACATAACCCGAGGCTTGAGCAGTAAAGCATAATCTTTTGCGCGAACGCTTCCTGCCGCCGCAATGGCTTCCACCGGTGTCGGAGTCTCTATTTTATGTAATGTCTTTTTGCCAGAATTGCTGGCCGCAATGCCTTGGGGCACGTTATTAAAACTCCATATGCGCGATGGGCCTTTATATACACGTTCAGGGAAAGTATTTCAGGCGTTTTCTTTGGTCAATTTCTGGCCGTTTTGAATGCTTTTTTACGTAAGGTGCCTTTCTTGGGCTTTATCGGTTCGTACCAGATTGAGTTTATCGTGATTTTTGCCATGCTTTGCAAACCAGGCTTCACATCGCTGAAATAGTGATTCGCCAAGATATTTCGTCGGTGGCATTTCTGTTTGTTCCATGAGGCTTTTTAGTTCAGCGAGAAAACTCTCATGGTCAACTTTGTGTTTTGTAAAATTCACATCATGTTGCTGCTTCATTATTATTTCTTCTTGTTTGAAATGTATTGCAATAACCGCGTGAATTTCACTGATTAGAAATATGACCTCTTGCTCAAGAGAACTTTCAGACAGCTTTGTGCAAAACAGATTAATCCGTGTTAACAGTGATGCATGGTCGCTGCCGAACGCCTCTAAAATTTCAGCGGTTGTAAACTTTTTGACCATGAATGAATTCTCATCGTATGAGAGATTAATGTGCCGATGACTTTTTTAACAGTGCACGCGCCATTGACCATATAAACAAGACACCGCCAACAATTGCGATGATCGCCCCAACTCCATTCATTGCCATGCCTGCGTAAGCGCCAAATAATTCAAGTTCTTGGTCTGCTCCAGCAACTTTTCTGGGAACACCGTATCCGCCGGCTAAAAACAAGCCAATCGAAGCCAGGGTTTGGCCTCCTGCAAACAACCCAATCTGCAAATAGATAATTTTGGTAACGGTTACAGCTCTATCTAATAACGGTAGGAACAACGAGTAATACAAACCCATAAATGCGAGATTAATTCCGGCAATGACGCCATGATAATGTGCAGGCGTGCGGGTGTCGGCGCCATCAACAAACAGACCAAGAAAGCCGCCAATGCTAAAGACGAAAATTGAAAGCATAAGCGTTAAAAAGGCTGGATTCTGCCACTGATAGGGCCGACCATGTCGAACCACAGCCACTAAAACTGTGGCTATAATGAGGCCGGTTGCGGGTGCAAAGATATATTGAAGGTTGGTAAAGGCAAGTTGATGAGCGGCGGAGAAAGGCTCGTAAACCGTGTAAAAGACAGGTGCGCATAGTGCGCCTAAAAGCAATATACCGATGGAGATTTTGAATGCGACTGGCGCCAGATGAATGCCGCAGGAATTCGCAAGATAAACCCAAGCTGCCACTAATAGGGCGACATTCGAAAATTGCAGAGCATGTCCAAACCCCCAGAACAAATTTTCATTAAACGCTTCGCTTAATGGTTCATCCGAAAGATGACTGCCTGCAATTACGAGACAAATTAGAGCAATACAAAACAATATTGCTGCGAGGGTGATCATGAGTTTGAATAAATTTGATGGCTCACGTTTGAAAAAAGTAGAAGCCAATAAGCGAATGGCTTGAGCTGCCAACGCAACGACGAGAACAAATAGTCCACCATAAAAGGTCGGATTTATTATTGTCGGCACATAATTATTTAAAGATGCCGAACCGCTGCCCGTAAAGGCTGGAATTGCTAGTGATATGCTGGCCAAAATGACCAGCGATAAATTTATGAGGCCGAGCTTTGAATTGCTTAAATTTGCGGAACCTATACAAAGCAGCGCACCAAATACGGCAAAAAACCAAACGATAAATGAAAAGATAACATGAATAACCAAGCCCTTTTGGAAGAAGTCGATGGGCCAAAACGGGAATTGTTCAATGCCTGGAATTCGTGACATGGCGACGAGCAATGCCATCACGCCTGCGAGAGCTAAAACAGTAATGCCGAGAAGGGACCACCCTATTAATTCCTGGCGATTATGTTTGTTTGAGTGGCTGAATTGAGCTGAATAGCGTTCATAAATTTTGGAAGACAGCGAGGGCCTGAAGGGTGAGTTCGAATCAGCCATGATAAGGGAACAGGTGGACGGCCATAGCGTAAACAATCACGCCTGAAATACCGACATACATCCAAATTGGCCATGTCCAGCGGGCGATTTTACGGTGTTGAGCAAATTGTTGTCTCCAGGCGCGAAATACGGTGATTGGCACTAAAGGAACAATGATAATCGCACCAATGATATGGGCAATCAAAATGGAAAAATAAACGGGCCGTACCCATCCTGTACCCCCGAATTTAGCAAAACCAGAATTCGCTTTGTAATATAAATAAACGACCAAAAACGCTGCAGAAACACCGAGCGCACTAACCATACAAGCCCGGTGACGTTGCCATTGGCCTCGACGGATGAATATGTACCCAAAACCTAATAAAAGTACGGAAACACCATTCAGTGAGGCCATGACATGCGGTAAGTCGCTAATGGCAAAGTTCATAATAGGGCTTTTTGGCTATTTTTGGGGGCTGCGTGGTTATGACTCAAGACATTTTGTAAATAAAGCCGAGATACATAATCATCGAAATTGATAGCAAGACGGTAAAAATGATCCACTTATTCATGATAGCGCGCTCTTTTTGATATTGCTTTGTGAAATAGAGTATTCAGCTGAAAATCATCGAAATCAGTTAGGCTTCTGCTGCGAACTGCAACAATTGCAGGCCGGGTTTACCCTGGGATCATTGCTGGGGTCTAGGGAAAACGCAAGAACCTCACTTAAGTGAGGTTCTTAGGATCAAATATCGAGATGCTGTCAATTATGGGTAGCTTGCTCTCAAAGGCATGGGTATCCTCAGGTTTGAAGGCTGGAATACGCCATAAAAGGCTTCCAAATAGGCGTCTGGCATGGTAGCTACACCACCGAATCAATCGCTAAACGGCGGGGCTCTCCGCCGGTATTGCTAAGCCGGGTAGTCCGCCCGCAATGACTTGTTAGGTTCTGAGGTATGGTCAAAAATTTCCTACAATTTCTCTGGTTTGCGCCTTTTGCATTTATGTCATGGGTGACTAGCGCTGCGGCAGATATTGCTCGGCCTTGGCAGCTCGGCTTTCAAAAGCCCGAGTCTCCTGTGATGGAGCAAGTTGTCGCCTTTCATGATTTTCTATTAATTCTTATTACAGTCATCACGTTGTTTGTTCTGGGACTGCTGCTTTATATTGCTTTTAAGTTCAATGAGAAAAGCAATCCGGTTCCATCCAAAACAACTCATAATTCAACGCTCGAGGTTCTTTGGACAGCAATTCCTATTCTCATTTTGGTTGTTGTCGCGGTGCCATCATTCAAGCTTTTGTATTTTCAGGATCGAACAACGAAGCCTGAAATGACTCTTAAGATAGTCGGTCATCAGTGGTACTGGTCCTATGAGTACCCAGACCATGGCAAAATCAAATTTGACAGCAATATGGTGCAAACAAAGGACCTAAAAAAAGGCCAGCCTCGTTTGCTTGCCGTTGATAACCCGGTTTATTTGCCCATCAATACAAATATTCGACTGTTGATGACATCGGCAGATGTCATTCATTCCTGGGCCCTGCCTGCATTAATTCATAAAACGGATAGCGTGCCTGGTCGGATTAATGAATCATGGGTACGCATTAACAGCACCGGAACATATTATGGGCAGTGCTCAGAACTTTGCGGTGTAAATCATGGGTTTATGCCCATCATGGTTAAAGCTGTTACAAAAGAAGCGTTTTTGGCTTGGACAGAGACGGCCAAAAAGAAATTTGCATCAGTTGACGATCAACAGACTCAAGATGTAGCGCAGGTTCAATAATCTGTCGCTCATTAATAGATTGAATTCTGAACAGGATTTATAAGAGGAAAAGACCATGGCATACGGCGCAACGGCATCAGCACACGATGATCATGATCATCACCCAACGGGGTGGCGACGTTGGGTGTATTCAACGAACCATAAAGACATCGGAACGATGTACATGATTTTGGCAGCGACCGCCGCTATTGTCGGTGGGTTGATGTCTTGGCTCATTCGTTTGGAGCTAGCTGAACCCGGCATTCAATTTATTGCCGACAATCAATTCTACAATGTGCTCGTTACTGGGCATGGTTTGATCATGGTTTTCTTTGTTGTCATGCCTGCATTAATTGGTGGTTTTGGTAACTGGTTCATACCCCTGATGATCGGGGCGCCGGATATGGCGTTTCCACGAATGAACAACATTAGTTTTTGGTTACTGTTTGCGGCATTAATCTTGGTTTGTATGGCAGCCTTTACGGGCGGCGGCGCCGGCACTGGCTGGACGGTGTATCCACCGTTGTCCGGAAGTGACTATCATCCAAGCTCGGCCGTCGATTACGGTATTTTAAGCTTGCACGTGGCAGGTGCGTCCTCAATTTTAGGCGCGATCAATCTTATTACCACCATTGTTAACATGCGCGCACCGGGCATGACGATGCATCGCGCTCCTTTATTTGTATGGTCGATGTTGATAACGGCCGTTTTGTTAGTTTTATCGTTGCCTGTTTTAGCCGGTGGCTTAACGATGCTGCTTACCGACCGTAACTTCGGAACGGCGTTCTTTGTTCCTGCTGGTGGCGGCGATCCAATCTTGTGGCAACACCTTTTCTGGTTCTTTGGCCATCCTGAAGTGTACATCATGATTTTGCCGGCGTTCGGCATCGTGAGCCAAGTTGTTTCAACGTTTTCAAAAAAACCCATTTTTGGTTATTTGGGAATGGCGTATGCGATGGCGTCAATCGGTGTTGTTGGCTTTGTTGTGTGGGCGCACCATATGTTTACGGTTGGCCTTGATGTTGATACGCGTGCGTATTTCATCGCTGCAACGATGGTTATTGCTGTACCGACGGGCATTAAAATATTTAGTTGGATTGCCACCATGTGGGGTGGTTCCATTAGATTTGATACGCCGATGCTTTGGGCTGTCGGTTTTATCTTTCTTTTCACTCTCGGTGGTGTGACCGGCGTTGTGTTAGCCAACGCGGGTGTGACAACAGCGATGCATGATACATATTATGTGGTGGCTCACTTCCATTATGTGCTGTCGCTTGGTGCTGTCTTTGCCATCTTCTGTGGCTTTTATTATTGGATCGGCAAAATGTGTGGCCGACAATATAATGAAACATTGGGCAAGATTCACTTTTGGTTGTCGTTCATCGGTGTGAACTTATTGTTCTTCCCGCAACACTTTTTAGGTCTTGCAGGTATGCCTCGTCGGATTCCCGACTATCCGGATGTTTATGCCGGTTGGAATATGGTCAGTAGTATTGGTGCATTAATTACCGCCGTCGCTACGCTTCTATTCTTTTACATTGCGATTAAGACGCTAACGTCTGGAAAGAAATGCGAGGACAATCCTTGGGGCGAGGGCGCCACGACCCTTGAATGGGCTGTTCCCTCTCCGGCACCGTTCCATACCCATGAGGATATACCAAACATGGAAAAACAGCCGGCTGAATAAGGAGTGAGGGATACCCTCATGTCAAAACCGACCCAGCATAAGAATAAGCGAACCGCACTAATCGTCTCCGTCACTGTGGCTGGAATGATCGGTTTATCTTATGCGTCTGTCCCACTTTATCAGTTGTTCTGCCAAGTCACTGGGTATGGTGGCACCACTCAAGTTGCTGAAAAGCCGTTAAATGATTCTATTCTCGAGCGGCAAATTACAGTGTCTTTCGATTCTAATGTGGCATCTGGATTGGCATGGAGCTTTAAACCAGTTCAAAACAAATTGACGGTGCGTGTCGGTGAGGAAACATTGGCCTTTTATGAGGCAAGAAATGACTCTGATGAAACAATCACAGGCACGGCAACGTTTAATGTTACACCCTTTAAGGCTGGCCAATATTTTGCCAAGGTCGATTGCTTCTGTTTTACGGAGCAAACATTAAAACCGGGGCAGGTTGTGAGTATGCCGGTTTCGTTTTTTATTGATCCGCAGATTGCTGCGGATAAAAATGCACAGGACGTTGAAGATATAGTGTTGTCCTATACTTTTTTTCGATCTGAGAAAAAGCCTGTAGAGCCGGTTATCGATGCGATAACGTCATCGAAAGTTAGAATCAAACAGAAAGATCAATCGTAATTTAGTGAAGCGGAGATACGAGTATGTCGAGCGAAGCAGTTAAAAAACACCCGTGGCACATGGTTCAGCCAAGCCCTTGGCCTGCAGTTGGAACCATTGGTGTACTCGGTATGGCTTTCGGCGGTGTTTGGTATATGCACGGTGGGCCGTCTTGGGGGTTTTTCGCCGGTCTCGCAATCGTGCTTTATTGTATGTTTGGTTGGTGGCGCGACGTTGTTAATGAGGGGGAGTCTGGAACTGATCATACAGAGCCTGTCCAAACAGGTCTGCGAATCGGGATGATTTGGTTTATTGCATCGGAAGTTATGTTTTTCTTTGCCTTTTTTTGGGCTTATTTTAATTCCAGTGTCCCTTTTTTAAGCTTTGCTGCACATGATGTTTGGCCGCCGAAGGGCATTGTTCCTCTGCCGGCCTGGGAACTTCCATTTTTTAATACATTATTGCTGTTAACATCGGGCGCAACGGTAACTTGGGCACATCATGCTGTGAAAATCGGCGACCGTAAGAATCTTGTAAATGGAATTGCGCTAACTGTCATTATTGGCTTTGTCTTTTTGGGCGTTCAAGGATACGAATGGGCTGTTGCTTCTTTTAAGTTGAAAGAGGGTATTTATCCTTCGACTTTTTTCTTAGCCACAGGCTTTCACGGCTTCCATGTTTTGGTTGGCGCATGTTTTTTGACCGTCTGCTGGGTTCGGGCCGTTAAGGGGCACTTTAAGCCTGATCAGCATATCGGCTTTGAAGCTGCAGCATGGTATTGGCACTTCGTTGATGTCGTTTGGCTCTTCCTGTTCTGCTGGGTTTACTGGTGGGGTAGCTATGGGTTCGTTCCAGCGTCTTAAAATTTAACTTTAAGAGTTAAAGACTGCATCAACGTCCTTGATAGCGAATTTGTGTGGAAGGTTGATGAAACACTGTCCTAAGTGGGCAGGGTTGCTGCTTGCCGATTTTAAGCTCTCTGCGTTATTGGGTCTGCACTATTGATGAATGTGCCCGGTATCAGTGTGTAGATTGCTCTACAGTACTAATTTAGCTCTACAGTGGGTGTTCTTGGTGAAGACCACTCATCATTTGCCCTAAATCCGCCACAATTTTTGAATAGCATCTGATCGTGAGTTTCTCAGGGAGGACTTAAATATAAGGCTAACAATAAGTAGCTTTATCTGAGAAACGGGAAACCCCGCCCTTACGGGCGGGGTTTTTCATTTGACGATTGCGTATTCATTTGGAAAATGGGACCGTGCTTTTTAAAGGGGTGTTACTATGTCCGGGTTTCTCACAAGTCTAATTAACAACTGGCAAGATGCATTAGAACGTCATCGCAATCGACCTTTCTTGGAGGCAGCAATGGCAGCCTGTGCTGTTATAGCGACGGACGATGGTACCGTATCGTTTGCGGAACGTGTTCGCGTTGATCAGATTCTAGAGACGTTGGATCAACTGAATATCTATGATCCCCACGAGGGCGGGGATATTTTCAATGAATATGTCGACGAAATAGAAAAATCACCTAAAGCCGGTCACGCAAGAGTGATGGAAGCATTGGAGGCATTTTCGGGGGAAGCAGAATCAGCATCTTTGATTATTCGTATTTGCTTAGCTGTTGCCGAAGCTGATGGGCAGGCGACGCTAGCGGATCAGATAGAAATTGTAACTCTTTGCAGTCTTCTTGGAGTGGATCCTGATGGTATGGGGTTATATCCCGACAAACCAGTTGAAGATTGGATAGAAGGTAGCCGGTAGAGTTGTTAAATTAATTTTACGCCGATCGGAAAAATCGTTGTTGGGTCAACGCGTGCTCCTAACAACTGGTCAGCTGTTAATCCTGAAGCGCCCGCAAAATTTGTTCCCCGAAGATCGGCATTAAAGAAAATTGCCCCACTTAAATCGGTATTTGCGAGAGATGCATTTCGCAAAGTTGCATTGCTAAAGTTTGCATTTCGCAACACTGCAAAATTCAATACAGAGCCAGTGAGATCTATTCCAGTAAAATCTTGGCCTGTAAAATCAATATTTATTAAATTTGATCTCCCGCCAGTAATGCCGGCATTTTGAGCTCTAATCGCCAATAAAGCCTGAGCCGCTGATGAGAGGGTTATGGTATCCGATGAGAACCGAGCAGCTCCATCGGTGCCTTGATTAAGATTATTAATCAAGGCATTGGGATCAACCGTCAAGAAAGAGCTTGATGGGACTTTAAAAAATGCAGCAATGCCCTCAATGGGAGATGCCATTTATTTACCTACGTTGACGCTAACCCCAAAATGATATTTTTGTATTATAGTGCTAGTATGAAGCGAATTCGTGATTGAAACACGATCAGGATGTAGGGAACAAGATATCGGCGATCTTGAAAAGGTCATATACAGCGGGAAATTATTAAGCTGTTGTAAAATAAGGAAAAATTGATTTGGGTGATGAATAGTAATGTTAATTGAGTATATTTTAGGCGTAAAAGGCGAGGACGTCGTTACCGTAGCACCTGACACTTCTATTCAGATTGCTGCCGAGCTGATGCGAGCTAATGTTATCGGAATCATTGTCGTTTGTTCGTATTGTTGGTGTTTTGTCAGAACGTGATTGTGTTCGCGGTATTGCTGATCATGTTGAAAGATTAGATCAAATGACTGTCGATGAACTTATGACACCAAATCCAATCACCTGTACACCGGGCACCGACCCAATCGATGTTATGATTACAATGAAGAGCAAGGGCTTTCGCCATATGCTTGTTGTCAAAGATGATGAATTGGTTGGTTTAATTAGTGTTACTGACCTTAATAAATTTATTCTTGCGGAAGCTGATATTTTTGAAGATTGGCGTATTCGTCTCCAGCGCGCGGGCGTTGTTTAAATAAAATAAAAAAGGCTAAATTAAACTGCGCGTTAGAATCGTTGTTGAACGAATGTTTTATTGGCGTGAATCACCGGTTCATATAATTGTCCATAGGACGCCCTCTCCCTGATTCCAGAGTTTTTTTTAAGCATGTCTAAAAAACACGGTGTCCAAGAAATTTTAGCTCAAGGCGGTGAGAAATTCACGGATCACTTAGAATTGCTTGCGGCAATGAGCCACGATTTTGTTGATTCTGGTGATATCCAAGAAACACTGACTAAAGCGCTTATTCGAATTACGAAGTATATGGACGCTGAAGGCGGTGCATTATTTCTGCTCGATCATGAGGGCAAAAAATTAACATGTTCTGCTAGCACTGGCCCCGTTTCACTGACGGGTCTTTCTTTATCGTCTGATGAAGGTATTGTTGGTCGATGCGTGCAAAATAATACAGCTGAAATCGTTCGCGATGTCAGTAAGGATCCACATTTTTTCCAAGGAGCTGATGATAAGGCGGGGTTTCAAACCCGCTCTTTGTTGTGTGCGCCGATGTTGGTTAAAGATGAAAAAATAGGTGCGATTGAAGTTGTAAATAAGCGTTCCCGTGATGGCTTATTCGAAAATACAGATTTAAATTTATTGCAGGTTCTAAGCTCTTCGGCGGGACTGGCACTAATGAATGCGCGAATGGCTGAGGCACTTGTCGAACAAGAGCGGGTGCGCAGAGAGATGGAGCTTGCGGCAGAAATTCAAAGGAGTCTCTTGCCGGAATCACAGGACGCCGATTTTCCAATTCATGGTGTCAACGTGCCAGCAAGAACAGTCTCTGGTGATTTTTATGATTTTTTTGAGATTGCTGATGGACGAATTTGTTTCAGTCTGGGAGATGTCTCGGGAAAAGGTATGAATGCAGCGCTATTAATGGCTAAAGCGGCTAGTTTGTTTCGAGCATTAGGAAAAACTTCTCCAGAGCCAGGTTACCTTCTATCCCGTATCAATGCAGAGATTTGTGAGACCGCCGCTCGCGGTATGTTTGTAACAATGGTTGCCGGTGTCTATAGCCCTAAGACAGGTGAATTGATTATAGCAAATGCTGGCCATGAGCCGCCCTTGATCCATCGCGGCGGTGAGGTGTACGAAAGCTTGGAGGCTGATTCGCCTCCGTTGGGAATCGTGCCACCATTCGATGATGAGCCTTTCCCAGAAACGGCGCTAAATATAGATAACA
>ENA-UOXV01002728-UOXV01002728.1-marine-metagenome-genome-assembly--contig:-NODE-2728-length-22733-cov-6.293897_pt1 | contig 22733 bp, 25 predicted proteins | sample MGYA00238165_ERZ766961 | MGnify/ENA primary metagenome ERZ766961 (study PRJEB28924, sample SAMN03173240) | marine metagenome | biome: Marine; feature: Water; material: Subsurface seawater | place: North...
TGTGTGTGTGTGTGTGTGTGTGTGTGTGTGTGTGTGTGTGTGTGTGTGTGTGTTTACAGGGCGCCACATCATCGACCAGTTCGTTCAGCAAAAAACCTTGTTTGTTGAACCGTAAAGTGAGAAACTTTCCTTTCATCGCATCACACTTTGAACCCGAGTCAAATTGCCCAACTGTGCTTTCCACACATACGTTTCTTTACTCCAACAATTCATGAATAGCCGCGTACTACTGCTTGTGCGGAGCATACCCCGACATTTTGACGCGTTGCCCGTTGATCAGGCCATGATTCAGACCGCCCCATGAGTGCACCTCGTTGAAGTCAATTTCTTCCGCACGCTCTTTGATGCGCATCGTCGCTTCCTCAACTTCAGGAAAAATGCTGGAGAGATTGGACCACAGTGGTGTCACGACGTAATGAGTGAATCCAAGCTGCGCTTTGGCCTGGGCAAGTGGCGTGTCGAGACCACGCATGAACTCGCTTTGCTCCAGGTTCTCGCATCTTTCACGGTTGGATTGATTGTGAAACTCCTCGAAGACTCCGCGACCGAAAGCGTAGGCAGTTTGTTGGCTCATGCCCTGACCAGATAGATCAGCAGCGTGAACAACTGCGCGAACCAATTCCAATCGGTCGGCCTCAGACGACCCGTCGTACGGAGCAATGCCTTGCTGAGCACGATTAGCACGAGCCTCAACCTCGTTCACAATCGACTTGTGCTGGGCCATGTCAGTTGCCATGATTCCTGTGTATATGTACTGGAGAATAGCTTCCCGATCCTCCTCCGAGACATTTTCAAGAACATCGGTTGGTTTGCCCTTGGTGAGCAGTGCTTTTGCGCGAGCCCAGTGCATATTTTCCAACACAGAGGGAGCCTCAAACTCAAGGGCAATCGGCGACCCGGAAGCGATAAGGTACTGCGAATTGAGACCCGGATGTTCCATATCATGCACCAGCATCGTCAAAAATGCAGCTGTGCGTCCAAGCGGCCCCAAGATATCTTGCGCATTGGTGCGCGAGATTATCAGGAAGATGGCATGGGCGGTCGACCAAGCGTGAACCCAGTTGTGGAACGAGTTGGCCTGGTAGGAGCGGCGGACGGCATGAAGAAACCGCAAAAATGTGTCACGGCGCAACTTGAATGCGCTGAAGCCGTCAAGTTCTTCCATCATCCGAAAGACTGCGTCGATCCGCTTTGGTTCTGGCAATTCGAAGGGGTCCAGCTCCCAGGTGATCTCTTCCTTCGTGATGAGTACCTCATCAAAGTTATACGTTTTCACACTTTCCTCGTCATTTCGTGCATCAGCATGGTTTTGCAATGTTTCATGGAATGTAATGTCGAGGCGATGGACCGTCAGCATCTCTGTGAGATGACAAGCAGCACGGCGAGTACGATCATCGCTGAGGCCAAATGCTTCTTTTCGGGTATCCACGTCCTTGCGGGCCCACGAAACTGCTTCTTCCAGATTGTTCAGCGCATAATAAGAGCGCGCCACCATGGTTATCGCCTTGACTGTGTACGTGTTGAGGATTCCATAAAATTGCTCGAAGTGTTCCAGTGATTTCTGGAAAAAAGTGAGAGCTTGCGAATGCAGCTTCTCCGGATCATCAGGACCACCGGCCGGGTTCTTCTGTGCCTTTGACGTCTCCAGAGCTCGAGCCTGACAATGAAGCCAGATTCCATGCACCTGCCGTGTCCGCGCATCAGATACTAGGTCTTGGTTCCACCATGCTGCGATTCAGCATCTCACACAACTTCCGAGCTTGCTTTTCAAGTATGCGCGGATACTGTGACTCGCCGTGCTGCTTGTCATCTCCAACGTTTGACAAACGTTGGATTGAACGTTGGATTGGGACGGGGGCATACGAATGCAATTTGCCCGTTCCAGCCCAATGTAAAATGTTCAGATGTTTTGGCCAACCTGCGCACACCACGCCCCGAAACTTCATTACACACACTCATCGATCCACAGATGTGTGGCGAAAACTTGCACGTATCTTCATGAGGTTCAAACCATACGGGCCTGAGTCCTCGCTAAGTCCTCGCTATCACAATACGTGTGATGCTGCGCACCTTTCCATGGCTTCATTAGTTTCTCGCGCGACGTGGAACGCCTTCTCCATCGTTGTAACATCAGTACCACCTGGGCAAATGCGGCGATAAGACTCGAGACTAGACAGCGCAATCGAAAGCCAACCTGCAACTAGCTGAGTCGCATCTAGAGCGAGAATACTGGCGTCCGATTCCACGGGCAAGCTTTGTTGGAATGGACTCCAGCAGACACTCAAGGGGCAACGCCTCCGTTTGACACTGAAGGCACATATGCTGGTGGTCCGGACCTAGGGACCCAACGGTTGAAAAATTCATCGACTTGATGGTCATCGCAGAAAAACGCTCCTGGTCGCTCCCAACAAGCCCCCCCGACTCGTCGCTGCGAGTTTCAAAGAAACACAATGATCGCTCCGCATGCTTGCTTGCCTGGTCCATGATCTGCAAGTTGTAGGAGGGCGATGTGGCACACCAGCGGTTCATCAATTCTGCTACCATCAGTGTTGCTGTTCCACTTTCATGAGCGTCTGTCGAGTTCGCAATGACTCCTTCTATTGTCCCCATCGCTTCCTCGAGGCTGCACAAGCGATCACAACAGTTAGAAACGAGCGGCGCGACTAGTTCGGGGAAATTCCCGGATGGCTTCACCTTCCATGGTCGATGAGGCTCCGAACTGCGGCAATGCAGGATGTTGAAATGCCATAGCTCCGGCTGCGCTCGAACCGTTCCTGTTTGTCCATGAACTCGTTCTGTTTCAAGCCACCTTCCTCCGCCATGACGAGCATTGAGCTCGTCTTTTGCACATCATCGCGTCCACTCATTCTCCGCACCGGTGGGCTGGAGTCCGACATGACTCGAGGCAGGCTGAGGTGTAAAAATGAAACTTTTACACATAAGTGCTCTGTATGTACAGGTAGCCTACGAATCGGGATATTTATGAACGGCTCAAACTCCGGCGCTTCCAGAAGAGATTTTTACCTCTGGCGCGCCGTGGAGGAGCTCTGTCGCAGCCAGCCGGCACCTCTGCGAGGCGTGCGCGACGCTGCGACGACGGCGCGACCTCACGTTCAGCTGCATTCTGCCAGAGTCTTACTCCGCGCGGGGCACTTGTAGTAATCGGAGTTGAGATCAAGGAGGTTGACTTTGTGGCAACGGGGAACGCATGAACTGGTGCTCACGCCCGCGGCCAAAGCTGGACATTCCGTGCTGTGGAAATGCCCGGCCTCGCGGTACTATACAGATCGACATCGTCGATGTGCCCGTGCGGGAGCTCATCATGTAGCGTCCCTACCGGCCCATGCGTGCTCGTCCGAATTTGTAGTAGAGTTCCTGCTTCCTGAAAAGCGTTGAGCAGGGAGCCGTCGGAAGGCTACACTATTGGGTCCGTGCGCATCGATCAGAAAGGATTGCATCGGACACGCCGGCCCCAGGAGCTCGGCGCGGTCGCCAAAGAACAGCCCGCAGTGTCGCTCGCCAATCCTTTCGAGAACACAGGAGCAAATAATCGTCAGACGCCCGCGCGCACGGGTCGAAGTGGGGCCCCCGAAGCCAGTGCGAACAGAGCGTCTCGTATAGAGCTAGAGATGCGTCGAGCAAGCCTGGGCAGGGGTGGGGTCATGATGAGCTGGCGAAGCAGCACTGCGCCGCAGCGCGTGAAATTGCAAGACCTGGTCAAAATCAAGGGAATGTCTAGCTGCCTTGGAAAGGGGGTCAGCGGAACAGTCTGGAAGGTCCAGGCCCGACACAAGCTTATGCCTTACATTTCGTTTTGCATTTGGTCGTCAGGGACACCTTGCGAGCGATCTGAAGCTTGTCGTGTAGATCCTGAAGCCTAAATGGCGGACAGGTGATGGACGAGTCTGTCAAGGAAATTCTTGCACTCAAAGAGATGGCTCTGGATGCGGATGAGGATAAGTGCCGCTTGATTGTACAGGAAATGCAGGTTCGATTCCAGTTTCCAAAGGTTTTGGTGAACACAGAGTTTGTGTGACGTCTCAGTTGGCCGTTTTGGTCACCACATGAGGGCGGGTATCATGGAGTGCAGGTGATGCTTGACCTCGACCATCCGCGTATCGTCGCTTGTCATGGAGTCTTTTTTGATCGTGGTGTCTTCAAGGTAGAATCGAAGCTCCCTCTGCGCCCCCGAATCCTTGCGTCAAGTGTCTGGTAGTGTCGTATCGATGCAGGCAATGATTGGAAGCCTCCCTGCAGATTGTAATGGAGTTTCTCGACGTTGGCTCCCTGCTAGATGTGCTGCGCCTGGGAGACCATCGCATCCCGATCTCCGTTTTGAAGGCTGTAGCAAAGCAAGTGCTCGAGGCAATGGAATATCTTCACACAGTGAAGCGTGTGATTCACCGGGACGTGAAGCCGGGAAATATCTTGCTTAACCGGAAGGGCGAGGTCAAGCTTGCGGACTTTGGAGTCTGCAGCCGACCGCGCGATCCGCGTGACTCACACTGTGCGACATGGGTGGGAACCGTGACCTACATGTCACCGGAACGTATTACCGGCGACGTGTACTCGTTCAACGCAGATGTGTGGGCGGTGCACGCCCAACTGGACCTTTCCCCCCTTCACACCACAATGCTCTTTTTGCACAGAGTATGCATGAGCTCATTAAGGCGCAATAGTCCTGCTGTCTCAGACCGTGCATTGAATCGCGGGGTTTGTGCAGATTGGGGTTGTCACTGTCGAAGCAGCACTGGGACGGTACCCGTACCTTCTCGAGGGAATGGACAAGGGCAAAATGGAATTCTGGGATCTTCTCGAGGTTGTGCTGAATACTCACGTGTCGGAGATGCTTCCGAAGGATGCAGACGCGAATTTTTGCTCGTTTGCGGAGTACGTGCTACAAAATGATCATTCTCTTCGACCCTCAGCTTCAGAGGCGCTACAGCATCCCTTTTTCGCTGGAGTGACTGATGAATGTTTTCGCGTCGCACGCTGGATTGACGCATCAATACAGGATAATTGGCGCTACTCTGATGCTGTGAAAATCGCACGTGGCCTTGGCCGCCTTTCGCTTGCGAACCATTTCGATGAGGTGGCAACGTCTTTCGTCAACGGGGATGAAAGCTTCAATCGCGTCTCGTCTTCTGGCTCTCGTGACCCGATGTCAAAGAGCAAAGGTATGTCCCTCTTTCATTTCGGCTACCGTCATCAATAAGGGCGTGCAAAACAGGTTTTAGTGACTTTGGTGTCTTCTTGCAGAGGTCGGCAGGGCAAGTTCCACATCGTCGAAAGGATCAACACCGGGAATGGTGAAGCATTCTTCTCAAGACCGCGCCTCGCCCGTGAATCGAAAGTCACCTGCTCAGCGATTGTCGTCCCCGCTTGCTGCAGTGGAAAAGCATAGCTCAGCGTTGTCAGCTCAACGGCCGCCAACAATTCCAACAGCGACCTGAGATCCACGAGTTCACTCCAACATCACGTTGGGTAGTGTTCCTTGCTTTTCTTTGTCGTAACATTGTGAAATCGTGTGCTCAATGCACACTTCGGCCTCGCCTGAGCCCACCGTCGATTGACGAGGTGGGACAGTCAAGATTCTCTGGCAATTTGAATCTCCCGGCTCAGCACCAAATGGTGAGCGCTCCGAGAGATAAACCCGGTCTCGAGACTGCGGTGAGGTTTAGGGAAATGTCAGGAATGAAGTTCAATTGCTTTCTTTCTATGAGCGTGGAACATGCATCATTTCCGCTCCTGGCGGGCTCTTCGCGGCCGGAATGCCAGCTGCGCTCCGCAGTCGGCGGAATGGAATGGACTTGACCGGTGAGGCAGCATGCAAGTAGTGCGATGCAGCCGCTCGCGGCCAGAAAGGAAAGCATCGTCTGTCAAACGGGCAAAGATGATCAGCGTCTTCCTGACCTTCGTACGGTTCTTACGGATGTGATTTCCTGACAACCAACTCTTAACAGAATTGTGTTGGTTAGCGAGGTCTCACAAAGAATACACAAAATGCGCAGCACGCCAGCATAGATCGCCCAAGTTGAAAGCCAAAAACACGATGATAGTTGGCGATGTAAGTACTGGAAGAGAAGTTTTCGACGTTTCCTCGTTGCTTCTCCGTTGCCGCGGGCATTCCCCCCTGGTCTACCCACGCTCTGGGGGCATTTTGTTGCTTCCCCCTTACGTTTGCACACCCATCCTTGCGCCGTGCAGATATGTGAGTGATCACATCTTTGAGCGACGGGCTAATGTTCTGTCCTGTCGTGATCTGTCGGTGCTCCGCGATTGTGGCTGCAACCTGCTCTTATGATGAAATCTCTCATGAGCACCAGCCCCGTTTTGGCGGATCGTGCGCTGAGACCGGTCCAGGCAATGTTTTACCAGTGCAGATATCAGAACCACAGCAACCATGATGGGAAATGTTGGATATATTCGCTTTTGCGGCTCGATCACGGCTTCTGCCCTGCACAGTGGGCACCTGACATAAATACGTGAGTCAGCTTCGCCTATTCGAATGAACGAGGAAAAGTGACGGGCCTGTGCATGGAAGGGTCGGGTTTTGAGGCAGCTTTCTTGAAGCATCTGTTGAGGAGAAAACTTAGATGTACAGTAGAGACGCGCGGAAAGAGGGCGCCCGAGTTGCCTGATATTATACCTGCAGCAAAGAAAGTGCTTTGGACTGCAGGAGAGAATTTTGATGCTGCTCTTCTTGAGGTCTTGATCCCAGCAAATAGGACATCGCAGCTGATGAAGCGCATCCATTCTGCAGGCTCGCAGGCCCGCACAAGGAAGGAAGCTCGATCCCGTCGATACACTTTGTTCGACCCCAGTTTGTTCAGGACTCTTGCGCTCACTGAGACTGACCCATTTTGACCATCAAGGATAAAAAACGTCACGGCTGGTGCACAGAGGATTCAAGCCGGGCAGGATGAGCACAGGACCAGCCTCACATCTGATGCCTGAACGAGCAGTCGTCCACGGAGAAAGAGGGCGCCGTTTTGGGACTTTTGGGGATCCGGGCCACCCAAACGCTGGTCTCGATGCCGCGGCCAGACTTGTAAAGTTAGAGCTCAACTCCAAGGAGGTCTCGCTCCGCCCCAGATCGCTGCTGTGCGTGCCGCCAGTGCACACCGTGTGGACTCAGAGTACAAACTTGCATTGTGCTGTAAGTTGTGCATTTTCACCGATCGTCCCCCCCAGCCCCCCACCCCCCCCCTGCCGTCATTTGCCTTTTTGTACACTGTCTTTCCGGCATCTCATGATGTTTGGCGTCAGGCTACAAGTGGATTCTGAAAACAACGAAGCATACCGCAGTGATCTGCTATGAATAGCTGTTCTCACTGACCAAGATGTATTTCTTCAGGTTACACTGCATCATGGACCAGGCTTCGTGAACATGAAATTGAAGCACGACAAGAGGGACCAGCCGAGAACATTCACTGAGCGAAAAGTTTGGCGACCGAATGTTGCATTTTACCCGCATCCTGTACACACGGTAGCAACATTGCCGGCAATTCTTCGAAAACTAGGAACGACTCTCGAGGCTGGACTCTGCCACAGCGTATATTTCAGTCCACACTTGGGTTAATTGTTGCAAAACACTCTCTCGACCAGTGCAACCGATTGGTAGATAGTCGCTTGTGAGGCTCAATCCAACAGACAGTATGGCTGCGTGCAGGATGTTGAGAAGCTCACCGCATCTGACAAGGAGCCTTTGGAGCCGATGTTGTTGAGGAGTCCCATGCCCTCAGGTTCAAGTGCCCGCAGTTGACCTACCTCGAGCGGGGTTAAGACGTTCAGATTTCTAGCGATGCACCCATCGTTATATGAAACGGGTGGCCAGCAGGCCGATGCAACGACTCACCATTCTATGATCTACAGGCTTGCAGACGGCCCTCGTCAAAGAGGTTCGGACTGTGATACGTGAAGGCATCGAATCAACAGTGCGGGCTGCGAGCCTCGTGCCAGGCGACGTCATTCGCCTTGGAGTTGGCGACATTGTTCCCACCGACTGTTTCATCGCCCAGGTTTGAATTAAAGTGAAATTTCTTTAACTCTGTTGTCTTGGTTTTCACTTTTGTTTGTCGCAGGTACTCTCTGATCCGCTTGTTCTGGAACGTCGCAATGTGCCCGAGTATGATTTCCTCCCACACAGTTTTCAACAGCCTATGGGAGTTGAGTGTGGATGCTGGTGCCTGTGTCTCTGCCTGTGACTGTGACTGTGCCTGTGCCTGTGCCTGTGCCTGTGTCTGTGAGTTCACTGCTGCTATTCGGTGGCAGCTATTCGGACTACGTGTCTATTGGGCATCGAGCCAAAATGGCGGTATTCTTCCCTCCCAAAACGTTTCTCTGTGATGCTAGATTGTTTTTTAATTCAGCGCTAACTACGTCTTGATTTGTTTTGCTGATGCTTTGAACATCTTGTGTAGGGAGTCACAACCGAAGAGCTTGAAATCACCCGTCAAAAAGAAGATGCCAATATGACTTCAAACAAGAACACGGGCTCAAAAATGTTGCCAAGGCTGTTCAAAAGTAGCGATAAGAAGGGCCAAGTTGAAGAGAACGAAGAAGAGGATACCAGGACGGAGCGACAAAAGGTCATATACTCCAGAGGCGTCCACACTTGAACTTTGATCAACCGGGGCCAATTCAGTAACACCCGCGGTCCACTTTTTATCAGAGATGGTCTTCTGGGGTGCGAGTAGCGCTCCCCAAGGCTTCAGTCGGGTCAGTCGCGACGCATGGTGATATTGTCAAGTGGGGCAAAGCAACTGCAATCGTGCTCACTCGCAGGTCCTTGCGCCGACCTCGAGTAGATTAGAAAAACTCTCCGGATTCCTAACCAAAACTAAACCCATCTTGGTAGTGATAAGAGTTCATGGGCTATGCTGTGGCGCAACGAATTGCGAGCTCGCGAAATACGTGGTAAGTCCCGTTTTCGCTTTTGTTTAGGCACCGTTGCTTGGTTGCAACAGCTCTTTGGTGACATCGGTGTAACTGACATCAACTCCTTGCAGCTGCTGAAGCGCAGCGTCAGCGTGGTATCACTGATCGCTCAGAATGGGCTCTTGCAAGCGGAAGACTCAAAGCGTTGTCAAAAACCAGCATAGCCATTACGGTACCTGACAAAATCGTCCAAGCACACAATGTGACATGTATGGTGATCGAAGACGACATTCGCTTCGCTCCTGTGGCGCCTGCTCACACTCTCCGAGGACAACTGGGCTCTAACAACAGCGAAGAGCTGGTACCTGAACTCCACCGATAATTACGGCTTTGGTATGCTGCGGAGCGGTGTTTTTCATGGGCAATGAATTTGGGATTGAGGACCATTTGTAGCTCACTGCCTTCTTTTCCAGCGTGCGGCGGGCATCGGGGTGGGGCCCAACATCGACGAAGCGGAATTCAAACGAAGGCGACTTGCCATCCCTTGCCATGTCGAAACATCGATCTTACACAGCTGCACGTTGGGCTCTCACGCGATATTTCAAGACGAGTCGCGACGTCATGAATTGCGTGACCTGGAGCCTAGCAGGTACCTTGGTCTTCGATCGGCAGCCAACGCAGCAGGGATAGCGCCTGTACTAATCCTTCGCCGGAGTGCGGTTACAAATGCCGAGGTTTGCTGCCAGTCATGTCGATTGTTCCCATGGTGCGGGTTCAATGCTTCGCCGTTCATGTGGCACATCGAGCAGCTCACTGAATACGTTCGTTCGAATATCTGTTTTTGTTGGGCAGGTCTGTAGGCTGTCGTGTGCCCTTCGTCTCGTGGTCTGCTCTGTTGCAGATGTAACTATCCTCTTGTCTTTCTTGTGTTCAGATGAGAATCCGTGTGCCTCGCAAGCTGCGTGTGTGCTGTTATGCAGCGTCTGCGTGATCATGTGACAGTGCAAACAATCCAGGATGTCTTTGACTTCCAGACGCCTCCGCTCGAATTCGTATTCGATGTCGGGGGCGCAATCGTTCTGGTGGGAAATCAGGCGAATTCCGTGTCCGACGTGATCTCAAACATCCAGCGATGTCGTGGCAAGGTTCACCACCACTTCTTGTAAACCCGTGGTGATCGATTTGTGGCTAAACATATCGAGGGGTTCCCTTTTAACGCAGGTGTTGATTCCTACATTCCACAAGTCTGTTATTGCTACGGTCAATCCTCACGGCGTGATGGCACATGTATTTCGGAGTGGCTTATGGAATCCTGCCAAGAAGCCGGGAGTTGTTCACGAGAGTGATCACCAAAAGCGCATGGAGGAGCATCGCACGCTCAAAGTGTTCCAGGGAATCGTCCAGGTTCGCGCTGCCTTGTCACCGACTTTTCTCCTTTTTCGGTAGGATTGAGGAGAATTGGTCGATTTTGCAGGACGGGGGAGTGGAGCGCACGCACCTTGTATGTTTCATAGGTGAGGACTGGGCAGCACTTGGCATGTGCGACGTCGGTCTGACGTGGTCTGGCTCCTCCTCCCCGGGGGCACACGAAGCGCGCGCGCTGGCAGCAGGACAGCTTTACACGAATTCCCCGGTACAGCTACTGGCCCATATTCACGACTTTGAGACCCGTGCTATCGAGCGCTCTAGGCCTAGCGAAGGCTGTACTGTTTGCTGAGCCTCACTCAAAGTTCATCAAGGCGAAATGCCGCATGTAACTGTGAAGAATGGACGGCTGGAATCACACCACACATTCGAGTGGATTTCTTTTACTCTGCACGCTCTTGCACGAGAGCAGCACCCTCCTATGCAAACGAACCTGGAGTTCAGTGCCTATCTATCGTATGCAGCTTCCACGACAAGACGACGGAAGATCAGTTGACAGATCCGTCGTCTGATCCCGTAGAGCTTGTTAGTCCCGTTGAGCTTGTTAGTCCGTTCCAACTCTGGTACTCTTCTGACGAGAGTCGTCCCCCCGACAAGCAAGGCCGGACCACGCCACCACACTGCAGCACCTTTGGCGTTGCACCGAGCCAACCCATCGTGACCTCAAGAAGAACGCCGTGGCCGCTCACAGCCTCCCTTCCACCCCCAACGCTGAATGTGCAAACCCCGTCTTCACGAGGACCACTTTTCGAGCTCCGAGCCGATCCACTACTGCCTGGCGGAGCTGGTGGGGAGCAAGCAGAGCGATATGATCCTGGGGATGACCCCACAGAGTGATGATCCTGCCGTTCCCCAGATGCGGCATGGCCAAGGTTGCTCTCGCACGCGGCAACCTCCAAGTCAAACGCTTCCTGCACCCCAACGCGATATCCCTGCAGCAGTCGACCAGAGTGCCACATGACGTCGACGCGCCCGTGTCCAAGCTCGCCATCTGGATGCACCTGAAGGCGGGTTCCTGGCTCAGCGGTCTTTGTTTCAAGTTCCGTAAGAATCAGCCGGGCTGATGGTGACCAACAGCCGATCTTCCTCTTCTAACCGCCAATTTTGGCAGGAAGACCAACAGCCGATCTTCCTCTTCTAACCGCCAATTTTGGCAGGAAAACGGACCGCCACGACGCGGCCGACCCACGTTTCCGCTGGATCCTCAACAGGAAGCAGCGCCTTTTGATAAGCTTCCGTCGTGCGCACCTGTTCGGAATGCTCGGGTCATGCTGTCTGTGCATAGAAACGATAGAAACGCGTTCTCTCTTTCTCGGCGATCATGCGAAAGCGAGCTCAGCACCCGCAACCCGCCTATCACTCCAGATCTCTCATATCAACCGGCATGGTCTCGTAAAAGGGGACCCCGCCCATCACGAGCATACGGTCTGTATACTGCCAACAAGGGATGGGATGGGGACACAGACCAGCACACAATCTCTGCAGATAGACTCTGCCTCTTCCATGTTGCTTAATGCGTGACCAACGGGGAAACGCGGTGGCTGTGTCACCGCAGCCTCTTCGTCTGCTGAGACTGGCATTTTTGCGGCCTTGAAAGTGCCGCCCCGGAAAGGCAAGCCTGCCCTGAGCCGAGGCAGGACCTTTCCCATCGCCACAACCTTGTCCTGAGCGTCGGGCCTCGTGCCACCGAGCTACCGATGTCACGATCGCACTGGGCAACCGAGCCTCACAACAGATGCCTGTTGTCGACAAGCAGAGGAGGAGGCCCTCCAGAAGAAGGGCGCAGTCTCGCGACGAGTCACGAATACGATACGGTATCCAGCTTCGTAGGCTAAATAGATGATCAAAGATGTCGTTGTCAACTTTTGAGGTCGCAGTGTGATCGATGCCGCGCCGCGCCGGAATCGGCGGACTCGGACATGGCATCGGGGCATCGGGATTGCGAAGCAAACATGCAGCTCAAGTACTCAGTCTGTCTTACCGGAACTCCTTTGGATAATGTGCAGAGGCCCCTGGTCTCCAGCTTCGGAGCTGACAAAGGTCGGATGCGACAGGTGAGAGCGTCGGATGTTGGGGAGCATCTCCTTGCAGAACAGAAAAAAGGCCTCATGGAGAAGTGCGAGGTATTTCGCCTGAAGCTAGAGGAGTTTGCTCGAAAATATAAGGTTCCCTCATCTTCCCACACGCGTAGCAAACCCCACGATGTGTGGTCTGATAAAGCGATTTCCGCAGGATGAAATCGTCAAAAACCCAGACTTTCGCTCAAATTTCAACACTATGTGTGCTGCTGTCGGCGTGGACCCGCTTGCGTGTGATTGCCCTTTCAGCAAAAGCCTCCCCGCTTGCCATTCCGACCGGGGTTCATTCTGAGAGCTGCGCATGGGCGCTTCAATTCTTCTGGCAGCGAACAAGGGGCTATGGGGGGCTCTTGGAATGGGCGACTTTTACTACCAACTGGGGGTTCAGATCATTCAGGTGCGTGTTTCGGAGCTCTGCGCTCCAGTTGCCACATCCTGCAGCTGACTCCGCTTGCTGGATGATCCACCTGTGATCAGGTGTGCATGGCCCGAAGAAGTCAATTCGGTGGGCTAGACGATGCGACAGAGGTTCTGTTTCGTTCTTCGTTGATACTTATACCATACTACTCGAACTCTGTCAGCCACCATCCCCTGATTCGAGAGGGGCTCTTAACCAGAAGGCGTTTTACTTCGCAGATCCTGCGACTTGTCAGGAAACACCGGGGGCCTCGTGCAGTAAGATGCCCATGTTTCCTTTGTCAAACGCATTTGTATCGCACGTGTCTTGCAGCATCGCTTTCTGCGCCGCATCTGAATCGCTGGCTGCTTTGTCACATATCACCACTACGGCAGGAGAAAGTCAACTTGGATGACCTTGAACGAGCCGTGCGCTCGCTGCGCGGGATGGGAAGAAGTCTTGAGATCGTCAGCGTTGCCGGGCGCCCTGGAAAGATGATACAGTCGGTGCCGGTCGAGCTTTCCCAGGACCACACCGCTGTTTTGGCAACAGCAGGTGATCAAGCGTATACCTCAGTTCCTGCACTTCAGGTCGTGCCCTCTTGTAACTCAGCTGCTGGCATTCTCATTTGCTCCGGCGAGGCATTGAGGTGTGGACGTCTGCAGGCCAAGCTCGGATGGCACGAGCAACGCGCAGTTTCAGCACTTGACTTCCTCTTGGATGAGGGCATGGCCTGGGTTGACCTGCAGGAGCGTTCGGATCGCCAGATTCAAAGACAACCCGCGATACGGTGCCTCCGAACCACAAGCAGATACGCTATACCTGACCTCTTCTGACTCTTGGCAGGGTGGAGAGGCGCCATTGTCACTTGTGTGGTTTCCATCGCTCTTTGCACCGCTGGCAGGGTCGGAGGCTGACGCATGACCATCACTAGTTTTACTCGAATAAAAGACAATGCGGCACGAGATACATGTCCATTTCAATGGGCGCGAGCTTTAACGCACCTGACCGCAGAAGAGACACCTGTCTCTCTAGCTTATATACAAACGCAAACACACGTTGGCTCTGGTTCCCAGCTGATCCTTCAAGGGCGACCATTTCCTGTGCGACGAGCCTGAACGGAGCGCGCAACGGCCGCGCATAGGGTACGTTCGCCGGGCGTCATATTGCGACGAAGTTTTTCCGTCTTTTGAAAGCTTTCAATATTCTTTGCAAAGGTTGCTGCACGAAGAGTAATGCCGTCAGCGCGTTCCCATCTCAAGACAAAACAATCATTCCGAGTCATCGAGGAATGAACAAATTCAGTGAAACAGGACGGGAAAGCACCAAAGAATTCGGTAGTCCCCGCCAGGAACACGTCCGATGATTCTGCAAGGCCACGACTGGGCGCACTGCGGCTGGGCGCACTGCCATAGTAGGAGGACATAATCTGGTCGGCAAGATCCTTGGCGGAGAGGGGGATCTTTTCGCCTTGGAAGATCTCTTGCGTGATTTCCTCCCACCAGTCACTCTTCTGCCCTTTGCGCTGCGGAGCACCATAACGGTGTTGCGTCGTGGTCGCCATTTTGAGCCCCAATCTGACGCGCGCACCTGTCGCCCGCGAGGCCGTGGCAGGCGGCGCGGAAATGCAGAACCCCTCAACTCCTGCGACGAAGATCATCGCCAACGCCCACGCACCAAGGCCCCACTGACTCTGCATTGCTGCGGCCATCTTCTGCGTTTGTTTGAAAATGCTTCTCTGATCGCCGATACCCTGCGTGTACCACCTGTTGCCTTCAGCCCCTGCCCTTCCTCCGGTATTTCAAAGAAGGACTTGAGAAGCGGCGATGCACTCGTCAAGGAGTCCCTGCGATGTCTTGCCGATTGAATGCTACAATCTGCGCAGGCGCTTTCGAAGTGTCGTTTCTCTCACGATACTCGCACAGTCTGTGACGCGCAAACGCTCCTGCCGACCCAACCTGCCCGGCAAACCAATCAGGCAGGCGGAACTTACTTCGCCCAGTAAAGGGGCCGATCTCGAAAACCTTTTAGCAGCGGAGAATGTTACTGGCGCGTCCAAAGCTATGGACGTGACCGGTTTGAATCCTCCACTTAAAAGGCAAACTCCACATCCCCAGTTGACTAACAAAACCAAAATGAATCAAACAGCACCAGAGGATTCGAGCCTGTATCCCTCATTGCTCCCGAGATGTCCGGAGCCGTCGAGGAGCGCGTTCGCGCCCTCGATGTGCGAATCGATCTGGCCAAAGAGGCATTAGCCGAAATGAAGGTGGTTCTCCCCCGCCGCAGACTCCCAGAAGCAATTGCGTCAAAACGACCAAGTTGCAGCTCGTCAGATTGACCAGCCCTTCGCTGCCTGGAACGATCTCTGCTCTCCTGACTTTGAGCGTCGGGGGTGAGCAGGACCAGACCGGACGAAAACTTGAGGCGCCATACATCCCTAGTGCACTTTCAAAGCTGCGGGAAACGCTTCCGGGCATGGGAGGCGGTCCTGTCGATGGACGCGTTGAGGAGGCGATTCGACTGGTCGGCAGAGTTAGCGATCTCATGACTCTCCAGCAGTCTCTGTTAGAGAAGCAAAATGATGAGCTGCGCGGTGTTGCCAATGGTTCTACCAACATGCATTCAATTAAGGAGAACGAGAGTAATGCTCGTGTGGAGGATCTTCTCGCTCGTGTACGCGGGCAAGCTGCGGCGCTCAATTCCCGAACTGTTGAAATGGACGAGCTACGCAGTTCTTTTTCTGAACAGTCACGGGAAATTGAGCAGCTGCGAGCCAACCTCCGCTCATCTCAGTCATCGGTGGAAGCATTGCCTCAGTTCTCACAGGGGGAAAAAGAAAAGCTTCTTGACCAGCTCAAGGCGACACGGCATGAGAATGTGGTGCTGCGAACGCGGATTGCGCGGATGGAGAACGAGTCGGAACAGCGACATGTCAACCAGCATGACCAGTCACTTGAAAGGCATGTGGAAGCGCTGCAAGCACAGCACGCAGCTGCGGTGCAAGCTCTCGAAGAGGACCACTCAAAACAGCTCGAAGCTATCAGGGTGAAAAGCGATGCAGCATCAAAGGATGCCCAGAGCGTGACCGTGGCAATTCGCAAAATGGAGGAGGAGATGGTGTCATCACAAGCACGTGAACGGGTTGCTCTAGAGCAGGCTGCCAAGGTAGAGGAAGAGATGTCTGTCAAGCTCAAGCAAGCCCGTGAAGAGGCGAAGGCGCTCAACGCGAAGGCCGCCGCCAGCGATGCACACTCTTCGAAGATGGCCAGTAAGGTGGCGCAAGTTACGGAGGAGCGCGATCGCATCTCAGCTGAAATGATTGAGCTCCGTGCTGTGATGCAGGTCTGTCCCAATATGTTCCCGTGCATTAGACCCTGTCTGAGGGAGCCTAACTTTCCTGTTGATCGATGTATAAAGGAACTGGACACACTCAAATCAACGCACGAAGAACAGCACAAGGAATTGATTGATGCACTTTCCAAGGCGGCAAACGCCTCAAACCGTGCCGAAATGATGGCTGCTAAACTCAACGAGGGCGAGAAGCAGCGTGCCCTTCTGGCCGCTGACCTTGACCGTGTCCACGCGGACCGGAATGCGATCGAAAAAATGCTGGTTCAGGCGAAGGCGCAGATGGCACAGTTGCCAAACCTGGAGGGAAAGCTCGTGGAGACGCAACGAGCGCTTGAGGTGTCCGAAAGTAGGGCGCAGCAGGTTGGGGACAACTTGGCGGAGTGCAGCGCCCAGCTGGAAGAGTCGCGAGCAGCAGCAGAACACATGAAGAGCATCATAGCGCGTATGCGCGACGAGCTTGGTGACTCCCGAACCACTTGTTCCGGCTGAGTTTGCACCATTAAGTTCATGTTGACTACCCATGTTCCTGCTAGAAGCGTATCCAACGTTTTGCTGACATGCAAGTCCGAGCAGGTGGGAGCAAGCAGGCACTAGAGGACGAGCGTGGGTTGCTACAAGGAAAGATCCGAAGGCTTGAAGACGAATTCTCGAGTAAGATGGCAGCTCTTGATCGCGAGAATGCAAAGGGTGTTGCTGTCATGGAGGCGAAGCAGGCTCAGTTGCTGGAGAGTGCCGAGAATCTCATGCAGGTTGCTCATCGTTAATGACCCTTCGGCCTGAAATGGCTAGAGCTAGCCACATTTTTCGCTCTCATTCCTGTAACACTCGCGCCGGGTTGCAGGAAAATAGTGATGTCAAGGCGGACATGGCGAAACGGCATGAAATGTACTCAAGAGATCTCGGGCGACTGCGTGAGGAGCTCGCTTCGGTCACGGACGCTCGCACCAGCCTGGAAGCGACCGTCGCGCGCATGCGTGAGGAGCAAGGCGAGCTGCAAGAGGTAAGGGTATGGTCCGGTTGCGTGGCAATGCCGGTCCTTCAGAGCATGTGTCTTGAGTGCATGAGGTCTCGCAGGTTGTCAAGGCTCTAACGGAAACCTTGGAACGGTCGGTGGAGGAAACGCAGCGCCGCGAAATGGCTGATCATCACGCTCACTCTGTCATTGCCAAACTGCGCCAGGTCAACCCACCAGATGCTGCTTATCGGTGCTCTTGAACTTTTCCAAAAGCGTCCAGGACAATGTCCTCGTCCTTCCTCCGACCATGTACCTCAGCATACTGACCACCGAGGTGCTCCTTTGGCGCAGAGCAACGAGAATCTCACGTCCCGGCTAGGCAAGCAAGAAGGTAAGATGCATGTGTTGGAAGAGGAAAAGGGGCTTCTAATCGCAGAAATGGCGGAGAAGCTTGCGCAAGGAACGCACGCAAAGGAGGCGGTCGACGCACTCTCGGAGCGAGTTTCAGCACAAGCGCTTGCACTGCGCACACGGCAGGAAGAGCTCACCGCGCGGACTACGGAGCTGTTGGAGGCCAACGATAAGCTGTCGGCGATGCAGGCGACAGAGGAACGTGCCTCAGAGGCAGAGAACCGACTGTTGGTCGCACTTGCCGCAATCAATGCCAAGGACGTCACTATGAGGCATGCCGAGGCGCAAATTAAGGAATTGCAAGGGCAGCTAGAACTGAAGCAACAGGAAACTGCCCGCGGCGGCGAGCAGCGCACTGCGCTAGACGAAAGGCTGGTTGACGTAAATTCCCTCCGTGTCTGCATCAAACCCATTGACAATCGCCACTGCTGACACCTTCTGGCTGGATGGCAGGCTCAGGCTACGATCGCGACGCTACGTGGCGAAGTCGCCTCGCTTTCTGAGATGCTTGCTGCAGTTTCGAAGACGCCACCCACCCCTTCTGCACCCTCTGCACCTTCCGCGCAAGCAACCCCGGCGTCCGCGGCTGCCTCGCCCCCTGGCAAGGTATCTTCGACACCAGAAGGCGGCGCAGCATGGGACCAGGCTCTGGAGGCCAACAAGGAAATTACTGCTGAACTAGTCGCTACCAACCAGCAGCTCACTCAAGCCCTCGAGCAGGCGCGCCTCGACAAACCAACCCCCAGTATTGCAGGGGCCCCAGCAGCGCGCGCTGGCCCGTTGCAGCTCTCTGCTTCCGCTGTTTGATATCCAGCGGCCACTATCCGCGGGGAGCTGTTCACTTATCGGCATTGATGTTTGGGGTAGGTGAGCAATGAGCGTGACCGTCTCAAAATGCAGCTCCTACGTCAAACCCAAGACCGCGGGGAGGAGAATTCCAAATCCCCTGCGCCGGGGCTTCCGGCCTCAGAGATGGTCCAGGCGCACCTGATTGCCGCCAAAGAGTTGGCGTTTCACGAATCGCAGCAGCCTGAAGAGAGTGAACAGCGGTCGGAAGACAAGGATGGTCGGGAGGTACAAGCAGTGGCAGGAAATGACAGGGTCGCGGCCCTGGAACGGGAGCTGGCTGAGCAACGGCAGGCACGGAAGGAAGCCGAGGCAAATCTCCTCGCCGCCATTGAGAAGCCGGATCAGGGTGGCCGGGAGGTAGAAGCAGTGGCAGAAAATGGCAGGTTCGCGGCTCTGGAACGGGAGCTGGCAGAACTACGACAGGCGCGAGATGAGGCTGAGGCAAATCTCGTCGCTGCGATTGAGAAGGCGGATCATCTTGCGGTGCAGCTTGACGAGGCGAAGAAAAGGGTCACAGAGTACCAGGCGGAGGCTGAAATTGCAGAAAAGAAGACATCCGCGTTGGCGCAGTCTGAGGATCGCCTAGGAGCAGCTGTAGCCGAGGCGGCGGCGGCCCGGGACGAAATCGTTAAGAAGCTGGAAGTGGCAGAAGAAATGGCAGCGCGATGCAAGACGGTGATTTCAGTGCAGCAAGAAAGGATGCTGGAACAGGAAAGCAAGCTGGAGCAGTGCGAAGAAAGCCTGAAGACCGTACAATCAGATGCAGCGGTGCTACGTGACCACAATACCACGCTCGCCCGCGCGGTAAAGAGCACCAAAGAGGCGGACGCGGTGTTGCGCGAGCGGTTGCAACAGGCGATCGAACGAGGCCTAGCCATTGAGAAGGACAAAGAAGAGGCGCTGCAGGTGGCATCGGATGCTATGGACGCTGGGTCGCGATACAGAACGCGCTTGGCAGGCACTGCTCAATTGGCGTTGCGGCACATGATCGGCTACTCCCGCTTCGAGTCGAGCGTGTGGGCCTTCGGAGCATGGGTTACAGCACGTGAGCAACGACTGGCAGACGATCTCTTGCAGGAGCCCGAGGCGGAAGCCGTTTCAGAGGAGAGTGATGAGGGGACAACCGGGGACAAGGTGATGACGTTTGCACACAAGCCCGCCTCCCGCGGCGTGCGGCGGCCACCCATTGTGACTCATGCTCTCCCGCAGGCTCTTATCGAGCACACGCAAGGCGGTTCCGTGCAAAGAAGCGTCCTCCAAGATATGGGTGCAACTCCTGCTGGCTGGAGGGATGCGCAATCAGGTATGAGCTACATGACGGACGAATCCCTGGCCACCGGCGCGCAGCCACACAACACCTGGCCCGTCCGCGCGGATATCCTTGCGTCCCAAAAGGTCAACACGTTTTGGGAGACGAGCAAGGCCGACCACCCACACTCTTCGGATTCTCTCCTCGGCGGAATCGGTACTGGCCCGCTCTTGAAGCTGCCAGCGATCTTTGCCCGCTCTGCGAACCGGGCATCGTCCTCAGCGTGCGGGGTGTGATGCAGACGACCACGGAGCGCCTGCGAGTGTTCAACAGGCCACACCAGCACCCATGAGGAACTATTCGTAGGTGTAGGCGTGTCGCCAGCGGTGTGTTCGCAGGACAAAAAGTGTTTTCGAAAACATTTCCTTCAGCGAACACTGGTGGTGCGTGCCGAAAAACGCTGTGGGGTAGTTCCGCTCTACGTGCAGGGTGACACAGATGGAGCTCAAAAAAGCCTCGGGCGTCAAGAGTTGAGCTTGTGCAGCGCGTGAAAGTCTGACCGAGAAAGATCCTGTCCTGTGGTCAAATCAAACGGCTGTGGATCCGAACGTTCCCTTTTACGTTCCCTTTTACGCCTCCCCCGGTCGGCTGATATTATTACTACATGTTTAAAATTCTCCACATGTTTTGAAACCATATCCTTCCGCGGGCTCGACTCGTCAGCACCAGATCGGATCGTAGGCACCTAGCAAGGCTCCTACGGTACGCGGTGCGCTCCGGCTGCGTTTATCGACGAGCCGTATTTGCATCAACTCGGAGTGAGTTGAGTCCCATCCGCAAGGCCAGGCGTTCTTCCGTGACGGCCTCCTCGGCCCCATTGCACAAGGAGGAGGGGTTGCGGTCCGCCCGCTCCAGGAAGCTGCGAATTCAAGCCACTCGGGACGGCTTAGTTCATCCGCCCCCTGCGTCGGTAAGGAACAACAGCCGTGGCGGGAGCCCCGCGCAGTAGGCAGAACATCCGGTCAGGCGCCCTGTCGCCCCTGATCGGGACCCCACCGAACGCGAGCTATTCCGCTCACATCCTCCGAAGAGCACGATGCATGTCAAAGTGCTGCCGGAGTCGGGACAGATGAAGAAACGCAACGACGCTCTTGCGCACGGTCAGGAAGTCGTCGTTGCCGCCAATGGGACTGGTCGCGTTGGTGCTCTCGCGAAGCCGACTTGCTCTGGTCGGCAGTCGGCACGGTTGGCAACTAAAAGTCGCAAACGTTCTGAACTGTCGAGCGTGCATGACCACGCCACGGATGGCGAGACTGCGCCAGGAAAGCAGGGGGGGCAGGAGTCGAATGTCGCTGCCTTCACGGGGCGGAGGAAGGGCTCGCCGGGCCCCAACGGGAAGGCCGCAAGAGGAGGAGTACAAGGTGCCGTGGGAAAGCGCAAGCGTCAAGAGAGTGGAGATTCATCTGCTTCAGATTCGAGAGCGGGCGCTTCGACGATTATCAAGTCGGGAAAGTTCGACAAGGAGCACGACAAGTACTGCCACTTCTGCCAGGTGGGCCCCGTTTCTTTGCCGGAGCGCTAGGTTCTGCGAAAACTCGGCCTGCAATCTGGTTCCTTTCTTTTCCAGCATTAACGTGTCCGAATCTGTTGGCCCCTGACGCCTCATGATTCACCGAGCAGCATGTGAAGGTCAACATGCTCGCGTGCGAGAGCCCAGGCTGCACCCACAGGTTCCCGTGCCTTTCCTGTGTGCGCTCAATCAACCATCCCCCATTTCAGCTAGAATTACTGGTTCAATTAAATCGCTGACCGAGTGTGACAAGTCCCGCGAATAGAGGACCTACTTTTGAGGGCAGCCAAGGCCCCGATTGTTTCGGGGGTCGAGTGCGGGGGTCGCATCTGCGTGCCGGGTGCTTTATTGGAGTTTGGACACTCGAACCGCTGGGGTCTGCAGGCGCAGGTGCAGCTGTGTATGCAACCCCTCTGACCGTGCGGTGTGTCTCAGATTCTGCAACTATTGCTTGCAAGTGCACCTCGGTGATCGTACCGATCCTACATCGAGTCCCGCGTGGAAGCAAGGCCTGTGGAGCTGCCCAACGTGCCGTGGCGAGTGCTGCTGCTCCCAGGTATCGTGAAGGCCATTGTGCACTGTTGGACTAGATAATTTGAGCCTCAAGGTGCAATTCATGGCATCTGCGAAAGCGGCTCCTGACAACCACCGTCTGCCCATTTGCAGGCGGACTGCAGCAGGGCGCACCGGCATTGCAAGGCCTTTCGCTATCGCTGCCGGCGTGCAAATGCAGCGTCGCTCCGTATGACAGCAGCGCACGCGCTGGTTTCTCTCGCGGTTGGTCCAGGTGCTGTCGTAAAGCCCCCGATGCCATCGGATGGCTCTACCGAATCCACGGTCAAGACCGAGGACAACCACTGCACACCACGCGCGCATGCCAGCGACGCAATGGAAACGCAGAGCACCACAGACACCGGCGCGAACAACAGTGAAGGCTCTTTGGGGGGTCGACCTCCGCATGAGGGCCAGAACTCGGCTGAGGAGGCAAGTGAGGCTTCGCAGCAGCCACAGCAGCCACTTGGTCCGCTGAGCAAGGCGGATAACACGGAGAACATCAGTTCGGTGCTATTCTTGCTCAAAGCCGCTTCCAAGTCCTCGGACGCGTCCGAAGTTGGGTCCAGCAAAGAGTCGGCTACGGCAAGCAATGAGCCCGCTGGGAAAACGCGGTCGGCAGAGGCCATTGCAGAGGCGACTATTTTGGGAACAACTTCGTGCGAGAAGCAATCTCAAACTTTCATGGAAAACTGCGAGCAGATTCAAAGAGTAGACGGGCAGAAGACACCGCCGTCCACATCTACGCCAGCTGCCGCCTCGCCGCTAGAGGAACTCGCGATGATGGCGCTCGAGTCGCTCGCTGCCTGTGGCAGTTCTGGCACAGCTTCGGATAAAGAATCGTCGCAAGAGGGGCTACGATCCGAAACGAGTGTCTCTGCATCAGCCATGAACGTTGACGAGGGGCAGGCTCGGTTGAGCGACGTGATGGCGTCAATGAGTGCCTCGCCGCAGCAGGCGGCTCTTTCAATGAGGAGCCCACTATGCAGCATCGCTGCGTAGGGGATTCTAGG
>ENA-UOXV01002733-UOXV01002733.1-marine-metagenome-genome-assembly--contig:-NODE-2733-length-22706-cov-8.899430_pt1 | contig 22706 bp, 22 predicted proteins | sample MGYA00238165_ERZ766961 | MGnify/ENA primary metagenome ERZ766961 (study PRJEB28924, sample SAMN03173240) | marine metagenome | biome: Marine; feature: Water; material: Subsurface seawater | place: North...
CATTACCATGCCATTCTGAATATGCCATTTGTCTTCAGCCGCACTTAAAAATTGATCGATTACAATTTGAGCCCCATTATTAAAGTCTCCAAACTGGGCTTCCCAAATCACTAACTCGTTAGGACTGGTCATGGCATAACCATACTCAAAACCTAGCACCGCATATTCAGAGAGCAGGGAGTTGTAAATCCAAAAATCTCCTTGCTTTTTGTCGATGTGGGCAAGTGGGTAATACTTTTCTTCAGAATCTTCTAGCGTAAGAGCAGCATGGCGGTGAGAAAAAGTTCCTCTTTCTACATCTTGTCCTGAAACACGAACATTATGTCCTTCCTTCAGCAAACTTGCGTAGGCGAGCAATTCTCCCATTGCCCAATCCAGACGGTCTTCTTTGACCATCCTTTTTCTGTCATCTGTGAGCTTTCGAATCTTTCTAAAGATTTTCTTGTCGTCTGGAAGATGTGTAATGCGGTCGGCTAAGTCAAGAACAGCCTTTTTAGTAATTGCCGTTTTTGGAGATTTGTCAAAGTCGCCTTCTTTTTCTCCAGGAACATCTTTCCAAGTATTTTCCATGAAGTGCTCAATCTCGGCAACATCCATCTTCTTGGATTCTTCGAGGTTTTCTTCAAGGATTTTTAGGTAGGCATCTTCACTCTTTTTAGCTTGTTCTTTTGTCAATACACCTTCTTGGTCTAGTTGCTCAAGGTATATGTCTTTCGGATTAGCATGCTTAGAAATTGCCTGATAAAGCACTGGCTGAGTGAAACGAGGTTCGTCCCCTTCGTTGTGCCCATATTTTCTGTAACACAGTAAATCGATAAATACGTCTTGCTTGAATTTTTGGCGATATTCCATGGCAAGTAATACGGTGTGCACCACCGCTTCTGCATCATCACCATTTACGTGGAACACAGGTGATAGCGTTACCTTTCCAACATCGGTGCAATAAGTACTCGTTCTGCCATCAATATAGTTTGTCGTAAATCCTATTTGGTTATTTACTACGATATGAATTGTCCCTCCGAGCTTGTAGCCTTTGAGACCAGCCATTTGAACCACTTCATAAACGATTCCTTGTCCGGCAATTGAGGCATCTCCATGTATAAGTACCGGGCAAATCTTTGAATCATCATCCAGATACTTATCAATTTTCGCTCTTGTAATCCCGCCCACTACTGGGTCAACCGTTTCTAAGTGAGATGGATTCGGTGAAAGCGTTAGGTGTACATCGATCCCACGGTCCGTCGTTCGATCTCTTGAATGACCTAAGTGATATTTAACGTCACCATCAAAAAGTTCATCCTCATAATCTACGCCTTCGAATTCTGCGAAAATCTGATTGAAAGGCTTCTTGAAAATATTAGCCAGAACGTTCAATCTCCCACGGTGGGCCATTCCGAATACAAACTCTCTAATTCCAAGGTTTGCTCCTTTTTCAAGAATATAATTCAAGGATGGAATCAAAGCTTCTCCACCTTCCAGTGAAAATCGTTTTTGGCCAACAAATTTCTTATGTAAAAACTGTTCGAGGAGAACAGCCTCTTTCAGTTTTCTGAAAATCTCTTTCTTTTCTTCTGCGTCGAAATCTGGCTTATTCCGCTTTGTTTCAATCTTATCTTGAAGCCACTTTACTTGCTCTGGAGTACGGATGTACATATACTCCACCCCGATAGAAGTACAATAAGTCTCTTCTAAGTGTTCAATGATCTTACTGAGCTTCGCCTTTCCGATTCCAATTTCAGAACCAGCGGCAAATTCAAGATCTAGATCCTCTTTTGTTAGTCCGAAGTGCTCAATATCTAAACTCGGGGTGTAGGTTCTTCTGGTTCTTACCGGGTTTGTTTTGGTGAAAAGGTGACCACGTGCTCTATAGTCATCAATCAGGTTGATAACCTTGAACTCCTTTAGGAAGTTTTCAGGTATTTCACCATCTTCTTCAAAATTGGCTTTTGAAAAGTCAAATCCTTCAAAAAACTTCTTCCATCCGAAGTCTACAGATTCTGGGTCTTTGAGGTACTTTCGATAAAGGTCTTCTATGGCATTTACATCGCCATTTCCAACGTAGGAAAAATTGTCCATTTAAACAGAGCTGTTTATATAAGCAAATCTAATATTTTCAATGGTAGGCTCAATCTTCTGAGATGGCTTCTCCATTTTGAAGTCGCCACATTTTCACACTCCTGATAAAAGCCGTATAGGCAGCGAGAAAGGCTAGAATAAACCCAACTCTTCCATCCAAAAAACCGAGACGCAAAAAGTATGCACGGGTGAAACTCCACCAAGGTTTGATGGTAAAATGGAACCAAGAGGCGCGCTTGCCACGCTGAATCCTATCATGAGCGCCCCAATTTGTGTAGCGTTCAATTTTATTCAAATAATCTTGAAGTCCTTTATAAGTATGGTGCAGAATTCGATTCTGTAATCTCCCTATAACACCCTCCGAAACAATCTCTTCATGTACCCGAATATCTGGGTATTTGCATTCATCTCTTTTTATCAAACGGATTACTGCGTCGCGTTTCCAATCGCCTTGTTTCACGAGCTTGCCCATGAACCAATTTGATCGAGGAATCCAAAAAGCACTTTCTTTAGGATTACTTTTTACAGTGCGCAAGAGCTCTTCCTTCAATCCCGGACTCACTACTTCGTCTGCGTCGAGGAGGAAAACCCATTCATTTCTTGCTTGAGGAATTGCCCAGTTTTTCTGAGCTGCCGGAAAGTCAAATGTTCGCTGAATAATCTTCGCGCCTTTGGCTTCAGCGATTGCTAAGCTTTTATCCGTACTGTAAGAATCGACTACAATCACTTCGTCTGCCCAAGAGACAGAATCTAAGGCAGCTTCCAGATTATTTTCTTCGTTAAAGCATGGGATTATTGCACTTATCAAAGCCAAATATTTTGGCTTAAACAGTCATGATATCCTTCTCCTTGTGGTCGATCAGATCGTCCACTCGTTTGGAGTAGGAATTGGTAAGCTCTTGAACTTCTGTTTCGGAATCTTTAACTCGATCTTCAGAAAGTCCATCCTTCTGTAGCTTCTTAAGATTGTCGTTGGCATCCTTCCGGGCGTTTCGGATACTCACCTTTGCATTTTCCCCTTCTGAACGCGCCATTTTAACCAGCTGACCACGACGCTCTTCTGTTAAGGCAGGTAAGCTAATGATAATGAGTTCACCATTGTTTTGGGGGTTTAAACCCAAGTTTGAATTAATAATCGCACGTTCTATTTCTTCGAGAAGTGACTTTTCCCAAGGCTGAATAGATAGAGTTCTGGCGTCGGGAGTATTTATGTTGGATACTTGACTTAATGGAGTCATTGTTCCATAATACTCCACATTAACTCCTTCAAAAATTGCAGGGTTGGCTTTTCCTGCTCTAATCTTCAATAGTTCTTTTTCCAAATGGTCGATCGATTCTTCCATCGAATCTTTCGTTAAGGAAAACAACATTTCTAATTCTTCTTCCATAGTTTTTAACTCTTAAACCAATCGCAAATTACAAAACCTTATTCAACATCAACCAGTGTTCCGACTTCTTCTCCCAAGATTACTTTTCTTAGGTTGCCCGGATTGTTCATGTCAAAGACGATGATAGGCAGATTATTCTCATTACAGAGCGTAAAGGCAGTCATGTCCATTACGTTCAAGCCTTTTTTGTAAACCTCATCGAAGGAAATACTAGTAAACTTCGTGGCATTTTTGTCTTTTTCCGGGTCAGCAGAATAAATACCATCTACTCGTGTTCCCTTTAAAATTACGTCTGCTTCTATTTCTATTGCGCGCAAGGAGGCAGCAGTATCTGTTGTGAAATATGGGTTTCCTGTTCCTGCACCGAAAATCACAATTCGTCCTTTTTCTAAATGTCGGACAGCTCTTCTTCGAATAAATGGCTCAGCAATTTGCTCCATTTTGATGGCCGATTGAAGCCTTGTATCGAGGCCTGACTCTTCAAGTGCCGATTGCAATGCCATGCTATTAATCATGGTAGCAAGCATGCCCATATAGTCACCTTGAACGCGGTCCATTCCGCCATGACTTGCTTGAATTCCTCTAAAGATATTTCCTCCTCCTATGACAATGGCAAGTTCAACTCCCATTCCCACAATCTCACTGATGTCTTTGGCATACAATTCAAGACGGTCGTGATCGATTCCGAAATTCTGTTCACCCATTAAGGCTTCTCCACTAAGTTTTAAAAGAACTCTTTTGTATTTCATGCGCTAAAGTTTGGACAAAAAAAAGAGAGAATTTAAAAAATCCTCTCTTTTTTATTTACTGAATAGAAATTCGTTTGAATTCTGTGACCGTTAAGTCGGGGTCTTGCTCCTTTAGGTATTGAGCAACGGTCTTTTTCGACTCTTTAATAAATTCTTGATTCATCAAAGTTGATTCCTTATAGAATTTGTTCAATTTCCCGAGCGCAATCTTCTCAGCAAGCTCAGCTGGCTTACCTTGTTGAATTGCTTGGTCTTTTCCAATTTCGATTTCTTTCTCTATTAGATCTTTTGGAACACCATCTTGATCAATCGCAACTGGATTCATTGCCGCAATTTGCATTGCAACATCTCTTCCGATGTCGGCTTTACCAGAAACTGACAAACCAACTAAGGCAGCAGTTTTGTTTCCTGGGTGATTGTATCCTACTACTTCAGAAGCAGTAATAAATTGGTATTCAGAGATTTCTAGCTTCTCTCCAATTTTTCCAATTTGCTCGGTAATGTTCTCTTGTACTGTTAGTCCTGAACCGTTTAAGCTCAAGCCATTAAGTTCAGCAACATCTTTTGCTCCATTAGAAAGCGCAGTGTTTGCGATGTCATTAGCAAAGCTTACAAAAGCGTCGTTCTTAGCTACGAAATCTGTTTCACAGTTAAGAATAAGGATTACTCCATTCTTAGCATCGTCGCTAACTTTAGCCACAACATAACCCTCAGCAGCTTCTCTATCACCACGTTTTGCAGCTACTTTTTGACCTTTTTTTCTTAAGATTTCAATTGCTTTATCAAAATCTCCTTCGGCTTCAACGAGGGCCTTTTTACAGTCCATCATTCCAGAGCCCGTTTGCTTGCGTAATTTATTTACGTCTGCAGCGGTAATGTTTCCCATGATTGTATGAGTTTAATTGATTAAACGAAACTTACTTAGCTTCTTCGCTTACCTCTTTGGCAGCTTCAGCTTTAGCAGCAGCTTCGGCTTTCTTTTCTTCGGCAGCAGCTGCCTTTTCTTTTGAGTCAGCTTTTTTCGCTTTAAGTTGACTTCTATCTTCAAGTCCTTCGCGAATAGCTTCAGCTAAAACCTCAATGATCTTATCAATAGATTTAGCAGCATCATCGTTAGATGGAATTGCAAAATCGATTTGTTTTGGATCAGTGTTGGTATCAACCATTGCAAAAATTGGAATGTTCAATTTTTTTGCTTCAGCAACAGCAATGTGTTCTTTTTTGCAGTCTACTACAAAAATAGCAGCAGGCAACCTTGTAAGGTCTTTGATGCTACCTAAGTTCTTTTCTAGTTTTTCACGTTGACGTGTAAGGAAAAGACGCTCTTTCTTGTTCAAGTTACTGTTATCCTCTTCAGCCAAAAGCTTGTCGATGGAATCCATTTTACGGATTGCCTTTCTAATAGTAACAAAGTTGGTAAGCATTCCACCAGTCCATCTTTCTGTAATAAATGGTTGGTTTAGTTTTCCAATACGATCAGTAATGATGTCTCTAGCTTGCTTTTTAGTTGCAACGAAAAGGATCTTTTTTCCGCTTCCTGCAATTTGCTTTAGAGCACTTGCAGCTTCTTCAAGTTTTGCAAGTGTTTTGTGTAGATCGATAATGTGGATTCCGTTCTTCTCCATGAAGATATACGGAGCCATACTTGGGTTCCACTTTCTTTTGAGGTGGCCAAAGTGCACACCTGCATCTAGTAATTCTTTGTAAGTTGTTCTTGACATGTTATTGTTGTTTACCTTCCTAAAATTAAAGCAACCAACGGGTAGTTGTGCTCTGCACGCGTCCCGCCAGTTTGGATACTAAACCATTCAGCAATATTAACGCTTGCTGAACTGGAATTTCTTTCTTGCCTTCTTCTGACCTGGTTTCTTACGCTCAACCATTCTTGGGTCACGCGTCATCAAACCTTCAGCTTTCAATGCTGGCTTGTTAGCTTCATCCACTTCTACAAGCGCTCTTGAAATTCCAAGGCTAATAGCACCAGCTTGTCCGCTGATTCCACCGCCGTTTACATTGACTTTTATGTCAAAGCTCTTTTCAGATTCAGTCAAACGCAATGGTTTCATTACTGAATCAATTAAAACTGGAGAGTTAAAGTATTCTTTAAGCTCGCGATTGTTTACGAGTACTTTCCCTTTTCCCTTTTGAAGATAAACGCGTGCAACAGCGTTCTTTCTTCTTCCTAAAGCATTTACTACTTCCATCTTAATTTATAATGTCGTTAAGGTTAATGGCCTTTGGGTTTTGCCCTTGGTGTGCATGCTCAGCACCGCTATAAACGTGAAGGTTTTTATAGATCTGACGTCCAAGGTTATTTCTTGGAATCATTCCTTTCACCGCTTTTTCGATAACGCGTCTTGAGTCCTTTTTCATCATGTCCTCAAAACTCGTCTCGCGCTGACCTCCAGGATAACCTGTGTGATGGATATAGGTCTTTTGCTCAGCCTTAAGACCGCTCAATTTCACTTTATCCGCATTAATAACCACAATGTGGTCACCACCGTCAACGTGAGGTGTAAAACTTGGTTTATGCTTTCCTCTAAGAAGGTATGCAACTTTTGCTGCAAGTCGTCCAAGGATCATGTCATTGGCATCTACCAACAACCATTCTTTATTAACGTCTTCTTTTCTCTGAGAGAGCGTCTTGTAACTTGTATTGTTCAATTTTTTACGCTTTTAACTGATTATCAATCAAAACAGCCCTAAAAAAGGGGCTGCGAAGATATAACTTATTTAGCGAAGTGCAAAGGGGTATAAATGAAAAAAATCTACAGGAAAATTAACTAGTCAATTACCCCGAGTTGTTTACCCACTTTTTTGAAGGATGCAATTGCGTGATCGAGATGCTCTTTTGAATGAGCCGCTGAGAGCTGAACCCTTATTCTCGCTTGTTCTTTGGGCACAACCGGATAGAAAAAGCCAATTACATAAACACCTTCTTGGAGCAACAAATCAGCAAAGTCTTGGGAGAGTTTTGCATCGTAAAGCATGATTGGAACAATCGCACTTTCTCCGTCTTTATAATCAAAACCCGCATTTTTTATTCCTTCTTTAAAGTAATTTACGTTCGATTCCAGCTTATCTCGTAAGGCTGTAGTTTCACTTAAAATGTCGAAAACCGCAATACTAGCTCCTACAATTGAAGGGGCTAAACTATTTGAGAAAAGGTAAGGGCGAGATCGTTGACGCAACATGTCTACAATTTCTTTTCTTCCAGTAGTGAAACCTCCCATGGCACCTCCCAATGCTTTCCCGAGAGTACCCGTAATAATATCGACCCTTCCAATCACATTTCTCAATTCGATAGATCCTTTACCAGTAGCACCAATAAAACCTGTGGCGTGACACTCATCCACCATGACCAATGCATCATATTGGTCGGCTAAATCACAAATCTTATCAAGTTGTGCTACATAACCATCCATTGAGAACACACCGTCGGTTACAATAATTTTGTTTTTCGCGTCTGAGGCTTCCTTAAGTCGCTCTTCCAAATCTGCCATGTCGTTATTAGCATAGCGATATCGCTTAGCCTTACAGAGCCTAACCCCATCAATAATAGAGGCATGATTCAAAGAATCACTGATGATTGCATCATCCGGACCCAAAAGAGGCTCAAATACGCCACCATTTGCATCAAATGCAGCAGCATATAATATAGTGTCTTCTGTACCTAAGAAGCTTGCGATTTTTTCTTCAAGAGTTTTGTGGATGTCTTGAGTCCCACAAATAAAACGCACAGAAGACATTCCGAATCCATGACTATCAATAGCATCTTTCGCAGCTGCTTTCACACGAGGATGAGACGACAAGCCTAAATAATTGTTAGAGCAAAAGTTCAAGACCTTCTGCCCGCCTTCAACTGTAATTTCAGCATCTTGCTCTGAAACGATAATGCGCTCCTTCTTATAAAGTCCCGCTTTTTCAATTTCATTTAACTCGTTCTGTAATTCCTCTTTTATCTTTCCGTACATGACATCAGTTTGATGCAAATATATTCTCTTATAAAAGCCAATCTAATTTGATAGTTTTGTATTTGAAATTTATACCATGAAAAAGCTACTATTTCTCTTTCTAATTCTTCCTTTTTCTGTTCTCGCTGAGCAGGTTACATTTAGTTTAAAAATCGCAACTGAACTTGGTGCACTTGCAGGGGTGAAAGTTGAGGTCTATGAAGAAAAAGATTTAGCCGCCACCTTATTGAGCGACGCTGAAGGCCTTGTTAAAGTTCATTTGAATGTATTTCCAGGAACTGAAATTAGTCTTGTGATTAAACAGCCCTTGTACAAACGTTATGTGCTCGACCTTACCGAATTAGATAAAAATGTAGAATTCAATCTGAGTCTTGAAAGTCAAACCCAAGAAGAAAAAAACAAAATTGCAGAAGCGGAGCAAGCCTTAACCGAGTTAAATGAAGGACATGCAACTGTATTTCTCAAATACGATGCTGATGAAAATACCATGACTCCTATTTCGGAAGACAGCTTTAAATCTGGTAGAAAATTTAGCCTTGTGCCTATAGTTGTATTTGCAGCTCCCAAAGTCCCTAATCCGAATGCGAACTCCAAGGCTATCACAGAAGCTGATATGAAGCAGGCGAAAGCCAACGCAAAAAGCACATCCAAAGCTGCCGAAAAAGCTGAGGACAGAGCAACGGCCGCTGAAAAAGATGCTGAAAAGGCGGAGAAAAAACTTGAAAGCCAAGAAAAGCAGATGGAAAAAACTGAGAAGAAAATGGAAGCTCAGGAAAAAGACTTGGAGAAGCAAGAAAAACAATTAGAACAGCAACAAGAGGCTCAGGAGAAGGCGGCAAAAGCCCAAGCCAAACAAGCTAAAGAATCAGCAAATTGGGAACAGAAAATGGCTGGTTTCAATAAGAAGCAAGCGAAATACAATAAGCAGCGAAGCAAGCTGGACAAGAAACAGCGCAAACTTGATAAGAAGGTCAAGAAAGGTAAAGTAAGTCCTGATGATCGCCAAGATGCCCAAGCGAAGATCAATTCGGAAAAAGAGAAGCTGAACAAGCAAATCCAGAAGCTCGAAAAGAAAATCAAAAAGCATCAAAAAAAACGTCCTAAATGAGGGGAATAGTAATTGTGGCTGGCGGTTCTGGAAGCAGAATGGGAACCGCATTGCCTAAGCAATACCTCGACTTATGCGGTGAGCCCATCATGGTGCATACCATCAAAAAGTTTTTTGATTTTGACCCTGAAATAGAAATGGTGCTCGTTCTTCCTAAAAGCGACCTGGATCGTTGGGAGGACATCAAGAAACGTTTTTTACCGCATGCTCAAATTAAAGTGACTACTGGAGGGAAAACTAGATTTCACTCAGTAAAGAACGGCATCCAAGAAATTAAAAATGCCTCGCTTGTAGGCATCCATGATGCTGTAAGACCCTTGGTAAGTGCGCGCACCCTTGAGTTTTGCTACTCATCTGCTCAAAAACACCGAGCAGCAGTGCCCGTTTTTCCGATGAAGTCTTCTTTGCGCACCATTGATGGTGAAAAGTCGAAAGCCCTCGATCGAAGTACCATATTCGCTGTTCAAACGCCTCAATGTTTTACAAAAGACTTGCTTGATAGTGCCTTTGAACAAGAGTATCATGAGTCATTTACCGATGACGCAACCGTGATTGAAAAGTATGGTGCTGAGGTTTTTTGTGTCGACGGAAATGAAGAGAATATCAAAATCACCACCCCCTACGATCTGCAAATTGCAGAAGTCTTGATTAACTCGGGCTTTTAGTAGCTACCTTTGCAGCGTGAACGAGCAAGAAAAAATCGACATCCGTACCTTATCCACTGAGTCTCTTCAAAAAAGCTTTGAGGAATGGGGCGAAAAGCCTTTCCGCGCCAAACAAGTTCAAGAATGGCTTTGGAAAAAATCGGCTTCCGATTTCTCTGAAATGACGAATTTATCGATTGGCCTTCGTGAAAAGTTGGAAGACAAGTTTGTGATTCGCGCAATGAAAGTTGGAGAAACTCAAATTTCTGATGATGGGACAGTTAAATGTGTCATGAGCACATACGACCGCAAGGTTATCGAGAGTGTGCTTATCCCTACTTCAGCTCGAAAAACCGCTTGTATTTCCTCTCAAGTGGGTTGCAGCTTAAGCTGTGCTTTTTGCGCCACCGGAAAACTAAAGCGCCTCAGGGATCTTGATTATTCAGAAATATATGATCAGGTTGTAGCCGTAAACCAGCTATCACTCGATACCTACAAAACACCCCTGACCAATATCGTTTACATGGGAATGGGCGAGCCGCTCATGAACTATAAAAACATGATTGAATCGGTGGATAAAATCACTTCCGATAAAGGACTTGGAATGTCCGCGAAAAGAATCACAGTTTCAACTGCTGGAATCGCAAAACAGATAAAGCGACTTGGTGATGATGGCGTAAAATTCAATCTGGCAATTTCATTACACGCTGCGAATGATAAGAAGCGCTCTGAAATCATGCCTATTAATAAATCGAACACACTCGATTCTCTCTCGGAAGCCCTCAGTTATTATTTCGAAAAGACGAAAAACAGAGTCACCTTTGAGTACATCATTTTCAAAGACTTTAATGATTCGATTCAGGATGCGGACGAACTCATCGCTTTTTGCCGAAAAGTGCCAAGCAAGGTTAACATCATAGAATACAACCCGATCGATGATGGAAAATTTCAGAAGGCGGATGAGAAGAAAGTAGACCGCTTTGCAGCACATCTTGAAAAGAAAGGCATCATCGCTAAAATCAGAAGAAGCAGAGGTAAAGATATTGATGCCGCTTGCGGACAATTGGCTAATAAGAACAAACTCGCTAAAGAAGTGTAGTATTGACTAGATATAAATGTCAAAGAACTTGAAGCCTGTCGATCAAATCAAAGCTCCAATTTTGGAGGAACTCGAAGAGTTTGAGCACCGCTTCAAGTTTTCAATGAAGAGCAAGGTCCCGCTCCTCGATCGCATCACCCATTACATCATAAAACGAAAGGGAAAGCAACTGCGCCCAATGTTCGTTTTTCTGTCAGCAAAAGCGGCAGGGCAAGTTTCAGATTCTAGCTACACTGCTGCTACCCTTATCGAATTGTTGCACACCGCAACTTTAGTGCATGATGATGTAGTTGACGACTCAAATGAACGCAGAGGTTTTTTCTCAATCAATGCACTATGGAAAAATAAGGTTGCTGTTTTGGTAGGTGACTACCTGCTCTCTCAAGGCTTGCTAATGGCCATTGGAAAAGGTGAGTTTGAATTGCTGCGCGTAGTTAGTAATGCAGTAAAAGAAATGAGTGAGGGTGAGCTTCTTCAAATGGAGAAAACTCGAAATCTCAACTACGACGAATCTGTTTACTTCGATATCATTCGTCAAAAAACTGCTGCACTCATTGTCGCATGTTGTAAGAGTGGTGCCTTAAGTGCTGGAGCCAACGAAGAAACCGTAAAACTTCTTGGTGAATTTGGGAATAATGTTGGCATCGCCTTCCAGATCAAGGATGACTTGTTTGATTATGGTTCGGGTAAAAACATCGGGAAACCAACGGGGATTGATATTCAAGAGCGAAAAACTACCCTTCCTTTGATTTACACCTTAAATAAGGTTTCAAAATCTGATCGTAGGAAGATGGTTGATATTGTGAAAAATCACAACCAAAATTTTCAGAAAGTGGCCGAAGTTATCGAGATGGTCAAAGAGCATGGAGGTATTGAATACGCCACTCAGGAAATGAATAATTATGCTCAGAAGGCCTTAGACTGTCTTAGTCAACTTCCAGAAAGTGAAGCCAGAAACTCGCTCGAAACACTGGTAAATTACACCATCAATAGAGAGAAGTAATTAAAACCACTCACTTACTTCACTCAAATCTTTCTTCGTAATATTCGGGACTTCGGCAGCTTCTTTGGGATAACCCACCGGCAGCAACAAAAAGGGTTTCTCATTGATTGGCCTATCCAAAATTTTCGACAGAAAACCCATTGGACTTGGAGTGTGAGTTAAGGTTACCAAACCCGCCTTATGAATTGCGGTGATGAGCATACCAGCCGCTATTCCAACCGACTCATTCACATAATAAACGTTTTTGCGCTCTCCATCTTCAATATCATAAGTCTTTCGCATCACTACGATCAGCCATGGTGCATCTTCCAAAAATTCCTTTACCTCGTTTGTTCCAAGGTGCTCAAGGTCTTTTAACCATTGCTCACTCATTCGGTGATGGTAGTTGTCGTACTCTTCCTTTTCGGCAGCAATTCTGATTTTTTTCTTCATTTCCCTATCGGAAATAGCACAGAAAACCCAAGGCTGTTTATTTGCCCCAGAAGGTGCCGATGAAGCGGTCATGATTAGATCTTCAATCACCTCTTTTGGCACAGCTTTGCTCGAATAGTCTCTCACACTACGTCGCTTTTCCATGAAATTTCGAAAGGAACTGGCAGCTTCTGAGACCTCTTTTGAGCTGTAATTATCTGATTGATAAGGGATAAAGTCTTTTTTCGACATATCTATGCGAAGTTTCAGGCAAATTAAGAATTTTGACTCATGTTATCACTAGCCATTTTTGCATCTGGAAGAGGAAGTAATGCATTGTCAATTATCAAGCATTTTAAACACTCAAAAGAGATAAAAGTGGCCTGCATTTGTAGTAACAATCCGAATCCTGGGGTTTTTGAATATGCAGAAGAATACGGTATTCCTTACCGCTCCTTTACTGCGGAAGAAAGAGGCAGGCCTGAAATTCTTGGAGCATACCTCGATGAAAAGAATGTTTCTTACATTGCGCTTGCAGGTTATATGAAGAAAATTCCTCAACATCTCCTGGATCAATTTCCTGATAAAATTCTCAATATCCACCCTGCTTTACTACCCAAATTTGGAGGTCAAGGAATGTATGGAATGAATGTTCATGAGGCGGTGGTTCTGGCAAATGAAAAGGAAAGTGGGATCAGCATTCATTTAGTCAATGAAGACTATGACAAAGGCCGAATTCTTCATCAAGAAAAGACAGATATAGCAGACGCTGATACTGCTGAACTAGTGGCAAAAAAGGTGCTTGCTTTGGAGCATCAATTCTACCCACGGATCATTGAAAAATTCATGTTAGGCAAAATCTGACATACGTTTTTGACTCAGGAGCGCGTTTATTAATAAACGCCGCCATGAAAAGAGAACAAGTCAGAAAAGTACAAGCCGCCTCCGCACTAATGATTGCCCTGAGTGCATCACTCATGTCATTTGAATTTAGAAATGCCGAAGAAACTGTTTATTCAGTTCCCGTTGGCCCTGTTGACATTGTTGAACAGGACACCATGGTTATCGTTAAGTATGATGATCCCCCAGAACTACCAAAGCCCAAAGCAGGGCCTCCAAAACCATCACCAGATCCTACTCCGGTTAAACCGAGTCCAAAGCTTGATCCCAATTTGAATTTGGATTTTGTTGATAGCACAAACTGGTTTTCTGAAGAAGAGACTGGAGAGCCTGATCCCGTTTTTATACCCACACTGTCCTTTGCATCTGAAATGCCAACAGCCTGTTCTTGTGAAGCAGGAGATTATGAATGCACTGATGCTTATATGATGAGCTTTTTTGCCAAAAACCTGAGATATCCTCAAAGGCCTAAAGACATGGGGATTGATGGGAAAGTATATGTTGATTTTATCATCAATGAATTCGGTCAAGTGACCAAGGTGAAGGCCAGAAACAGCGTTCACCCAGATCTTGAGCAAGAAGCCGTGCGCGTTGTAGGATCCTTAGGATGTTTTAATCCAGGAAAACAAGGTGATAAAACTGTAAGAGTGCAGTATACTGCACCCATTGAATTTAAGCTTCGTCCTTAAAGATTAGGTGTTCTTCCTCCATCAACTGGAATGTTGATTCCATTGATGTAAGATGCTGCGGGACTTGCTAAAAAAGCGATTGCATTTGCAACTTCATATGCTTCGGCTACCCGCTGCATAGGAACTTGTGCAGCCATAGCTTTGGAAACCTCATCGATGGTTTTACCGCTCTTTGCTGCTTTGTTTTCTACAATGCTTTCCAATCGAAGTGTATTAGTTGCACCTGGAAGCACATTGTTTACTGTGATCTGAAATTCGCCCAATTCGTTGGCAAGTGTTTTACTCCAATTGGCTACAGCACCTCTTACCGTATTCGAAACGCCTAAACCTTTCAAAGGGGCCTTAACGGAAGTGCTAATCACATTCACAATTCGTCCGTAACCCGATGCCTTCATCCCTGGAACACATGCTTGGGCTAATTGGTGATTGTTGATCAAGTGATTGTTGAAAGCAATGCGGAACTCCTCCACATCGGCATCAATCGCTATACCACCTGGAGGGCCTCCCGTATTATTGATTAGGATATTAATCCACTTTCCTTTTGCAAAGTATGCGTCCGTAACCTGCTTGAGCTCTGCTGGCTTGCTAAAATCGGCAACTAAATATTCATGTTCTTGTCCGGAAGAACTGTCTATTTCAGTTAGAACTTCTTTCAGAGAGTTTTCATTTCTTGCGAGCAAACATATTTCTGCTCCCATTAGCGCCAATTCCTGCGCTGCTGCCTTTCCTATTCCCTGACTACTTCCGCAGACTAAGGCTCTTTTTCCTTTTAAATCCAGATTCATTACTTCACAAAAATACTTCGATTGATTGTTTCGCTTTTCGAATTAAAGTTGAGCCAAATTAGTCCTTTTGGAAGTTCTGAGCCATCTATTTCTGTTCTGCTTTGATCTTTGATTTCTTTCGAATAAACCAATTGACCCATTGGGTTGTAAAACTGAAGCTCTCCGGAAATTGCTCTTGAAAACTCAATAAACAAGGATGCCTCATTCGCTAAAGGATTCGGATAAAGCTTTAAATCTGTTTTAGTTTGCTGTTCAACAAGACCTACTGTTGCGTCTGGCAGTTGTCGATGAGATAAGGTATCTCCTTCTCCATTGCTACTCACTTGAAAACTCCACACGGAACTCCAATCAGAAATTTCTGAATTAAAATAAGACCTCACTCTCCAGAAATAGGTTTGACCTGGGTCAAGCTCCAAGTTCTGTTCTGTGTCTTCTCCATGAGGTTCCACCGAAATGTAGTCGAGGTAATCCGTCATTAAGTTCGGGCTACTAAAACTTGTATCGGTATCAATTTCATATTCATAACCTGAGACGCCCAAAATTGGTTTCCAATCGATAATGATGTCCTTGGCTAATTCGTCCTGACCATTTTCAGGGAAATTTAATACGGGAACATCATCGTAAAGTCCAGCAACCAAAATATTATCGATATAAAGTTGGTTTCCTCCATCAGACTCAAATACAAATTTGAGAATCACATTATCGACAAGATCAGATTCCTGAAAATTATCCACTTCATAGTTCACCCACTCGCTTCTGTTTGGAATGAAGAAGGCATTGGTTGGTTGACCAGTGGCCAAATCAACCCCGGTTTTCACCCAGCGCAATTTCCAAGTTGCACCACAGTCGTTTGAAATGTAAAGGCGCAATCGATCATTATCATCTTGTGTTCGTTGACGAAATGCGAGTTTGAAATCGATAAAAGCTGATTCGAATGAGCTCCAATCGAGGGTTGTACTTACAAACTCATCGGTTCTTCCCGGCTCACTTCCGTAGTTTCGATTTACGAGACAGTAATTTCCGTCGTATGCTGTTTCCGAAGCAAAACCCCATCCATTAGAGCCATCAACTTTTTCATTTCTTGTTAACCATAAAAGTTCTGAATATGCCGGGTTTTCAAATCCTTCAACATAAGGGGTAAAAATTCCTTCAGAAGGAACTACACTTATATCTGCCGATACAGTCTTCGAATTTGTATTCACTCCATCGCTAACTTCCAGGCTCACATTATACTGTCCGGGAGCGCTAAACATTACAGATGGGTTGGTGTCATTTGAGCTTGCTGGCAGACCATCTTCAAAGCTCCATGACCATGTGTTCTGATCATAATTCGACTTATCAATAAAACGCACCGTTTCTCCTTCACAAATTACATCCTTATCACTCGTCCAGTTTGCTTGAACATTGTCTTTTACTCCAGTTGCTTTGTGGTTTGATGTTGTTATCAAACTACTTCTCTCAGCTACTGTAGAGGTAAGGGCAGTTCTCATTCGAGCAACCTGTCCTTTAGTGAACATCGTATAGCAGTATGAATAGTCCATGTAGTTCTGGACATTTTCAATGATGCTTGAATTGCAATTAGCCCCATTCAAATTGCAACTTCTCCAACCTTGCGTATTGGGTGTATCCATCACGCCATCATCTGTGGAGCAATTAGATGCTAAACCAGGTTCATTGGTACTACCCCAAGTATGAGGTAGGTCGATCCAGTGACCGATTTCATGAGTAAGCGCTCTTGACCTTCTCGCAGAACCAGTTCCTATGCTTCCAACATAGTTGTGCAAGATGATAATCCCATCCCTTGAAGGGAAAAACTGTGCTGAAGAAGGGTAGAAAGTATATCCTGCCGCACCAGAAGCGATGCTGTTGACCACCCAAATATTTAGATACTTGTCTCTTGGCCATGAAACGATTTTAGAACCCTCACCTGCATCGTTGGTCAAATTTGTGAATGTGCGTGTGATGCCATTTGTAGGGTTGCCAAATGGATCAATTTTCGCAAGCCGAAAGCTGATTTCAGAATTTCCAGCTACGGATTGAAAGATTGGGAGGATGTCTGCTGTGTCGGGATTTTGAAAGTTGAAGTCGCGGGTCAATATATTCATGGCGTCTTCCACTTGCTCATCGCTGATATTCTCTGCTCCGCCTTCGTGTAAAACATGAAACACCACAGGGATAAGATAATTCTCCCCACGCTTTGCACTGGAATGTGTGTTATAAAATTGAAGCTCGTCTTTAAGCTGCTTCTGTAATTTCTCTACATCATCTTTCAACTCTGAGTGGGCATCATACCATTCTTGCTGTTGAATCATGTCGTTCACATGATGCGCTTGGTGTTGGGCTCTGAGGCCAAAAGCACTTAAAATGATTAAGAAAGAAAATAGGTATTTCATAGGACGGCGAATTTAATCAATTAGAGCTTTTGCAGTTTAAACCTCTATTAGATGGAAACTATTCTTTCGGCCTTGGAAATTTTTACTTTTAGAAAAATTTTAAATCATGGCAATCAGAAGTCCTTTTAACCTGAACGAGTGGATTGAAAATAACCGCGACATTCTAAAACCACCTGTTGGAAATAAGAATTTGTATCATGAAGCCGGGGATTATATCGTGATGATTGTGGGAGGTCCAAATGCCAGAAAAGACTATCACTACAATGAAACCGAAGAGCTCTTTTATCAGCTTGAAGGAGATATCAATGTAAGAATTCAAGAGGATGGCAAAGCAGTGGACATCCCGATTAAAGCAGGCGAAATGTTTTTGCTTCCTGGGAATACTCCTCACTCACCAATGCGAGGAGAAAACACTGTTGGCCTAGTGATAGAGCGGGTTAGAAAAGGCACCGACATGAAAGATGGACTACTTTGGTTTTGCGACAATTGCAACAATAAACTTCATGAAACTTATTTTCCCTTGGACAATATTGAGAAGGATTTCCTGCCAAGATTTAAGGAGTTTTATAGCTCTGAAGAGCTGAGAACATGTTCCAAATGCAATCAAACAATGGAGATTGATGAACGCTTCGTTTAGTGCATTATTAATCGTAAATTTGCTCCCCGAAGCACAACTGAATGAGTGATTTCATAAAGCATGAATGCGGTTTAGCATTCATTCGCCTTCTAAAGCCTCTCTCCTACTACCAAGAAAAGTACGGTACAAATCTTTATGGCATAAACAAGCTGTATCTCCTTATGGAAAAACAGCACAACCGAGGCCAAGACGGAGTTGGAGTTGCAACTATTAAGTTAAATGTTTCTCCAGGGAAACGCTACATAAGTCGTTATCGAAGTGTTGCGAAGCAGCCGATTCAGGATGCTTTTGATCATATAAACTCTAGGTTTCGAAAGTTAGAAGAGGAAGATCCAGAAAAGCTAAAAGATTCTGCTTGGTTGCAAGAAAACGAAGCTTTTACTGGAGAATTATTGATGGGCCATTTGCGATATGGCACCTATGGAAGGAACTCCATTGAGAATTGTCATCCCTTCTTGCGACAGAATAATTGGAAAAGCCGGAATTTAGTAGTTGCTGGTAACTTCAACCTCACCAATGTAGATGAGCTTTTTGATCTACTCGTTCATTTAGGACAGCATCCAAAAGAAAAGGCCGATACCGTAACGGTGCTCGAAAAAATTGGTCATTTTCTCGATTTAGAAAACGAAAAGCTTTTCAGGAAGTATAAAGATCTAGGTTATTCGAACTTAGAGATCAGCGATATCATCAACAAGAATCTAGACCTCAAGAAGATTCTAAGAAAGTCAGCAGAAGCCTGGGATGGTGGTTATGTGATGGGAGGAATGACCGGGAATGGTCACTCTTTTATTCTGAGAGATCCTTCAGGCATTCGTCCTGGATATTTTTACCAAGACGACGAAGTAATTGTTGTGGCATCTGAAAGACCTGCGATTCAAACTGCGTTTAATCTGAAGGTAGACGACATCAAGGAAATAAAACCTGGAACTGCGCTCATTATCAACCGTGAGGGAGAGATGCGTCAGGAAAAAATTAGAAAAGCTTTACCCAAGCTTTCATGCTCCTTTGAACGAATTTATTTCTCCAGAGGCAGCGATGCAGAAATTTATGCAGAACGCCGTGAGTTGGGAAATCAAATAGTTCCTAAAGTACTGGAGAGCATTAATGGAGACATGACTAATTCGGTGTTTTCTTACATTCCAAACACCGCGGAACTATCCTACTTTGGAATGCTCAAGGGGCTTCATCAGCATCTGAATGAATACAAGCGCAAAGAGATATTGAAACTTGGCCCAAACCCTGATGAGAAGAAGCTTACTGAAATCCTTGCATTAAGGCCTAGAGCTCACAAATTAGCGGTGAAGGATGCCAAGCTCAGAACCTTCATCACCCAAGACGAAGGACGCGATGATTTGGTAACGCATGTTTACGACATTACCTACGGTGTGATTCGCCCTGGGGTTGATAATCTTGTGGTTATCGACGATAGCATTGTGAGAGGAACAACCTTACGTCAGAGTATTCTAAGGATGCTCGATCGTCTTGGACCAAAGAAAATCGTAGTGGTTTCATCAGCTCCTCAAATCAGGTATCCTGATTGTTACGGAATCGACATGGCTAAATTGGGTGACTTTGTAGCATTTAGAGCAGCCATCGAACTCTTGCATGATCAGAACAAGGAAGATTTGATAGAAGATGTTTACCAGCGTTGCCTGGCTCAGGTTGATACTCCAAAAAAGCAGATTCGCAATTACGTGAAAATGATCTTCGAACCTTTTACTGCCGATCAGATTTCAAAGAAAATCAGTGAAATGTTGACTCCAAAAGGAATCAATGCAGAGGTTGAAATTATTTATCAAAGCATTCAAAACCTCCACAAATCCTGTCCTAAGAATTTAGGTGATTGGTATTTCACTGGAAACTATCCAACCCCTGGTGGGAATCGCGTGGTGAATCAAGCCTTCATCAACTTCATGGAAGGCAAGAATGTAAGGGCTTACTAATTTAGGCCCTCCCTATCATAAAAGTTCTTATTTTCACCATCTTCAAATCCACACCTGCCCGGGTGGCGGAACTGGTAGACGCGCTGGATTCAAAATCCAGTTTCTTCGGAAGTGCGGGTTCGATTCCCGCCCCGGGTACTTATACATACCTCATATCATCTACGTAACCACCTGATATTGAACATAATAAGTTCAATTTATCTTTCTTTTTCTTGGGCTAGTGTACCATATGTGTACTATTTGCCTTTTACATATAAACAAAAAATACCCTATTGCGATATTTGTATAATACTGTATTTCAAATATATATGGTATCATTTTCGTGTGTAGTATAATAAATACCCCATAAAGTAAAAGCTTTTGTCTAAACGAAAGCTCTTTCTAGCCCTTAGTAGGAAAAGATAGCTATGTGTGAATTTACTCTAAAGTTGGATGATCGAACAATTGAATTGATTGCACAAAGAGTTTGTGAGATTATGACAAAGGAAGGTAATCGAGTTGATTCTACTGAGATGATTTCCTCTCAAGGGTTTCAAGACAAATATGACATAAGTAAACAAAGACAAGCAAGGTGGCGAAAAAAAGGCTTGCCTTATCTTAAGCCCAATGGAAGGATTCTATATGCCGTAGAGGACATTAAGGCATGGATGAAAGTCCAAGGAAAACTCTAGTTGTCACTAAATTAAATCACATTAAATCAGGTAGATACGATTGTGTTTACCCTTGTCCTAGCTATGCATACATATGAGTAGATTTACAACAGAAATGGTAGATTATCTTAAAGTATTCGCTTTTAAGTTCGCCATGACTATCACAAGTAACCCAAAACCTAATCGACGTCAAGCAATTACGCTAATCTCAGAGATTTTCTCAGAAACTGAAACTCAATCATACTTTTGGGTAGCAGAGCCTCATAAACAGTCAGGATACCATATTCACGCTCTCTTTAACAACGAAGACCCTGCGTTCGTTAAGAAGAAAGCCATCAAAAAGAGTAAGGGTGGTAGGTTAGATTTTGGTCCAATCCGGGACCAAGAAGCGTGTTTGAGATACACCTTAAAAAATATAGAAAATAGCAAAGTATCTTATCGTGATCATACCATGAAACTACCTGAACTTCCTGATTATGACTGTTCTGAATGGTATTGATAAGATTCACACAAAAGCAAGAAGTATTTTACCAATCGCCTTCATTTCCTACGGCAGGTTTTTCTCCCATACCATTGATAATACTTTGAATTATCTTAAATGCTTCTTCCACCGTTTTGGATTTATATCCCGCTTGAGTTGATCTAGGCTTGCCATTCTTTTTATATACTTTTTCGTCAGTGATCGACTCTTCTGCAGCAGCAGTCCAAGGGTATTGTGCCCCAGTAGGTGACTTATAGATAAAGTCAGATATCTCGATTTTATAACGACCATCTTTGAGGTAGATAGAAATAGTGTACCACATTTGAGCCCTGCCTGATTTCAAATTGATTTTTTGAAATCCTTTTCCTATTAACTTACCACTTTCTTTATCATCCATTTGAAGTACTGACTCAGCGTTGTTGAATGTATTAACAAACCATTCTCGAGCGGAAGAATATAATTCAGCCTTTGTTGTTTCTGGGGCTTTAACAATTGTATCAAAGGATATTACATTCCTTGAGTTATATTTCAACTGATAATCTAGATATGGAAAATTATCCTGCGCAATAAGAGTAAACCCCAGGATGAAAAAGGCCAGCGAAAGAAGAGTCCTAAAAATTGACATTGTGATAAATTTTCCGAAAGATATTAAATGTAATTTGATAATTATAAAAGCATGACTAGTTACACTTTTCTCTTATTAAATCAAACGATTTTGGATGACCTAATGCCTCAGCCTTTCGCCAATCACTGCATGCCTTTTTAGTATTCCCAAGAATTATATGTAGTAGTCCTCTTCTTATAAAATTCTCTGCATCTGAAGGGTCCATATTTACAAATGCCTCGGGTTAGGGGACCCTTACACAAGTTCTCCTGTAATCACTGCAATGGAGCAAGCTATTATTATTATTTTCGCTATGAATTTAATCTCTGATTATGAAAAACAAGTTGTTCCTACTCGCAGCTTTTGCAAGCCTCACTATTAGTATATCTGCAAACACAAACACCAATGAATTAGAAAAGTTTAATTCTGCTAAGAGCACTATTAGCTTTACGGAGAACAAAGGTCAAATCAGCGACCAGAATTACAATCCACGACCAGATGTATTGTTCTCAGGAGAAGCAAACGGATTAACTTTTCATATTAGAAAAGATGGTATAAGCTACCAAACCTCACGAGTAGATTCTTGGAAACAGCAGGATGAAAACCTGCCTGAAGGAATGAGGGAAGAGGGAAAGACGGATTCAGTTCCTGACCAAATGACTATTTACAGAACGGACATTAATTGGCTTGGGTTCAATAAAGACTATACCATAGAAAGCGGAGAAGCTAAAGCGGGATTTAATAACTACTACTTACCTTCTTGTCCAGAGGGTGCGATGAATGTAAAGTCATACACAGATGTAACGTTCAAAAACCTGTATGCTGGTGTAGATGTAAAGTGGTACGAAAAGAATGGAGAATTAGAGTATGACTTTATAGTAGCTCCAAATACAGATTACACGAAAATTAGTTGGGAGATAAAAGGGGCGGATAGAATTTCAATTGGCGAAAACGGGCAGTTGATTATTGAAACCCCACTCGGCAATATTGAAGAGCAAGCGCCAATAGCATTTCAAGGAGAAGAGCAGGTTAAAGCAACTTGGAAAATAGAAGGCAACAAGATCAGTTTTCAATTAGGAAGCTATAATGAAAATGAAGTGCTAATCATTGACCCAGTAGTAAGGCAATGGGGAACCTATTATGGAGGAACAAGTAATGAAATTGGCTATTCC
>ENA-UOXV01002736-UOXV01002736.1-marine-metagenome-genome-assembly--contig:-NODE-2736-length-22683-cov-16.124757_pt1 | contig 22683 bp, 12 predicted proteins | sample MGYA00238165_ERZ766961 | MGnify/ENA primary metagenome ERZ766961 (study PRJEB28924, sample SAMN03173240) | marine metagenome | biome: Marine; feature: Water; material: Subsurface seawater | place: North...
CGCACATACTCTTTAAGCGAATCAGAGCAGCGTCGCAGAGAGTGTAACACTACTACACGCAGAGCATGTCTTCCTCCTCTTCTTCGAGAGTTTTGCGCGCTCTTCTTTTCCGTTTCGGAAAGAATGGAGGAGGAAACGCAAATCCATCGTCGTCGTCGTCGTTCGGTGTCGGTGTCGGTGTCGTTGGCGCGACGACGGCGACCGCCGGTTTGCTGATGAGTTATTCGGACGACGATGCGGTCCACGCGGTGAAAAGAGTCGCGACGGCGTCGAAACATTTAGTGCCGGTGTATTTTGATTACCGGAGGCACCTGGCGAGGGTGAAGAAACTCGAGAGCGAGTGTACTAATCAATTCGAGACGGATGAGGATGAAAAATTGGATGAACTGAAACGAGAATCGAGGCAAACGTTATGGACCGACGTCGCGGTTCGCTTGAGAGATTTAGCGCGAGAAAACGGAGGGATCTACGTGAAAGCCGGGCAGCATCTTTGCGTGCAACCGGTAGCGCCGATGCCTTTTCGGCAGATACTGAGGGTGTTGATGGACGACGCGAGCGCGAGGCCGTTCGAGGAAGACGAGAAGACGTTTAGCGAAGAGTTTAACGGTTTGAAACCGAAAGAGGTGTTTTTAGAGTTTGAGGAGAAACCAATCGCGAGCGCGAGTTTAGCGCAGGTGTACAAAGCGAAGACGAAGATGGGAGAAGACGTGGCGGTGAAGATTCAGCAAAGACCGGTGGCGAGGTTTTTGTGGGTAGATCTCGCGACGATTGAGACGTATTACGCGGTTTTGGGGTATTTGATTCCCGGGTTGAGGTTCGCGTGGTTGGCGAAAGAGACGAGAAGACACATGTCCGAGGAGTTGGATTTTCGATTAGAGGCGAAGAATTGTAAAGATATGGGGAGATTGTTGAAAGAAGAGTGCGGTTTTAAGGAGGAGGAAGTGACGGTGCCGAAAATCCACGATAATCTGAGCACAAAGCGAGTGTTGACGATGGAGTTCGCGGACGGGACCAGAGTCGATAACGTGGAAAAAATGCGAGAAAATAAAGTGGACGCGTATAAAGTCGCCAAGACGATTCAGGAAGCGTTCGCGACGTTGACGTTTGAACACGGTTTCGCGCACGGCGATCCTCATCCGGGGAATTTGTTGGTCGATAAAAACGGAAAAGTGACGATTTTGGACCACGGCGTTGTGCGGCGATTAGACGAACCGACGAGAGAAACGTGGTGCCAAGTGTGGTTGGCGTTAATTCGAAACGATGAAAACGAGATGCGAAACGCCGTGGAAAAGTTGGGGATAAATCCGGAAATGCACAGGTTTTTCGGGATTATCTTGGCGTTAGCGCCAGCCAGAGTGATTGAAGATCGGTTCAAGAAGGAAGACGAGAAGATGGCGGTAGTTTCATCTTCTTCGTCTTTGTCTTCTTCCTCGTCCTATTCCTCCGCTGCAAATAAAGCTGACGTCGCCGCCGCCGCCACCGCGAAAAATAACGGAGCCTCGACGACTTTGACGACGACTCGAGAGAACAAACCAGCGAACAACAACGACAGTTTATCCATGAGCGACAAGCGCGAGATTTTCAAAACGGTACTCAAAGTAAAACTGGAAGACCAAAGTCAACTGTTCGAGTCGCTCCCGCGAGATTTACTCATGGTGCTCAAAGCGAACAATTTACTCCGATACGTCAACGAACAACTCGGATCGCCGGTGAATCGATTCCGCATCATCGCTCGAAGCGCGAAGAATGGACTCGAGAAACGCGAACGGATGAAAAACGACGCCGAACAGGCGTTGGAGATGGACAGCGCGAGAAAGAAAGGGTTGGGATATCGCACCAAAGAGTGGGCGCGAACGGTGAAAGATCGCGGATACGACAACGTCATGGTGATGTTGTTACCTGCGCAACTGTTCTTCACGAGGGGCAAACTCGCGTGGGCGTTTTGGCGTTCCTCTAAAGCGGCAAAATCATCCGCAGTTCTCACAAACGGTAAGTCATCAACGGTAGTATCGACGGCGGCGGGAGGGTCATCGACGACAGAAAGAAAAGCATAGAAGTATTAGAAACGAAATCTTAGTTAGTATAATATAGAGTTTAGTCGATATCTAAAAACAAATTTGGGCGGCGTAGCAAAAAGCGCTCAAGCGATTGAATTTTCTTTTTCTGCCATTTTCTCCAAAGCTTGACGCTCAATTTCCTCCAAGTCGAAATCCTCCTCCTCTTCCTCCTCTTCTTCTATCCTTTCATCTTCTCTATTATCTACCGATACTAATTCACCGTTCGCCTTCTTCTTAACTAATTCGTATACGCCTAAATCGCTCGCCGACGAGCCGTTTGCGTCCCTCACCTCCGGATCCGCCCCAGCTTCCAGCAAAACTTCCGCCACGTCTACTTGCTCGCAAATCGTCGCGTAATGCAACGCCGTCTTCCCTTTATCATCTACCGCCCCTATGTCCGCATCCAATTGCATCAGCTGAATCGTAATCGCCACGTCGCCGGTATCGGCGGCAAACATTAGGGGTGTTCTCCCTTTCGCGTCCCGTTGATTCGCGTCCGCTCCGGCTCGTAAACATTTCAGCAACTTATCAAAATCACCCTCCTTCGCGGCTTTAAGCAAGCTCGTTTCCTCTTCCCGCTCTTCTTCTTTCCCATCCTCTCCTTCTAATCTCCTCATCGTCGATTGACTCCTCCCAAACGCCCCGCCGCCACCGCCGTTCGTAGTATTAGACTTCTTCTTCGGACTCGGCAACAGCTCCAAATCGTCCAGTCGACTTTCCAAAACTCTCACGTACATCCTGCACGCGTCCACTCTCGTCATCCCTTTATGTTTCATCCACTCGGTAAACTTCGCGTACCCTTTGATATCCAATCGAGTCGGTCGTACCTTCACGTCGCAATCGCCTTTCGTCGCCTGTTTATAAATGCCGTAGAGTTCTAAGATGCAATCTTCCGGTACGGCGCCTTCGGCGATGCGCGTCGCCGCGTACGCCGCCGCCGCTTCAAATCCCGCGATAGCTTCTAAATCACTTCGAGTATTCGTAGGAGCAGAAGAACTACTACTCGAGGACGTTGTTGTTGTTCTCCCCCCGACGTCGTCGAATCGGTCTCTCGTTTGTTGAAACGCGACCGAAGATTCGTTCAGTTTCCTCTCGTTCGATGTCCCCCAGCTTAACAACGGGAACGTTCTCTCTTCTTTCATTCGCACGCGTCGGTACAGCTTTATCGCGAGAAAAGAGGTCAGAAATGCGCCTGCGAACGATGTCGCGAGAGACGAAGCAGAAGAGGTAGAGGTCATTTTGTGACGCTTATTTTGATGCGCGGTGACGCGAAAATATACTTCACGCGCGAGTGCAACGATCGCTCGTAGTTTTTCACTTCCGTATCGATCTTATGCAATTTTCGTTGGTTTGCGTTTTGTTTCGTACACGATGCAGCGCGTTAAAGTCGTGTGCGTAATAAAATGACGAATAGCACGATTTGAGCACTTTGTTTTCTTCATAAAAATTTTCACAACACACAGTTGAACAACAACAACAACAACAACAACAACAACTACGCTTAACGCTTACGCGCTCTGCTCTTTTCAAACGCGAAATTCTTCACGAAGTGAACGAGATCGCGTTGGACTCGTTGATTTTGGTTTGATACACTAGGGCGTTTCGCGAGAGAGCGATTATTGTCGCTCGCGCTTTTGTGTTCTTCTTCTTCTTCTTCTTCTTCGGCTATTTTGAACTCTCAATTTACGCGGAGCAAAGAGAGAGAAGAAAAAAATGTCGGACGTTCGTCCGCGCAATCGTCGGTCGCGAAAGGGTATCATCGAACGATCGTTGACGATTTGTGCGCTTTCGATACTTTTGTTCGCGTCGCGAGTGGTTTCGGAGGCAATAAATGGTCGCGTCGTCGAGGAAGGCGATCGAACGCAGCGAGAGGAGGAAGATACAAAAAAGTTGTATCGAGGAGGAGGAGGAGTGAACTTCTTCGACGCGCCGTTCGGGGACGTGAACGCGAAAGATGTGCCGAGCAACAACAACAACAACAACAACAACAACGCGGGAGTGAGCGTTGCGGCGTTTGCGCCGAGGAGGGCGTTGCAGGTAAGCGCGAGAGCGTTTCGTTCTTTTTTGTTAACAAAAGAGTTTTCTCTTGGAATTTCCAAACCGCCTTTTCGCGCGTTTCGGTTCGTCTTCGCGTTCGCGTCTGAAGCAAACGATCACTCTTCTCGAATATGCATCGCAGAGAAGCGCGGATGATGACAGAAATACTGACGAGCGATTTTTGATGTTTTTTGTTTCGTTTTCTTCACAAAATAGGATCCAGGAGTTGGCGAGGATTTGAGCGCGTGCGCGGATCTCGCCGACGGCAACCTCGCGTTTAGCGTGCACACGTGGTCGTCTTCGCCTTCGGAGGAAGTGTTGCGACTCGGTGCGATTGCCGGAAACGTCGTGGATGCATCACGAGAGACGTACGTTTCAATCGTGGTGACAAGAGCGAGTGGAGCGAACGTGAACGATCCGGTATCTTTGGCCGGAGTAACGTTGCCTTTTCAATGGTCGAGAGCGGTTGCCGTGGAGGACGAAGTTTCGGGCGAGACGACGTACGAACCGAGACCAAAGGAGGAGTTTGTCTTTGCGTGTTGGGGTGGACAAATACTTCCGAAAGGTTCTTCTTCCTCTTCCAACGAGGGCAGGAACGATGTGTCTTGCGAAGAGATATCGCTCACGATGGACGATGTTGGACCGAGAGTTACTTTCGGCGCAAACGTCGTTTTGCTCCCAGGCGAGTTTCTCGTCGGCGGGTACTCAAACTTCCTTTTTTCTTTTAAGCACGTCGAGAGTAAAAAAATCGAATCGTTGATGACGTTACGAGCGCCAGTTTGCGACGTCGAAGCGATGAACACGCTATCCTCCTCCGTCGCGGTTGTGAGTCCGAACATGATTTTTGGCTGGAACCCAAACGTCGGTTTGGATTTAAACGCGTGTCCGTCACTCGTAGACGTTACGTTTACGACGGTGAAACCGCGACGATTGACTACTGTTGACGCTTCATCATCGTTAGTATCTGGAGTACTCGGGCAAAGAACGTGTCTCACGTTAGATCTCACCGATTTAGTGCTCGAAATCGATTTAATCGAAGAAGGTGAAGACGTTTCTACTACCGCCACGTCAATTACGTGCGAAGGTTTAGCAATCGCGACACCTCCAGAAATGCTCGATATGCGAGAGCAGATCACAAATTTTTCGTGCGAAGACGCGAGGTTTGAAGTCTCACTCGATGGGTCAAAGCTTCGAGTTCTCTTGAACGAGAACGTCAAGTTGTGTCCCGGTTGTTTCATCGTCGGCGGTAACGACAACGTCTGGGCTAGGTATGAGACGACGACGACAACAACAACAACTGAAACGACAACTGAAACAGTACCTTCTTCTCCTACTTTGTCTCCTTCTTCTTCTTCTTCGCTGTACTGTGAAGGCGATGCGGAGCTCGCACCTCCGATTCGCGCGTGCAATGCCGAAGAGAACGCAAACTACAACGGCGAGGATATTACCGAAGGTGTCTTTCTCGCCTCTTCCGCAGACGCTTGCTGCGTAGCGTGCCAAGAAAATCCCAACTGCAACGTCTGGACGTACTGCACAGACGAAGCTGGTGGTTGTGGTCTGAATGAATACGTGTCATCTTATTCACAATGTACTTTGAAGGTCTTGGACCAGGCAATAATTTCTGCAAGCGTCGATACTGAGATTCCGGGATCTCGAGGCGAGGACGTCACCTACACATCTGGAATTTTGCTCGATAAAATTGTTGAACCGATCGCGAGAGATACGAGCGACGTGAAGTTCCCACCTTGTAACGCAGAGATAAACGCCAACTACATCGGAGATGTCATCGCAAATGTGACTGTAGACCTTGCGGTGAATGCTGGAGCGTGTTGTGCGGCGTGTTTGGCAAATGCAGACTGCGAGCTTTGGGTATTTTGCGATTCAGAAGGAGGATGCGATGAATACCCCTATCGCACGTGCACTTTGAAAACGTTTCCTTTAAATATCGCGGACGCGTCGTTGGAGTCTCCTGCCGCATACGCGAGAGGCCCGAACGTTAACTGGACCTCTGGTATCGTCACTTCTCGAATTGATGTTGGCGAGTTGCCCGAACCGACCAGTGAAAGCTGCGAGATCGAGCAACGCGCGAATTACAAAGGTGATCCTCTCAACGTTGGTACTGATTTGATCGTAGACTCCGTGGAATCGTGCTGCATCGAGTGCAAGAAAAGATCTGATTGCAATGTTTATGTTTTCTGTGAAAACGAAGATGGTTGCTCCAACGCCTATTTTAATTACGGTTTCGGCGAATGTTGGCTAAAGAAAGCTCCGGCTGAATTTTTAGTCTCGGAAGAATTCCCGGCTTGGGAACGCGGCGAGGGCGTTCCTTGGGCATCCGGGAGAGTTTCTCCGAGACCAATCGGGCCATTTGAGATTCCAAAATCGTGCGCCTCCAAGACGAACGCGCTAAGAGATGCGTGCACGCCTTTGCTCGCGGAACCAGAAGCCAGATCTGGCGATACGACCAAGTGCTGCCAGTTGTTGGAAGCGTCGAACGTAGATCGCTGTTTCTGTGAAAACGACGCTTTAGCAGAACTCGGTGATCGAGAAGATGTGCTGTTGGTTGCCGAAGCCGTGTGCGATTTGACGGAGCCACTTTTGATCGGAGAGAAATGTGTGCCCGTGGAAGAAGTGATTACGGTTGAAATTTCTCCCCCGCCTCCTTCTGTGTCGCCGCCGCCGCCGCGCGCACCGTTTGCAGTTGTTTCGGTTGAGTCTCCACCACCGCCATCTTCTCCACCTCTAATTCCGATGCCACCGCCTCCGTTGGTGATCGCGTCACCTCCTCCTACATCTCCGTCGCCACCGCCGCCTTCACCGGTTTTAGTCGTCGCTTCGCCGCCACCTCTTCAACCGGCTGCTCCCAATCCACCGCCGCCGATGCCGAACCCCCCACCACCAATGGCACCTCCGGTGTATCCACAACCACCTCCACCTATTCCAAATCCACCACCGCCGCTCAGTCCCAGTCCTCCACCCTTTGCCCCAGCGTCGCCCCCACCATCGCCGTTTCCACCGATTCCTCCGTCTCCGTTGGCGCCGCAGCAGCCTTCTCCTCCTCCACCATTCGCTCCTCCACCAATTCCTCGCTCTCCGTGCGTCCTCCTCACAGAGTCAATTAATACGGATTGTAGCGCGCTGTTTGTGGAAAACGGTCAGCAAAGCACGATTTCGCAGACGTGTTGTAGTTTGATACAGACGGCAAACAACGATCGGTGCTTTTGCGACGCGGATGTTAAAAACATATTGGGTGCGTCTAAAATCGAGACGATTCGATTAGTTGGACCATTTTTGTGTGGAACGGATTTGCGCATCCTTACAACAACAGAAGAGTGCGTCGAAGAAGCACCGCCGGTCGTGGTTGAAATATCACCTCCTCCATCTGCTCCGTCTACTCCTTTACCGCCGCCGTTGCCACAATCGCCCGCGGTTGAAATTGTCGAAGCGTCGCCGCCGCCGCCACCACAATCGCCCACGGTTGAAATTGTCGAAGCGTCGCCGCCGCCACCGCCTCCTCCTCCTTTTCTGCCACCGCCACTACCAGTTTCACCGCAAGCACCAGTCGAAGTGATTGTACCATCGCCTCCCTCGAGTCCACAACCTCCACCGCCGCTCTCACCGGAAGCGCCCGTGGAAGTTGTTCTTGTGGCTTCGCCTCCTCCTTCTCCCTCTTCACCGATGCCGCCGCCGCCAAGTCCTCCACCCCTTGCGCCACCACCGTTATCTCCACCGCCGGCACCGCTCGACGAATTTCCGGACGATTACGAAGAGCTTCTTCTTCCTCCTCCTCCTCCTCCTCCTCCTCCTGAATCTCCTCCCCCGCAAGCACCAGTCGAAGTGATTGTACCATCGCCTCCCGTGGTGCTCGAATCTCCTCCTCCTCCTCCTCCTCCTGAATCCCCTCCCCCACAAGCTCCAGCTGTGCCAAGCTCGCCGCCGCCTCCCGTGGTGCTCGAATCTCCTCCTCCACCCCCTCCTCCTCCGTCGCCGTCTCCTCCGTTTGCACCATCACCACCTCCATTTTCTCCTCCGCCAATTTCACCGTCACCACCTCCACCTCCGATTCCGGTTTCACCATCACCGCCGCCACCTTCACCGCCACCACCGTTTCCTCCGCCTCCGGAAGTGCCTTTGCCGCCACCTCCGGTGCCAGCTGAACCATCGCCGCCTCCCCCGAGTCCATTTCCACCTCCACCAAGTCCATCACCGCCTCCCCCAAGTCCCTTCCCTCCTCCTCCGAGTCCATCGCCGCCGCCTCCTTCTCCCTTCCCTCCACCGCCGAATGTGTGCCCTTCACTTGAGGTTCTCGGCGGTTCTGCCGCTACGCAAAATGAACTATTGCTTTCTGGCGTATACGTCGAGCAAGGTGCGACTGCGTTCGACGAAGAAGACGGCGATATCACCTCGCAGATTGATATTGACAACTCAGCTGTCGATACATCAACGCCCGGTGTATACCCGGTGTCGTATCGAATTGTCGACTCGAGTGGGTGCGAAGTTACCGCGACTAGATTTGTGAGAGTTATTGCACTCGTCCCAACTTCAGATGCCGCGGATATTCTCGTCGCGTGTAGAAGACGAGTCAACCGCGTGGATCAGCTCTGCGACGTTGGAAACGGAAACCCGAATCCAGCAAGTTTCCCGGGGTGTTGTTTGGCCGTCTCAGATATGGATAGCGCTTCGTGCTTCTGTGACGATGAAGTTCTCGATACGTTTGCAAAACGCGACGCGACGTTTGTCGAAAAGCTCGTGGACTTTGTTCCACTCGCTTGTGGATTCAGAATCAAGTATGGCGACGAGATTTGCGAAGATCGCGACGCGCTTTCGGCGTTCTTGAAACTGCCAGCTGAAAGAGACGTGCGCGATAGATCAAACGCGTGGAAACGCGTCATTGACGAAGATTCTGGTCGATTAAAAGAAGACTTGACGTGCGGTGAAACCGTACAAGCGACTCGTTACATTTGCCGCAAAGTCACGTCAAGCGAGAGCATTACGCCGGTGATTGCAGATATCGCCCCGTGTTGCGACGCGGCGTTCGCTTTGAACCACTCAAATTGTCTTTGTGACGCTGTGGAAGACGAAAGAAAAGGAACGGAACTCTTCGAGGATACAGCAGGAGCAAAATCATTCTTGCGCAAACTCGTTGGTTTTACGCCTTTGGGATGTGGATTCGACATCTCCGAGCAATGTCCGAAAATCCGCGAGCGTATTGGCGTCCCGGTCACCGAGATGGTTCGAAACGTCACGCAATTTATCAATGAAACTCGTTTGATTCCAGTTGCCGTCGGTGTTCCGTTATTGGTTAGTGAAGGCGACATAACCGGCGTTGACGTAGTCGAAGAAGGTGTTTTGGAGCAACTCAGCGGAGGGTTATCTGCTATAGATCAACGCGGGAATCAAATCCGCGATGAAATGTTCAGAGAGTTTTTCGATAGAGCAAACTACCAAAACTGTTTAAATTACACGGACGCCATCGAGCAAACGTGTACAAGAGTCGTTGTTAGCGATGAAACTACCGAGAACAACGGCGTCGACACGACGACCTACGATGTCACGGCGTGCTGCGGTGTTTTGTATTCGCTTTGGACTCGCGGGTGTCTTTGCCCACCCTTTGCGGAGCAGTTGCTTTCGACCGACCTCTACTTGTCTTTATTCAAGATTGCACCAGAAGCGTGCGGTTTTTCGATGGATGAGATTCCAAACGACAATAGAGACGTTTGCGTTAATGATTTATCGGAAACGCTAGAAGGCTACGTCGAGAGCGATATCGATGCTAGATTTGATTGGAGGATTATCGAAGACGCCGAATCGTGGGTTTCCGAGAAATACAGCACCACGAAGCCGAGCGATTTTCAGAATATATTTTTGGTTGAAGGTGGTTCAACCATTGGTGGTTTTGGAGTGGGTTTCGACTTCGAGGCGTTCACGAATGCCACCGCTTGGTGGATACCATCGTCGACGTTTCAAACAAACGTTTCGGTGGCGATTCCTTCTGCATCGACGTGTTACGCCGCCGTGAGAGCGGCTGAAGATTCTTGCGTACCAAACCTTGCAGGTGCCTCAGAAATATTCTTTCAAGACCTCGACTGGCAAATGTGTTGTAGGCGACTTCGCGTCGTCGAAAATGCAAAGTGCTTCTGCGATGGTTTTGTATCTCTTCTTCTCACGGCAGATTCTCCGATTAACGCGAGTGCTGCCGACACAGATATCGTCTCGAAAATTCACGCTGCAGTACTTTCTGAAGCCCCATCGGCGTGTGGTTTTATACCAACGTACGGCAGTACGTGCCCAGCGGCTGAATTTACGGAAACAGTGGACGAGAAACTCGCCGTAGACTCAAGAGAGCTTGTCGATGTGGAGACATTTTACGCTCAAAAAAAAGAGGTAGATTACTCTCCGTTGGCGTATATTTCGGCGCGAACTTTCTACAGCGAAGACCCGAACACGATAATTCGAGGACTCATGCTCTCAAACGGCGGAATGCTTATTTCGGAACTTGATATAATTGGTGGAGAAACTGATCGCGAGGCAAGATTAGTCATTGTATCTCCACCGAGGTTGAAAAATCAAGGCGTTACAGTGCTTCGCGACGCCGCTGATGGACAAGTTTCGCTCGAATACACCACGTGGAATACTTCAAGCACGTATCGAATTCTGGTTGAGCTGAGTGATACTCCCGGAAGTTTCTTTCTAGATTCGACATCACAGTTCGTGCGTATAGGCGATGGTACTGCTACTTTTGAAGCCGGTTTGTTCTCGGGCGCAACGAGCGCTACGATTGGCGCGAGTGAATCCGCGCTCACGGTGACGTCCAGCGGCAAACTTTTCTTGAGAACGTTTGAGTCTCCGGAAGGTATCGAAGTTGAAGGTGAAGAAGTAACTTTACCAGATGGCACAGTTGCAAAAATTGTTCGCGTGGAATCTTTCGACGAATCCATGTTATTCCCACTCGTTCGCACGTCTGCAATCATCGTTGCGAATGAAACCCTCACGGCGGAAGAGACGACGACGACGACGACGACGACATCCCCTATCGATATTCGTCGCGGCGTGGTGAAGAGATCTGGAGTCATCGTTCCGAAAGAAGAGGACGGTGGCGTCTGTTCGGACGCGCGAAGTGTGAAAAATTTTCTCGCGATTGCGCTTGAAAGTCCTACGCTCTCGAAAAAATACTCCGTCGTGGGTGCACTCACCGTCGCCGACGATACCGATAAAGAAACGATCCTCGTGCCGGAGATTAAAATTCCGATATATTACGTTCCAAGAGGCGGTGAAGTCGAAACAGAGGAGTTCACGAGCAGTTTCTACGACGAGTCATCGTTCGTGGATCCGTTAACGCCTGGCGTTGGAACGTGCTTAGGTATTCAAATCATCGACGGTTTTGGTCGTAGGTATTCTGACGAGGATCTTTGCGCGCGAACGTCGAGCGAAACGACTTCGTTTGGCGTACAATTTACAATATTGGACGTAGAAATGTGCAGAGGGTGCGCGGTGACGGGAAGAGAATCTGACGGTGCCTTATTTGAAGTCTCGCACGGCGATGGCGAAGACTCGAACGCTTTAGCCGTTTCTGAACCTTTTATTCGACGTCCATTTTGCGAACTCAACGATTTTGAAGAAGTCGCGCCGGAACAACAACAACAACAACAACAACAACGACGGCGAAGAAACTTACTGCAATTCTTTGGTGGCGTTCCGTTCTTCCAATCGCCTCGGGTGATTTCTCCATCCAATCAAATGGCTGGAAATATGCCAGGAGGCGCGAACAACCAGTTTGCGGCTGGAAACTCTGGAGCGGGCGGTGATGCCCTCCTTCCTTCCACGACGGTGAACGTGAGTCAAGGCCCTCCGACGACGACGCTCTGCTCGGAAGAGGCTTTAAAAGATATCGAAAGTAGTATTTACTGGAAAGACGATCGTGGAGCAATCACCTCGTCGATAAACGGAGGTAATGGTTTCACCGAGCAATACGAATCGTACGCGTTCGCCGGTGATATACGAAATCCAGATAAGAACAACGAAGTGAGCTTGAAGAACGCTCTGACGCTCGTTGCGCTCTCGCCGTGGCTTCGCGAAAATCTTGGCGATGGCACGTACGGCGCGTGGAGAAGAATCAACGATCCATCTCGAGAACTCAAATTTACGTGCTATGGTTATAAAATAGTATCGTACAACGAGCAAGGAGATGAGATTGTACAGATTACCAACCCTCGATGCGAGAATGTCCAATTCTACGCATCGTTGAGTGCGCCCGTGAGCTTATCTGGCGGTGGTGGTGGATCAGAAAGCACAACACAATTCTCTCAGCAACAGGAAGGTAGTAGCGGCGACAGCATCCCTCCAGCATATGTTGTGTTAATCGAAGTCGATTTTGGCGTCATTCTTTGTGAAGGATGCTATCTGAAACCTTTGTATGTCGACGATGATATTCTCTTCAGCATCTTTCCAAACAACGAAGTCATTTCGGAAGATGTAGTAGATAATAACATCGGTAGTTCTTACTACACATTCGACTTTGTCGGACCGACTATAGCAGAACGAATAGAGTGTTCTTCTCCGAAAGGCGCGTTGGTTACTGCCGTCGAGTTGGTGGCACCAGATGCCGCAGCAATTACTCCTCTAGACGACGATGACGGCGAGGAAGAAGATGCGCCTGCGCCGAGCGTTAGAAAGCTTCCGAACCGATACGCGTGTAACGCTCAAGCAAACACCAACTTCAAAGGCGTTTTACTCAACGATGGCAACAAAAACATTCTTTCTTCTGCGGCGGCGTGTTGCGATGCGTGCGCCACGACGGAAAATTGTGACATATGGGTATACTGCGTCGGGGATTGCGTAGATTTCGCCTTTCACTCGTGCTGGTTGAAAAAGTCCATGGAAGGTGGATTTAATTCTACGGCGTCGCCATCTAAAATTTCTGCGTGGGATCGCGGCGACGGCGTGCCGTGGACCTCTGGATATCTCGTCACGAAACAAGACGATGCTGGTACCGCAACTGGGGAAGTATCCTCATCGGAAGAGGAAGTCACGGATACCGCGAAATATTTTACCCTCGAGCCGGGGAAGCCGACGGATATACCAGCGTCGACAATCACAGTAAAAGCAATCGACGCACCGGTAACACCTCCTTCTCTGTTTGATAACGTCAGCGATGGTGTTGAAACGCTACCTCCTCCAACGACGTCTTTGCCGACAGACGAGGAACCTGTCATCACGTCTCCTCCGCCGACTGGATTCGGTACGATTCGTCCGACGGTTCCCGTGGACGTTCCGACTACTACTACTACCACAACTCCGACTCCAACTATTCCCCCAACGACAGACGAAGTAATGCCTCCTACTACCGCCACCACCCCTTCACCTCCTTCGTCCTCGAAGTGTTCAAACACCGACGTCGCCGCCTGTCCACGCGAATCGTCCCAAACGCTCGAAGCGCTCGATATTCGAGCAAACTTTAGAGCGTCCACAAAAGGAACCTCCCCATCAGACGAAGGACGTCAACTCACCGTCTCCGGTACCGCCGTAAACTTCGGCGCGCTCGGCACCGTCTGCCTCGCCGGCGTCACCTTCCGCGTCCCGTTCGAATTCCTCGTCATCCCGGAGACAAACGAACAAGCCGCCGCCTCCCCCGAGCCTCGTCGCGCACCTTCCTCTGAGTTCCTTTTCGACTGCGCCTTCCTCGGCGTCCGCTCGCGCACCGGGCCAATCACAGACGACCCAAACACTACTCCGCGAGAGTGCACGGACGTCCTCAAACTCGCCTTCGTCGACGACGAAGAAAACAACACCAACAACTCCTACATCCAATTCACTCTGCGCGACGTCGCGCTCTGCCCGGATTGCTGGCTCGTCGGCGGTAAAGGCGGGGTCATCTTCTCCGTTCGGCACCGAGAGAATTTAAAACTTCTCCTCGCGAGAAGAGACGACGGGGAGTTCATCAACACCGTCAACGCGGAAGAGGTTGCGTGCGAAGCCGCTTTTTAACGACTTTGACGAGAAAGAAGAAAAGCGACAGAAGAAGAAGAAGAGGTTGTTGCAGCGGCGGCTGCAGAGAGAGGGAGAGTAGTGTTGAGAAAACTTAGATCGCCACAAAAGCGAACATCATCATCATCAACATCTTCATCAAAGTAGAGAGAGAGAGAGAGAGAGAGACATAACCATTGATCATCGAGTATTTTTAATGAGTACAAAAGAGACACAAAATCACTCACAAATTCCTCATAAAAATCTCCCCTTGACGCGCTTTAAATCCGTTCTTTTTAAGCGCAGAGAGAAAGAGCAAACAGAGGAGCGCGCGCAAAGAATGGGGTGCTGCGTCTCCAAACACGACGAAGGACAAAAGGAAGGAAAGGAGAACGAAAAGGACAAAGATCCGATCAAATCGACTTTGAATTCGTTAAAGAAGAAGAAGAAGAACGTAAACATAAACAACACGAAACGCGGAACAAAATCGGATTCGAAATGCAAACAAAATGTCTCCTCCTCGTCCCAATCATCGTCGCGGTTAGAACTCATCCGCGCGTGGAGCGGAGAACAGGCGACGACTTCGAGCAATAAGAACAAGAACAACGCAACGAAAACGACGAATGAGGACGACGACGAGGATGATGATGAGAGGCAGATGAATGATTTTTTAATCGCAAAAATGCTCTTCGAGGAGGACGAGTTGGAGGAAAAAAATCGAAAAATGGCAACGCAGAGCGATTTTTTACTCGCGCAATCTTTACGAGAAGAAGAGGAAATAGAAGAAGAAATAAAAGAAAACGAGTCGTACGAGATGCTTTTGGAACGGTGGAAACGTAGGGTTGGTCAAGAGCGGATCGAGAGTTGGTCGAGGAAGTTGGACGGCGTGGTGCGAGAGCAGGTTTTGAATACGCCTTTGAGGAAGAGCCCGGGAGACGATAGATCTAAAGTGAAGAGGCAAATGTCGGTGCCTATTACGCCGAAAAGGAACCAGGACGAGGATTTACGGATCGCGTTGCAGTTGAGCAGAGAAGATAGCGAAAAGGTGGAGAGAGATCACGACGTGTTATTGGCGAGATTGGACGCGTTTGGGTTGAGAGAGAAAGTCGTTTCCGGGGACGGGAATTGTCAGTTTCGAGCGCTGAGCGACCAGTTGTTTCGGACGCCGGAGTTTTACGAGGAAGTGCGGAAAAACGTTGTTGGACAGTTGAGAAAACACGCGTCGAGGTATGCCGCGTATGTCGTCGCGGCGAATGAGGAAGGCGGGAGTAAAAACGCGCCTTCGTCGTCTTCAAGTCCGCAATCCTCGACGGAGGAAGCCAAGTCGGCGTTTTTCATGATGCAAACCGCGTATTCGAACTATTGCGACGATATGGCCTCGGATGGTACCTGGGGTGATCACGTCACTTTACAAGCCGCCGCGGATTTGTACGGCGCGCAGATTACCGTAGTCACGTCGTATTTAGATAACGGCGTTTTGGAAATTACGCCGATTCGAACGTCGTCGTCGAACAAGAAAGGCGGCGACTCGTCTCCTCCGGACGACGGGAAGAACTCGTCCTGGTCCGAGAAGTTTGGCGAGAGGAATTTATGGCTGAGCTTTTGGGCGGAAGTGCATTACAACAGCGTCTATCCAAAGTTGGAGTTTCGCACGCCGGAAAGCGGGAAGAAAAGTGGTAGAAAGATTGGCACCGCCGGAGGATATTACGACGGGAATGAAAATGCCAACGTCGATACAGGCACCAGCGGGAACAACTACACAAACAATAACAATAACAATAATAACAGCAGCACGAGTAAAGGAACATCATCTCGAACGGCTATTCGTTCCCAAGCTTCGAAGCAAAACGACGCCGCCTTGCGCATCCAAACCTCCTTCCGAGGCGCGCAAGCGAGAAAGAAAGTAATCAACTCTCGACACTTGCTGCAACGCTCCATCGAAACTTTGAAGATACACGACGCGGCCTCGGTCATCCAACGCGCCTATCGCGTGCATCGCGCCGAACGCATCGAACAGGAAGAGTACGAAAAAGTCATGCAACGCATCACGAGCAACACGCCGGAGAAGTTTCGTTCGCCAGAGTTCTACTCGTCTCCTTTGCGCGATTTGCGGGGCTTCGGGCAGCGAGAACTTTTCAAATCGCCGAAAACGCCCGAGGAACGTACGCGCGATTTTCTTCAAAACCAACGCGCGTTTGAGGAGAAGACCGCCGCGATTAAAATTCAAAAGATATTCCGAGGCGTGTTGGAGAGAAAGCGAATGCTCGACGCCTCGGAGGACGATCCGGCGAAGAAGTTACAAGCGTTAGTTCGAACCGAAATGGCCTTGAACGCCTATCGAGAGTTGAAATCAAAACAAACCAACGCGGCGATGAAAATGCAAGCGTTGGCGAGAGGCGCGATTGCCAGAAAACGCTTGAAAGAAGCCAACGAAGCGGCTTTGAAAATTCAATCGATGGTGAAAATGCACAAGGCGAAAAAAGATTTGCGCGAGATGAAAGCGAAACGACTGGAATCGGCGAGGAAATTGCAAGCGCTCGCGCGAGGCGCGATTGCCAGAAAGCGGTTGAAAGAGGCCAACGACGCGGCGACGAAAATTCAAAGTTTAGTCAAGATGCAAAAAGCGAAGAAAGCGTTGCAAGAGTTGCACATCAAACGAAACGAGTCCGCGCTGAAGTTGCAAGCGATGGTGCGAGGCGTCTTCGCTCGCAAACGCTTAGCCGAGGCGCAGCAGGCTGCAATTAAGATTCAATCGATGGTCAAAATGCAAAAAGCGAAGAAGGAGTTCCAAGATCTACAGGAGCGAAGGCGGCAATCGGCGTTAAAAATGCAAGCGTTCACCAGAGGCGTCATCGCTCGCAAGCGGTTCAACGAAACCAAATCGGCGGCGATTAAAATCCAATCTGCGATGAAAATGGCCAAAGAGAGAGAACAGTTTCAAAAGCAACGCCGAGCGACTTTAGTGATTCAAGCGCGAGTGCGAGCGGTGCTCGAAGGTCGAAAAGAGCGCGAAAAGTTTCAAGAGAAGCGAAACGCCGTTCGAAAAATGCAATCGTTGTTCAGAATGGCGATCGAAAAGAAACGATATCAGGAAACGAAAGACGCCATCGTCAAGATGCAATCGATCGCTCGCGTGAAGTTGGCGAAGCGAGAGTTTGAGCTTTTGAAGAAACACCACGCGACGGCCAAAAAAATGCAATCGATTTATCGAGGTCAGTTGGTGCGCAAACGGCAAAACGAACTGAAGCGCAGAGCGGTGGCTATTCAATCCGCGTTTAGAGGGTACAAAACGCGAAAAAAGTACAACTTGCATTCGTATTACGTCGGATGGGAAACCGCGAATAAGGCGACGTGGTCTGGGAACTCCTCCTCGGACGAGGAAGACGTCGAGTGGACGAGAGAGTATTACTTGAAATCGTACTCCAACAAGGACGCGTTCGAGGAGCATCACGAGAACATGGTCAAAGCTGGAATTTTACCGCCGAAGACGAGCGAACCGTTTTCACCTCGCACGAGTTTGGCGTTCAACAACGGGATGATGAGTAATCATCATCACGATCAAAACCATCACGATTTTACCCTCGAATCGCATCCAGCGCCGATGTCGCCTCCGAGACGACGACGCAAGAAGAGAAACTGGTCGAGACGACTCATCGGTCGTCGTCGAAATGGCGGTTTTGATTCCGACAGCACCGACGAGGAGGACGATTCCGCCGCGGAAAAAGAATATCAAGAACCGAACTCAGTTTTGATCAAAACGATTGCCAAAACGTCCGGCCACACGGTTCTCGTCCGCAAACCTATCGACCTCGAAGCGTCTTCGGCGATGAAGAAGAAACTCGCCATCGAGTTTGATCGAATGGAAAGAGAGAGGAAAGAGAAAGAGTTCAAAGAGATGGAAAAAGAAAAGAAGCGGTTACAAAACGCTCGCAAATCAATACCGCGACGAATTAAAGACGCGCTGAAAAGCGCGTTCGTCGACAAACCCACGAAAGTGGCGCACAGAACTTTCGACGTGCTCACGAGCAAACACGCCATGGAGCTCCTGTTGAAATCCGCCATCGCGTTCTTCGCCTTTGACGGCGTCAAGACCGTACGATCGCAACATCGAGAACGCGTTCGAAGACACCGTTTTGGGCGCGACGACAAACCAGTTTTAGTGATCAAAACATCAAACAGGGGCTTTTTTGGCGGCGCGAAAACGAAGGAAACATAGTAGTACTTTCAATATCGTTCGTTCGTCAATAGTAGAGTGTATTAGTAGTAGTATTACCAGTAGTATTACAGCGTATTATAAAAGTAGAGTTTTACTACGGTACGCGGCTTGGAACTTCTCTCGTCGCCCCGGAACTTCGCACGCGAAAACGTCTCGTATTAGTATTCTCCTCGTCATCTCTTTCTTTCACTTCTTAATCTTCTTGTTGAATATTTGCTCGTCCCTCTTCCTCATCTCGTCCTGAGCGTCAGCTCCAGGTTTTAACCCAAACGTAGTCGCCACGAGGAACCCGCCACCAATGAGAATCGCCAATGCAAAAATCGCCCCTGTCGGTGCTTCCACGTCCCCGGGTTGCCCTCCTTCTGCGACTTCGTATAATTTCCTCGACTGTTCGGTAGATGTCAAGGTGACGCCGAGTAACGCGATGTCATCGATCAAGGAAATCAAAACCAATCCGAGCGCATTTTCGCTCAATCCTCCTGCGGATGTGATGACCCCCCCGGAAGAATGCATTTTGTATCGTCTTCTTTTTGAAGACGACAAAACGAAGAGCGACAAAAAAGACGCGTCGTTGTTGTTATTCTTCGCTAATAAACGACTGTTTCTTCTGTGAAAGCTCCTTTTGCTGTTGATGCTGTCGTTGTTCGGAGAACGCATCGAAAGAGACGCGAGCGACATCATCATCGTCTCAAACCCCTTCGATTGATTAGGTTTTGTAACGAACTTTTTGTGTGAGGAGATATTTTGTGTTTAGGGTTTGTGTCTTTGAAAAAAACCCTAAACAGTTTTTTTTTAAAGGCAGAAGATAGTTTTGGTTTGACCTCCGCTCCTCCTCTTCATTTGCCCGGTGGGGGGGGTGCGTGCGCTCGTGAAGAAAGAAAGCGCGTTCTCGGAATAATCAATGCAGTCGCGGAGGGAGTTTAATAAAGAAACACCTACTCGCTCTCATCGCTGTTCTTTTGCGAGTAGGTAAAATGAGAGAGATGCGTAAGAAGAAGGGTTTGTTGTTCTTCGTGTTTTTCTTTTTCTTCGCACTCTTTGTGACGCCTTCGTCGTGTTCAGATTCAGATTCTGTGACGACGCGTCATCGGTATTCCCAACTGAATGAAAATGTTCACGGGCCAATAATGACGCGCGTAGAACGCGTGAAAATGGTAAGAGAGCGACGAATAAAAGGAGCAAAAAAGGATGACGGCGAAAGAAGAGGAGAAAGAAGACGTTCTTATTTAAAAACGCACAGGAAAAAATTACGCTCTGATGGAGAAGAAGAAAAATTTGTCGTTGGTGATGATGATGAGGATGATGAGGATGTGGCGGCGCAACGACAAAAAGAAATTGAAGAGTATATAAATAGGAACAAAGATTGCGAAAACGAAGATCATTTATTAGGGGCAAAGTTACCATCTTTGGAACAACAAACGAAACGTTATTGCGAAAAAGATCGCACGACTGAGATTGTATGTTTGCACAGAAAGATGCAGTATCCCGAAACGCACTGTATGGCTTCGAACGTGAAGATTGACGCGAGGATGTTTCGGCAATGGATATCTTCCGGGAAGGATGAGAGCAAGTATTATCCGAAGGAAATTGTCTCGAAAGGAATTTTAGGTGGGAATTGTGGGAGAGATCCAGCGTTTGTGAGTGCTCAATTTGGTAAGGGTGGCCAAGAAATTTTAATGAATGCGTTTAGAGACGATAGAAGTAGCGATTGCTCGTTACGAGGCGATACAAAGAAATTCCTTGGTACGGTGTTCATAATTGCTCATAGTTATGGCGGCGGAAACCCATGGCATGAATTGGAAGAAATATTACATATCTATGCTTCAATGCGAATACATGGTTTAGAAAAGACACTGAAAAGGAACGGTTTCGTAGTATTATTCGATGGTATTAATTTAGGAGATTGGAAAAAGACGCATCCAATTTACCATCCTCTCGTGGATTCTTGGTTTGGAGGACGGGAAGCAAAAACAATGAAAGAAGTATTAGGTGATTCGGATTGTGCGACATTTGAAAAAGTTGCATTTATTCCCCACGGAGGAACTTCACAATTATCGCGAGGTAGCGGCGATGCGGGAGCGAAGAATTGTCGGATTAGTCCAGTCGTACACGGATTTGCAAAGACTATTTTGAGCGCACATCCAGAGATTGAAAAAATACGAGCCGAGAAGATTGTCTTTATTCATAGAGGTAAAGGAACTTCCACGAGTAGGCCTGTGCATGGATATGCAGAGTTCATAAATCAACTTCGTTTGAATATGCAACGGAATGTTCAAGTTGTAGATTTTGCTGAACTGAAAGACATATTCGAGCAAATGAAAGTCGCTCGCGGCGCAAAAGTGCTCATTGGCGAGCACGGTGCGGCGTTAACCCATGGTATTTGGATGCATCCAGGCACGACGTTAGTGGAAATAAGACAAAAATTTCGATGTCACTGTTACGAAAACGTCGCCGCTTGGACAGGATTAAAATACAATAGATTAGAATCCGTCGGTACCGCTCTCGCGACCTCTTTACAATCATACGCGAAAGGAAGAAGAAGGTAGAATTATAGAGTACGGATTAGCACCATTTTGTACGGACGTAAGTGTCTTCGCCAATACCTTTTTTTACGCCATTCGGGGGGAAAAGTGCATTTTTTTCAATGAAAAATGTATAGAAAACTACGAGAAGACAAGAAGAACGTAAGTAATTAGAGCAGTCACAAACACAACGCAAACGCAGAGAGAGTAATACTACACACACACACACACATATATTGAGCAGTAGCGGAGAAGTGTTTTTTTATTATTCTTCTTCTCGGAGAGAGAGAGAGAGTAAAAGAGAGATGGCGACACCACCACCGACATCAACGACACCAACGATGACACCGGGGAAATTTAGGCGAATTCTCCTCTCGAACATGGAATCCTTTCTCGTGCACACGATGCCGCTCGTGCGATTATGCGAAAAGGAAAACAATACTAAAAAGAGTAAGAAAGATTTTACGTTGAAAAGTTTGTGGGAGGCATTCCACGAGACGAGCGCGTTCGGGTGCGAAGTCCCTCTGGAAATGAATGCGAACAACAAGGAAAGGAGTGAGAAGGAGGAGGATGCGGAGGAAAACGAGGAACCGGAGGTGATTGCGCAGTATTACGCGAGTTACGTTTCAGCGTTTCAGATTTTCGAGAAGACGAAGAAGAAGACAAAGAAGACTTTAAAGAAGAAGAGACGAGAGGAGCGGAGAAGAAAAAACGGTGTTGGTGAGAGTAGGAGCGATGATTATGATGATGATTTTACCCAGGCGGCGTCCGCGCAATATTTCGAATCGTTAGCGCCGTATTCGAGACCGCCTTTGACGGACGTCATCGAAAGACTCGCCGAGGAGAATGAAAAAGTGCAAAGTTTGAAAGCGTCGGAGATTGATCGAGAGAAGTCGTGGTTTTGTTTCGCGTGGTATCCGATTTATAGGATACCGCAAGGAACGAGTCGGTCGGATATTCAGGGGTGTTTTTTAACCTATCACGGGTTGAATCATTTAGATATAGAGGATGAGGAGGACGAGGAGGAGGACGGAGACGAGAGCGGCGAAGATATAGAGGAAGAAGATGAAGAGGAGGAGGAAGAGGAGGAGGAAAAAGTGGACAAAGATGGTTCACAAGGTGATGAAGAAGTAGAACACGGAGAAAAAAACGGGAAAACAAGTAGGATTCGAGGATTACCTCCACTCCCACCCGCCTCTTTGACGCTTGCCGGCGAAACCAGACTCCAAAGGCGCATCGAAGACGCCAAGAAGAGCGTCGCCGTCCTCGAAAAGGACGAACGTAGCAATACAACAACCACCACCAAAGGAGATGATGAAGAACACACAAATTTCATTCCGCTCAAACCGTTCGGTTTGTGCTGTTACAAAACCGACCCGGAAATCTGGGAAGAATCCGACGAAGCTGAAAACGCTCGAACCGCGGCCATGATTGACGGCGCGTACGCCTTCTTGAGGAGCTTGGAAGTTATTCATCCCGATTACGAATTCTTTTCGCACCACGGATGATGATTTTAACACGACAGAGAAAATGTTGCGCGCTTTTAGAGAGAAGAGGATTCTAGTCACACATAATAGCAACCACATAACAACGCGCGCACTAATAATAGATATAATACTCGTACCTCTACAGCGCACAATATGCGCTTTTGTCAAGTGGAATGCGTGCCCGCGCGGGGCCAAGTACTTCTTTTGAGCCGGTTTGTGTTTCTTTTCTTCTTTTCTTCTTTTTTCTCGTAAACGTCATTTTTTTGATCTGGGAGAAAAAAAAGAAATACAATGGACGGGAAGAAGAAGAAACAACTCTCCGGCGCGCAGAAGAGGAAGAAGAAAAGGGAGAAAGAAGAGGCTGTGAAGGAAGCCGTGGCGGATATGGAGCGTTTAAAGCT
>ENA-UOXV01002737-UOXV01002737.1-marine-metagenome-genome-assembly--contig:-NODE-2737-length-22660-cov-6.592170_pt1 | contig 22660 bp, 17 predicted proteins | sample MGYA00238165_ERZ766961 | MGnify/ENA primary metagenome ERZ766961 (study PRJEB28924, sample SAMN03173240) | marine metagenome | biome: Marine; feature: Water; material: Subsurface seawater | place: North...
TTGCTCAACAAGCAATTGCGGCAAGCTCTGATAGATTTAAAAGTTTAATACTTTCCGCAACATCGCCAGCATTTGGCAAACCTGATGGGAACTTTCAGAAAGAATTTATATCGGCACGGTTAAAGCCTCTAGATGATGGGATGAGCATGGCTCGCCTCGCTGAAAAACAAGTGCCTACGATGATAGGAGATGAGCCAAACTCTAAAGGTGTAGAAATTGCACTTAAATCAATGTCAAATTTGAGTAAGGAAACATACGTTGCTTCAATGCATTGTCTGGTTACTTTTGATAGACGTGATAATCTTGGCCTAATAAATCTTCCAACACTTTTAATTGCTGGAGAAAAGGATAAAAATGCGCCCGCCCCAATGATGGAAAAAATGGGTACTAAAATATCTGATGCAGAGTATGTATGCATTCCAGGGGCTGGGCATCTTGCTAATATGGAAAGACCCGAACAATTTAATAATATTATTTACAACTTTATTGCTAATATCAGTTAAGGAGAGAGACCATAGCTAATCAATCTTTTGAACTCGACAAACCAATGTTTGAACCCAGCTCTTGGGGTTTAACAAAACAACAAACCGAACTAACCACCTTAGCAAGAAAAATTGGGCAAGAAAAATTTGCTAAACGAGCAGATAAATGGGACCGTGAAGCAATATTTCCAATGGCCAATTATAAAGATATGCACAAAGTTGGATTATTAGGCATTTGCATCCCAAAGAAATATAAAGGTTTAGGTGCTGATCAAAAAACCTATGCCCTAACAGCTGCAGAAATAGGACGTTATTGCGGTGCAACGGCTTTAACATACAATATGCATGTAAGTTCGTGCCTCTGGACTGGAACGCTTGTAGATGATTTACCTATGAGCGCTAAAGATAGGAAAGAACATAATCGAAGAAGAGCTGTTCATTATGAACGCATTTTAAAAAAAGGGGCTATTTACGCACAACCATTTTCGGAAGGCGGTGCAGCGGCAGCTGGTTTTAGACCATTTGGAACAATGGCAACGCGGGGTGATGGTGGCTGGATTATAAATGGAAAAAAGATATTTGCATCTTTATCTGGCTCAGCAAATTATTACGGAATCTTGTGTACAGAAGACAAGGAAAACTTAAGTAGAAGAGATACAATGTACCTCGCTGTGCCAGCTAAATCTAAAGGAGTTAGCATTGAAGGAGATTGGAATCCACTAGGAATGCGGGGAACTGTATCCAGAAATCTAATTTTTAAAGATGTTTTTGTTCCTGATGATGCAGCGTTGATGCCAAAAGGTATTTATTTTGAGGCCGCTATCAGATGGCCACATATGTTCACCACGCTTACTCCAAGTTATATGGGAATAGCCCAAGCAGCCTACGATTTTACCATCAAATATCTGCGAGGTGAGGTAAAAGGCACCGCACCTGTTAAACGGAGAATGTATCCTACCAAACAACACGCTGTCGCGGAAATGCGCATAATGTTGGAACAAACAAAAGCTATTTGGTTTCAAATGTTAAATGACGCCAAACCTAATCCAAATAAAGACGAAATCTTGCGCGCCTACTGTGCACAATACTCTGTCATGGAGAATTCTAACAAATTAGCTCAACTTGCGATACGAACCTGTGGAGGCCAATCAATGCTTAAGTCTCTGCCTCTCGAGAGATTATATCGCGACAGCCGCTGTGGTAGCTTGATGCTACCATGGACCTCCGAACTCTGCTTGGACAAACTTGGGAGAGAAACCTTGTATGAAAGAGGTGAGGACGATAGCTAATTAGCAAAAGGGGTCAACATATTGACAAACAATATATCCTTTTGGGTGGAGAAAAACGCCGCTTTCACGCCAAAAAAGGTTGCTATAAATTTTGAAGGTGATGCCTTTACATATTCAGAATTTGCAATAAAAATTAGCCATCATGCGAGAACCTTAAAACATACCTATGGTGTGGGCAGAGGCGACAGAGTTGCATATTTGGGAATGAATCATCCCGATTTATTATACTTGTTTTTTGCCTGTGCAAAACTAGGGGCAATTTTTCTACCGTTAAATTGGAGATTAGCAGTACCGGAACATTTATATATTTTAAAAGATGCGTCGGTAAAAGTTTTATTTTGCGATCCAGAATTTGAAGACCACGCAAAATCACTGGAAAAAGATTTGCCAGATTGTGAATTTGTAGCGAGTAACTTCTCTTGCGATGAATGGAGCAATCTGCAAGAAGAATTAGTGACCTCGGTGGGAGATGATAATAATCCTCATGTAAGCATGGATACGCCCTTTTTACTCGTTTATACTTCTGGAACCACTGGACGGCCAAAAGGTGCAGTTTTAACACAGGAAGGCATTCAAACAAACGCTCACAATTCTGTTCATTATAGTGGAATGACATCCATAGATCATGTACTTACAGCTCTACCCATGTTCCACGTTGGCGGTTTAAATATTCAAACAACGCCGGCATTTTATGTTGGAGCGACAGTTACTATTCACCGGCGATTTAACCCTAATGATGTTTTGATGAGTATTAATAACGAAAAGCCATCACTATTAGTTCTTGTTCCAGCGACTATTCAGGCCGTCATAACGCAGCCAGAATGGGCAGATACAAATTTATCGAGCTTACGTCTAGTGAATTCGGGATCCTCAATAGTACCAATGCACCACATAATGGCGTTCCATAATCGCGGAATTCCAGTTGGGCAAGTATACGGATCGACAGAAACTGGACCAGTAGCGATATATCAAAGAATAGAGAATGCATGGGCCAAGCCAGGATCAGCTGGCAAACCAGCAATGCATTGTGAAATGCGCATTGTAGACGATAAAAGCCAAGAGGTTCCAAAGGGTTCATCAGGGGAAATACTTTTGAAAGGTGGAAACATATTATTTGAATACTGGGGCAATGAGATAGCAACAAAAGACTCTATTCGTGACGGTTGGTTTTATACAGGCGACATCGGCTATGAAGATGAAGATGGTGATGTATGGATTAATGATCGGAAAAAAGATGTTGTAATTTCTGGTGGTGAAAATATCTACCCAGCTGAAATAGAAGCTTTTATTATAGAAATGCCTGATGTAGCAGACGCGGTGGTTGTTGGTAGGGCCGATAATAAGTGGGGAGAAGTTCCAGTGGCGGTAATCATATTAGAAAATAATGTTGCCTTAGAAAAAAATACCTTTCTTAGCCGTTTCCAAAATAATCTGGCTCGTTTCAAACATCCAAAAGATGTAATTTTCCTCAAAGAGTTGCCGAGAAATGCCATGGGGAAAGTGCTCAAATACGAAGTAAGAAAACTGGTTAACAAATAATAGCACAAGAAGTTGTGATAATTGGCATACATTGCCAGTCAATACTATGTATTGTATCATAAATATTTTTGGAAATTTTATATAATTAAAGAGATAAGGATTTATATGAACGATAGGCCTGTAAATACAGTGGATGGTGAACTCCTTTATTGCGTAGATAACGGCATTACGCCTGTAAATGAAACTTCTAACTCAATTACGAAAATTCCTCAATATTCTGGGGATTTCGATCGCCACCTTGTCCGCATCAACGACGGACGCGTGTGGAATAGGGCTTTTAATATAGACGTTCATGGTTTTGAACTAATTGCACATAAAACTAGCGTAACAGATTTTATGAATACGGATATGCTAAATTCAGAATATTATTTGGAAATAGAGGACCTTGTAAAAAAACATATTGGTGCAAAGAATATTCATATTTTTGATCATACTATTCGTACAGGAGATGATAAGAAACGTAAAAATTTCTTGCTTCGAGAGCCAGTAAAACGTGTCCACAATGATTATACGGATTGGTCGGGGCCACAACGCGTTCGTGATCTTTTACCAAAAGAAGCAGACAAACTATTGTCTAAACGCTTTTCAATTATCCAAGTTTGGCGACCTATACAAAACATACTGGAAAAAGACCCCCTCGCAATATGTGATGCACGTTCGATAAAAAATAGTGATTTAATAATATCTGAGAGGCGGTATCCTGACCGAGTTGGCCAAACCTATCAAATTAAATTTAATAAAAATCACGAATGGTTCTATTTTCCAAAGATGACACGCGACGAGGCAATCATGTTTAAAGTTTATGACTCAGAGACCGACGGACGCTCGCGATTTACTCCCCATAGTTCATTTGTTGATCCAAACTCTAGACTTGATGCACCTGAACGCGAGAGCATCGAAGTACGTATACTTGCTTTTTTTTAACAAAATACTTCTTTAATTTAATGGTCAAATAACGGTGACTGGTAATATATCCAAACCTCTAAAGCGGGCTCGACCATGAAAGCGCTTTTTTCCATTAGCTTTTAATTTAGGAAAACGTTTAATAAACTTTCCAATTGCAACATCGCCCTCAATTCGACCAAGTGTATTACCCATACAAATATGTTTACCGATCCCAAACGCAATCTGAGGATTTGGTTTTCGCCCAATATCGACTTCTTCTGGATTATTAAAGATATCTGGATCACGATTAGCGGAACCAATACCAGTATGAATAAAGGCGCCAGCTGGTATTACTACCTTATTATTAGAAGTGCCAAACTCTACATCTTCTGTTGCTTTTCTATTACCTATCTGGAGTGGCGATTGAAACCTTAGAAACTCCTCAACTGCTGTTTTTATCAAACTGGGATCATCGCGAAGCCTATCCATTTCATTTGAGCAATCCAGTAAAATACTAATACCGTTGCCAACCAAATTTGCAGTTGTTTCGTGTCCAGCATTTAATAAAAAAATACAGTTCTGAACAAGTTCCACAGATGACAAACGCTCGCCGTCAATTTTACCAAATATAAGGGAGGCCAATACCTCACCCATCTCTCCACCCCCAGGCTTTTCTCGGCGTTTTGCTATCAGTTCCTCAAGCAATGATCCAAATTCCTCTACGGCAACATGGCCTTCCTTAATTTTTTCTTTTGATACCACGGGATCTAATGCCCCCAAGATTAAATTCGAATAATTATGAAGTTTATGGCGATGCTCTTCTGGCACCCCCAGCATATCCGCAATAATTTCTGTGGGCAGTGCCAAAGCATAATCCGACACAACATCAAATGAGCCCAAATCGGCTAACCTATCCAATAAACCATCAATAATCTGTTCAATTACCGGCTCTAACTCGGCAAGTTTTCGCGGCGTAAAAGCCTCAGAAAGTAGTTTCCTAACACGGGTGTGAGCTGGAGGATCGTTAAACACCAAACTAGATGTATGATGTGTATAAAGAGGTCCATCGCCAAACTTAGGTCTAAAATCCTCTTTCTTGTCCGAGCTCATACCTGGATGCTTGAACGATAAGACAACATCTTCATAGCGCGTTATAAAATAGGAGCCATCTTCATTTTGATGCACGGGATCATAAGTTCGAAGGCTTCGATAGGTGGGAAAAGGATTATCAAGAAAATCCTGCCCAATTTTCTTAATATCAAAATTCTCAGCCAGTTCTTTATCATTCATAATACCAACTTTCTATGCTGTGGCAGACAACTCGGTATCGCCGCTCCAAAGCTCAACCTCGACCAAAGCCGACGATGTCGCCATTGAGTGAGCTTGTTTAATTTGAGTGCGCCTTGGTGTTAATTGGTTTAAACACCCTCCACGATCCACGGAATTGCCAGGCTCCCCCATCGGGTCATAAATAGCACAGGACTCATATCCATGAATAACTCCGCGGGCTAATCGACCTGTTGGAAATGCGGCACAAACGACTGCACCTCTATTATTGTAGACTTTGACCAAATCAAATTTTTCAATACCTCTAGCTTTAGAGTCCTCGTCATTCATACGAAGTGTCCAGTAATATCTTCCATCAACCTCAACACGCTGGTCAATAATGTCATTTAGAAAAGTATCCTTGCCATCACCTTGGCTGTGATAACTATATCTTGAATGCGGCGTCATCATCAAAAGAGGGAACTTATCATAGAGTTCCGTATTATTTGGGCCCTCCCAGCTTGCTGTATACTTAGCAATAGTCGGCCGCTCTGAATCATCCGGATCAAAACGTTTAAGACTATTACAATCAAATTCAATTTTTCCGGATTGAGTTTGTAATCCTTTTAAGAATTCTTCCGTATAATCGGCTGGTAAGGGGTGAGGCTCTGGAACATCTTTCTTCCTGCCTTCCGCGAACCAACGAAAAGAAACAGGAGGACGCAATTCTTCTTTTAATGGAGGAACTACAAAATAACCCTTTTTGATGAATTTTTTCCAACCGATATGTTGAGGAAGATCTGACGCGTCAAACTGTCGCTTTACCCAATCAAGCTCACTCATACCCTCAGAAAACAACAAACCCAGACCGAGCCTTTGTGATATCTCGAGAAAAATCTGATAGTCAGATTTCGATTCCCCAAGGGGTTCAATACATTTATGCTGAAATGTAATTACACGATGATTGAGTTGATTTTGACCATGATGAGTATAACCACCTATGCCGGCCCACTCACTTATATCCGTCCGTTCTAAATGAGTGCATGCAGGAAGAATAATATCGGCGTAAGGGGCATCACCTTCCATCCAGATGGACTGATTAACTACAAATTCAAGGTTCTCAGAATTATACATCTTAACATATCGATTAGTATCGCTCATCGTGCCAAATAAAGATGAACCATATTTATAAAGCATTTTTACCGGTGCCTGACCCGTTTTTGGATAAGAAATTTTATTGAATTGACCTTCAATTGTTTTGCCATCCCATGCATAACCTTCTACATGCTCACCTGCAATTGCCTCAGGCAAATGCAGGCGGGGGATTTTCTGGCTCGTTGTATTAATAGTGGGAAGTTGAGGCATCCGCTGATAAAGCGAAACAGCTAATGCCGTACCTGTTAAATCACCTGAGATTCCGCCATCCGCATACCCTGGAAAATAAAAATGAAGATCAAGAGGTGTCGCACGCTGCATATTGCCGAGGTTTACACCAGGTTTACCTATTCCTTGCATAGCCATCAAGCAGATCATCATTCTGGACCACTGTATTCCAGTTGCATTTCTGCATGCACCTCCATAACCATTTCCAGCACCACCTGCCGAGAGATAGACTTTTTTATTCCCCCAAGCTCGCGCTAATGCACGTATTTCTTTAGAACCAACACCTGTCTCCTTTTCTTGCCACTCAGGTGTTTTAGGAATATTATCATCTTCTCCTAGGACGTAAGATTTCCACACATCAAAACCCTCAGTGCGCTTCGATACATATTCTTGATCATATAATTCTTCGGTAATCCACACATAGGCAATAGCTAATGCCAGAGCCGGATCAGTCTGAGGTTTTGGAGATAACCATTTTCCACCAAGGAATTGAGCCGTATCATTGTAATAAGGATCAATATGGACGTAATCTATATCTAACTCTTTTAACCATTTTCTTCTTATCGAACCCTCATGTGACCCATAATTACCGCTTGTTGCTTCTGGATTGCTTGACCAAAAAACAATCATCTCACAATGTTTTAATAAATCTTCAACAGTGCCATAATTCTCAGACATACCCACTCTTAGGCTATGCCCCCAATGGTGCAGACCACCCCAATACCAACCCTCCCAACTATCAGGATTGTGGTGAATTTCTGTATGCCCTACTAAATTCATAAATCTGAAATTAGCGCTCAGGTAGTAGCCAATATTACCAAACGTATGATGAGACCCATGACTAGAAGCCATAGCTCCGGGACCATACTGACGCTTCACGCGTTTTATTTCGTCCGCAACTATGTCTAATGCCTCGTCCCAACTAATTTTTTCATAACCACTTTTTCCACGGTTTTTTATATTCCTATCACCATTCGGATCAAAATCCACTCGTTTCATGGGATGCAAAATACGATCAGGAGAATAAACCATCGACTTCCAGTTTTGGCCGTGAGGCGATAATGAGGTTTGCCGGGGAGGCGTGAATTCTTTTCCTCTCGCTTTCACAGTCCATGTTTTAGGATCACTCTCATCAAATTCGATGGGCGTAATTCTAATAATCTTATCATTCTTGACATGCACCCGTATCGGGCCGCCATTTGTATTGCTGGTATAAGCTATTATTCCATCTTTTCGTTTTATGCCAAATTTCCAGTTAATCGTTTGCGTTAACATTATTGTTTGAGCAAACCAGTAAGCATCTTCATCCCCGCCGGTCATAGTAAGATTAAACTCTTTTTGTGCATCAATTTGTTGTTGATAATTAACAGGCGGCATTAACAAGCTCACAGCAATATTTTCATCCTTGAAAGCCATACAAATATCTGGATTGTCATGTATGCCGGCCTTTGACTTTATTTTTTTATCAGAAAAAATAAAAAACCGCCCCCGACTATCATCAGCTATTTTTATCTGTGCAATCAAATTTCGTTGCTTACAACGTTTACGAAACGAAGGGTAAAAAAATGATGTAACTTTCAATACGCAATATAGTCCAAAAAGAATTATCGAAAATTTCATCCTTTTTAAAGCTCCAAAGCTGATATTATGATTGACCGACACTCGCCGAAACCAATCTTAACAATGTCATCATTATTGTCATCACCACACCACGCCTTCATTATCACCTCATCCCCATCTTCAAGGAATTTACGATTTTCACCTGAAGAAAAGACGATGTCAGTTTTGCCGCCCTCTGTCACTTCTAATAGACTACCTAGTTGATTTTTTTGACTGCCAGAGATGGTTCCGGAACCATAAAAGTCACCCGGTCTCAGATTACAACCATTTATGGTGTGATGCGTTAGCATTTGATAAATTGTCCAATACATGTCCTGGAATGGAGGTTTTCCTATAATCTGAGCTGAGATATTTTCCTTCCGCATTTTTTCTGTCCTGATAGCAACCTCAAAATTTATATCTAACCCACCTAGTTTTTCATGTGTAGGCGAGTTAAGATAAGATAAAGGTTCCGGATCTGACGACGGACGTGTGTGGCTTTTACAACGGTAAGGAATAAGTGCCTCGTTTGTGATAATCCAAGGAGAAATAGTTGTAGCAAAATTCTTCGCAAGGAATGGTCCGAGTGGTTGATATTCCCATGCTTGTATATCGCGCGCTGACCAATCATTGAGTATACAACACCCAAATATGTGTTCGTCAACTTGGTCAATAGTAATTATTTCTCCAAGGTTATTTCCTGGCCCAACAAATACACCCAATTCAGTTTCATAGTCTAATTTATTACAAGCCCCCAAGACTGGTTCTACAGCATCGGCATTCTTAATTTGCCCAATTGGCCGCCGTGTAGGATAACCACTTACTCGAATGGATGATGACCTACCATGATAAGCAATAGGTATATGCTTATAATTTGGTAAAAGAGGATTGTCGGGTCGGAATAGTTTTCCGACATTAGTGGCATGATTAATCGAGGAATAAAAATCAGTATAATCTCCAATGTGTGCAGGCATACACATTTCAACATCTGCGATTGGAATTAAGACATCGGAACGACTGGCAGTTTTGCTATCAAACTTCAAGAAATTAGAGACTTGTTTACGTAAGTCAGACCAATAATCTTGACCTAGTTCCATCAAGGGGTTGAGAACTCCCCCTCTTGATTTAAGCGCTGCAACCTTTGCTTTGCCAATCAAAATAGAATGTTGGAGAAGTCTCTCCAGAACTACAATTTGGTCACCAATCCCAATACAAGCTTGCCCTATATCCTCGCTACCAATAAGTTTAAAAATTCCAAAAGGTAGATTTTGAATCGGAAACTCTGACTGTTTATGATTAGCTGTTTCTACCCACGACTTTAAATTTTTATCATGGGTCGCATTCAAATTTGACATAAAACCTCACTTTTTGAATTTTATGTTGGTTGGATGAAATGCTTTTTCAGTCCTTGCCAACAATCGGAATAATCTTTTTGCCTATATTCAGTTTCCATGGCAAATTTTGTAGGCGTATAGAGCATGCATGTTTCAAACATAAACGCCATAGTATCTTTTATATAATGAGGAACAAGCTCAGCATTAATCGCCCCCTCATAAACTTCTGCGTCATTTCCATGGGGAGACATAGAGTTGTGCAAACTTGATCCACCCGGCACAAAGCCCTCTTTTCGGCCATCATACTGCCCATGGATAAGCCCCATAAATTCGCTCATAATATTGCGATGATACCAAGGAGGTCGATAAGTATCTTCCGAAACAATCCATCGAGGGGGGAAAATCACAAAATCAGCATTTGCGATACCGTCTGTGTTAGAAGGAGATGTCAAAACCGTATAAATTGAAGGATCTGGATGATCAAAACTAATGGATCCGATAACATTAAAGTTTAAAAGATCATATTTATAAGGTGCATAGTTACCATGCCAAGCAACTACATCTAATGGCGAATGATTAATTACTGACGACCACATATTACCACCTAGTTTACAAGTAAGCGAGAAGTCACCCTCTCTATCTTCATATGACGCTATAGGGGTTAAAAAATCCCTTGCGTTGGCCAGTCCGTTTGATCCAATAGGACCAAGATCTGGTAAACGAAATGCAGCCCCATAATTTTCACAAATATAACCTCTAGCTGAGTCGTCCGCCAATTCTACCCGGAATTTTATACCTTTAGGAATAACTGCTATTTCTGTTGGAGCAACATTGATAAGGCCCATTTCAGTATGAATAATTAGATTCCCTTGTTGTGGGACAAATAACATTTCCCCATCAGCGTTATAAAAGAAACGATCCTCCATTGAGGTATTGGCTGCATAAATATGCACAGCTAGGCCTTTACCAAGAGTTGAGTCTCCCCCGCCCGCCATCGTAACTAATCCATCTATAAAATCTGTTGGAACATCTGGCATTGGTAAAGCATCCCAACGCAATTGATTTGGTGTCGCAACTTCTTCCGCAAAAGGAGTGCCCCGAACTAATCCATTTTTTATTTTCTCAAACGGTTTCTGAACAACCGATGGTCTAATTCTATACAGCCATGATCTTAAGTTATTATCTCTTGGAGCAGTGAAAGCCGTTCCACTCAACAATTCTGAATATAAGCCATGAGGCGATCTCTGCGGAGAATTTCCACGCTTAGGTAGAGCTCCTTTTATAGATTCGGTAGCAAATTCATTCCCAAACCCACTTTGATAAGGCAAATCATTACAGTCAACTGTTCCCATTTTTCTATCCTCGCTTGCTAAAATATAATAGTTTCATTTGTAACTAATTTCAATTATTATTTTATAATGTCGAATCGAAATAAAACCGAGAATACTTATTTTAAACTTGAGGGCTTTATACCCTATCAACTTGCTGTTGTCGCTGAGTCAGTTAGTAAAGCATTCTCTAAAACATATGCTAAGCGATTCGGGATAACTATTGCGCAGTGGAGAGTGTTAGCAGCAATTGGAAGAGAGTCTAATTGCACTGCATCAAGTATTGTTGAACACACGGCTATGGGCAAAGTTCAAATAAGCCGAGCAGTATCAATACTGGTTGATGCTGGTTACATTAAAAGTCGAGCTGACCCTAATGATCGCCGGAATTCCGTTCTTGCCTTCACGAATAGAGGGCAATCAATTTACAACAGAATAATTCCTGCCGGAATAGCGTTTGAAAAAGAACTTATGAGAATATTTACTCAAGAAGAAATTAAACAGTTTGACCATCTATTATCAAAACTAAATCTACATTCAAAGAAAATTTAGTAATCATCAAATTAATAATAATATAACACCGCCAATAATTAACAATACTCCATATATTTCAAATTTTGAAAACTGCTCTTTAAAAATAATTATCGATGTTAAAAAGGTAAAAATTATCTCTACTTGACCAAGAGCTCTTACGTACGCCGCATTTTGCAAAGTCATAGCTGTAAACCAACCAACGCTTCCTAGCATACTTGCCAAACCCACTAACATTGCTTTGCCACGGTTATCCCAAACTTTTGTTATTTGGCCTTTTTGCATTATTAATAAATATAGTGTCATCAAAATTGTTTGGAGAAAAAGAGTAACCATAAGTGTCGAACCACCAGCTAATAAATAACTTTTAGAATCCATTGATAGTGCTGCCGCTCTATAAGAAACAGCAGATAAACCTAATAACGCTGCAGATGTTAGTCCAAAAACTGCGGTTTTTTCTTTTAAAGAAATGAGTATATTAAATATCTCTAACTTTGTTCTAATAACAGATAGAAAAAAAACACCAATCAGGCTAACAACTATTCCAAAAAAGGCCATGAGGGTAATTGTCTCGTTTAGAATAATGATACTAAATAATATAGTTTGAAGGGTCTCTGTCTTTGCATAGGAAGTACCGATTGCAAAACCTCTAATCGCAAAAGCACGGAGCAAAAAAATCATGGCCAAAATTTGTGCAACACCTCCTATCCAGCAATACAGCCAAAACGAGATGCCCCAAGTAATCTCCTCATTAATATAATATTTTAGAAAACCCCAGTAAACGATTGCCAACGGTAGCCCATATACGAACCTAGTATAAGCAGCACCTTCGGCCGACAACAGCGTGCTTAGAGATTTCTGCAAACTATTACGGATATTTTGCAGAAATGCAGCAGCAATTGTAAGTATAATCCAAGCATCCATAAAATATTATTTTTTAAATCGCCTACATGTGTTTTAGCGCCAGAACTTCACTCAATTAAAAGCTATGGTGAATATAAATTCCGAGTTTAACAAAACTGTAACTAATTAGACCAAAGCATAATCCAAGAAAAACAACTTTAATATGGGACTTCAATCTATTCATAAAGTTCACTTGTTAGGTTTCATTGACGCAATTAAATCTATAGCTAATTAATCTCTAACTATTCGCGACCCAAGATTATACAAATCATTGCAACCGAGCAAAGCTATTGTTCGATCTATTTCGGAGGCTAAAAGATCAACAGCGTGAGAGACACCAGAATATCCTGCTGTAGCAACAGAGAATAGAAAGGGTCTTCCAGCGAAGACAAAATCGGCACCTAGTGCCAGCGCTTTAACTACATCAGTTCCCCTCCTAATTCCGCTATCAAAGAGAATCATCATTTTACCTTTATCACGGGCGGAAGCCTCTATAACACCTAACGGCGAGATTGCTGTATCTAGTTGTCGGCCACCGTGATTTGACAAAATCACACCATCTAAGCCTACCTTGTTTGCTAATTTTACGTCTTTAGCACTTAAAACACCTTTTATGATAAGCCGGCCACTCCACCGGTCTCTTAGCCACTTTAAGTCATCCCAATCTAAACTATCCCGAATATGTTGTCTTTCCGGGGCACTAAGGGATACAATTGGTATTCCACGGTTTGGGCCATAATTTTCTATATGAGGCATTCCCGATGATAAAATTGTTCGAAGAAACGTTTTAAAAAACCATTTGGGATGAGTAATTGCATCAAATATTAAACGTCCGTTAGGACGCATTGGATATTCAAAACCATTGCGTAACGTAGCCCTTCGATTACCTGGAACTGGAACATCCACTGTTATTACAAGGGTATGAATTCCAGACGAAAAAACGCGATCTGAGAGTGCACTTATCGAACTTCTATTGGCATCTACGTAGGCCTGAAACCAGACATCGGAATTAATATTCACAATCTTTTCCATTGGGACCAAAGCGCTTCCGCTTATTATGTAAGGAATGTTCTTCGCTTTCGAGACTTTTGCAAATTGAAGGTCGGCCTCATAACCACACATCGCACATGCTCCCATTGGAGATATACCGAACGGAGCACTATAAACTTTATCAAATATTTTCTTTTTTATAGAACGATTAGAAACATTCTCTAAAATTCTTGGACTAAGCCAAATATTGTCAAAGGCCTTCCGGTTATTGTCGCGTGAAAGATTATTTTCTACGCCAACAGAGGCAAATTCCCACAGCGCGCGAGGCAAAATATCCTTTGCGTAAGCATCAAAATCCTCCAAACATTTAATTTTATTCAGATTATAAGCTAGCAACAGTACAGGCCTCCAATCTACTTTTTATTCGCATTAATCATATTCTTAATAATTTTAAAATTAGATTTTTACTAGTTTCCCAGTTTCTTCTTTAACAAATCACCTACCAACTGGGGGTTGGCCTTTCCTTTGCTTACTTTCATAATTTGACCTATAAACCAGCCTGCAACCTTCATATTACCATCTTTATACTGCTCGGCTTGTCCGGGATTTTCTTTTACTAAGGCATCTACCATTGCCTCAATCTCACTTGAATCTGTTATTTGTTTAAGGCCCTTTTCCTCTACGATCTCCATCGGATCGCTCCCTAATTTTACCATAATTTCAAAGACGTCTTTTGCTGTGCGGCCCGAGATAACCTTATCACCAATTAAGTTTATAAGTTTTGCCAGATATTCTGCTGAAACGGGGCTCTCAGAAATATTTAAGCCCTCTTTGTTCAAAATAGCAAAAAGTTCGTGGATAACCCAGTTGGCTGATAATTTTGGATCTGATTCCCCTGCCACTTTCTCGTAGAAATCGGAAATCTCAATATCTGCCAACAAAGTTTCAACATCATCTGGAGTAAGACCAAAATCATCAATAAAACGCTTTTTCTTTGCGTCTGGAAGCTCTGGTAGGCTTTGTTGAATACGGTCAACAAACTCTTGCTCAAGAAAAACGGGTAATAAATCCGGGTCTGGAAAATACCTATAATCATGAGCCTCTTCTTTACTCCTCATGCTTCTTGTTTCATCCTTATTTGGGTCATAAAGACGGGTCTCTTGAATAACTTCTCCGCCCTCATCATAAACCCCAATCTGTCGTAAGGCCTCATGTTCAATGGCTGCCATGACAAAGCGAATGGAATTTATGTTTTTAATTTCAGCCCGTGTCCTCAGTGCCTTCTCACCCACTTCTCTTACACTGACATTAGCATCACATCTCAAAGAGCCTTCTTCCATATTTCCATCACATGTCCCAAGGTAGCGTAAAATCATTCGCAATTTCTTCACATATTCGCCCGCCTCTTGTGGACTCCTTAGGTCTGGCTTCGATACAATTTCCATTAGAGCGATACCTGATCTATTTAAATCAATAAAAGTGCGTTTAGGGTCCTGATCATGCAATGATTTCCCAGCGTCTTGTTCGATATGAAGGCGCTCAATACCGATTTTTCGAAGTCCATCGGGCATATCCAGTGTCAATATACCCTCGCCAACTATTGGCTTTTGAAATTGAGAAATTTGATAGCCTTGGGGCAAATCTGGATAAAAATAATTTTTTCGTTCAAATATGGAATGCAAATTAATTTTTGCTTTGAGGCCAAGTCCTGTCTTAACAGCCTGCTCTATACAAAACTGATTAATTACTGGTAGCATTCCGGGAAGTGCGGCATCTACAAGAGATACCTGACTGTTTGGCTCTGCTCCAAATTCCGCAGCAGCACCGGAAAATAATTTTGACTTTGCAGTAATTTGAGCGTGCACTTCAAGCCCTATTACTACCTCCCATTCGCTTTTCTCACCGTTAAGTAAATAAGACATTTTAAATTCCAAAACACGGCGGATTACCGTTAAAATCTGCTGCCTCTTCCATTACTCCACCAAATCTAAAGAGCGTTTCTTCATCAAACGGTTTTGCAATTAAATGTAATCCAAGGGGAAGACCCTCATCAGACAAACCCGAGGGAATCGACATCGCTGGCAAACCTGCCAAACTTGCCGGCACTGTAAAAACATCATTCATATACATTTGTATTGGGTCATCCATTTTTTCACTAGAGGCAAAAGCAGCGGAGGGAGCCGTAGGCGTCAACATTATATCAACACTTTTAAAAGCTTCCTGAAAGTCCTGCAATATTAGTGTCCTTAGTTTCATGGCTTTTACATAATAAGCATCATAATACCCAGCACTTAACACATATGTTCCAATCATAATTCTTCTACGTACTTCCTCTCCAAAACCCGCCCCCCGAGTATTTTCATACATTTCGTCTAAAGATTGACCAGTTTCCCGCAATCCATAACGCACTCCGTCATAACGGGCTAGATTTGAAGATGCCTCTGCTGGCGCCACTATATAGTAAGTTGGCAAAGCATATTTGGTATGGGGTAACGATATTTCAACAGGAATAGCTCCGGCCTGAGTTAACCAGTCAACGCCCCTTTGCCATAACTGTTTAATTTCTTCTGATAGACCATCTAAACGATACTCTTTTGGAATGCCCACCCGTAACCCTTTAATATTTGACGTTAATGCCAACTCAAAATTAGGAATTACACTTTTGACTGATGTTGAGTCTTTTAGGTCAAAACTGGCCATGCTTTGTAACATTATTGCTGCATCGCGAACCGATTTTGTCATTGGCCCCGCCTGATCGAGAGAAGATGCAAACGCCACCATTCCCCAACGAGAACATCTACCATATGTTGGTTTCATACCAACAATGCCGCAAAATGAGGCTGGCTGGCGTATTGAACCTCCCGTATCAGATCCAATAGAACCTACTGCTAAACCAGCCGAAACAGCCGCTGCCGAACCACCAGATGAACCTCCCGGAACAAGATCTTTCTGTCCAGATGAACGCCACGCGTTTTTTACAGGACCAAAATAGCTGGTAACGTTAGCTGAGCCCATGGCAAACTCGTCCATATTTGTCTTACCCAACATCACTGCTCCAGCATTACGAAGATTTTGTGTTACCGTAGACTCATAGGGTGGAATAAAATTTTCTAGAATACGCGACCCAGCAGTGGTTCCAACTCCTTCAGTACAGAATAAATCTTTAATCGCAATCGGGATACCATCCATGCTACCTAACTCTGCTCCCTTTGCCCTCCTAACATCAGACTCCTCGGCACGCTTCAAAGCAATATCGGGTGTTTCGGTGATGAATGCGTTAAGATGTCTGTTAGATTCCATTAATTCTATGTAACTTTTTGTTAACTCCAAGGATGAATATTCACGGTTTTTTAATCCCTCCCGAGCAGCGGTTATTGTATCCATATCTTTATTCAACATTATTCGATTACCTTTGGAACGGTAAAAAATTTTCTGCCGTCCTCGGGCATATCTAGAGTATTACTAAAAATGAGATCAATATTGTTTATATCTGTTATTTCATCTTTCCTGCTCAACATTGCCATTTCCGTAACACTTGTCATAGGTATAACATTCTCGGTATTGACTTCATTTAATTGTTCAATCCAATCAAATATTTTAGTCAAATCTGTTGCGAGATTTTGGGCTTCATTATCCGAAACCTTAATTCGAGCCAGCTTTGCTATCTTACTTATACTTTTAGGATCCACTTCATAAAACTCCAAATAAACAAGAAAATTTAGTAAAAAGTTAACATTGCCCATAACTCACTGCAAGCCATGAGGGTTAATTTATGAACTACAGCGACTAACCCACAAGTTATACACAAATAAATTTGAATTCAGCAAAAAAACACTTACAAAAATGTTAGGAACAATTTAAACTGTACTGACTATCAAAGAAATTTTTTTTTATTTTCTAAGTTTTAAATAAAATTATCATAACTAAGTATTGACGAAAAATTCAAATTGCCTACTGTATGTTGTGTAATGTTAAGATTGTAGTAACAATCAATAGATAAATTAAGGTGTTTAACAAGTAAAGTTAATTGGTTCGTTTTCTAAAAAAGTAGTGATAATTTAAGGTATGGAATTAAAACATTAAATCATGTCTCTCTTTTTAGAAAAGATGGGTTGTCTAAAGGTAAAGTTTACAAATTTAATTATTTACAAATTGGATCCGCTTTTCTAATCAACTCGTACCAGCAGCAAACGGAGAAGATTAAACATGGATGGAAATATGCTGGACGCAATCCAAACTACCAAGGGTGCACGTGTAAAAACAGATGCATCAAAGGATATTAACCTCACTGACTTTGGTAAAGCCGTTTTAGAAGATAGGTACTTGCTTCCAGAAGAGGGCTTTCAAGATCTATTCGCCCGCGTGGCAAGCACTTACGGTGATGATGAATCCCATGCCCAACGAATCTATGGTTATCTCAGTAATTTGTGGTTTATGGCTTCTACACCTGTTTTAAGTAATGGCGGCGCTAAGCGTGGGCTCCCAATTTCATGTTTTTTGAACGAAAGCAATGATAGTTTAGATGGCATAGTTAATCTTTGGACAGAAAATGTGTGGTTAGCTTCAAATGGTGGAGGTATTGGCAGTTACTGGGGGAATTTAAGATCAATTGGAGAGAAAGTGGGCCCAGGAGGTGGAAAAACTTCTGGTGTTATTCCATTTATTAGAGTTATGGACTCTCTAACTTTAGCGATTAGTCAAGGATCACAAAGAAGAGGATCTGCTGCTGTTTACTTGCCAATAAATCACCCAGAAATAGAAGAGTTTATAGAAATTCGGCGGCCAACCGGAGGCGACCCAAATCGTAAGACACCCAATCTTCATCACGGTGTACTTGTAAGCGATGCCTTTATGAGAGCTGTTGAAAATGATGCAGATTGGGGCTTAGTAAGCCCAAAAGATCAATCTCCAGTGCGAAGAGTATCGGCGAGAGGTTTATGGATACGGTTACTCACTGCACGTGTGGAAGTCGGTGAACCCTATCTTATTTTTTCAGACACTGTAAATAAAGCTTTACCTGAACATCATAAACTAGCTGGGTTACAGGTTAAAACTTCAAATCTTTGCAGTGAAATTACACTACCCACAGGAATCGATCACCTGGGCCAAGAGCGTACCGCAGTTTGTTGTCTTTCATCGCTAAACCTTGAAAAATACGATGAGTGGAAAGATAATCCAAAATTTATTGAGGACATTATGAGATTTTTAGATAATGTTCTACAGGACTTTATTGATAGAGCTCCTGATAGCATGAATAAATCGAAATATGCGGCTATGAGAGAAAGGTCAGTCGGACTTGGAGTGATGGGTTTTCATTCATTTCTTCAATCTAAAATGGTCCCCTTTGAAAGTGCAACAGCGAAAGCATGGAATTTCAAGATCTTTAAACATATTCAGTTAGGAGTAAATGCAGCATCCCAGATTTTGGGAGAGGAAAAAGGTGCTTGTCCCGATGCAGCCGACTACGGGATGACAGATAGATTCTCTAACAAAACAGCAATAGCGCCAACAGCCTCAATATCAATTATTTGTGGGGGGGCAAGTCCAGGAATTGAGCCAATTAGTGGTAATAGCTATATGCATAAAACACTATCTGGCTCGTTCAATGTACGCAATCGCCATTTAACAAAACTATTAGCCCTTAAAGGGCAAGATAATGAGGAAATATGGAGTTCGATAACTGTTAATGAGGGATCCGTTCAGCATTTAGATTTTCTTAGCCAGGATGAGAAAGATGTCTTTAAAACAGCATTTGAACTTAATCAAAGATGGGTTATTGAACTTGCAGCTGATCGAACACCATTCATCGATCAAGCCCAGTCTGTAAATGTATTTATTCCGGCAGATATTCATAAACGCGATCTTCATCAAATTCATTACTCTGCATGGAAAAAAGGTATGAAGAGTTTGTATTACTGCCGCTCTAAATCGGTTCAAAGAGCTGAAGATGTATCAACAAAAGAGTCTGGTTTTGAGAAAGAAATTTCAAAACAGCAGAAACCATCATTTGATTCATCCCAATCAACTCAGGTTAATAATGATTACGAAGAATGTTTAGCCTGCCAATAACAATCAAAATATTAGGTATTAGATAAAATGTCACTATTAGAAGCTAATCCGGTTTATAAACCCTTTTCTTATCCTTGGTGCTATGATGCTTGGCTGATACAACAACAAGTTCATTGGTTGCCAGAGGAAGTACCATTGGGTGACGATGTAAAAGACTGGCATAACAACTTAACCTCTTCTGAACAACATTTAATGACTCAAATATTTAGATTTTTTACTCAGTCTGATATCGAAGTTAACAACTGTTATATGAAGAATTACTCTCAGGTTTTCAAGCCAACAGAAGTACAGATGATGTTATCTGCCTTTTCTAATATCGAGACAGTTCATATAGCAGCCTACTCTCACTTATTAGACACTATTGGAATGCCTGAAACAGAATATTCAGCTTTTTTGCAGTATAAAGAGATGAAAGACAAATTTGATTACATGCAGGAATTTGATGTTAATTCAAAATTTAATATTGCAAATACACTTGCTGTTTTTGGCGCTTTTACCGAAGGGTTGCAGTTATTTGCCAGTTTTGCGATGTTACTGAATTTTCCTCGCTTCAATAAAATGAAAGGTATGGGACAAATCGTTACTTGGTCAGTAAGGGACGAGAGCTTACATTGTCAATCCGCTATCAAACTATATCATACATTTCTCTCTGAAAACCCTGAAGTAAACACCCCAGTATTGGAAAGCAACTTATATGAGGCATGTGAGACGATCATAAGCCATGAGGATGCTTTCATAGATTTGGCCTTTGGGTTAGGTCCTGTGGAAGGCCTTACAGCAAACGACGTAAAATCATATATCCGCTATATAGCGGACAGACGTTTATCACAGTTAAAGTTAAAACCTTTGTACTTAATAGATAAGCATCCCTTACCCTGGCTAGATGCTATGTTAAATGCCGTTGAACACGCAAATTTTTTTGAAAACAAAGCCACTGAATATTCAAAGGCCGCCACTCAGGGTACATGGGAAGAAGCTTTTGCTTAACAACCAATTAAGCTCTGAGTTTTAGCTTACTCTCATTCTCTCTCTAAAAATAAAGTATAACGAACTTTACAATCTACCCCCAATCTCTGGTGATTCTTTTGAGTATCGAAATGCCCTAAAAATCCAATTCACTTTATCGCCCATGAACATATCATCAAATTTCGGATTAATAAATTCCCACACTGTCTCTCTTTCAGGGGTAACCTCAAAAATCCGACCTGAAGATCCTTCACAAATTAGTGTATTACCAGAGTCTAGTCTCTCAGCACCACTTATATGTGGAGAATAGAAAAATGTACGTGGATTATCTCGATATTCCCATACAGTTTCGTTATTTATCGGATTAAATTCAGTTATATAAGAATGAGTATGGGGAAAAGCTGTATTCATTCCGTTAGCAAATAACATAATATTGCCATTCTTTAGCATCTGACAGTCATGCTGGTGACCCCAATCATCATCTCTCCTTTCCCATTTAAACTTTTTTGTAACTCTATCAATAATTGCAACCAGATTTATTTGTCGCATACTTATGAGGATATCGCCGTTATCAAGCTGAGATACTGTATTACACCAAGCAAATACTCGTCGCGGGACCAAAGGATGTAGCTCATAATTCTCAATATCCATGTCTGAGTGAGCATGCCATTCCCACACGACTTCTCCTGCTGGTGTAACTTCTTTAATAAAGTCTCCAACGATTCCTTCTGGATTTTCTGTACCAGGAATACCACCCTTAACCCTCTTTGCTGCCTCCTCTGGCATAATTTCCCAACCAGCATACAGAATATTACCATTATCTAATCTTCTTAGATCATGGTGTTGCCAATCATCTCTATACTCCATAACAATATTATTATCCCAATCAACTTCCCTCATAAGGCCACCCTTGGCACCACCTTTAAATGGCGGACCACCCTCAGTAGTTGTTGCATAAAATAAATTTCCGTTTGGTAGCAAGCGCGCATATCCTCCAGGTGTAGAAGGTAAATCCCACTCGTGCATTAAATCTCCATCCATACTAATGAGTGAGGTTTTTTTATCCCAGAGTGGGGAATATAATGTAAAACCCTCTGTAGCTCTCTCCTTGTTATTAATTCGGATGCCAAATTTGAGTGGTCGCATTTTAAACTCCCTTAAGAAACTAGTTATAGAAAAATATTCAAAAATCACATGTCACAAATATCGCATCATGATTAATAATAACAACCATATCCCTAAAGATTATTTGGATAAATACTAAAAATCGATTATGTAAATAGGAAAAGCTAATATTTCACCTACCGAAAATTACGGGTTATAAAATTAGTTATCACTTTTTTTTATGAATGATTAAAATTTTATGGAAAGAAAATTAATATTTACAAATATCTCTGATTTACGAGATACGTTGAAACCATCTGAAAGATTAATGGGTTTGGATGTTGGATCAAAAACAATTGGCCTAGCTCTATCGAATAGCGACATCAATATTTCTGTCGGTATTGATACAATAAGGCGAAAGAAATTTAGAGATGACTGTGAAACATTAACTAAAATTATAAACAACCGTTCTGTTGGCGGATTAGTAATCGGGCTGCCATTGAGCATGGATGGCAACGAAGGTCCAGCATGTCAGTCAATAAGGCAATTTGGGTCAAATATTATTCAGCTGATTCCTATTGGAATAACATTTTGGGATGAAAGGTTGTCGACGTCAGCGATTGAGAAATTCTTAATAAAAGAAGTAGATATGACTAGAAATAAAAGAAGTGAAGCCATAGATAAGTTAGCAGCAACTTATATACTACAGGGTGCGCTAGATGCTCTTAATCAACAAAACCAAATCAAACGATAAAGAAATCCAGCCTTGCCGAATATAAAAGTCATCCCTATACTATCGAATTATGGCAAGTAGCCCAGTTAAAAATACATATCCTCATCGCCATATCTTAGGAATCGAGGGTTTATTTCCCCAAGAAATAGCATACGTATTAGAAAAATCCGAAGAATACGTCGCACAAAATAGACGAGCCGATAAAAAAATTAATTTATTATATGGTTGCACCATCATTAATCTTTTTTTTGAGGATTCC
>ENA-UOXV01002742-UOXV01002742.1-marine-metagenome-genome-assembly--contig:-NODE-2742-length-22641-cov-6.158063_pt1 | contig 22641 bp, 26 predicted proteins | sample MGYA00238165_ERZ766961 | MGnify/ENA primary metagenome ERZ766961 (study PRJEB28924, sample SAMN03173240) | marine metagenome | biome: Marine; feature: Water; material: Subsurface seawater | place: North...
AAACGCACCCATCATCAAGCGAGCTATTATCTGTCAGAGGACATGACCGAAGAATTGAAGCGCGTTTTGAACCTCTATTACCACATCTCACCAAACTCGGATGTAGAAGTGGATGCGAAATTGACGCTCATGCAGTCCGGAAAAGCCGACAAGGTTTTACTGCTCGGTGGCGTCATCGATGTTTCTACCAAATTCTCATTACGCCTGACCGAGAGCCGGGGCGGACAAACGCTCTCGGATAAAATCTTCACAGGACGGGAGCATGAGCGATTTGGGCTTGCGCCACGTGGGGCAATTTTTCCGAATAAAGCCAAAGCAGAGAAAATGCTTGAAGATGCTTACCAGAAACTCTGGAAAGATCTCCTCAAAGGCTAGAGTGAATTCAGTCGATCTAAATTGGCTTCTTTTAATTGTTGTTCGGTGTAGCCCACGTCATATCCGGGCGACAGGATAAGTTCAGCAGCCGAGATATCAACTTTCACGAAGCCCGACATGTGGGGTAGAAATTCAGCCCATTTTTCTTCGAATGCAGCGGTGAGGGAGATGTCAGCATCCGCCGTTGCAATCTTTTTCGCGGTGCCCTTAACCCGAACGGCTTTACGGGTCAGCACATCAATAAAACAAACTTCGACATTTGGTCGATCTGCAATGTTTTTGGCGGTTCCTGGCGAGCGGATATCGCCGTACGCAATCGCTTTATCATTGAGAACAAGAAACGTTGCCTTGGGTGACACGGCGGGCGTGCCGTCATCGCGAATGGTTGCAACCATGCCAGCGGTATGTTGCGTGATCAGGTTTTGCATTTCATCGGTCAGCATCTTGGCTCTCCCATTCATAAATCAACATGTCGCAATTACCATCGATGGTACGTGGTGTGATCCCATTCCCAAGGGCCACTTCTGCCAAATGTACCAGACCATTGTGCACGGCACTTTGAACAGAAATCACAAGTGCACGTGCCACCTTGGCCTGACATACTACCACAATGAACAGCATTAAAAAAATCGCCAGATGGCTTGTCGTCCTTATGACCATCAGCCTCATCGGCATCGGCATTTGGGGTTGGACGCCGGATAAGTCATGGGACGATCTGGAAGCACGTTACATTGATGACCCCGCCGATATGATGACCGTGTTGGGCAATCAAATGCATGTGCGTGATCGTGGCCCCACGAATGCATTGGCTGTGATCTTGATCCATGGTTTCGGGTCGAGCCTGCACACGTTTGAGGGTTGGTCAGAACAACTGAAATCCGACTTCCGTGTGATTAGCCTGGACCTGCCAGGATCAGGCTTATCGCGCCCGGACTCGAACGATGACTATTCGGATGAACGGTCCATCGCACTGATCAAAGACATCATGGATCAGTTGGGAATCGAACGCGCAACATTGGCCGGGAATTCCATAGGTGGGCGGATCAGTTGGCGGTTTGCTGGTGCGCATCTGGAGAGTGTTGATAAGTTGGTGCTGATTTCACCGGATGGTTTTGCCAGTGGCGGATTTGAATACGGTAAGGCACCAGACATTCCAGCCATGACCGGGATCATGAAATACTTCCTGCCACGCTATTTGATCGAAGCAAATTTGACCCCGGCGCACGGCGATCCATCGACCATGACACCCGCTATGATTACACGCTACCACGACCTGCTGATCGGCCCCGACACACGCCAGGCAGTGATTGATCGGATGGCTCAGACGGTGCTGGTTGATCCTGTTCCAATTTTAAAAACCATCCAAGTGCCCGTGCTGTTGCTTTGGGGCGAGAAAGACAAACTGATTCCAGCGTCACATGCCAAGGATTACCTGAAGGTTTTAGCTGATGCTCGCACCGTTATCCTGCCGGGCCTAGGACATGTCCCCCAAGAGGAAGACCCGGCACGATCGCTTGAACCTGTGAGGGCGTTTTTGCTGGAGCAGTAAACTAACCCGTCGTCCCGGGCGAATTTTCGTGACCCGGGATCTTTTTTATCCAAGAACGTTGATGACTGCGTAGACAAAATCCCGGATCAGGTCCGGGACGACGATAGGATTGATCATTCAGACTTCCGACCCAATCGCTTCAACCCCAAGATCACCGCCCCCGCGATCAGGCCCCAAAACGCGCCGCCAATGCCAGCTATGGTCAGACCGGATGCAGCTAAGACGAATGTAACAATCGCGGCCTCGCGGTCGTTTTCATCTTCCATTGCCGTTTTTAATGAAGCAGCAAGAGGACCCAGCAGTGCCAATCCCGCAACGGTTTCGATTAACAAAGGTGGAGCCGCCTGAACAACGGCAATAACCAACGCTGCGGACAATCCGATTAAGACGGATACCACCCCCTTAATAATCGCTGCCCAATAGCGGCGCGCAGGGTCAGGGTGTGCATCAGGTCCAGCGCACATCGTCGCGACAATAGCCGATAAATTCGTTGCGTGCCCCCCAAACGGAGCAGCGAAGATCGACAAAAAACCTGTAAAGGCAATCGGCCTGCCCGCGGACGGTTTGTAACCTTGGAGTACCAGCGCAGCGACACCCAGAATATTCTGCGAAGCCATCGTCACGACGAACAATGGCAATGCGATCCCAATCACAGCTGCCCAGTTAAAGACCGGAATCACGATTTCAGGTGCTGGCCACAATGATGTCATGATGATGGGCTCGCCTTGAAAAACCACAATACCAACGGCAATAATCACGGCAGCAGGGACTGCCATCAGACGATAAAACCGCGCAACAATAACCCAGTCAATAATGACCGGAAGTGCGGCTTCTGGCACGGCGGCGATTGCCTTCACCGGCACCAAACACAAGCCCAGTAAAACACCTGCCAACATGGCACCAGCCAAAGACCCAGGAATCTTAGAGACCCACCGTCCAAAAGTTTTCCAAAATCCAACAACGATAATGAGCGCGCCAGAGATGATGAATGCGCCGACAGCAGCCTCAAAACCACCATCAACAGCACCCGCTGTCACTAGTAGCGCAGCGCCCGGTGTCGACCATGCAGACGCGATGGGCATGCGGGTCGTCAACGCCAGCAAAATGCTTGCCACGCCCATGGCCACGGCGCCCACCATCAAACCAGACGACACCTGTGCGGGATTCGCGCCGACAGCAGCCAACCCTGCAACCACCACGGCAAACGAGCTACCGAAACCGATAATGCCAGCGACGGCCCCTCAACTGGCTGCCTGAACAGAAAAATCTTTAAACAATGAATTCGACACTGAACGTTATCCGTATATGGGGACATTGCGAGGAGATGGTGAAACCCTCAATCCAATTGGCAATGAATTCAATCCCAGAACGGGATCTTACCCGAATTTTATTGCTCCGGGACAATTTGAAACACTGATCTAGGTCGTCTTCCCAGACTTGGTCCGGTATCTCATTTCATAAGAGCATCGCTAAAAACTCGGGCACAGGCTTGATTCAGGGTCTCATCTTCTGATCCGGCTGAAGTATTTAATTAACAAAAACCATCTGGATTCACACACCCAATCGGGTCATAGTCTTTTGTGCCTGTACCAAAAAAACGAAACAATAGCAGGCGCACACATTATGACCTTGGGAGGGTTTCATGAAGTCACTTTTGGGTGCCGCCGTCGCGGCCTTTGTTTTTACATTTTCAATGGGCGCAGACGCCGCCGAAGATTGCCATCGGGGTACGCTGGATGCGCAATATTGCGACCGTGATCGCGACTTAGTCGCCGATTTGCCGACCGATCCATCAAAATGGGTCGATCCGAGCACGATCATTTTTTCATACACACCTGTTGAAGATCCAGCCGTCTACGCCAAAGTTTGGGACGGATTTATCAAACACATGTCCGAAGTCACGGGCAAAAAAGTCGTCTTTTTCCCAGTGCAGTCTTATGCCGCACAATACGAAGCCATGCGCTCTGGCCGTTTGCACATCGCGGGTGTGAACACCGGTGGTAACCCTGTTGCCGTTTCCTGCGCCGGGTTCGTGCCGTTTGCCATGATGGCGTCCAAGGACGGCTCGTTCGGCTATGAAATGGAAATCATCGTTCCTGCTGATAGCGCAATTCAAGCGCCTGCAGACCTCAAAGGTAAAACGTTAGCCTTCACCTCGCCAACATCTAACTCTGGCTTCAAAGCGCCTTCAGCAATCTTGAAAAGCAGCTTTGGTCTGGTTGCCGACAAGGACTTCAAAACATCCTTCTCTGGCAAACACGACAACTCAATCCTCGGTGTTGCCAATAAAGATTACGAGGCTGCTGCTGTTGCAAACTCGGTCCTGAAGCGGATGGTTTCACGTAACGCTGTCGATCCAGCGCAAGTTCGCAGTATCTATAAATCGCAAACCTTCCCAACCACTGGGTATGGCCACGCGAACAACCTGCACCCAGCAGTAACGGCGAAGATCAAACAAGCGTTCTTCACGTTCCCATGGGAAGGGTCTGACCTTCAAAAAGAATTCAAAAAAGAAGGCAGCTTCATCGCGATCAATCACAAAAGCGACTGGTCTGTTATTCGCCAGATTGATGCCGCCAACGGCGTCACCTACGACTGTAAATAACGTCGTTCGCACCTGAAACACCGCCCTGCATGCCAATTGGCGTGTGGGGCGAATGTTTCATCGTACTCTTTGAGTCTGGGAAACGCATCGGATGCTAAAACTCAATCAACTGTATAAACGGTACGCAACCGGTGACGAGGCGCTGAAGAAAGTCGATCTGGAAATTCCAGATGGTCAAGTTATGGCGCTTATCGGTCCATCGGGCGCGGGTAAGTCGACATTGATCCGATGTGTTAATCGACTGGTAGAACCGACATCCGGCACGATCCAGTTGAATGATATTGAACTTTCAAGCCTTAGCCCCGGCAAGCTTCGCCATGCACGAAGACGCATGGGCATGATTTTTCAGGAATATGCGCTGGTAGAGCGCCTGACCGTGATGGAAAACGTGTTGTCCGGACGACTGGGCTACGTCGGCTTCTGGTCGAGCTGGTTTCGCAAGTTCCCAGCGGACGACGTCAAAGAAGCATTCAGATTACTGGATCGCGTTGGCCTGATGCATATGGCTGATAAGCGCGCCGATGAATTATCGGGGGGCCAACGGCAACGTGTCGGGATCGCTCGAGCGCTGATCCAAAACCCGGAACTGCTGTTGGTCGACGAGCCGACAGCAAGCCTTGACCCGAAAACATCGCGCCAAATCATGCGGCTTATTTGTGAATTGGCAAAAGAACGCGGGTTGGCCGCGATCATCAACATCCACGATGTGATGCTGGCGCAAATGTTCGCCGAGCGTATTGTCGGTCTGCGGTTGGGCGAAATCGTCTATGACGGGCCGCCCAATGCCCTGACACCAGAAGTTCTTACTGATATTTACGGCGAGGAAGACTGGGAAGCGACCATTGAAGCTGCGGACGAAGACGACGAAGAGGCCGACACGGCCGAGACAGTGGTCTAGGCGCAAACAGTGTCAGAACAAACCCAATATCCATCGACATGGAAAAAACCACCGTTTATCCAAAACCGTTTGCTGCGCTGGTGCTTATGGTTCGGCTTAGCGATTTATCTCGCATTGGCGTTCGGTACGCTCGACGTGAATTGGCAGCGTGTTGCCGAGGGCATTCCGCGCGGCACCAAGTTCTTGTCAGCGTTTTTCCCACCTGATTTTTTCAGCCGGTGGGATTCTATTCAAGACGGCATTCTGGAAAGCATATGGATGACGGTCATTGCGACCGTCGCTGGTATCGCGCTTTCGGTGCCCTTCGGATTGGGGGCCGCACGCAACCTGGCACCCAGACCTGTTTATTTATTCTGCCGTGGTGTGATCGCCGTATCGCGCACATTCCCCGAAATCATCTTGGCTATTTTCGCCGTAAAGCTTTTTGGGTTTGGGCCGTTCGCAGGTTTCATCGCACTTTCCATCGCCACGATCGGGTTTTACGCCAAGCTGTTAGCTGAAGACATCGAAGCCATGGACCCGGGGCAGGGCGAAGCCGTTCGCGCCACAGGTGCGAGTTGGTTCCAATGGGTCAACTACGCCATCCAACCCCAGGTCATGCCGCGCATGATCGGATTGGCGGTGTATCGCTTGGATATCAATTTCCGTGAGTCAGCCGTTGTCGGCATCGTTGGCGGCGGCGGTATCGGGGCCACGCTGCTGACAGCCTTTGATCGTTACGAGTTTGATTCAGCGGCGGCCATTCTGCTGATCATCATCTTTATCGTCATGATCCTGGAATATGCATCGGGTTACCTACGAAAGTGGGTGCAGTAATGGCTGTTATTGACTCAACGGACGGGCCGATCTGGCGCCGCAGAACAACCGGCAAACAACTCGCCATTTGGTGTGGATGGCTGGTCGGTGTCGCCATTGTTGTTTATTGCTTTAAGCTGATTTCCGACAAAACCATATGGATGTTCGTCCTGGATTCTGGGATTCAGGCTGCGGACATGGCGTCACGCATGGTACCGCCAAAGTGGTCTTATATGGACAATCTGTGGCGTCCCGTTTGGGATACCATCAACATTGCAACAACGGGCACTATGATTGCTTTGGTGCTTGCGGTTCCAGTCGCATTTTTGGCGGCCAGCAATACCACCCCGCATAAATCTGTGCGCGCAGTTGCGTTGTTCATCATCGTCTCGTCGCGCTCTATTAATTCATTAATCTGGGCATTAATGCTGGTTGCAATCATCGGGCCAGGCACGCTGGCGGGCATTATCGCGATTGCGCTTCGCTCCATCGGGTTCTGCGCAAAATTGTTGTACGAAGCGATAGAAGAAATCGACGTCAAACAAGTTGAAGCCGTAGAAGCAACGGGGGCCACAGGTGCGCAAAAACTGGCATACGGCATCGCGCCGCAAATCATGCCGACATTCGCGGGCATTTCGGTATTCCGTTGGGACATTAACATCCGAGAATCCACCGTGCTTGGCTTGGTCGGTGCAGGTGGGATCGGCTTGCAATTGGATGCCTCAATTTCGACCCTCGCATGGACACAGGTTTCGCTTATTCTTTTGGTGATCTTAGGAACCGTGATTGTCAGCGAGTGGGTTTCGGCCAAAGTTCGCCACGCTATCATCTGATCATTTCAAAGCTGGCATTTTTGCCTATATTTCATTTATGAAACCGGAAGATGTCAGATTAGGTCGGGTGTACTTCGAAATGCGCGAAGTCGGGAAATATGTGCGCGTCAGTGCCATTGATCCCATCACCAATACCGAAGTCCACATTGCGGGCGACAGGTCTGCCAGCAAAGAAAGACTTAAGCGTGTTGCGATGAACAAACTCCGCTACGTTATAGCCAAAAACTCTCCCGACGATGATGATTCCATCATTGCCTAAAAATACCATTTCGAAAAAAAGGACGTCCAGAACATGAAAATGCAAGGTGCAGTGCTGTATGAAACCGGCAAACCAAGGCCGTACACAACGTCCCAACCGTTACACATCGAAACCCTCGACCTCGAAGGACCGCAGCAAAACGAAGTCCTGGTCGAAATTCGCGCGGCGGGTCTGTGCCATTCGGATCTATCGACGATTGAAGGCATTCGTACGCGTCCATTGCCCACCGTTCTGGGTCACGAAGCAGCGGGCATTGTCCGCGAAGTCGGCCCTGGCGTTACTGACCTTAAAGAAGGCGATCACGTCGTCTTGGTGTTTGTGATGAGTTGCGGACATTGCCAGGAATGCACAACCGGACGCCCGCATCTATGTGGTGCCAGTTTCGAAAGCAAAATGAAGGGTGAATTGGTCGGTGGTGGTAAACGCCTCAGCCTGAACGGCAAGCCCATCAACCATGCTGGTGGGGTATCGTGTTTTGCCGAATACGCTGTGCTCGATCGGGCATCGATGGTGCCACTGCCTAAAGACATCGCGTTCGAAGACGCCGCATTGTTTGGCTGTGCGGTCATTACAGGCGTTGGCGCGGTCCTCAAAACAGCACACGTTAATGCCGGCGAAAGCGTCGCGGTGTTTGGCCTGGGCGGGGTCGGGCTGTCAGCCATCATGGGCGCTGTGATTGCCAATGCTGAGCCGATTATTGGCGTCGATCTTCATACTGAGAAACTGGCACTGGCCAAATCACTGGGTGCGCACATCTGCCTAAATGCAGGCGAGGGGACGGAACGCGTCGCCGAAGCCATCAAAGACGCGACCAATGGCGGTGTTCTCCATGCGATTGAGCTATCAGGAACCGTCAAAGGGCTTGAAGCCGCCTATGCGTCACTGAGACTGGGAGGCACTGTGACGGTAGCCGGATTAGCTCCAGCCAATGCCAGCTTTGATATTTCACCCTATATGCTGGCAGCCAAGGAATTCCGTATACAGGGCTGTTACATGGGCAGTTGCTCAGCACCTGACGACATGCCGCGCTTTATTGAGCATTACCGAAACGGTGAATTACCAGTAGAACGCCTGCGCACGGGTTTCTTGGGACTTGATGGCATTAACGAAGGGTTTGAGAACTTGGCATCGGGCGAGGCCATTCGGCAGATATTAAAGCCGCATGGGTGACCGCTTCGCAAGAAGATGCTGAATCAAGTTAAGCATGACGTCCATTGATACTCTCACCAAAAAAAACACTAATCGTCATGCTGAACTCGCTTCAGCATCCATTTCAATCCCAGCACAATCGACTGCTTGCAAAAATGGACCCTGAAATAAATTCAGGGTGACGTTAAATGCCCAGAAAGTCGCCGTGTTCTAAGGAATATTGAACAATTTAGAATAAGCTACTCACACCGCTTCGGTGGCAACGTCTCAAACTGGACGGCAGACAGGTTCAGCTGAAAGTCTCCAAAATCCTGAATAATCCTTTGCGCGACACCGTCTTCGCGGAAATCGACTTCGATCTCAAATTCAGGTAAGTCGCCTGCGTTTATTGTCGGGAAATAGGCCAGCCGCAAGCGCCACACCGGTGATGTTGGCAATTGCCCCAAGCTGGCAGCCTGAAAGGCATCAGCATTGCTACGGATCACAGGAACCTGCCGACTGCCTGCGATAATTTTTGGCTTGGCGTTTGGTGTGTCTGACAATGCCATTACGCGGCCAATGACGAACACATTCACGCGGTAAGGGTTCTGTTCACTCGCACCATCAAACACAATGTCGGAAAACTGGGTTTTGCCTTGGCGTGCGCGTTCCAGTACGGATTTCAAATGCGCGGTTGGAAACATCGCAGACTTGGACATATGCTTGTCTTCGGTGTCGGTTTCATATGTGGCCGTTGACCCGCGCACAGTTCGCCAGGCATTACCGGCCAATGCATCGATCACCAAGCCGTTATGTTTATGCTCAACATCGAACCGGAATCGCTCCCCACCAAATTCTTCATTGCTTTCGTATGTCCACGTCGTCTCAACGTCATCGCTGCCATCTTGCAGCCCATGGGTGAGGCGTAAAAAGACCCGGGTCTCGACTTCCCAATCAGAACAGGTTTCTTGGAAGCGATAAAACATCTGTCCACCAGCGGCTTGGACCGATGCCCCCGACGCGGCCTTACCGAGGCTCATCTTATATACAACACGATGACTGAGAAGCGGCGATTGAACAGCTGCGGTAGCCGTTTTATGAGGTATGCCTTGAGTTTCACCAGCATAGACAGGAGCCGCCAGCACGATAGATGCCGTGATAGCGAAAGAACTGAATAGTCCCACCATGGATGTCTGCACAGCGTGTCGGCAGATCACATTAAATTCTCCAATTTCCCCTCAATTAGCTTAGCGGTAACCGTGAACAGATGTCTACGCGCGATCAACTGCAGCGCGGTAGAATCTGGTCCACCCGGCAATTCTTGCCGGGCAGAAAACCAACAAGAAACCTGTTAACGATCCGTAAACCATTACATCACAACGACTTAGCTGATGGCATGCCGATTGCTCCGTTTTAGACAACTCAGGATCCGTTCGGTCCAAAATTATAAGGAGCAGGGCATGACCGTCATTAGAAAGTCAGACACACCAGCACCACTGGATATTTCGCGTCTCAATGTTGGCCCACCACTCGCTGATGATGACGGCCCTAATGTTAACCGTGGTGGTGCACTCGTGGCACTTGAAGCGCGTATACCCAATAGGCACCGAGAAGATGTTAAACCAGTGGTTCGAAAGGGGCCTCGCCCCGCCATTGCGCCCCCCTCAAAAGGCAACCGTAAGACCGGACCAAACGTCCGTTATCTGTCGCCACGCCAAATGCTTGAGTATAGCCAAAACTTATATGCTGCAGGGATTATAGGGTTCGAAGACTACGAAGCGATGGCATTCCAGCCGGATTTGCATCCTGATTTCAACAAGACCATCGGTGCCTTAACCGGACAGAGCGCTGCACCTGATCGACCCCGCGATTTTATTCGCCACTGGCAGGACCGTTTGAACTACGTTCAGCGCTATTATGCCGCAGATGCATTCGAAGTTCGCCAAGCTATCCGCATTATAAAAGCCCTGATAGCCTTTCCACAGCACGACGATATCATTTTTAATTAGGTCATGGGCTATTGACTTTAGATGGATTGCGCCTATGTAAAGGTATACGTGTTACATTTTTCGTGTGTTACTTGAATGGTCGGCGTGCCGACTAGGTTATTTATCCCCTGACAATGTGAGCCGTTAACGACCCGCCCATCACATGGTGTGAAAGGCGGGAGTGAAACTCCTGTTAGAGGAAATTATATAATGACTACAGGTACAGTAAAATTTTTCAACGCAGCCAAAGGTTTTGGTTTCATCGAGCCAGAAGACGGTTCTAAAGACGCATTCGTACACATCTCTGCTGTTGAACGCGCCGGTATGAGCACACTCAACGAAGGCCAAAAGGTTTCTTATGACCTCGAAGCTGGACGTGATGGCAAATCTTCAGCCGAAAATCTGAAGGCTGCTGACTAATAGATCTGAATACTCCTATTTTGAGTATTCAGCATAGACGACCGACTGATGATGCCCTGGCATCATCGTCTGGAGACTAAGCCGTTGAACCCGTTGGCCGATTTTTGAGCTTAACAGCTTGATGTTTCCGCCGACGGGTCCGGTTTCTCAGAAATTCCCAAATTATATTGCCCGCGATGCGCCCGGCTTTGTCCGAGAGCGCCTGACGCCAGCATATCAAACATCGAGAAAGAATAATGATTAGAGAACAAAACTTTTTGGTCACATATGGCCTACACAATTTCGTCACTTATACCTTGGAACGTGGGAAGCATGTCTTCTTCATCGAAGGCAAGGAAGGGCTAAATATGATCGCCCACGCAAAAACCCTTATCGAAGAAACTTTTGGAAAGTCCGCCAGTATCCGAATGGCATAAATTCTCACGAACTAATTTAGCACGACCGGTACGCGTTCTGTTGGCAGTCGCCCGCAAGATATGGTAGGAACACCCATATCAGGGATGCGGCATAGCCGCGCCATAGACCGCTACCAGAAAGCATCGTGCCATGTCTGCCAAAACCGTTGCCATCGCCTGTGATCACGCAGGGTTTAATCTGAAATCAGTCCTGAAACAGGACCTTGAAGATTTGGGCTATACGCCGTTGGACCTCGGCACCAATGGGCCTGAAAGCGTTGATTACCCAGACTTTGGGCAAGCGTTGGGTGAAGCCATCGCCGATGGCCGTGCCGATATGGGCGTCTTAGTCTGTGGTTCTGGCATTGGCATATCCATCGCAGCAAACCGTAATCCAGCCGTGCGTGCCGCCGTCGTGACCAATTCATTGACGGCGCAACTCTCACGGCAGCACAACGACGCTAATGTTGTCTGTTTTGGAGAGCGATTGGTCGGGTCCGAGATTGCGCGCAACGCCATGAAGGTATTCCTTGAAACTGAATTCGAAGGGGGCCGCCACGCACGTCGTGTCGATAAGCTCTCGGTCACACCTTAACCCACGATCACAAACTGATTTGTAGTCTTACAGAAGGACAACCCAGCAAAATGTCGAATGCCGAGTATCCTAGCGATTTTCACAAACGCTTTTTCAGCGAAACCGTTGAAGAACGAGATCCAGCCTTGTTCAAATCCATTGCTGATGAATTGAAACGTCAGCAAAGCCAGATCGAGTTGATCGCATCAGAAAATATCGTATCGCGTGCCGTCATGGACGCGCAGGGCGGTGTTATGACGAATAAGTACGCCGAGGGTTATCCCGGACGTCGATACTATGGCGGTTGTGAATTCGTAGACGTGGCTGAAAGCCTCGCGATTGATCGCGCCAAGCAACTGTTCGATTGCAAATACGTCAACGTTCAGCCGCATTCCGGTGCACAAGCCAATGGTGCTGTATTTCAGGCATTGCTGAAGCCCGGCGATACCATTTTGGGCATGTCCTTGGCCGCTGGCGGTCACCTGACCCACGGCGCACCACCTGCGCAATCAGGCAAATGGTTCAACGCCATCCAGTATGGTGTTCGCGCCGATGATCACTTGGTAGATTTCGACGAAGTCGAGGCATTGGCCAACGAACACAAACCAAAACTGATTATCTGCGGCGGTTCGGCCTATCCCAGAACCCTGGATTTCAAGCGGTTCCGAGAAATTGCCGACAGCGTTGGCGCACTTTTGCTATGCGACATGGCGCACTTTGCCGGATTGGTCGCCAGTGGTGTACACCCATCGCCATTGCCGTTTGCTGATGTCTGCACCACGACCACGCACAAGACGCTTCGTGGTCCTCGTGGCGGTATGATCCTGTCGAACAGCGAAGACCTGGGCAAAAAATTCAATTCCGCTGTATTTCCTGGCCTCCAAGGTGGACCGCTGATGCACGTTATCGCTGCCAAGGCTGTGGCATTCGGCGAGGCACTTCGTCCAGAGTTTATCGAGTATTCAAAATCGGTCGCAGAAAACGCGCGCGTATTGTCTGCAACGCTTGTTGAACGCGGGTTTGATATCGTTTCAGGCGGTACAGATACGCACTTGGTCCTCGTCGATCTCAGACCCAAAGGGGTCAAAGGCAACGCGGCAGAAGAGAGCCTCGAAGCAGCAAGCATGACGTGTAACAAGAACGGCATTCCGTTCGACCCTGAAAAGCCTTCAATTACATCCGGTATTCGGTTGGGCACACCCGCCGGGACCACGCGAGGCTTTGGCACCGCAGAGTTCAAACTGATCGGCAATCTAATCAGTGATGTTCTTGAAGGGCTTGCGCAGTCGAATGGTGATAATGGGGCGGCAGAAGCCAAAGCCAGCGCCGAAGTCGCGAAGCTTTGCGCCCGCTTCCCAATCTACGCCGATATCAACTAAGTTATTTCAGACCTAAATTCCAAACGGGGGAACTAAAACATGCGATGCCCATTTTGCGGAAACGAAGATTCCCAGGTAAAGGACTCTCGCCCCACAGAAGACAACGCAGCCATTCGCAGGCGGCGGTTTTGCCCCGCGTGCGGTGCCCGTTGGACAACGTTTGAGCGGGTTCAATTACGTGAACTAACAGTCGTCAAAAAAGACGGCGATAAATCACCATTCGACCGCGAAAAACTTGCGCGGTCACTCAGCATCGCACTGCGCAAGCGTCCTGTCCCAGAAGACCGGGTAGAACGCATCGTCAATTCCATCCAACGACGACTGGAAACCTTGGGCGAAAGCGAAATTCCGACAAAAGTTGTTGGCGAAATGGTCATGGAAAACTTGCGTGAACTAGATCAAGTGGCCTTTGTCCGCTTTGCCTCTGTTTACAGAAACTTCAGAGAAGCCAAAGACTTCGAAGAGTTTGTTGAGCAAATAGGTGATGGCGAATCTGATTAATTCGCCATTCTCTGATGATGACCGTGCGCACATGCGTGCGGCATTATCTTTGGCGAAGCGTGGCCTTGGGATCGTTGCCCCTAATCCAGCTGTAGGATGCGTCATAGTCCGACCTGATCTTGGCGTAAACGGTCGCGTGGTTGGTCGTGGCTTTACGCAGTCCGGCGGTCGCCCCCATGCGGAAACCGAAGCCCTAAGACAAGCAGGAGACCTTGCCGCTGGATCTCATGTCTATGTGACGTTGGAGCCGTGCAATCATCACGGCCAGACAGGCCCGTGCACAGTAGCTTTGATCAGCGCAGGTGTCAGTGCAGTTACCATCGCGCTCACCGATCCAGATCCGCGTGTTATGGGGTCTGGGATTGAACGCTTGAAACATGCGGGCATCGTGGTCCGTACAAGCCTTAATGATAATGACGCGCGCCGCATCAATGCAGGTTTTATAAGAGTTCAAGAACACGGACGGCCTTGGGTGACGCTCAAAATTGCGACTTCAGCAGATGGTATGATTGCAGCGGAAAAGGGTGTCCCGCTCTGGATTACAGGTGCTGCGGCCAGGGCACGTGGGCATCTGATCCGGGCCCAGAACGATGGCATTTTAACAGGCGTTGGCACGGTGGTTGCTGATGATCCTCAATTGACCTGTCGATTGCCAGGACTGGAACATCAATCACCACGTCGGTTCATCGTTGATCCACAAGCGCGCATGTCACCCGATGCGCAAATCCTGAAACCATCCAACGACAGCGCCAGTGCGGTCTATGTGGCCGAGGGAGCAGGGCATTCATTCGATAACACAGGTGCTGATATAATCCCAATGCCTGCACAAGATGGGCGTTTCGATATGTCTGTGATCCTTCAAGACTTAGGCACGCGTGGGATCACGCGACTGATGGTCGAGGCCGGGCAAGGCATCAATGATGCGTTCATGGCGGCGGACTTAATTGATGAAATCGCATGGTTTCGCGCCCCGACCAACATCGGAACGGATGGCGTGTCGGTATTTTCGTCCAAAGAAATCGAAAGCCCTGACCAATCAGATGATTTTGAGCGTATAGAAACAATTGACCTTGATGATGACCGATTAGAGCGCTACCTCCGGGTCAGATAAACGATAGAGGCAACGCACCTTATGTTTACAGGTATTGTCAGCGATATTGGCTCGGTCCGGGATATTTCAGGCGAGGGGGATCTTCGCTTTGAGATCACCACATCCTATGACACATCCGGTATCGATATCGGCGCGTCGGTTTCATGCTCTGGTGCGTGCTTAACCGCCATCGAAATAGGTGATGACTGGTTTGCCGTGCAAGTTTCACCTGAAACCCTTGATAAGACGACGGCGTCAGGCTGGTCGGTGGGAATGCCGCTTAATCTGGAACGTGCGCTTCGCATGGGTGATGAACTCGGCGGTCATATCGTGACGGGACATGTCGATGGCATCGGCACAGTCAAAACCGTGACGCCCGTCGCTGAATCCTGGGTGGTTGCGTTCGAGGCACCGCCAGAGTTAGCCCAGTTTATTGCGCCAAAGGGATCAATCACCATCGACGGCGTTTCATTGACGGTTAACAACGTTGAGGGGGCATTTTTTGAAATCAATATCATCCCGCACACCCAACAGGTTACCACGCTTGGAAAATTGACATCTGGCGCTCGGGTAAATCTGGAAATTGATGTGCTCGCACGCTATGTTGCTCGTCTCAAAGAGGTGAACGGGTAAACCGTTGGAACTTAGACAAAAATTTACAGCCCGTGATACAAACCAGTGTTGAAAATATGAACCCACAATCGTTTCTCTCTCCGATCGAAGACATCATCGACGATGCGCGTAACGGCCGCATGTACATCATGGTCGACGATGAAGAACGCGAGAACGAAGGGGACCTGATCATTCCAGGACAAATGGCGACCCCAGAAGCGATCAATTTCATGGCCAAGTTCGGACGCGGCCTCATTTGCTTGGCACTAACGCCTGAACGCGTGCGCCAGCTAGAATTGCCAGCCATGTCTCGGCGCAATGAATCACGCCACGAAACTGCATTCACGGTGTCCATCGAAGCCCGCGAAGGTGTCACCACCGGGATTTCGGCATCGGATCGGGCAAGGACCATTGCTGTTGCTATCGATCCATCCAAGGGGCCTGAAGACATCGCGTCACCTGGGCACGTGTTCCCGCTAGAATCGCGCGAAGGCGGCGTCTTGGTGCGTACAGGGCATACAGAAGCCGCTGTCGATGTGTCTCGGTTAGCTGGGCTCAACGCATCCGGCGTCATCTGCGAGATCATGAATGAAGACGGCACCATGTCGCGTTTGCCGGACCTGATCCCATTTGCGCAAGAACACGGCTTGAAAATCGGCAGCATCGCCGACTTGATCGCCTATCGCCTGAAGAATGATCGCGTTATTGAACTGCAGGCCGAAATGCCATTCGAAAGCCGTTTTGGTGGCGATTGGCGTATGTGCGTCTATGTCAATAAAGTCGCTTATGCAGAACATATCGCGCTTGTTAAGGGTGATGTGACTTTGGGCGCGCCGGTCATGGTTCGTATGCATGCGCTCAACGTGTTGGATGATGTCCTTGGCGATGTCACCAGCGGTAAAAGTGGCGAATTGGAAAATTCCATGCGCATGATTGGCGAGGCGGGGAGCGGCGTTGTCGTCTTGATCCGCGAACCATATGCGCAATCCTTATCTGATCGCGTTCGAAAGCGTATTGGTGAGCAACCAAAGGGGCCGGGCGAACTGCGCGACTATGGCGTAGGGGCACAAATACTGTTGGACTTGGGTGTTAGTGATATGATTTTGCTGTCCAACACCCAGCGAACAATTGTGGGCTTGGACGGTTATCATCTCACCGTAACCGAACAGCGCGCCATTCCGACAAGCGCAGAGTAGGGAAGATCATCATGGCCACGACCACCAATTCCAAGACGGTTCTTGTCATTGAAGCCCGCTATTACGACAAAATCGCTGATAACATGGTTACCGGCGCAACACCTGTTATCGAAGCTGCCGGGCTGACTATTGAGCGGATATCCGTCCCAGGCACTTTTGAAATTCCTGCCGCCTGCGAAATGGCGATCCAGGCAGGTCAGAAGGATCCTCATCTGAAGTATGCAGGTATTTTGGCGCTTGGCTGCGTTATCCGTGGTCAGACCGATCATTATGATCATATCTGCCGGGAAACCAGTCGTGCGATTATGGAAATGACCGTCGATCATCGCTATCCCATCGGGTTTGGAGTCCTCACATGTGAAAACATGGCGCAAGCCGACGAACGCGCTGACCCCAATCAAAAAAACAAGGGGGCTGAAGCGGCGACCGCCGTTATCCGAATGATTGAACTCCGTCGCCATTTCCAAGGACGTGCAGATGACTGATCGTCGCGAAGAACAACGGATACGCATGTCCGCAACCCGATTGGCCGCAGTACAGGCATCCTACGAATTGGACATGATGGGCGTTCCCGTCGATGAAGTCTTGGGCGAGTTCACAACCGACCGATGGACCAATGCCGATGACGAGGCCGACAACGAATTGGCACGCGCGAAGCCCGAAGTCTTGAAAGAGCTCGTTCAGGGGGTCGCTCGGCATGTGGCTGATATCGATGCAGCCTTGGCCCCCGCGATTGCGGGCGAGCGAAAGCTTGATGAACTGGAAAATGTGCTCCGCGCGATCCTTCGGATGGCAACGTATGAGCTGATGTATCGCCCCAACGTGCCAGCGCGCACCGTGCTCTCGTCATATACGGAAATCAGTGATGCCTTTTTTGACGAGGATGGCCCGCAAATCAAACTGATCGCAGGCATCATCAACGCCGTCGCCAGAGACGTGCGTGCGGATGAATTTACTAAAAGCGCATAATTACCATCAGAAAAATATAGCAGAAAGGTGGAGTCGAAGATGGGTGTGAACGACGAGTTCGACCTGATCCATCAATACTTTGAACCCCTTTCTGCTGGCGCACCAGGTGCGCGCGGTCTTTTGGATGACGCCGCCACACTAAGCCCATCACAGGGCTGCGAATTGGTTGTCACCATGGATACAGTGGTAGCGGGTGTTCATTATCTGGCAGACGAAAAGCCTACAAACATCGTTGCCAAGCTGATGGGGAGCAATCTATCCGATTTGGCCGCCATGGGGGCAACACCACGCGGGTTCACGCTGTCCTGCGCATGGCCTAAAGACATTGAGCGTGATGATATTCAGGCTTTTGCCCATGCAATGGGGGACTGGACCCAAGCGTATTCATTTCCGTTGCTGGGTGGCGATACCGTCACAACTACGGGCAACGCAGTTTTTACAATATGCGCATTTGGCGATACCCCTTTGGGAAAAGCTATCAGTCGAAACGGAGCCAAGGTCGGCGATGACGTTTATGTCACGGGCAGCCTTGGTGATGGGGCGTTGGGGTTATTGGCAGCACAGAAAAAGCTTTCAGAAATCTCTGAAGATGATCAAACATATTTGGCAGACCGTTACCGGGTCCCACAACCCAGAGTATCGGTGGGGCAATCTTTAATCGGACTGGCCAATGCATGCATCGATATTTCAGATGGATTAATCCAAGATTTAGGCCATGTGGCGCATGCGTCAAATGTACAAATTGATCTTCAAATAAGTGCTATTCCACTATCAGATGCGGCAAATCGCATTATCGAATCGAACCCAGAAATGATGTCGCTGGTTCTTTCAGGTGGTGATGATTACGAACTTGCGTTCACAGGCCCTTCAGTCCCCGACAATTGTGATGTTCCGATCACATGTATAGGCAAGGTCGTGGACGGTGATCCTGGTGTCATGGCGCGGGCTACTGACGGCAGCCTCGTTGAGATCGCAAAATCAGGCTATAATCATTTTGCGTAACGTGATGTTCAAATTGAAAACGCGTTGCACGTACCTGGTGATAAGCGATATTGACGGTGCACAAGTGTTCAGTTTTTCGCTGGAACTTTAACAACGACGGAAGATAAAAATGAAGAAATTGATCATTGTTTTCGTCCTGATCCTGCTCATTGCAGGTGGCACCGTTGGTGTGATGAAGTTCCTTGGCCTGGGTCCATTCCATGATCCGAATGCAGTACAAGCTGAGCAAGAACCCAAAGAAATTGAGGCTCTTCAAGCGCTTTTCGTCGATATGGAACCGATCATGATCAATGTCATGCAGGGTGGGGCGGTCATGACCACCATCCAAATGGAAATCAAGATTGAAACATCTGGCAACGAAAACATCATCGATATCAAACGTCGCCTGCCAGTTTATAAAGATGCCTTTATGCAGGATTTGCATTCGTTCGTACCGCGCATGCTAAACGAGATTCAGCGACTTGATTTGCCAACTATTAAACAACGTTTGCAGCTGATTGCAGAGCGCATCGCCGAGCGTGAAGGCATGATCAACAGCATTTTGATCCAGTCTATTTTGGATACGCCGCAACAATAAATCCGTTTGATTTTGAGGGCTAGGTCACGCCTGAATCGCGCGTTCCCTCATCTATTCCAAGCGAATTAACAGTCATTTAAATCCGAATGTTGCTTTATGCTAGGCATTCTGGCATTTTCCGCTCGATTTTTGCACCAGCGAACATGCGGATTCGCATTGCTGGTCGTCCGGCGTACTTCCTAACGGTTAGGAAGAGGGCGCGCTCGGGCTATTCTTCACGAAGGGGAGGGAAGATGTCCTCAATTAATCTATTAATTTTGGGATGCGGCGCACTCGCGCTGGTATACGGACTTTACGCTAGCCGCGCGGTGTTATCAGCACCTGCGGGTAACGAACGCATGCAAGAAATTGCTGCGGCTATTCAAGAAGGCGCAGCAGCGTATCTAAACCGTCAATATCTGACGATTGGTATCGTTGGTGTTGTCGTTTGTGCCCTTTTGGCATTCACACTTGGCATGGCAGTCGCTGTTGGCTTCGTCATCGGTGCCGTTCTTTCTGGCGTCGCGGGTTACATTGGTATGAACGTTTCCGTTCGCGCCAACGTGCGTACAACAGAAGCCGCACGGACAACTGGCCTGGCTGGTGGTCTTGATATCGCATTCAAATCTGGCGCAATCACAGGGATGTTGGTTGTCGGCTTGGCGCTATTGGGTGTTGCAGGATACTACTTTGTACTCCTCGACATGTTCGACAGCTCAGATCCAGCTGGCATGCGTCATATCCTTGAAGCGTTGATCGCTCTTGGCTTTGGTGCGTCGTTGATTTCGATCTTTGCGCGTCTTGGCGGCGGTATCTTCACCAAGGGTGCAGATGTCGGTTCTGATTTGGTCGGTAAGATCGAAGCAGGTATCCCAGAAGATGATCCCCGCAACGCTGGCGTGATCGCTGATAACGTTGGTGATAACGTTGGTGACTGTGCCGGTATGGCAGCCGATTTGTTCGAAACGTATGCTGTGACCATCGTTGCAACGATGCTTCTCGGTGCGATTTTCTTCACCGGTGAAACACAACAAACAATGATGTTGTTCCCGCTTGTTATTGGCGCTGTCTGCATCGTTGGCTCCGTCATCGCAACGTGGTTCGTTCGCTTAGGCTCCAACAACTCCGTCATGGGCGCGTTGTACAAAGGCCTGATCGCATCTGGCGTTATCTCAGCTATCCTTATCGGTGGCTCGATTTCGTATATGATCGGTTGGGGCACGGAATTCACGGTCGAAGGCAAAGTCTTCACGGGTACCGATTTATTCGTTTGTGCTTTGGTTGGTTTGGCCGTTACTGGCCTGATCGTATGGATCACGGAATACTATACGGGTGTTGATTTCCGTCCGGTTAAATCTGTTGCTGCGGCATCAGAAACTGGTCATGCAACCAACATCATCCAAGGTATTGCGGTATCCATGGAAGCAACTGCGCTTCCGGTTATCGTGATTTCCGCTGGTATTCTAATTTCGTTCATCTACGCAGGTCTGTTTGGCATCGCCATCGCTGCAACCACCATGCTGGCACTTGCCGGTATTGTTGTGGCTCTAGATGCATTTGGTCCTGTGACGGATAACGCTGGCGGTATTGCTGAAATGGCTGACCTGCCGGATGATGTTCGGAACACAACGGATGCATTGGATGCAGTCGGTAACACGACCAAAGCTGTAACCAAGGGTTATGCGATCGGTTCTGCTGGTCTTGCATCTTTGGTGCTATTCGCAGCTTTCACTTATGATCTGAAATATTACTTCCCAGACATTGATGTGAAATTCGAACTGCAAGATCCATACGTAGTGGTCGGCCTGTTCATCGGCGGTATGTTGCCATATCTGTTCGCTGCAATGGGCATGATGGCTGTTGGACGGGCAGGGGCTGCTGTTGTGGTTGAAGTCCGCCGTCAGTTCAAAGAAATCCCTGGCATCATGGAAGGCACGACAAAGCCAGAATACGGCAAATGCGTCGATATTCTGACCAAGTCCGCCATTAAGGAAATGATCCTGCCATCACTGCTGCCTTTGCTGGCACCGTTTGTGATGTACTTCGTGATCAACGCTGTTGGCGGCCAAGCGGCAGCTTTCACTGCGTTGGGTGCGATGCTTCTGGGTACCATCGTTACTGGCCTGTTCGTGGCATTGTCCATGACCGCAGGTGGTGGCGCATGGGATAACGCCAAGAAATACATCGAAGATGGCCATCACGGCGGTAAGGGCTCTGATGCTCACCACGCTGCTGTAACAGGTGATACCGTTGGTGATCCTTATAAGGATACATCTGGTCCAGCCATTAACCCAATGATCAAGATCATCAACATCGTCGCGATCTTGCTTCTGGCGGTTTTGGCCTAACAGCTAAATATCGATCCAAAGAAAACGGCCCCGAGAGCGATCTCGGGGCCGTTTTTGATTCTGATCGCGTTCAGAAGAAATTACGCGAATTATTTTTATTTGTTCAGATCACCCAGTCGGTTCAGGTTTCCGAGCAATTGCTCAATCACGGTTAAATCCTTACCAACAGTTGGGGTCGTACGCTCAATCGGTTGGATATTCCGCGATGCGTCCAAGCCATGGCTTTGGACGTCAGTGACAATGCCGCTTTTATCGAATGTCACAATTAGCACACTGCGTTCTTGGACTCTACGTTCAAGAAACGCGAGACGCTCTGTGGTTTCGCCAACATAGAGCCACGTTTCTTCACCAAACATGTTGATGCTAGACGGCGACCCCAGCGCACGTTCCACTTCTTGTTTGGTTGTTTCGCTGGGCGTGATTGATGCCACTTTATCGATATCTGGCATGACACCGCGCTGCGTAACGTTGGGCGAGCACGCACTGAGTGCCAGCAAGGATGCAACAGCAATGACAACAGGGGTTGTAAAACGGGGGGTCCGCATACTACATCACGCTCCTAGAACGTTATTCGCTGCCAAAACTGGCGCGAGATTGCACGTGAAAGTGCCGTTCGCATCGTTAATTGTCAATAAATGAGCAAGTATTAAAGACCGCTAATGATTTCGTTCCCCAACCCATTCAAAGACCGGCGTGAAGCCAACGCGGCCCATGATCTCTATGTGGCGACCATAGAAGCTGCGCGAGATTCCTGGCTATTCAATGATTGCGAAGTACCCGATACGCCCGAGGGCCGCTTCGAAGCGCTCAGCTTGATGGCTTTTATCGTGCTCAATCGACTCAAGGACATGGATGGGGCAGAAGGTGTGGGCCAAGCCTATTTTGACATTATGTTTGAAGATATAGAGTCGAACCTGCGTGAAATGGGAGTCGGCGAAGCAAGCTTGGCAAAACGCATGAAGAAACTGGCCGGCAGTTTTTATGGTCGTTTAAAGACTTATGATGATGCAATTTTGTCTGATGATCCGATGCTGTGGCCTCTCACGATTAAGCGGTATTTATACGATGGAATCAGCGTCTCAGAGCAAACGACCAACGCTGTCGCGCGCTACACCCAAGAGATCATTGAGAACATTGCACAACAGGATCCAAATGCCCTGATTACAGGG
>ENA-UOXV01002743-UOXV01002743.1-marine-metagenome-genome-assembly--contig:-NODE-2743-length-22640-cov-5.620766_pt1 | contig 22640 bp, 14 predicted proteins | sample MGYA00238165_ERZ766961 | MGnify/ENA primary metagenome ERZ766961 (study PRJEB28924, sample SAMN03173240) | marine metagenome | biome: Marine; feature: Water; material: Subsurface seawater | place: North...
CCATCTCTCACGATATTACTTTTTACAATTACAAATTTTTTAGCAGCCTCTGAACTAACAATCACAATCTTTTCACCAGAGTATTGATCCAGCTTATTTGCATAAGAGGAAATAAAATATTCTTCAAACGCATTTAGATAAGATATTTTTTGCTGATCAGATGCAGTTTTCCAATATCTAGATAGTACAAATTTAGAAATTAAATTCATATCAATCGATGACTTGACTAGATCAGTAAATTGTATATTGATCGAGTTTGGGATATGTCCTTTACGCATATCTAGCCGAGGCTCATCTTCAACTCCCCTAAAACGTCCGTTTGAACGAGCATCAACAAGTTGAAAATCTTGTGTTTCAATATTGGCTAGGATTTCGTCAAAATTCTTAACAAGGTTAATATTAAATTCTGCATTATAATTTTGAGCATGTTTTTTTTTAAACCCGTCCTCAACTGGGGCATTTTCTTTTTTCCACTTTGATAATCCTCCATTCAAAACAGAGATCTTTTTGTGTCCAAATATTCTAAACGTCCACCAGACACGCATTGCTGCCATTGCTCCAGCATTGGTGTCGTAGCAAATAACATGCGTTTGATTGCTAATTCCCAATTCTCCAACTGATTTTGAAAATTGATCCTTTTTTGGAAGCATATGTGGCATATTTATACTTGTGTCTGCTATTTTATTGATATCAAAAAAAGCAGCGCTTGGTATATGCTCTTGCTCAAATTCCTTTTCTGCATTTCGGTTTGTTGATGGCAAATGAAAACTTGCATCTAATATTGAAATGTTTGGAGAGGTGAGATTTTCTCTAAGCCATTTCGTCGATACGGAAGCATCAGGGTTTTTATAATCCATTTTATCCGCCTTTTATTCCAGCCAATCGGGATAGGGGAGGCCCTTTTCTTTTAAAAAAGAGGGATTGAATAATTTGCTTTGATACCGAGTGCCGTAATCACATAAGATTGTAACTATCGTATGACCAGGTCCCATTTCTTTCGCCATTCGTATGGCGCCTGCTATATTTATTCCACTAGAAGAACCTAAACATAAACCCTCGTACTTTAAAATATCGAAGATAATGGGCAGGGCTTCTTTATCCGTAATTTGATAAGCGCCATCTATTGGAGCATTTTTCAGATTATTAGTTTCTCGACCTTGTCCAATACCTTCTGTAATAGACGATCCTGTAGATTTAAGAATACCATTTTTATAAAATTCATAAAGAGCGGAGCCCATTGGGTCTGCAAGCATAATTTTTACTTTTTTATTGCGTTCCTTGAGGGCAATCCCAATACCTGCTAGCGTTCCACCGGTTCCTACAGCGCAAGTAAATCCATCGATTTGCCCATTCAATTGGTCCCAAATTTCAGGCCCTGTTCCCTTTATATGTGCCTCCCGATTAGCAATATTATCGAATTGGTTTGCCCAAATAACGCCATTTTTGTGAGTTTTATTCATTTCTTTTGCTATGCGCTCTGAGACGTGCACATAATTCTCAGGGTTTTTGTAAGGAACGGCAGGCACCTCTCTTAAATCGGCGCCGGATAAGCGGATCATATCTTTTTTTTCTTGTGACTGGGTGTCAGGTATTACAATAATTGTTTTGTAACCACTGGCGCATCCGACTAGTGCCAATCCAATGCCAGTATTTCCTGCGGTGCCCTCAACTATAATTCCACCCGGTTTTAATTTACCTTTTTCTTCAGCGTCTCTTACTATGTATAATGCGGCCCGATCTTTTATTGACCCTCCGGGATTGAGAAATTCACATTTTCCATATATTTCGCAACCAGTTTGTTCAGATGCTTTTTTTAATTTTATCAACGGGGTGTTGCCTACAGCATCCCTGAAACCTAAATGAATGTTCATAATATCTCACAAATATAATTATAATAGTTTATTTTTTACATTAGTTTGGGAGGTCAAATTTATCAAGCTTGACCTATAAATCTCTTTTATTCTGTTGATTATACTGTTGCGACATCTTAACTTGGCAATTATTTATACTAACTTCATTATCGGAATTGATAAAATTTATGAATATTACCGTCGAAGAACTAAATAACATGCGGATAGAAAATAAACCTCATACGTTGTTGGATATAAGGGAAATAGACGAAATTAATATTTGTTCGATTGAAGGTTCTCTAAATATTCCGATGAATACACTGCTAGATAATTTGGATAAACTCCCCAGGCATAACCCGTTGATAGTTATGTGTCATATTGGTGGAAGATCTATGCAGGTTACGCAATGGTTGTCGCAAAATGGTTTTGATAATGCCATGAATTTAGATGGTGGAATATCTGCTTGGTCTAACGAGATTGATGACACTATCCCTCAATACTAGCAATAAATGATTTTTAATGGTCACATGATTCTAAATCAGATTTTATTGAAACTAATTAAAATATCAAAAATTAGTTTGATAATTATATTGTATTTTTTTGATTGTTCTAGGGTTGAGGCAGGAACCCTGAATTCTCTATCAATATTGAAGCAAAGTAATTATTTAGCGTTAATGAGGCATACACTGGCCCCAGGTTTTGGGGACCCTGATAATTTTGAATTACATAATTGTGATACTCAGCGAAATCTCTCGACCGAGGGTATTATTCAAGCACAAAAAATTGGTAAATTATTGAAATCAATTGGGATCGCGACAGCATCTGTATATTCTAGTCAGTGGTGTCGATGTGTTGATACTGCCAATAATCTTGACCTAGGGCCTATATTAATACTACCTCCCCTAAACTCATTTTTCCAGAACTTAAGTAACAAAGCGAAACAAACTGATACGATTAGAAATTGGATCAATAGTCAAAATTTAGCTAAACCAACAATCCTAGTTACTCATCAAGTTAATATAACTGCATTGACTGGAGTTTATCCCTCATCAGGAGAGATCGTTGTAGTGAAACGTATTAGAAACAGTGGTTTAAAATTAGTGGGGACCTTTAACCAGTAAAACAAGAATAATATTTTTTTAGGTTTGAGATTCTAGTTTCTGGTATTTTTCTATTAAGTCGTCGGGAGCTAAACTATTGACACCTCTTAATTCTGGTAATTTGCATGCAAATAATCCAGCGATTACAATCGTTCCTATTCCCCCAACAACCACAGCAGGTACCGTTCCCCATAAATGCGCAGTTACTCCACTTTCTAATTCCCCAAGTTCATTCGATGCTCCTATAAAAACGGCGCTTACGGCGCTAACTCTTCCGCGCATGTGGTCGGGTGTGATAATTTGCACTAAATTATTTCTAATGAAAACACTGACTGAGTCTGCAGAGCCGATCACAAATAATGCTGCAATTGAGAGCCAGAAATAAGTCGAAAGACCAAAGATAATTATCGCGAGCCCAAATGTAGCAACGGAAAGTAAGAGAGATTTACCTGCAAATCGAGTAATAGGATATTGTGTGAGTATAAGTGCTCCGCTCAAGGCTCCTATCATATGGGTCGCTCTTAATGCACCAAAGCCTGTTGAACCGACATTGAGAATATCAGTTGCAAAAATAGGTAGTAATGCAGTCGCACCACCAAGTAGTACGGCAAAAAGATCAAGTCCAATTGCTCCAACTAAAATTTGTCGTTTTAAAACAAACTCTAGGCCATTAAATATATTTTTAAGATTTATAGGTGTTTTACTGATAGTTTGAGTATTTGTTTTAATTAGCAACGTAAAAATAGTTGAAAGAATAAAAAGTATAATTGAAGTCGCGTACACCAGTTCTTCGCCAGAAATTATCATTATGCCAGCGATACCTGGCCCAGCTATGCGGGACATTTGAAAGCCGCTTGATGTCCATGCTATAGCATTTGCGACGTGTTCTTTTGGAACTAACAAAGGGACAATAGCGCTCTGGGCTGGTGACTGAAATGCTCGTGCTATACCCACAAATATTAAAATAATAAAAATTGTTAGAAAGTTGATTTTACCATTTATGGTTAGAGCAAAAAATATGATACCACAGACTGTTTGTAAAATAACGCAAATAGACATGATATGAGTGCGTTTAAATCGGTCTGCCACAGATCCTGAAACAAGAAATAATACAAGAAATGGAAGAAATTGTGCCAAACCAACCAATCCAAGGTCAAGTGCCTCTCCTGTCAGTTGATATACTTGCCAACTTATTGCTGTTATTTGCATTTCTATTGCTAAAACACCGAGTAATCGAGCTAACCAAAAACAGCGGTAGTCCCGGTGTTTGAATGCTGCGCTTCCAGTAACACCGTTTAATTTGATTTTTAATAAATTTGACAAGATATCGGACTTAAGAAAAAGTTTGAATGAATTCCATTATCAAATATGCGTCTTTTGCATCTAATGTCTAGCTTATTCCTATACTGATATTGTTAATGGAAGTCTCGTGGATTAGGAAAAAGTCTTTTATTCGTTATATTGGATTGTAAATCTTTTTGTTTGATATTACTGCTTTTTGTTACTTTGGGCTTAGCTAATTTGGCTAAACTATAAGAAAAATCGATAATTTTATCGGCTATAATATGTGTAACTATACCTTCTTTTTGTAATTTACCTTCAACGATAATCAAAGAAGAATTAATTAAACTTTGTCGATAATACTCTATTTTATGAGGCCATATAATTATATTAGCATTACTGGTCTCATCTTCAATCGTGATAAACATTGTGCCTTTCGCACTACTGGGTCTTTGGCGAATTAGTATTAATCCAGCCACTTTAATTATATTCCCATCTCTGACGGTTGCGAGATCTTTGCAAGGCATTATATTTTTATTTTTTAATTCTGCCCTTAGTAAAGAGAGGGGATGTGCATTTAGAGATAATTGCAGGGATTTGTAATCAGCTATAACAATCTCTTCTTTAGTCATGTTCTTTAACTTTACCTTAGCTTCTTGTTGTAATGCCTCAGTTGAAAAAAAAGAAAATAAGGGTAAGGGTTTTGGATCTTTTAAATTTTCAGTTGCCCAAAGAGCTTGGCGACGATCTAGACCTAGAGTTTGAAAGCTATCTGAGAGTGCTAATTTTTTTATGGTGCTTTGTTTTAGATTTGTCCTGTCCTTCATTGATGGAATACTATTGTAACCATTTTTGCGTTTTGAGACTAATGTGTTGGCATCTTCTGATTTAAAGCCCTTAATTTGGCAAAATCCAAGACGAATAGATGTGCTTTGGTCTCTAAAATTACGCCATTTAATATTTCTATTGCTAATCTTAGACTTTGTTAAGTTTGTTGATTTTTCTTCTAGTATATTATCCCAATCACTATAATTAATATCAACCTGCTGTATTTCAACACCATGTTCTTGGGCATCTCTTATAATCTGAGCTGGTTTATAAAATCCCATAGGTTGGCAATTCAAAAGGGCTGTAGCAAAAGCAGCAGGATAATGACATTTAAGCCATGATGATACATATACGAGTAATGCAAAACTAGCAGCGTGAGATTCTGGAAATCCGTATTCACCAAAACCCTCAATTTGTTTGAAACATCGTTCTGCAAATTCTTTTTCATAGCCATGCTTTATCATTCCCCTTATTAATTGGTCATGATAAATCTGAATATTTCCATTGTGACGAAAGGTTGCCATCGCCCGCCTGAGACCATCTGCCTCACCTGGTGTGAAACCTGCTGCTACAATTGCAATTTGCATTGCTTGCTCTTGAAATAATGGAACACCCTTAGTTCTTTTTAGGACTTCTTCTAAGTCTGCTGAAGGATACTCGGGTTCTTCTTCACCACTTCGTCGACGAAGGTAAGGGTGAACCATATTTCCTTGAATAGGTCCGGGACGAACAATCGCTACTTGGATCACTAAATCATAAAAACAGCGTGGTTTGAGTCTCGGCAACATATTCATCTGCGCCCGGCTTTCAACTTGGAATACACCAAGTGAGTCTCCTAAACATAGCATGTCATAAGTTTCTTGATCTTTTTGAGGAATGTTAGCGAGGGTTAACTTAATAGAGTGATGGCGTTCAATTATTTCAAATGTTTTTCGGATACATGTTAACATGCCGAGCGCTAATATATCTATTTTTAATATCCCCAATGCATCTAAGTCATTTTTATCCCATTCAATTACTGTGCGACCATCCATTGATGCATTTTCGATGGGTACAATGCTATCCAAACGATTTTTAGTAATTACAAAACCACCTGTATGTTGACTTAAATAACGTGGAAATCCTGATATTTGACTGGATAAACCTAAGACCATATTTAATGTTTCATCTTTAGGGTCAAGGCCTACCTCCATTATGCGCTCTTTACTTGGTTTGGTCCTTTGCCGAGAGCCCCAAGAAGATTTGGATAAGGCTTGAATTGTGTCTTCTGTGAGTCCCATAACTTTGCCAACTTCTCTGAAAGCACTTTTTGCTTTATAAGTTATGTGAGTAGCGGTAATCCCGGCTCTTTCCCTCCCATATTTTTCGTAGATATATTGGTATACCTCTTCACGACGCTCGTTCTCAAAATCAACATCTATATCAGGAGGTTCTTTTCGCTCTGTGCTAATAAAACGTTCAAATAAAATTTCTATGTTTTCAGGGTCAACAGAGGTAATGCCGAGAACATAACACACAGCAGAATTAGCTGCAGAACCTCTTCCTTGACATAAAATACCACGTGACTTAGCAAACTTAACTATATCATATACTGTCAAAAAATAAGGAGCATAATTAAGTTTTTTAATGAGAGCTAGTTCATATTTAACCTGCTTTTTTATTTTGAGAGGCACCCCCTTAGGATAACGTCCGCTCATACATAGATTAATTTGATATTCAAGTTCTTCATGAGTTGTACGGTTTTGTGAGGTCTGATCAATTGGATAATCGTATCCAAGCTCATCAAGGTTAAATTGACATTTTGTAATAATTTTTTGAACATTTTTAATAGCGTCTGGAAAGTCTGAAAATAATCTTGTCATTTCTTTCGGTGACTTTAAATAGCGTTCTGCATTACAGCTTAAGTGATAACCTGCACTATAAATTGTACATTTTTTACGAATACAAGTTAAAACATCTTGCAGAACTCGACGTTCAGACACATGTGAATGAACGTCATTGACGGCAACTATAGGCAAGGATAATTTTTCTGCAATCTGAGCTAGTTGTTTTAAAATTCTATTATCATTCCCATTATATCCTTTTTTTACAGAAATATAAACCCTGCTATTAATGTTATTTTTTAATAAACTTAAATGCTTAATAAAGCTCTGGCTGTATTTTCTATTTGATGGTATCGTTATGATTATTTGATCTTTACCCTTAGCAAATATTCCCTCCTTTATTATATCATCAAGAAATAAGTGACATGAACCTTTGAGGGCTCTACGTTTTCCTAATGTGAGGAGTTGTGATAACCGGCCGTAAGCAGAGCGGTTCGTTGGGTAGCATAGTAGGCTAGGATAATCTTTAAAGTCTAAACGGCAGCCAATAATTAGTTTAATGCGGTATTCTTTAGCTGCAACATGAGCCCTAACTATTCCTGCCAGGCTATTTCTGTCTGTAATGGCTATGGCTGAGTAACCAAGGTTAGCAGCCTGTAATACGAGTTCATCGGGATGAGAGGCTCCGCGCAAAAAACTATAATTACTGGTTACCTGAAGTTCGGCATAAGTACTCATTAGGAGAAAAAACCGTGTAAATACCATTTTGTGATTTTTTGCGTACTGTAGTTACCATTGCGATATACCCAGTAACGCTTACCCTTATGATCTTCTAATTTGTAGTAGTCTCTTTCTTTTGGCACAAAGGTACTTGAATTTGATGAAAATTTTCTTGGTCTCCACCATTCAGGGGCAATGCGTTCAGGGCCTTCTGAATTCATAACTTTGTATTTTTGCTTACGCCAAATAAACATGATAGGCGGTCCATCTGGAATTGATGCTATAACATCAATTGGTAACGGTTGGGATAAAAGTTCTAAAGGTCTTGCTAAATGACAATTATTTAAAAATTTTGAAGTATTTGCCCAGCTATTAAATACTTCAGTGCTATTAATTGCTGATACGGCTCTATTAGCTTGTTCAGGTATGTGGCTCTCAACTGGGTAAAAACGGATAACATTTTGTACGCCCAGTTTTCCTGATAAACGATCAATTAATTTAGCTATGTTGGTATTAGACTTTTGAGTAATTCCGTTGTAGATGCTGAATTGATTGATGGTTGATTTATTGGTTTCTATAGCTTGTAAAATTAGTATTTCAATTCCAAAGCCAGCATCAATAGGGTCTAGTTTTTCTTGAAATAAAAAAGCTAAATGTTCTGGGTCTCGAGAGGGTTGGCTGGTGCCAGCTTTTATACTCATATGAGTATTATCAATTCGAAATATACTAAACTTTAGTAATCGTGCACCAAGATTATTCTTTTCTAAAACTTTACAAAGTTTTATCAATAATTTATCCAGAGCAAATTTAATATCTTGTTTATTTCCAATTGGTTCAGGGAAAGAAATCCTTACTAAGTATTCAGGTTTGGAGCGGTAAGGTGATATAGGTTCATTCTCAAGTCCCAGGATTTGATCAAGTCTCTTGAGCAGTCCTAAGCCAAAACGAGATGCAAGAGGAGCCCTAGGCACATTATAAACGTCACCAATCTGATTTAAGCCTAAATTATGTAATTTTTCAGTTGTAGTTGGGTCTAATCGTAGTGCCATTACGGGATAATGGGCTAAAGCCTTTTTCTGAGATTTAGGTGGTATAATCGTTGATAGGGCGTTATTAAACCTAGCAACCGCCCACGCTGCTCCAGGGGTATCAGCAAGACCTATGCGTGCCTGATAACCAATTCTTAGGCAATAGTTGTATAAATCCTTAACGAGTGGATGTTCGCCATCGTATAGGTGGGCACAACCTGTAATATCAATCCAAATGCTACCACTGCCAATTAAGCTTACTAAAGGATTGGTTTCATTGAGATCAATAGCTGTCCATGGTGAGTAACGTTGGAAAGCCTTGACTAAGGTCTCTAATGTTTTTGAATCATTAATATAGTCAGCTTTTTCAATTAATAATTCAGGAAAGAGTGCTTTGGCGTCTGCAAGTGTGTAACCTGTTTTAATGCCTTCTAATCTTGCGGCATTATTGACAGCTAGTATACGTTTTACCCCATTTAGCTTTTGAACTGTGGCTAATGGAAATTCCTTATTTTGCTTTTCGTTAACCGTTATTTTGTATTTTGCTTTGATTTTTGTTTGATTGAGTCGATCCGTTGCAAAGGTTGGCAACCAAAGAGATATTATGCGTTTCATGACACCATTCCACCTGCCAAGATGTTTCCTGGCTCTTTTTTATTTTTTGTTTATTAAGATTAATTGAGCTGTATTTATAACGTTGTAACTCTAAATCCCATTTGGGAAAACTGGGCTTATTATGATATTGTGTGTTTAGACTTGATGCAGATTTAACGTGCCACCGAGTTAATGCTGCGTTAACTGTGTTGGTATGCAGTTGATTGTTCTTATCCGTTTGTGGGTTGACTAATAAGGCCAAGCTATTATTTGCTTCTGCAGCTAATTGTAAGCGCCGACCTGCAATTGAAGGGACTTTATACGGTCTTCCTACAACAATACTTAGGTCGGGATTTTGGAGGCCTTCTTCCATAGCCCAAAGAATTTCAGTATCATTTTTACTGTGAACAAAAATAATACGATCAGGGCTTATCCCAAATTGCAATAGTCCGTGACAGTATAAATTACGTCTAGATTGACACCAAAGAATTGTTTTATTTATATTTTGGCTACTAATTTTGTTTATTATTGTGGCCGCAAAACCAACTGCTGATGTATCTCCTACAATCTCATGGAGGCCTACTTTAGGAAAACCACCCCATGGCAAAGAGGAATCAATTCTTCTTTCCCCAAGAGGAACAATTGATGTTTGTGAAATAATTTTATCATTATTTGATTTATTATTATTTTCTATTTGACTAATTTTATTACGTAATTTTTCTAATGTTTCTCTGTTTTTATAAAGTTCTTTATTTTTATTAAATGCAATTTTTGAATATTTTAAATACATCATTTCCTCCGCTTACTTAACTCTAATTGTTCTTGTTTTGTTCTAATTTAGAGTATGAGGTTTGTCAAATGGTAGATTAAGTAAATTTTAAAATCTATTTAATCCAATATCACTGACATTGATTGATGATGATCTATTGTTTATTAAGTCCGATATAATTTTTCCGGATCCTGCACACATTGTCCAACCAAGGCTACCATGACCAGTATTGAGGTAAAGATTTTTATACTTAGTTTCCCCAATAATAGGTACTCCATCGGGAGTTAACGGACGAAGACCAGTCCAAAATTCAGCTCGAGAATAGTCACCTGCAGCTGGGAATATATGCTCTGCAATATTCAAAATTGAACGAACTCGCTCATGATTAATATCTGTATTATAACCGGTAAACTCAACTGTTCCAGCTATTCTAAGACGTTCCCCTAATCGTGAAAATACGATTTTATGATCTGCATCAGTTATACTTACTGTTGGCGCGGCATTATAACCTGTTGTTGGTACTGTGACAGAATATCCCTTGGCTGGTTGAATTGGAATATTGATCCCAAGTGGTTTTAGGAGAATGGGAGAATAACTGGCCAAAGATACAATTATTGCATCAGAGTTCACTAATTCTTTGTTTGTTTGGACTGATGTAACCCTGTTATTTTTTATATTAATTTTCTCAACAGTCTCATTATAGCGAAAATTTACACCTAAATTAAATAAATATTCGGCTAGTCCAGCTGTAAATTTTTGAGCGTCTCCACTTTCGTCATCTGGTGTATAAATACCCCCAATAATTTTATCTGGGCTCGCACTAAATGCGGGTTCAATCTCAAAGATTTGTTTGGCAGTGAGTATTTTATTCTCGCAACCCAAATCTTTTAAAACGCAAGCTTGTTTTGCGCATGCTTGAAAATCTTTTTCTTCCCTACATACTTGAATAATTCCTTTATTTAAAAAGTCGTACTCTATTCCTGTATTTTGACGTATTTCGGGTAAAAGAGTTCGGCTATAAAGTGCTAATCTAAGATTTTTAGCTGTATTTAGTGTAAAATTTTTAGGGTTGCAATTAGCCAAGAATCGTAAGCTCCAAACCCAAAGTTTAGGATCAAGACGCATTCTGTAGAGTAATGGTGCATCGTTGCGACCAAGCCATTTAAGCATAAGTTGCGGTGTTTCAGGAGATGCCCAAGACATGGCCTGACTAGCGGAAATTTGTCCGCCGTTTGCAAAGCTTGTTTCCTGGCCAGCTGAGCTCTGACGATCGATCACAGTGACATCATGGCCATCTTTATGAAGGAAATAGGCTGTCGTGACACCAATAACTCCAGAACCTAGAACTAAAACTTTCATAAATTAAATGCCCGAGCCAATCAATGTAATACATTTTATATAGTTGAAATTAATCTATAGCCAAACATTTATTAATTTTATGATCTTCACTTGCGAACCCCATCAGTAAAATATTAATCTGGTTTATGACTTACAACGCTCCACCTAATGAAATCCTAACAACGGATCAAATGTATTTTGCAGATGACCTTGCCATTAAATCTGGCTTAGATAGTTTTGACTTGATGCAAACAGCTGGTTTATCCGTGGCAAAAGTTTTGAGAAAAAAATGGTCGCGACGCCGTGTATTGGTAATTTGTGGGCCAGGTAATAATGGCGGAGATGGTTTCATAATCGCAAGTGGTTTAAAAAATATTGGTTGGCCGGTCGAATTAGCTTTATTGGGTGATAAACAGGATTTGGATAATGATGCACGTAGGGCGTCACAACTCTGGAAAGGTGAAATACAAAAATTATCAATAAAACTCATAGATAATGTAGATCTCATTGTTGATGCGTTGTTTGGTGCCGGTTTAAATCGTGAAGTAAGTGGCATATCTCGGGAGATTATTGAGATAATCAACAAAAAAAAAATTGATTGTATATCAGTTGATATTCCAAGTGGTATTAATGGTGATACTGGCCAGATTCAAGGGTGCGCTATCAATGCTAACGTTACAGTAACCTTCTTTCGCAAGAAGCCGGGCCATTTAATGTTACCAGGTCGATCTAAAGTGGGTGATCTAAAAGTTGTTAATATTGGCATTCCTAATTCAGTGTTAGATAGCATTAATGTAAATTTGAATGAGAATAATCCTAGGGTATTTTCCAATAAATTTTATTTTGCAGATGTTGACGATCATAAGTATTCAAGGGGGCATGCCATAATATCAGGGGGAGACGATATGCCAGGAGCAGCCTTTTTAGCATCAGCGGCAGCGAGACGGGTTGGTGCCGGTCTGGTATCGGTTGCTGCAAACATGGTTTCTAGATCAATTTATTTATCATCTCACCCTGGGACAATGTTTTTGGGTTTAGATAAAACGTTAGACTTTGAAAAGGTAGTTTCTGAACCTCGATGTAACGCACTTTTGATTGGCCCAGGTAATGGACTGACTGCTGATATAAAATCTCGTACCATTACGGGTTTGCGCACAAGAAAGTCCGTTGTGCTTGATGCGGATGCTCTCACTCTATTTAAAGATAATCCTTCTAGTTTATTTAAATGGATTAAGGGTCCAGTAGTCTTAACACCCCACAAAGGAGAATTTTTAAGGCTTTTTGATTTTACTGGTAATAAAATAAATGATACTAGATCTGCTTCCAAGAAGAGTGGAGCAGTAGTGGTTTATAAGGGTGCCGATACTATTATTGCTGCTCCAGATGGACGAATTGCAATTAATGTTAACTCGCCCACAACTCTAGCAACTGCGGGCTCCGGAGATGTGCTATCAGGGCTTATAACTGGTTTATTGGCAACTGGCATGCCGGCGTACGAGGCTGCTTGTGCTGGTAATTGGATTCATGGAGAGGCAGCCTTGCATTTTGGACATGGATTAATAGCTGAAGATATTATTGATGGTATTCCTGGAGTTTTAAACTTACTTTCATAGTCCTTAAAACTATGTCTAGCATTGTCGAAACGCTGATTGAGAAAAAAAATGACAGAACAAAAATCTTCAAATTTATGGAATAGGGCACTACAAAACCTTCAGATCGCATGGAACAAGATAGCGAGTGATAATAAGTTAGATAATGAGATAAAGCTTACACCTAATTTGAACCAAAATGATCATAAAAAAATTATTAAGCAAATGAATGCGTGTTTGGAAGCTAGGGGTGGTGAAGTTTCAGCTCGAAAGAGAGCTGCCACTCTTGGCTTTGCCTACCTATCTTTAAATGATGAGGGCAAAAAAAAATTCCTCACCATACTTTCATTAGAATACGGAACCGATAGTGTATTAATTAAAAAAGCAATTAAAAGCTTATTTGACACTGAAAAAAATGATAGCCAAAATTTATTTCATGCAGAGCAGAAGCTACAAGAGTCTTTAAAGTCACCAAGAGTTAAATTATTACAACAATTCAATGCTTTACCTGATGGAATTAAATTTTTGGTTGATATGAGATCCGAGCTTCTTCTTTGGAAAAAAGAAAAGCCCGAACTCCGTGGGTTAGAGAATGATCTTAAGTTATTATTGTCAGGGTGGTTTGATGTTGGTTTTTTGGAACTAAAACAAATAACTTGGCAAGCTCCGGCATCCCTTTTAGAAAAATTGTTTTTGTATGAAGCTGTTCATGAGATAAAAGACTGGGGCGATTTAAAAAATAGGTTAGCCGCAGACCGCCGTTGTTTTGGGTTTTTCCACCCTAAAATGCCAGAGGAGCCTCTTATTTTTGTTTGGGTCGCGCTGGTTAATGGGATTTCTGCTAGTGTCCAATCTTTACTTGATGAAAATGCTCCATTAGGCGATGCGCAGATTGCGGATACAGCTGTATTTTATTCAATATCAAATGCTCAATCAGGTTTGTCAGGAATAAATTTTGGTAATTTCCTCATAAAGCGTGTAGTCGATAGTCTCTCAAAAGAGCTACCTAATATTAAGGCATTTGCAACACTCTCGCCCATCCCTGGATTTTCTTCTTGGTTTGAGAAAAAAATGACCGAAGGAAAAAGAGTGTTTTCAAACTCTGAACAGTCCAAAATTTTAATGGAATTCACAAAAACAGATACCGTTGAGAGTGCAATAAAAAGTATAATTCAGAATAATCACTGGTATAAGGATAAACACCTTGTTTCGTTGGTACGCGAGCCTCTTACAAAAATATGTGCCGAGTACTTGTTATTGGAAAAACGCGAGAGCGGAACGGCTTTTGACTCTGTGGCTCACTTCCACCTGAATAACGGAGCGAGTATGGAGCAATTAAACTGGATGGCAGATACCTCACTTCGTGGAATTGATCAATCATATGGTTTGATGATAAATTATCTTTATGATGTAAATTTAATAGAATCTAATCACGAAATATATAGATTGGGAGAGACTATCGCTGCATCACAAACAGTTAAAAACTTGGTAAAACACTAGTAAATATTCTTACCAAAATATAATTTTAGTTGGGTTTACTTGTATTTATTACAATTAATTAGGCTCTAAATCTAAATCAATAATCTTTTTTAAATTTGATGATTTTATGCTTGCCTCGAGAAAAGATGAGACGTTGATTATCTGGTTCTTTGGTATGGAAAATGTCACTCCATTAGCAATATTTTCTGCAAATGCCTCTAACTCAGCTCTTTCAATATTGATTTCATTAAAGGTCTGTATTTGAGGTTTCTGGTTTCTTTCGTGCACTATTAAAGTATTGTAATTTCGCATTTCAACGGTAGTTTCTGAGCCAAAAATTTTAAGCCACCAAAAAGGCGTGGTAACGTTTGATGTGCCTACATATCCAGTGACGCCATTTTTAAACCATAATATGCAGGAAGTTGTATCGTCTAGGTTTGTTAACACCCGATTACTACTTGTCGCGAAAACTGATTTAATTTCTCCACAAAAATTGACCAATGTGTCCACGCAATGAAGTCCTCTATTTGTCATTGATCCAAGAGGTGACTCATCGGGACTTGCTCGCCAAGAATCTTTACTTCTGTCTATTTTAAATGCCGAGTCACCTGAAAAATTACTTTCAATATGAATAATTGTGCCCAATTTGTCAGAGTTAAGTAAGTTTTGTATTTCAATAATCGCAGGGTTAAATCGCCGATTGTACAATACAGAGAGAGTAACATTATTACTTTCAATTTCTTCAGTTGCGGAAACAGCATCATTGCGATTTAGTGTGAACGGTTTTTCACATGCAACATGTTTTCCGAACTTTGCAGCTAATTTAATTTGGTGATGGTGCTGACTATGGGGTGTAGCCAAAATAACCGCATCGATATCTTTTCGTGTTAGTGCCTCTTCGTACGATTCCGTTAATAAACTTATTCCTTTAGTTTGCGCGTAGTTTTGAGTTTCAATTGAATTTGTGCGAGTGAGCGCATAACGGACCTCAATTTTTTCGCTATGATTCTGAATAGAATCCACAAGTGTTTTGCCCCACCAACCCAATCCTAAAATTAATGCTCTAATCATTTAGCTTCCTAAACATGTATATAAAGTAATGTTTTACCTGAGTTATTTTTTTCCAACTTTAAAATAATTCTCTAATAAATCACTTTTTGATTGCTCTGAATCTTTGTAAGCTATTTTGAGGTCTTTATTTTGAGCGAATAAGTTTAATTCGGGAAATTGAAACAGAAACTGGCTATCGTATCGATGTATAGAAATATTATAATTTAATTTTATAATTTTGTCTAAATTTTGATGCAGACATCTTACTCTCTAATATTTTTTTAAAACTACCACATTTGCATTAGAAGTATAATCAAAAGGCATATAGTATCTTATAAATTTATAGTATGAAATTCTTTAAGTCTTAAAATTAAGATTATTAATGCTAGCAATTTTCTAATTCATGAGCAGATATTTTTTGTCTAGTCTCGCAGTTTTGGAGTAACTTAAGGCTGCTTTGAAAACCAATCTGATGTTCAAATGAGTTGAATATTGAGATAAATATAGAGTTCTTATCTTGCCCAAAATGTGGGGAAGGCAAACTGCAAAAGAATATTTAACTGGTCTTGCAAAAGCATTGGTGTCGTTGTATCTAGCGGGGCAGATGAGCTCGAATTATTTATTGTAACCTTATTTAAATTTAAATTATTTATTTGGTAAGAGAAAAATATTGAAATTTTTGAGAATGAGTTTATCGGCATTGTGCGGGTGTGGCGGAATTGGTAGACGCGCTGGTTTTAGGTACCAGTGGCTTAGGCCGTGGGGGTTCAAGTCCCTTCACCCGCACCACTTTTTGAATGAGGGTGTTTAGATTTTATAGTTTAGATTCAGATTTAGTTCTATTAAAGACTGTTTGTACATTAAACATTGAAAATAACTGAGGGCGGGAATAAGCATGCAGGTAACTGAAACCAATAATGAAGGGTTGAAACGATCTTATAAGGTTGTTGTGCCAGCAGAGGAAATAAAAACTAAAATTGATAATCGATTATCCGAAATAGCTAAGACCGCTAATATGCCGGGATTTCGTCCAGGAAAAGTTCCAGTTACATTACTTAAAAAAACCCATGGGCAAGCGATTATGGGAGAAATTCTGGAAAAAACAGTGAACGAAAGTTCACAAAAAGCTCTGAGTGACAAAGATCTGAGGCCAGTTGCTCAGCCAAAAATTGAAATTGATAAGTTTGATGAAGGTTCTGATCTAGAATATACCATTCAACTTGAATTATTTCCGGAAATTAAGCTAACAGAATTTAAAAAAATTAAATTAGAGCGTTTCAAGGTGCCTGCTAACGAGGATCAAATAAATGAAATCCTTAGTCAGATGGCAGATGGACAAAAAGATTCTAAACCTCTTGAAGAACCTCGTCCTGTTGCCACAGGCGATCTCACCGTCATTGATTTCGTTGGGAGCGTAGATGGAGAGGAGTTTGCCGGAGGGAGCGCTGAGAACTATAGTTTAGAAATTGGTTCAGGGTCTTTCATACCAGGTTTTGAAGAGCAAATAATAAATAAGAATATCGGTGATAAATTCAACGTCAACGTTACTTTTCCAGATGAGTATGCGAAGGAATTAGCTGGAAAAGATGCTATATTTTCCGTTGAATTAAAAGATCACAAGGAGACAATACCGGGTACCGTTAATGATGAAATGGCGATTAAAATGGGAGCTGAAAACCTTGAGGATTTAAGGAATAAGCTTAAAGAAAATCAGGAAGCAGAGTTAGGGCAATATAGCCGTCTGAGAGTTAAAAGAGAGCTTCTGGACATATTAGATAAAGAGCATCAGTTTGAGATGCCTGATGGGATGGTAGTAGCCGAGTTTGAAGCGATTTGGCAACAGTTTGAGCAACAACGTAAAGATCACCCTGAGAAAATCGAAGAGGAAGATAAAAATAAGACTGATGATCAGCTAAAAGAAGAATATCGTGAAATTGCATTACGCAGGGTTAAATTAGGCCTCTTGTTGGCCGAAATTGGCCGGGTAAATGAAATTTCAGTTTCTCAAGAAGAAGTAAATCGTGCCATTGTTCAGGAAGCCCAGCAATACAAAGGTAAAGAAAAAGAAGTGTTTGATTACTACAAAAATAACCCTGAGGCTGTGCAGGGTATTCAATCTCCATTATTAGAAGAAAAGGTTGTTGATTTTGTTATAGAGCTCTCCGATGTTCATGAAAAAATTGTAACGGTTGAAGAATTAATGGCGGAGCCAGAAACCGGAAAAAAAGTGCAAAATAAAACTGATACAACCAAGAAAACCAAAAAGAAGTCTAGTCCAAAAAAAAATACGGCGCGTAAAAACAAAGCTGAAAAAGCATAATGTCTAAATATTGAGGAAAAGTTTTTAATGGTGAAAAAAATGAGTGATCCAGTAGAAGTTTATAATAATTCATTAGTTCCGATGGTTGTTGAAACGACCAATCGGGGTGAGAGGGCTTATGATATCTACTCTCGATTACTTAAGGAAAGAATTATTTTTATAACAGGCCCGATTGAAGATTATGTTTCTAGTTTGATTTGTGCCCAACTGTTATTTTTAGAGTCTGAAAACCCAAAAAAAGATATAGCAATGTATATTAATTCGCCTGGAGGTGTTGTTACCTCGGGGTTAGCAATATATGACACAATGCAATACATTCGACCTTCAGTATCCACGGTTTGTATTGGCCAAGCCGCATCAATGGGGTCTCTTTTACTTGCAGCTGGAGCAAAAGATCAAAGGTTCGCTCTACCCAATTCGAGAATTATGATCCATCAACCATCTGGAGGTGCTCAAGGACAAGCAACAGATATCGAGATACAAGCACGTGAAATATTATCCTTAAGAGCAAGACTAAATGAAATTTATGTTACACATACGGGACAAAAGTTGTCGTCTGTCGAAAAAGCACTGGAGAGGGATACCTATTTAAGTCCAAACGAAGCTCAAGATTTTGGCTTAATTGATCAGGTTGTTGATAAAAGGCCAGATCTTGATGAAAACAGCGGCGATAAAGATTCCGTCAAAGGCTAAAGTTTTACCCAAAAAAAATCACATATATAGTGGCGATATAAGCTCCATTCTAAGCCAAAAATTTATGTTTTTACACTTAGACTTGCTCTATTGCGAAATATAAGAAATTATACGATATTATTATGTAAGAATTTATTTCGGTTCCAGCTTGGGAGAGATAATGACAAAGTCCACTAGTAGTGACTCTAAGAATACACTTTACTGTTCTTTTTGTGGTAAAAGCCAGCATGAAGTAAGGAAACTCATAGCTGGTCCAACCGTGTTTATATGTGATGAATGCGTAGAACTATGTATGGATATCATCCGAGAAGAAAGTAAAACACAAGTTGTAAAATCTGGTGATGGAGTTCCCGCACCAAAAGAAATCTGTAGTGTTCTTGATGATTATGTTATTGGTCAGTATTTTGCAAAACGGGTTTTGTCAGTAGCAGTTCATAACCACTACAAGCGTCTTGGAGCTGCCGCTAAAACTAACGATGTTGAGTTGGCAAAGTCTAACATCTTGTTGGTTGGGCCTACTGGGTGCGGAAAGACGTTATTAGCGCAAACACTAGCACGTATACTTGAGGTGCCATTCACAATGGCTGACGCAACGACACTAACTGAAGCTGGCTATGTTGGGGAAGATGTTGAAAACATCATATTAAAACTTTTGCAGGCTGCTGATTATAATGTGGAACGCGCTCAGCGTGGTATTGTTTACATTGATGAAGTCGATAAAATATCACGTAAATCAGATAATCCTTCTATCACTCGTGATGTTTCTGGCGAGGGTGTTCAGCAGGCACTTCTTAAAATTATGGAAGGTACTATAGCGAGTGTTCCACCCCAAGGAGGTAGGAAACATCCGCAACAGGAGTTTTTGCAAGTTGATACCACTAATATTCTTTTTATTTGCGGTGGTGCTTTTGCTGGATTGGATAAGATTATATCTTCAAGGGGGCAAGGTTCTTCAATAGGTTTTGGTGCTGACGTAAATAGTCCAGACGACCGTAAGACGGGTGAATTACTTAGAAGCCTTGAACCAGAAGATTTACTAAAATTTGGTTTAATCCCCGAATTTGTCGGAAGACTTCCGGTTTTGGCTACTCTAGAGGAATTAGATAAAGATGCGCTGATTACAATTTTAACTGAACCAAAGAATGCACTGGTTAAACAGTATCAAAGACTATTTGATATGGAAGACGTGAAGCTTAAGTTTTTGGAAGCAGCGCTAGAATCAGTTGCAGAAAAAGCTGTTGAACGAAAGACTGGGGCTCGAGGTCTTCGTTCAATTATGGAAGACATACTATTGGACACGATGTATGATTTGCCAGAATTAGAGAATGTCGAAGAGGTTGTTATAAATCTTGAGGTTGCGGAAGAAGGCGCTCGTCCGCTTTATATCTATTCAGATAGGCAAAAAAGTGATCTGGACAATAGTGCTTAGCGTAAATCGAATAATGTCTTTATTATCAATTTAGACAAAAATGATTTTAATCAGATATTGAAATCGAAAGACAAAAATACCATATGTAATTTAGTTATGAACGTTAATTAAAATTTAGTCCCTACAAGGAGTATTAAGTTGTCAGTAGCAGATAAATTAGTGATGTCAGTATTACCCTTAAGGGATATAGTGGTTTTTCCGCATATGATTGTACCTTTGTTTGTGGGTAGAGAAAAATCCGTAAAGGCTCTGGAAGATGTTATGCAAGAGGACAAACAGATTCTCTTAGTTGCTCAAAAGAATGCGTCGGATGATGACCCCACTACTGAGGACTTATACAAAATTGGAACAGTTGCTACGGTTTTGCAACTTTTAAAGCTTCCAGATGGAACAGTTAAAGTTTTGGTAGAAGGCAAGACTAGAGCTGAAGTGCAAAATTATTTGGATAATGATGAGTTTTTTGAGGCAGAAATCGAAGAAAAAGCTGTAGTGGGCTTAGATGGAACGGAAATAGAGGCGCTTTGTAGATCTGTGGTGGGTCAATTTGAACAATACATTAAATTGAACAAAAAAATACCGCCAGAAGCACTCGTTTCGGTAAACCAGATTGAAGAAGCTGACAAACTAGCTGATACTGTATCATCCCACCTCGCACTAAAAATGAATGAAAAACAAGAGTTGCTGGAAATAGCCTCTGTCAGCGATAGAATGGAAAAAATTATCTCTTTTATGGAAGGGGAGATTGGGGTTCTTCAGGTGGAAAAGAAGATACGTGGTAGAGTGAAGCGTCAGATGGAGAAAACGCAAAGAGAATACTACTTAAACGAGCAGTTGAAAGCTATACAACGTGAACTTGGAGAAACGGACGAAGGTAAGGATGAAAATTCCGAAATAGAAGAAAAAATCATTGCGACAAAATTATCCAAGGATGCGAAAGAAAAAGCTGAGGGAGAGCTTAAAAAGCTCCGGAATATGAGCCCAATGTCAGCAGAAGCAACAGTTGTGAGAAACTATTTAGATTGGATCCTTGGCATACCGTGGAAAAAACGTAGTAGAGTAAATAGAGATATAAGAAAAGCTCAAAATATTCTTAACTCTGACCATTATGGTCTTGAAAAAGTAAAGGAACGAATTTTAGAATACCTTGCAGTTCAGCAGAGAACAAAAAAACTGAAGGGTCCTATTATATGTTTAGTTGGACCTCCCGGTGTTGGCAAAACATCTCTTGGTAAATCAATTGGTCATGCAACCGGTCGTAATTTCGTGAGGATGAGCTTGGGTGGTGTTCGAGACGAGTCAGAAATAAGGGGACATCGAAGGACATACATTGGTTCAATGCCTGGTAAAATCGTTCAGGGTATGAAAAAAGCGGGAAGTTCTAATCCTCTATTTTTATTAGATGAAATAGATAAAATGGGTCAGGATTTTCGCGGTGATCCTGCATCTGCCCTTTTGGAAGTATTGGATCCTGAGCAAAATGATAGCTTTCAAGATCATTATTTGGAGGTTGATTATGATTTGTCGGATGTAATGTTCGTGACTACTGCTAACTCTCTTCGAATTCCGGGTCCTTTGCTAGATCGAATGGAAATCATTCGCATCGAAGGATATACTGAAGAGGAAAAAGTTGAAATAGCGAAGTTACACTTGATTGACAAACAGATGGATGCTCATGGTCTTAAAAAACATGAGTGGTCAGTATCGGATTCAGCACTCAAAGATATTATTAGATATTATACTAGAGAAGCCGGTGTGAGAAATCTAGAGCGCGAAATAGCAAATCTAACCAGAAAAGCCACGAAAGACATTTTACTCAAAGGCCTCAAATCCATCAAGGTTACATCTAGAAATCTCGAGAAGTTTGCTGGTATTAGGAAGTATCGTTTTGGTGAAGTTGAAGAGATGGATCTTGTGGGTGTTACAACGGGATTGGCTTGGACAGAAGTGGGCGGTGAAATGCTTACTATTGAAGCTGTTATGGTGCCTGGAAAGGGTAAAATGACTGTAACAGGTAAGCTCGGCGATGTAATGCAAGAATCTATTCAGGCTGCTCGGTCATTTGTTCAGTCTCGCTCGTCGGAATTTGGTATTATCCCAACTTTGTTTGAGAAGCGCGATATCCACGTCCATGTACCAGAAGGTGCAACTCCTAAGGACGGTCCTTCAGCGGGAGTTGGCATGACAACTTCCATCGTCTCGGCACTGACTGGTATTCCGGTAAGAAAGGATGTTGCCATGACTGGTGAAATCACTTTACGTGGTCGAGTTCTTCCCATTGGTGGCCTCAAGGAAAAACTACTTGCTGCTTTGCGAGGGGGCATAGTTAAAGTGATTATTCCAAAGGATAATGAGAAGGATCTTGCTGAAATTCCTGATAATGTAAAAAAGGGTATGGAAATAATTCCTGTCACCGGTATTGAAGAGGTTCTTGAACACGCCTTAGTATCGTCCCTCATACCCATAGATTGGGTCGAGGCTAACGAGGAAACAGATGTTTCCTCAGCAGCAGTTGATGATGAAAATGATCGATCTGGTGTTGTAAAACATTAAAACATATTTTTTTATTTATAGAATTGATTCGTTTTGATGCATGATTGATAGTCAAAATCGGCTATTTTTTTGAGAAAATTGTAACTAAGATAGCCATTTTTTTCTAATTTTAGTATTAATTGGGTGGTTTTTATCGTTTTTAACGAAATTAACTGTTCTTGGATTGACGTCACAAAAAATACAGGATTAAACTAATTTT
>ENA-UOXV01002746-UOXV01002746.1-marine-metagenome-genome-assembly--contig:-NODE-2746-length-22635-cov-6.006776_pt1 | contig 22635 bp, 32 predicted proteins | sample MGYA00238165_ERZ766961 | MGnify/ENA primary metagenome ERZ766961 (study PRJEB28924, sample SAMN03173240) | marine metagenome | biome: Marine; feature: Water; material: Subsurface seawater | place: North...
CCCAGCCGCGAATGGCCCCGGAGCCGCCCGCCGCAGCTAACCCAGCTGCAGCACCTGCTGTGACGCAGCAGCGCTACCACGTCGTAGCCGGACAGCCCTTCTCAGCGGCAGCTCCTGCCGCAGCTGCTGCGCCAGCGCTGCCTGTGCCTGCGATGCCGGCTGTGGCCAGTTCCCCTTCCTGCGCGAGCGAGAGTGGACCAGAGCCGCTTGCGGTGGCGCCGGGCCCAAGTGACGAGGGCAGCCCGCAGCGCGCAGCAGCCAAGAAGAAGGCGCTACCTTCGCTTCGTAACCCTAAGTAGCACGGTGTGGGTGGCTGAAGGCGACTTGAGGTGTTCAGAGTGAAATGTAGGGAGTGATAACCGTTTCTCCGTGTGTTTCGAACCTGATCGCACAGGTCGTATCATCTCTCTGCCCCTTCCCTATCCCTTATCCGAGACCCTCGCTCCGAATACGCCCCTCTGTCACGGGGGAGACCTCCTCAGCCACGTCTTTCCTCAACCGAGGAGGCGCGGTCATGTGGCCGTCGTGGAGCCCCGTTGTGGGTGCGACTGCTGCACCTACACAGGGCGACCCACCAAGCAAGTTCCCGTCGCTCAGGAGACTAGCCCATGGACTTATCAGCATCACCTGTCCCTACTCGTCGAGCCTCATGCTCCAACCTGTGTGTGTCACGCAAAGTTATGCAATCTTGACATCGCTCGAGCACCACCGAGAGCAGACTCAAAGAATGCGGAAATACCTATTGAGATTCTCTTGCTGCTCTTGCGTCATTGCTTGCGCACGTTGGGGATCAAGATCCTGTCCAAATTTCCCGCTTTTGGACTGCTCGTCGATCGCGTAAACGTACTCCTTCCACTGCCGCGCGAACTCTTTGACCTGCCCGATCTTAGCGCTTTTGTGCGCCTTGAATTCGTTCCGCGCGTACTTGTCCCCCAGTTCCCGCATCTCCTGCGCAGTTACTGCGCATCAGAATATTCGCTGTGGGCCAAACCACACAGCAGTTCCAATACAGGCGGCGCCCTGACTCAAGAACACGTGCCTGCGGTAGAGCACGCCGGTGAAGCTTGAGCACGTTCCGGTACAAGTCGATCTGCACACACGAGCAAACCATCAGCATCAGCCGGTCAGCGTCGAAAGTGAATGGAAGCTCCCGCGCTGCAGAACAGGAAGGCAGGCGTCTACCATCGACTTCTTGTTGAATGCCGACGCCATCCTTGCCTCACAATTCCTGCTGCTCGCCTGACCTTCGCAGCACTCCTCCTGGGAAGCAGGCACACGTACTCCAGGGCAACGGACGAAAGCCGGATTCAATGCACTGGTCACGACGGCCGGCTACAGGCTTGCCCTTGTGGACTAGCGCTTGGGTGACAGTTTGTGCCGAATCGAGACCTCTTCTGAAATCCGGCTGAAATTCTGGTTGTCGTAAAACTGAGAGATGCCAGCCGGGCTTCTTGGCGGGCGAGCAGCACGGGCGTTGTATACGGGCGGGTGGGTCGTGGATCGGTACTCTGCGGCTGGTCTCGTGAGAACCGGCCGTGGCTGGGGGGTTCAGAAGACTCAGCAGCCGCAGCAGCGTGAACTCTGCACACCGAAGCCAAGTTTCAAGGTGCCCCCCCACGCGAACCCGGGACATGTGAAGGCGCTGCCACTGAAGAAGAAGGCGCTGCCGCTGGAGAAGCTAGCCTGACAGGTAAGGAGTAGACTGTTCTGGTCTGCATGTTCCATCCCCAGGAGCGCTTGACCACGCTAGCGACTTTCCCCACCGCCCTCACGCAACCCGACGCAGGGCGACCCGGTTGCACCGGAGCTTCCCGCAAGTCCAAGCGACAGCGCAGGCGGGACATCAGCCAGGGGCAGTTCGGATATGGCACACGTCCGTGCAGAGGTTGAGCGGGTCATGGCGAATCCCGAGATCAACGGGAACCCGATCGCGCTGGACTTCTCTAGCAAGGGCAAGTCGGGCGGGTACTCGCGCCAGTATTCAGACAATTACGAAGCGATCTTTCGAAAGCAGGACAAGAGGAAGTAGGTGCCTGGGGTCACAGCGGCTGCGGCGTACACACCCGAAACGCAGCGCATGCTCATCGGGGCCGCAGGCACCAGACATATCGTTTCTCAACAACAACAGGGCTGGGCCGCATTGCGTCCTGCTAGCCCAAGCGTCTGCGGTTTGGCGTCACGATACAAAAGTGTACTTACTCGACTCACCCTCCCACTTGCCGTGGCGCGTGCACACACGCACCGCGCCAGGCCAGCGCTCCCGAACCCCACACGCCCCGCGCACGCCCGCGCCGGCGCCTGCGTCGGGCTACTTTGGCGCGAGTGCGCGGACGAGCTCATCATGCAGCTCGATCAGAGGCACCCCGTCCAGCATGCGGATCCCGCGCGGGTCTCCCTCTCCCCTGCCTCCCTGAAGCAGCCGGCAGGCCTGCAACGGGCGGCCTGGCCGCGGGCGGAGGAGCATCGGCGCCGACACCCGGTCTGCGTCGCCCGGGGCGCGCGTCACGCGGTGCACTCCGGCAGGAAGGCGCCCGTCCGTGAGAACCTGTGCCGCGCCCGCTTCAGCGGTTCAGCACAGACGGACGAAGAGAGCACACACTCGAGCAGATGCGCTTCTCCCCGGGCCGCGCCGCGAGCTCCTGGGCCGCGCCGCCGAACCAGCCGCGCGGTCGCGGGCGCGGGCCCGCGCGGGCCCTCGGAGCGGCGTCCCGGCGAGGCCGGCGGTCAGGCTCGCAACCTGCAGGAGCTCGCCCGCCATGACGACCACGTGCTGGGCCTCGTGCGCAGCTCCGTGCGCAGCTCCGTGCGCAGCTCCGTGCGCAGCTCCGTGCGCAGCTCCGCGCGCGGCTTCGTGCGGCGCCTCGAGGACCTGGCGCTCCGGGCAGACCCAGCCCACGCCGGGCACGCACACCTGCGGGGGCGCGAAGGGTTACCGTTCTGCATGCACTAGTCAAGCACATGAGCACAGGGGCCGCCGCGCGCCGCGCCGGAGAGCGCGGGCGCGCCGCGGAGCGCCCGCGCCCGCGGGGCGAGCGCACCTCGAGTCCTGGGATGCGCGCGGCGGGGACGAGCGTGGCGAAGGTGGCGTCGGTGTGCGCCTCGAACGAGACGTCGTAGTCCTTGGAACAGTAGTAGCAGAAGCGGTGCTGCGTCGCAGAGAGCTCGCCGGCGCTCAGCGCGTCGCCGAGGTCCGCCAGCTCGCCGAGCCCATGCGCGCTCAGCCCGGCGTCTTCGGCCGCGGCCAGCAGCAGCGAGCGCGACACCGCCACCAGCGCGTTTCCAGACGCGCGCGCGGCGCCGCTCCAGCCTGGCACGAGGCTGTCCATGCTTGCCCCGGCCGGCTCCGTGTCCCGCGCCGCGCCCGCCGGCTGCCCTCGCGCCCGCAGCTCGAGAAACTCATTGCCGTCGGGCATCACCTGCGCGCGGCGGGGTGAAAGTGACTTTACAAACAGCGGGCGGCGGCGGGAGGCCGCTGGCTGCGGGGCGCGGCAGGGCAGCACAGGGCGCGGTGCGCTGGGCGCGCGGTGCGCGGGGCGCGAGGGCGGCGCGGCGCCGCGCCTGCCAGCCGACGACGCCGACCTTCTGCTGCAGCCGCCGGAACGGCCCGGCCGCGGCCTCCTTGCTCGCAGGGTCGAGGGTGAAAAAGCGCCGCGCCACGTCCCAGAGGGCGGAGAACGCCGTGCTCTCGGCGGCTCCCAGCCGCACCACCTGCGCCGGGGCGCGTGAGACCTGCGCTCGATGCTGCACCCGCGAGCGCGCCGCGCAATGCTGCCAGCCCCGACAGACGTGCCTCGGAGGCATCGCGGGGACAACAGGACGCTCGGGCGGGGATATGTCGGGCGGGGACACTGCACTCACCGCAAAGTGCCTTTCGCGGAGCTGATTGCATAGCTCGGCTCTGGCGCGAGCACCCGCCTCTCCGGCCGCCTCCAGCGCGGCCATGTCCAGTACTCTCAGCGCTGGAGCCTTGGAGTGATCGGCGGGACCGAACGACGCCGACATCATGCGGCCGTACAGGTCGTCGTAGTGCGCCGCCACGGCTCCCGTCACCCCCTTTGGTTCGGGGGCCTGGACGGGCGGCGACGGGGAGGCAGCATCCGCAAACCCCAACATACCCGGTACGGAGCCAGCCATCGCAGACGACGCAAGCCCTCTCGTACCACCCAGGATGTGTAACCGAGTCACTGCCGGTCGAGGACGCAAAAGGGACATTGCTCGCCGTCCCCATCTGGCGCCGGAGACAAAGTTGGGTTGTACGAAGGCCCCACTTGCATGGCCGGTCACGACCGCGCTGTTCGGAGCAGCGTGCACGAAACTTTGCGCAGAGACCAAAACCCCAATGCAAAGCGCTAGAATTGAACCCGCCCGCATCCTTGCCCCCACTTCATGCGCGCGCGGCCCCATTCCCCCGTTGAACAGGCCCAGTTTCTTCAGCAGCGATCATCAGTCAGCCGGCCTAGTTTTTTTTTGGAACAATATATGGAAGTGGCCGATATCGTCTTACCGTAGGGCACATGGTACAAGGTCTCGGAAATTTGGTAGGGTATGTAAACATTCGATGAAAAAGTTTACAATGTTTTAGCAGTTCGTCCAGAGAGACTGGTCGAACGTTCATGCATCCGCCCATCAAATGCCTCGCCTTGCCCACATCAAGAGACCACATGTTGGGCATGGCAGTAACAAGACGTTTCACGCTGCACAGCGTGTTCTTTGATCCGCTCCGTGTCAACGGATCATATCGAAGGACGCTGGGACTCAGATTCGCAAGGCGCCGCGCATCAGTGAACATGAGTATGCAAGCCGCGAAGACCCGCACGGACAAGTGGGAAAGGCTCCGATAGACACAGGGCGTAACGCGCTTGTTGACAATCCTTTTATCCTCACTCAGCACGCTGTATCCACACATCTTGACAGGCATGCACCCCAGCTGTGCACGCGAGCCTGGGTCTAGAGCGCATCTGCACATGCGAGCCTGGACTCCGCATCGCGTTGATAGCAAGATTACACGAGCTCGACATTCTTGAAGGGAGTGTTCTTGCTTTGCCGCGTTGCCTTCGGCGCACCCATCTCCTGGAGCGACACAACTATCGACGTGAAGGACGGGCGGTCCATGGGATCCTGAGCCCAACACCTGTACGCGCCCCGACCGCGATTAGTGCGAGGACATTTCTTGGTGTAGCCCCGGCACGGTGTTGCTGCTCTAGAAAACAAAGGAGAGGAGCGGGCGAGGGGCGTACGAGTCCATAAGGAGTCTCCACTCCTTCTTGAGATCGGGAGGCACCGGCGGGCGCTTTCGGTCGCGCAGCACGGCTGCGACCATCTGCTTGTAGTCGAGGGAAACCCACGCCTGCTGACCAGTGATCATCTCCCAGCAAATGATCGCAAACGAGTAAACGTCAACCTTGTTCGTCGTCGGCGCGCCCTGCAGTGCCTCTGGTGCAAGGTACACCGGAGTTCCCGCTCGCGCCGAGTCGGACGTCGACGAGGAGGGCTCTTTGCTGAGCACACGCGCGAGACCAAAGTCGCACAGCTTCACGACGCCAGTATGGTCAATCAGACAATTTGACGGCTTCAGGTCTCGGTGTACGATGTTTGCCATGTGCAGGAACTGCATCGCATCTGCGATTTGCATGCAGATCGACAAGATTTCTTGCAGGGTCAACTTGCGCTTCTCAATGTGTAGCAGGTCCTCGAGCGAACCGCCGACAACAAGCTCGGTGACGAGATACAATTCTGGGATGTTCATACAAATGCCCATCAGCTGCACGATCCCATTGTGGTTCAGCATCTGCAGGATTTGCGCTTCTCGGTAGAAGTCTTGAAGCTGGCGTCGCCGCGTAAGCCCCCGCAGCTTCTTGATGGCGCACGGGCGCGTCCACTCTCCCCTGTAAACTTCCGCAAACGAACCTGAGCCGATTTTGGAGTCTATCCTAAGGTGCGAAAACTCAATGTTGGTCACACCGTCAACCATCTCAGAGCGCAGCGAGTCGAGTGACTGCAGCGCCGCCTCCTTGAGCTCTGCCATCACCTTCAGTTCGCGCTGCATCCGTTGCAGCTCGAACGACGCCGGTGACGTTGAAAGGCCAGACATCACCGACGAGGACGAATCGCGAGGGTTCGACGGCTGTTGGCCCGAGGACATTTCGTTGCTTGAGCCCCGCGTGCTCATTTCCGAGAGGCGAGTTTCCATCATTTTGAGCTCCTGCTTCAGCTTCCACACAGCGTGCTGCTCCAGCTTCAGCGCTGTCTCAGCCTCCTCAGCGCGCTTCTCCGCTCCCGCGCGAAGCTGGATGAGCTGGAGAAGGTCCGAACGCCCGGCTTGCTGCTCCGCCCGTGCAGCGCCGTCCTGTCCGAGCTGCTCCTTAAGACGAGTGTTCTCCACCGTCTTCATTCGTAGCTCTTCTGCCAGCATTTGCGCCTTGGTCTCCGCCGCCTCACGATAGGACGATAGCGTCTGGATCGTGTGCGCAGCTTCGGAGTCCTTGCGCGCCTCCTGCTCCGCAGCCTGCGCGCTGCGTGGTCCGGCGATCTCCGCCTCGCGACGCGTGTCGACGAGCTGCTTACGGAGCTGGTTGTTGCTGTCCTCTACGTCGATGACTTTGCGCTTCAGCGACATGTTGTCTTCCTCGAGCTTCGCCTTCGTGTCGCTCACCATCTGGAGCTCGCGCTGCAGCAGGTCGATCTGCTGCGACGTGCTGCCACGATCCGGCGACAAGCGATTAGGCGAAGCTCGCTGGTCGCGCTCGATGTCAAGCTGCATGGACAGCGCCTCGAGCTGCTTGCGTTTCGCTGCGCCGTCAAGCTCAAGGGACTGGATCCGCTCCTGCAGCTGGGCCACCACAGGATTGCCCTGCACCAGATCCGCCGTGCGGCGCTGCAGCACCGCCTCGTTGCTCTTGAACCCCTGGATCACCGAAAGAAGTGCGCGCAACTTCTCGCCCACAACCGCGTTGCCGACCGAGACGATGTCGGAGAGAATCCACGAGCCGTCTGCGTCGAGCCCCTCTGCAATCGCAAGAAGGCGCGACAGGGAGGAAACCACGCGTGCAGGGAACTCAGTCTTGGCGAAGTCCTGTGATGCAGCTACCGCGTTCGTCGCCTGCAAGGGGTGACAAGCATTTGAGTCTGGGTTGGAGAAGCAGGTGCACGCTGGCACCCAGCCGTGTGTGGCTGCATGCGGGTGGCCACGGGGCGCACCGAAATGTTGGATTCTTCGCGGAGCGCTTCGCATTGAGTCTTGAGCTCCTTGACGCGCTGCAGCCAGAGGACCTGCTTCCGGTGCTCACGGAGCTTCTGAAAAGCGACAGCGAGACCCAGGCGCCCGTACAGCTTGAGCATGCGAAGCGACATGTGATCGAACAGCAGCTCGCGATCCTGCATGCGGGACGATACGGCCCGCTCTGCGTCACGCTGGATTTCAAGCTTCTCTTGCAGAAGCTTGTCCTTGAAGGTCTGCTTCCACTGCACAACAGACATTGTCATGCTCTCAAGCTCCGAGCGTTTGCTCTCCACCTGGTTCATCAAATCCGTAATCTGCGCCTCTTGATCTGCACCCCGTCGCTGTCCGCCCTCCGAACTGTAAATATTCCCAGGTTTAGCCGTGAGCTGTCCCGCCGGCACCTGTTGCACGTTCTGCGAGGCTGGCCGGGCCGCTGGGCTCTGCATTTGATTGCTGTGCATCTGCTGCTGCGGCATCTGTTGCTGTGCGTACGCGGCGGCGCTCATGCCACCCTGTCTGGGCATAGCCTGGTACCCTGCTGGCATGCCGGGTCTCCCCTGATTATCTTGGTATGGAGAGCCGCCCGGCACGTACATGCCCGGCTGCTGGTACTGCATGGACCGGGCAACCCCGCTGTCTCCAGAGGTAACTGTTGTTGACTGAAACGCCATTTTGTAAAGCTGCTCAGAATGGTCAAAGGAAATCTCGATTTGAGCCCGCCTCACGTCCCATAATGGAGCGTCTCGACGAGGACTACCCGGAGGGTATCAGTGTGCTGGAGCTCTTCAGCGGTATTGGTGGTATGCGGGTCTCGTCCCACTCTTCTCGCCGAGCCTGTTTCTCGAAAGCCCCTCGCTTTGAATCCCCCGCTTCAACGCTCTCCCCCGTGGGGAATCCTGCGTCGGCAGTACTGCCCAGTTGAACCTCGCGAAACGCGCAGTGCCCACGCTCTCTGGACCCAAACCAGGGCGATCACGCCCGAGTGAGCCAGGTATCGCTGGAGGGCGCGGGGGTCAAACTGAAGAGCGTCACGGCTGTGGAGGTCAACCAGGTTGCCACTCGCGCCTCCGCTCGCGGCTTGTGCGGGCTCTTGGGCTATGCGGCGCCCCAACCTGCACGGGATCATCTCCTCTGACAGATATTGACGGCAGGAGTGCAATCGCACGTACCGGCACAACTTCCCGGGTGAAGACAAAGGCGCCGTGCGTGCAAAGCTCGTCGAGCAGCTCGGCACTGCAGACCTCGGGGTGGCGCCCGAACGCGTCCGCTCGAGCGCCTGCCTCCAGTCGCCGCCTCCTAGGCCGTGATCCGGGGCACGCGACCTAACCTTCTCCCGTCGTTGACCTTTGAGCCATTCAGGGGTTCGACCTCTGGACCCTGTCTCCGCCGTGCCAGCCCTACTCGACTACAAAGGGCGCTGTGCAGCGGGACGACGCAGGTCGCACCCGCCCCTCGCCGCCTGCGCGCCAGCGCGCCCCACTCACCCGCACGCCCTGCAGCGCAGACCCTCGCAGCGCGGGGCTTGCGCACCTGATCCGGGTGCTCGCGCCCGACGACGGGCTCCCCGACGCGCGGCTGCCTCGCTGGGTGCTGCTCGAGAACGTCAAGGGCTTCCACGGCGCCGTTATGCACGCGCGCTTCCGCGACGCGCTCCGCGCGCGCGGCTTCTCGCTCCGCCAGTTCCTCGCGTCGCCCGCGCAGTGCGGCGTGCCGAACAATCGCACGCGCTTCTACCTCCTCGCCGAGCGCTCCGCGCGCTGGGCCGGCGTCGACCCCGGCGCCGCGTCGCTGGCGATGCCCTCCCGCGCGGAGGCGGAGGCGGAGCTGCGCGTGCTGCGCGGAGCGGGACCCGAAGACAGGTCTGCGCCGCGCTGCGTGGGAGCGGCGCTGCCGGCCGTGCTGCGCGCGCGTGGAAGGGGCTCACGCTGCGGCATGCCTGGCAGGGACGCCAAGCGCCCGCGCCCCGCGGACGACGGCTCGGTGGGTGCTGCGGAGGCAGACGCCACGGACGGCGGCAGCGGCGAGGCAGCGACCGCAGCGCACACACGCCCGATCGGGGAGTTCGTAGAGGAGCTCGGCGCGGCGGCGGCGGCGGAGCTGCTGCTCTCGCGGGAGATGCTCGAGAAAGGGTGGGCCAAGGGGCTGAGCTACGTGGGCGTGCATGACAAGACGACCTTCTGTTTCACGGGGTCGTACGGCAAGGCGCGTGCGCTCAGCGTCCGCTTGTTGAACCTCTCTAGGTTTCTAGTCGTTGTCGCGAAACACGTCGCCCTCCTGATCGTTGTCATGAAACGCGTTTCCCTCTCGCGCGCGCTCTCTCTCAGGTGTTCCACAAGTCGAGCGGCTCTCTCTTTTACGTGGACGCGCGCGAGCCGCTCGCGGAGGTCCCGCTCGACCGGTCGGACATGCTGCAGGTCCTCAACCCCCCCGCAGACATCGAATCTCTCAAGGATGGTTGATTGACTTTACAATTAGTGAGAGAGCGCCGCTTTCCCTGCCCCCTCTCTCCTCCTTGGCTTGAATGTGCCTGCGTGAGGGCGTGTCGTTGAGCCAACGCCATGGTTGAGGGCGAACCCCCGCACCCGCAGCACCTCGGACGCATAAGGCTCTTTTCGCCCAAGGAGGTCCTGAACCTCATGGGTTTCCCTCGCATGTTCGCGTTTCCGCCGGGCGGGACGCTGCGGCACCGCTGGAAGCAAGTCGGCAACTCCATCTCTGTCACGGTCGTAACCGCCCTCGTCGACTACCTCCTCGCTGCCGCGCCCCGCACCTGAACGGCCTCACGAGTGGTTTTACAAGCAAGCACACCGAGTAGAAGCATCGAACTCACTCTTGTGTTGTGTTCCTCCTTTCCTCCGCGTGCGTAGAGCGCGAGCGCGCGGGCGTGGGCGGGCGCGCGCGCGCGGGGGGGCTTAGCGCGTGGCGAGGCGCGGCGTGAGCTCGGGCGCGCGCGGGCCGGAATCAACAACAAAGCCTAAACTGTATCAAAGCCGACAAAATCGACAACAACAGCCACTGTGTGTCAAAACCCCCGCGTCCGACTCCCAACGGATTGCGGCACCGCGAAACCCACGAGCGCGCGGCCTACATGCGCGCCTTGGGCGGCGCAAACTTGGGCTGCACGTCCTTGTTAACGAGGTTCCCAGGGGGCGGCGCGCCGTCAAGCGCGGCGAGCACGGCGCCCGCGATCTCGGCGCCGACGCGGTTCTGCGCCTCAATGGTCGAGGCGCCGACGTGCGGCGAGCCCTGGAAAGCCTGCGACTCGAAAAGCGGGGACATGCCACACGGCTCCTTCTCAAACACGTCCAGCGCCAGCGAGGTGAGCTTGCCGGACTTGAGCGCGGCCGCGGCGCCAATCTCGTCGATGATTCCGCCGCGCCCGCAGTTGACGATGTGGTTCCCGCACTTGGTCCCGTCCGGCGCCACGCCCGGCATGAGCGCGATCATCTGCTCGTTCACCATGTGTTTGGTCTTGTCCGAGAGGAACGCGTGGATCGTGATGTGCGTGCAAGCGCGGAACACGTCCTCGACCGTCGCGTGACGCGTCGCACCGAACGCGTCGATGACCGTCTGCGGGAGGAAGGGATCGTACACGTGCACGTTCATCCCGAGCGCCTTGGCGACGCGCCCGAGCCCCTGCCCGATGCGCCCGAAGCCGATGAAGCCGAGGTTCTTCCCGGCAAGCTCGTGCCCGGTGAGCTCGGCCTTGAGCCACTTGCCGTCCCGCAGCGTGCGGTCCGCCCGCGGGATCTGCCGCGCCTGCGAGAGGAGGTGCGCCAGCGCGAGCTCCACGACCGAGTTGGTGGCCGACAGCGGCGAGTTCACGACCATCACGCCCGCGGCGCTCGCGGCCTTGAGGTCGACGTTGTCGACGCCGACGCCCGCGCGCGCAACGAGGCGCAACTTGCTCCCCGCCTTCGCCGCAGTCGCCTGCAGCACGCCCGCGGTGATCTTGGTCGCCGAGCGGATGATGATGGCGTCCCACTCTGCGAGCGCGCCCGCGGCGAGCTCCTCCTTGGTCAGCTTCTTCTTGACCACCTCGTGCCCCGCCTGCTGCAGGGTCTTGATGGCCCCCGCAGCGAGCCCGTCAGTGACAATGATCTTCATCTTCTTCACCGCCCCGGCCTTGATCTTGCCGTGTGCGTACTCGATCCACACCTGCCGCGCGCGCCGCGCGTCAGCCGGCGCGCGCCCAGGCGCGGCTCGCAGCGCCGCAGCTGCCGACTAAGAGAATCGACACTCCGTGGACTCCTTGGGGGATCACGGGAGTTCTGGAGTGTGTCGGAAGAGAAGGTTCAGGGTTTAGGGCTGCGGCGCGCACCATGAGTGCCTCCACGTCCGCCGTCTCGATCGTAGGGCCGCACCAGATGCGCAGGCCCGCGGGCGCGTCGCGGTACGAGCCGATGTCGTACGCAACCTGTCGGGCGCGTGCGCGCGGCGTGAGCCCGCGCCGTGCGCGCAGCGTGACTCAAGAACTTCTGGAATCCGGAAGTTCCGGCCCGCGAGTGTCTATTCTCTCAGAGCACGGGTGGGCGCGGCGCGGGCGACCTTGTTGCGCTCGAGGAGGCTCGTCATGGTCTTGACGTCGGCCTTGGAGAGGTCCTTGATCACGAGACACACCGAAGTGTTGGAGATGGTCGCTGGGTCCTTGGCAAGGAACTCAACCCAGTCGTGGGAGTCGACAAACCTGCGCCGCGCGCGGGGGTCAGCACGGCGGCGCGCTGCCCCGCCGCGCGCCCGGCGCCGGGCAGGAGCGAGCTCTCACTTCTTGACCGCCGCGTAGTTGCGCATGGAGCGCTGGATCAGCCCGTCGAGGCCGCCGCAGCTCTTGGCCCACTTGAGAGCGTCGAGGTAGTCCTCGAAGCAGACCATCGACGGCGTGTTGATGACCTGCACGCGGGCACACGTTCCCGCCCCGCCGTGTCACGGCGCGGCGCGCTGGCGAGCAGGGCCCCGCACGCTCGGCGCGCGGCAGGCGCGCGGCAGACGCGCACGCGACACGGGCGCATGAATCCCCTGGGCGCGCGCAGCGGTGGCGCGGGAACGGAAGGGAGGGGGGCGGGGCGCCACCGAGCCATTGAAGATTGACTTGTCGAGCTTTCCGCCTTTGGTCAGGCGGAAGATCTTGGGCAGCGGGCGGTCCGTCTGCGGCGCGCGATACGGCAAGGGGTGAGTCGACGCGAGACTGCAAGGGGGGTCGACATCCACCGCTGTGGCCTCCACCCTGCTCGGTCCGTGCAAAACGGGGGCCGCCCGGATCGGGGAGGGGGGCAGCCAGACCTTGAAAGACTCGAGGCGCTGCACGGTCCGCGGGGAGATGACGAGCATGCCGTGGCCACCCTCGCCGCCGAGGCACTTCTGCCATGAGTACGTGAGCACGTCGATCTTGCTCCAGTCGATGTCCATGGCGAACGCCGCGGAGGTGGCGTCACAGATCGACAGGCCCTCGCGGTTGTCCGGGATCCAGTCCGCGTTGGGCACTTTGACACCCGAGGTGGTCCCGTTCCACGTGAACACAACGTCATCCTTCCAGTCGATCGACTTGAGATCCGGGAGTTCGCCGAACTTGCCCTGAAGGTTGCGCAGCTTGGGCAGCTTGAGCTGCTTTTCAGCATCAGTCCACCTGCAGAGCGGCCGAGTGGTCAGGATCGCTTTTGAGGCCGTCGCGTGATCCCGGTCCGCGACAGTATGCAAAACTGCAATAAATCTCGCTTCTCTATTCGAAGCTGCGCTTGACGCCGTTCAGTGGCATCAAGATACATGCGAGTGCGTCCCCGCTGTGGCCCTGTATCCCGCGGCGCAGAGGAGCGGGTGGTGGACTCACCAGCCGCCACCAAAAGACTCCCAGTGAGCGATCGTAACGCCGCGCGGGCCGAGAAGCTGCCACATCATCATCTCCACGGCGCCAGTGTCGGAGGCGGGCACCATGGCGACATGGTAATCCTTGGGGATTTTCAGGATCTCGCGGGTGAGCGCCATGCTCTCCTTGATCTTGTTGAGGCCGACCGCCGCACGGTGGGAGCGACCAAGCGGTGCATCGGCATATGCAACAGCCGGGCTGAAGCCAGGACGCTTCGCGCACGGCCCAGACGAGAAGTTCGGGCAGTTCGGCTTGGGGGGAGCCGCCATCAGGACCTGGAACTGACTCTCTCGTGGGGGAAAGGAAGATAAATATCCGGTGAGGCGCAAGGATAGCCCAAATACAAATACGGTAGTAGGATATCAGCCTACGAAGATACGAACGACCTAGCGGCCTCGCTTTTCAGCTCGCTCCAAGCGCCGCCTGTTTTACACCGGACAATTGTGTGGGCCGCAAGGTTTGACCAGCCGCAGCCCAGTTGCAGATGCGCAGGTTTCGTCTCTCTGGACCAAGCGCGGAGTCTGTGTCTTTTAATTTTTTTATGATTCTAGTCCGGCTCGCCCAAGCTGCGCCGGTTGCTCATCGCTTTGCGCGTCCAGCTGCACGCGGTGGTGAATACGCCCTCTGTGAAGGGGGTGCTCCAACGATAAGCGACCCGAGAGAAGCAACCAGTCCTGGTTTGCGCGGCGATTTCGATCCCGCGCCCCGACTCCCGGCACCAGCACCAGTGGGCGCTTGCTGCGCTTGCGGCGCTTGCTGCGGAGCATGTCGCGAAGGCACAACGGGTGGCGCTTGGAGCGTTCGCGAGACGAACGAGCCGACCGGCGATCCGGGCCGCGTGACGGGTGTCGGAGAGCCAGTGGCCCTGAGCAGGGCAGCCGGGCTCAGCGCGTCCTCACCGACGCACACGCGGCCGCGGGGGAGAGCGCAGGGCCGCCGGCAGCGGGGCAGACCGGTAGATTGGCGCGCCGGGGTACTGCTGGCCCGCGAGGCCGAGGTAGCGCATCGCCTCGGTCGAGAACTCTTGGAAGGCGGGCGGCCCTGCGGCGCTTCCCGTGCGGGACGGCTCTGCGGCACCGCCCGTGCGGGTCGGCTGCGAGAGCGGCGAAAAGACCTGCGGCGACATGCCCGGCGAGCTCGGCTGGGCCTTGGCGTTTATCATCGGAGAGGCGGACCTGCCTCCGCAGACGGGAGGCCTCACGTTTTCCGCGATGAATGAGGGAGCGGGCGACCGGACGCGTGCACTTGAGACAGGGCAGCACCGGTGAGATCGCCGCGTGGCTGCAGGCGGCGACGGGCTCGCTGCCCCGCCTGGCTCTGGCAAAAGCATCGGCGTCGCTGCGCGCTCGGCGCGCGGCTGCACGGGGCTCGCCGTAGAGCCCCTCCGCCGCGCCGGAGGCTCCTGGTCGAACAGGCTCGCAGGAACGCCTGGGATCGCGACGACTGACTCCATCGTAGCCAGCCTGCGACCAGAGCAAACGTACGCAACGGACGGTTAGCGCACGCCCCTGCAGACCGCACGCTGCGCCCTCCGCCGCGGGGGTCGGGCGGGACCGGCGGCGCATCTCGCGCTCCTTGTCGCGCGACAGCTCGAGCTGCTCCTTGGCGACTTCCAGCTCCTCCTGGATGTCCGCCACCTGGGAGGGAGGGGGGCAGAGATAACGCACCTTCATCGTGTGCTGGGAAACGGATCTGTGTCATGAGAGCCAAGCACGCCTATTCGCAACGGCCACGACGCCCAGAGGTGGCACGCCAGGGGCCGCAGGTGTCACCTGCCCCGGCATGCTGCTCTGCAGCTTCACTAGCTCCTTGTGCGCTGCAGCCAGCTCGTGCTCCTTCTGGTACAGCGCATCGTTGGCCCTGGTGCCGCCCGTGCGCGGCGGTCAGACGCGACCTGGAGCATTCATACCGCGCTAGGACGTGCAGCGTCGCTCACAGAGCGCACGGAGGGGCGCGCGTGGCGGGACCACGTCTGCAGGCGCGGGGGGCGGCGGCCGCGCGGGCGGCGGGAGGGGTGTCGGCCGCGGGTGCACCGATGCAAGTTTGTGTTGAGCGTCTGGTTTGCGGTCCGCAGATGGTTGCGCTCGAAGCGCATGTCTTCCAGCTCCGCCTGGCGCGCGCACGGCGGCGGCTCCACGCGTCACGCGCGCTGGTGGGGCAGGGCGGGGCAGGGCAGGGCAGGGCAGGGCAGGGCGGGGTGGGGCGGTAGCGTGCCTGCGCCTGCCGCGGCGCCCTGTCGTGCCGCACCAGCGTCTCATGCGTGGCGTGAAGCTGCCGCTCCTGCGCCTGCGCCCCCCGGACGCGCGCTGGTGGTTGGCCCCCGAGCGCCCCGGGTGCAGGGGAGGGGCCGGCGCGGCGCGCGCGTGTGCGGGGCCCTGCACCTCCATGCGCCTCCGCAGATCCTCGTTCAAGGAGCGCAGCTGCCAGAGCGGGGCGGGCTGGCAGTTAGCCGCGAGCGCGCAGGTGGCAGCGGACAGATGCGGGAGGCCACCTGCGCTAGCTGCGTCTCCTGCTCTGAGACGGACTTGCGGAAGCGCGCGACGTCGTGCTCGGAGCTGTCAAGCGCCTGCGCCCAAGACTCAGCGCGCGCGGGACGCGGCGGCGCGCGAGGCGGGAGACCGCGCGGAGGCGCGCGCCCGCCCCTCCGGCCGCGGCAGGAGCGCGCGCAGGTGCAGGCGCAGAGGCGGGCACTGGCGGCGGGGCGCTCACCTGTCGGAGATGCGCGACCTGCGCTTCGTAGCGCGTGTGCATGCGGTTGTAGTGCTCCTGGTCGTGCGCCTGTCCGGGCGCGGCCTTGCCCCGTTCCAATTGCTCGACGAGCCTCAGCAGCTGCGCGCCGGCGGCGTCCGCTCGTGAGCCGGCCACTGCGGCGTGGCGCGCGGGCCGCCACGACTGGCACCGGGCGCGGGGCGGTCGGGCGCGGTCGGGCGCGGTCGGGCGCGAGCGGGCGCGGGCGGGGACGGCACTGCGTCGATGTGGCCCTGCGCCTCGACGCGGTCGCGCCCGCGCTGCTGGAGCAGGTGACTATCGCTGCGGGGCGCGTCGGACACGGTCAGGGGCAGGGCAGGGGGAACGACAGACGGGAGGCGGTTAGGATATGTAGGGTTTAGGGGGTTTGATCAGGGTTCGGGTTTAGGGTTTAGGGGGTTTGATCAGGGTTCGGGTTTAGAGTCTCATCATGGCCCACCTGTCGTGGAGGTCCAGAACGATCCGCACGAGCTGCGCGCGGCGCGCAGCGCCCGACTCAGCGGAGGGGGCGGCTGACCGCCGGCGCCGCGGGGGCGCGGGCCCTGCGCGAAGGCGGCGCGCGGCCCTGGGCACGTAGGCCGCGACGTGGGGCGGGCAGCGCGGACGGGACGTGGCGGCAGCGGGGGGAGAGGGCACCTGACGCCCCACGGCTTCTGCCAGGCTGGACGTGTTGCTGTCCCCCCGCGAGTCCGCGGTGGTCTTGAGCTGAGAGAGGAGCTCGAAGGCCTGCACCTTCTCCTGCATGACGTCCGCGCGCATGCGCCGCAGCCAAACCACCTTCCTCTGACCGTCGCTTCCTAGCAACTGCGGGGACACAGACCGGGCCCGGGAATCAGCAGCGGCCCCAACCATGGCGCGCGCACCGCCCCGGCGACGCTGGAAGCTAGCAGCCCGCGTGCGGATCTGGGAAATTCCGGCTGGGCGAGCGCAGGATGCCCTGACCTTCAGCTCGACGCGGGTGCCCTCGCAGTCGCTTCCAATGAGAAGCCTCTGCACATTCAGGTTGTCCACCACCACGTCATCAATCGCCTCAATCAGGTCGCCCTCCTTAATCATGCGGGTCCGGAACGCAGGTCCCCCGGGCAGAACGTTTGAGATAGAATGCCCGTCCACCTCGAACCCAAGGCTCGTGAGATGCTCGCCGGAGAAGTCCTCGTGATTGTCTTTCTCTCGAACCTGGATGTCAGTGTGGGGGTGCAGGGTCAGATGAGCGATAAAAGTGAGTTGATGCAATGCACTTAATTGTCGTTGGGTCGCGTGAACCTCGAGAGGGTCTCGATCAAAGATCACGGCAATTTGGCGCAAATGGTCCACGGCCACCGCCTTTGCCTGCTTCTCATCGACGGATAAGCTGGCTGCACTGCTGGAGAAGGTGCTGTTGTGCCACATTGTCATCAACCTATTGTTCCGCCCGAAGACAGCACTAAATGAAGGGCCCGCCACGACAGGGGCCCCTTCCAGGGGTCCAGAGCAGGATAGGTGCTCAGAGCTTCCGTAGAATCCCGCTGGTGCCGCTCCTCCGCAGGATCAGAACTTTTCTCGAATTCGTTTCTTCTGCGATCTCTGGCTCCGCTGCCAGAAATTGTTGGCTTGCGAGTGGGGAGCAGCGTCACCCAGTCGCAGAGGCAGCGCACGCTGCCTTCGACTGAAGCGGGCCCCACAAAACGGAAGGTTTCCACTCCAGTTTTGCCGCGAAAAAAAGGGGTACGCAAAGCTTGGCTTGGTGGTGAGGAAGACGGCTGCCACGAGGGTGTGTGCGTCGACACTCTCAGGGAACGGACGGAAGGGAAAGACATTTTGGGCTGTCCCGGATAATAAAAGGGGTGGCGGCGGTTACTGCTCGCTGGCGCGCCCAGGAGGTAACGGAAGAGCTCGGCCTTCTCTCGCTCTTGCTGGTGAAGTCACAGCGAACCAACGGTGAGGAGCAATCGCTTTTTGGCAAATGGGCTTCGCGAATGCTACGTGACTTGACTCCAGGGCATCTTTGATTACAATTTCTGGGCTTGCAAGCGCCTCACCGTCGTTCTTGGCGGTCGCGCGCACGGTCAGGGCTGCGCTAGACGCAGCGTTTAGGCCAAAATGGATGCAGGCAGCGGGGCAGAGGTGCTCAACGAGAGTGACTACGTCTACCTTGCCAATGAGCTTGGGTGTCCACGAGATGTTCTCATGAATAGATTGACAACACGACTGGGCATCGAATCCTTCAAGGTTGACCAGCTGAAGAAGGTGCCGCTTCAACCGCTGCCCCTGCGTGCTGAGGCGATCGCGGCTCGAAATAGCACTTCAAAGTCCTTTCTTCCTTCCTGCGGGTGGTTGATATCAGGCTGATATTCTTGTTTTACGACCATTTGCTTGTAAACTGCGATCGTAGCCCGCACATTCTCATGGTTTTGCTTGCGATTGCAGATTCTGGGATATCTCCGCCAGTATAAGTTATTCCGACAGATCCCGAGCTACTCCGGGCTAAAAAAGATCGACCTCGTGGAACTTGTGCACACTTTTCTGCACAAGTACCATGCAGAGGCAGCACAGGCACGAGCCTCGCAACCTGGCGCTTTTCCAGGTCCGTGGCCGCGCCACAACCCTCACCTCACTTTCTTCGTCCCTGACGACTGAAGCATGACTGTCTTGCCACCGGCCTCTGCGCGGCAAAATCGATCGGCGATTGATTTAGATTGCGGCAGGAGACTCCTATGCGTCAAATATGAATGTGGCACCCATGAGGTTCAAGTGGCATGAGGAAGCCGGTGGTGGTGGGCAGCTGCTCCCAGTAGTGCCGCCCCCGATGGGTGCGGCAAACCAGCGGATGTGGACATACGAAATGCGGGTGAATAAGGCGACACCGAACCCTTTCTTCAACGTGCATCAGACGGTGCTAGTCAAGGATATCATGTCCCAGGGGCCCCAGAAAATCACATTCGAATTGCCACAAGGATGGCGGAACTGCATTCCGGGACAGGACGGGACAGTGATTGCGCGGCTCTTTGAGATCCCAACCGCTGGCCAGAAGGTGCGCGACGCGACCCAGACCGCCTGCCCGATGCTCACGCGTGGCCACGTGCAAAGTCTCCGCGCCTGACAAGTGCCCGGTTTGCGCAGGTGATGAAGGAGACGGCGTGGATCAATCAGGGGCAGCTGGTTGTGAACGACCACCCAGTAGCAGAGCTGCCGAAACGCAAAAAGAACCACGCAAATAACGCGAAAGTCAACTACACTACACGCCCAACTCTTCTAAACGGGTGTGCGCCCTGTCTTCTTGCGCCGCTTCGCTGCTTGCTGCACGCCTACTGAGCCGCTGGGCCCATGGTAGGCATGTGAGATCAGGCACGAACGTCATGAGGATCATGTCGATGGGCGAGCGTTTTTGCATAATGGTTCAATTGGGGTATTTTACGTCCTTGAGCGACATGCGAGAACGCGTGATCAACCAGAGCAGCAACGATCCGTCCGCGTCGCGGGAGAAGATGATGCAAAGTTTTCAAAACTCGGATGACGTAGCTTGCATGGAGGATGAGCTCTCCCTGCGCTGCAAAATAAGCATGGCACGGATACGAACACCGGTAAAGGGCCTTAAATGCAGGCACTTGCAATGCTTCGACCTGGACACATTTCTCGAGTTTGCTCGGCGGCACTCCCACTGGCTGTGCCCGAATTGCGATCAACCGCTCTGCGCCAGCGACTTGCGCGTGGACGCGCTGTTCGAGCAGGCTCTCGTGAGCGTTTCTCCGGAGGCGGACTGCTGCCGCGTGCTGCCCGATGGCACATTCGCAGAGGCGAAGGAAAAGAGCAAGGCCCGAAATGCGGCTGGAGGGGGAGCAGAGGCGAATCGGTCGCCTAGCGACAGCGGCGCAGAATTTGGCGCTGGGCAGAAGCGGGCGCGTGACGATTCCATCCCGCAATTCGGGTATGACTTCGGTGGACACGACCATGGCGCGCTCTTTGAGGAGGGCGAGGTCGATTTCCTGCTCGATGACTCAAACTCGGAGCTTGTATTTGGAGGAGCGTCTGGCGCGAGCGGGTACAGCAGCAGCAGCACAGGTGGCTCTGCAAACGGTGTAGGTGTAGGTGCGTCGAGCGCAGGCGCTGCAAATGACTCCGAGGTGATTATCATCGATGACTGAGGATGGGCGGGCGGGCGTGCGGGCTAGGGCTAGGGGTGTGCATGGCATGGTCACCGCGAGAATCGATGAATACGGCAGCACTGCTCCTTCGTGAGGGAAGCTGGCAGGGCAGCCATCATGTGGGCATGCAGATAACGGGTTATTCAGAGGGATGCGTGCGAGCGTGGTTGAGTGATGTGCGCAGAAAGTAAATGTGCGCACCACAGGCAGTGTGCTTTCTTGCTTGGTGCGAAGCATCGAGGAAAAGATGCGCTCACTTGTTTTCATTGGTTTGTTGTGGAAAGGGTTGAGCGTCAATCGCTCGTATGGATCCAGCAGCATCAGACGATGTACCCAAAGTAGACTGTCCCTGCCCCGAAGCCTGAAAAGATCACCGTGTTCGGCAGATTCCAGTCACCTGTGTAGGCCATGGCCGCGAGACCGGCGAGAAGTGGTAGTCCCGCTGCGAAGGTGAAATGCTCTGAGGGATCATGTTCACAGAAGCAAAGAGCGGTATGTGGACGGGGCCGGAACCGATTCTGCACCACGCTCTCGCTGAAATGTGGCTAGTGCTTGCGGCAATGTACTTGCCCACACCCCAGCCTAACAGCGCTGGAGCAAGATGGCACTGCATGTCGGAGTCCGACAGCGGGTAGGCGAAAATCATCCTGGTGAGTCCTGCAGCAGGTGAAGCATGCCGTGAAAATCTAGAGAAAATGCAAGTGCACGACCCAGCGGTGCAGCACGAATTCGGGATATACCCGGAGCGAGCAGCGCGAGTAAGCCCAAAGATGACACGGCAAAGCAGCTAGAGTACACGAACAGCTGAGTTGATGATGTCTTGGCCATGTTTTGCGCCTCTGTTCGATCTAAAGCTCCCAAATGATCGAGATGCGCCCCTCCCTGATACGCCCGCCCCCCTGTATATTGCTTTACAAAGGGAGGACTGCCCTGATCGATGGATTCTGCGTGATGCTTTGGCCGGAAGTAGGGTGGCATCGGTAGAGAATAACAGCTAGAATGCGGCTGAAGCTTGGTGCCCTGCTGCTTTGCACGATCTTGCAGTGCTGCTCACTCGTGGAGATCGCAGATCCTGCCGAAAAAGGTGTGAAACCCCCCTCCAAAGGATCCGCGAAAGCTTACCGATCGACCGTGTGAAAACCATTGAACTGATCCATGGTTGTCTACACAGGATGTCCAGTGGCATGCTCTTGTGTAGACTTCATGGGAGGGGAAAATCTAGCCGTCGGCGCAGAGGTCGACAGCCCTGACGGACTCGAGCAGGACTTCTGTACCGCCGAACACCGCCGCGTTGGCTGCAACGACGCCTGGGCAGTGGACGGGGATCTAGATACTTACTGGGATGAAGACGACGGTGCAGCTGAGTACCGCCTTCGGATTCGCCTCGCTGATGCTAACGCTGACGCGGCTGTCGGCGGGCTCGAACTTTCAGGGTGGCGCCACCTCAGCCATTCGCCACGCTCGTTTTCGCTCGTGTGCGACGGGCATACAGTTCTCCGCGTGCGAGACGCGCTGTACCGCGACAACGTATTCACTGCATGCTTCCCGCCAGTCCGATGCGCGACTGCGGAACTGCGCATAGACACCGCGTACGGATCGTCGCCAGCTGTGAGAGAACTACGACTTCTCGCGGCGCTTCAGAACTGTTCGCAGCAAACGGTTCATCGCCCCGCCCACAGCAACGAAAGACAACCCTGGGACCCTGCGCGTCTTTTGCAGCGGCTTTCCTCTCTCACGTCTGCCTCCTGCCGGCACTGCACTCACACAGCGATCGCCCGATGCACAGGGCTCGCAGTGCACTCCAGACGGGTCCGCTGCTCCCGAGAGCGAGACGCCCAAAATGGGACCAGAAGGCATTGACGGCGTCCAGCAAGCCTGCGCGCGGCGCCGCGTGGTGCTCCCCGCGGGCGCTGAGGGGCTCCGCTGCGCGGAGCTCGCCGGGCACGCCTTGCTCGCAATCGGAGCTGGGCGCGGCCAGGAAGAGTGCGGCGTTGCATGGTGAGCCCCGGCCACGCCCGACGGCTGGTGGTCTGCGTTGGGGACAGCCCCTGCACAGCCAGCGCAGGCTCCCTTGCTCCGTGCCTGGACCCTGGGCCTCAGCTGCTCGCCGCCGTGCAGCGCCGCGCGACATGACGTCGCTGGGCCGGCAGGCGCGCGCACTGGGAGTGCATCAGAGACGAGACGGCGCGAGAGCGCCCGGGGCTGAATGCGCACAAGGCGCTCGGGCGGCTGGTCCGGTTCCGCTACGGCCACATCCTGTTCCACCCCTTCGATGTCTACTTCGCGGTGGCGCTCGAGCTGTACGGCGAGTGGTCCGAGCTGGAGATGCAGGTGCGTCAGCCCACGCTCTCGCCCCCGCCTCCCAGCGCGACCTCTCCACTGGCACTCCCGGAGGCCAAGGGTCTGCCGCAAGCCTCCCTCACGCCCGTTTTTCGCGTACAGGTTGTGCGGAAGTTCATCGAGCCCGGGCACACCGTCGTCGAGGCGGGGGTCCACATCGGGTCTCTCATGGTGCCCATGGCACAGCTCGCGGGCCCGAACGGCCGCCTCATCGGCTTCGAGCCGCAGCGTGTGCTCTACCAAATCGCCTCAGCGAATGTGGCCATCAACGGGCTCTGGAACGTCCAGCTCCGCAACGCGGCCGCGGGCAACGCAAGCGGCACCGCGCACGTATAACCCCCCCCCCC
>ENA-UOXV01002747-UOXV01002747.1-marine-metagenome-genome-assembly--contig:-NODE-2747-length-22630-cov-5.349413_pt1 | contig 22630 bp, 17 predicted proteins | sample MGYA00238165_ERZ766961 | MGnify/ENA primary metagenome ERZ766961 (study PRJEB28924, sample SAMN03173240) | marine metagenome | biome: Marine; feature: Water; material: Subsurface seawater | place: North...
CGTCTCGCGCGCGGTAGATACGCGTCAGGGACTGGAGACGCGCCACCTATGCGTGCGCGGGGCAATCTGGCGGCAGCAAACGGTTCTCAACGGCTGGAGTGTGGAGACGGGAGTGAAAAACTCACTTCAAGTTGTTGTGCACACCCCGAGGCGAACGGGACCACGCCGTCGTCGCGCTCGGCCTCGTCGCCCGTCGTCGCGCGACCGCCAGTGGACGATGCGCGCGTTTAGCCACGTGTTTAACCGCATCGCGGCCGCGGCCGCCGTCCTCCTCGTCGCGACGTCGTCGTTCGTCGCCGCGGACCACGAGAGCCCGGCGCCGCCCGCGGAGGCACCGAGCCCGCTGACCTTCCCACGCGCCGCCGACGTCACCGCCGTCGCCACCTACGCGCTCACGGTCGACGACGACGCCGACGTCGGATCTCCAGGGACACACGCGCTGGTCACCGCGCTGGGTACCAACTCGGTGCCCGCCACCGTCCACTTCGCGTCGCACTGCGGCGCGGACACCTTCTACGAGGGAGGCTCGGTCCTTCCCACGGACGTCGGGCCGATACGCTCGGCGGCGGCGTGGGAAGGGGACGTGGCGTGGGGCACCGCGCAGACCCCCGGCGTCGTCGCGTTCGGAGGTACGCTCACGCCCGGTCACATCACGCTACGGCCCGGGGAGAACGTCCTGGCAGCCGCCACCGCGGGACCCGGTCCGAGCTTTTTGTTTGCCACGTGGACGGCGCCGAGCTCGGTGGTCAAACTGGTCAAGGACGACGCCACCGGACAGTTAGTCAGGGACGACTCGATCACATTACCGCTCGGGGTGGACTACGTACGCGCCGCAGCCGTACGAGTCGATGCGGGCACGGGGCGACGCAGCTCTCTCTTCGCCACGGACACGTCACCGGCGGCGGTGGTTGAGATACGCGACGCCGACCTCACGTTAGCGTCCGCGGCTGTCATGAACGGTGGCGAGTTCGTGAGGGCCGGGTGCGTCGCCCCGGACGGAACCGCGAGTTACTGGGTGACGCACACGTCTCCGTCCAAGATCGTCAAGCTGGTTCACACGGGGGGTACCACGTCTCAGGTTGGTGAACCCTTCGAGCTTGACACTTCGTTGGGTGAGAACCTGGGCGCCTCGGCGGTGACGGACGAACGAGGTCTCCTGTACGTGGGTTTCTCGTCCATTAATAACGACGACACTTCCGCGGTCGCGTCCGTGTTCGAGGATGTCTCATCGGGGAACGGCGAGTTCAGGTTGGAGAGGCTCGATTTAACCGCCGTCGACGACGCTTACGCTCTGATGGTTCGTTTCTTTTTATTTCCGTCATCATGGCAATTGGAATGATGACGCCGTGTTTTGTGTGCAGGTCTCTCACGCCCAGAGCGGTGTGGCGCGGTACGCCACGCGCTCGGATCCCGCGAGGCTCGTCACCATCCAACACCCGGGCGCGATGCCCGATCCCACCGTCAGCGCGCAGAGCGGATCGACGCGGGTGATCGAGCGGTGCGAGGTTCCGTCCACGCCGGGTCAGATTGACGAGATGATGAAAAGACTGCCCGACGGTATGTCGCAGGCGGAGGCGAGCGCGTTGATCGTGCTCGCCGGCTTCATGTGCGCGCTGTGGTGATCTCATGTTGTTTATACGCCTCGAGTGTATCACTCGTTCTGGCCAAAGTAATGATGTGGACTAGTACAAAGTGATGTGGACTAAGAGTCTTAATACGTGTACGCGAAGTGGTCGTTGACGTCCTCGGCGATGTCCACGGCTTTCCCGTAGAGCGACCCGAGCAGCGGCACCCACCCGACGCCCCGGCCCACCAACCTGGCGGTGGGCAGCGTGAGTGTATCGAACACCGGCGAGCGCAGTAGGTAGTACGTCAAGAAAGCCCTGCGCCTGGCCATCTCCGCCTTCTCCCCAGAACTAAAGTTGGGCTCGCGTCGCTTGATCCCGCCGCTCGCGCCGTTGAGGCACGAGAACGAAGCCGCGTCGAACGTCGCGGACACCATCAGCGCCCTCCAGCTCTTACAACCCCACCGCTTCCTCGCCAGCGCGTACGCCAACGGCCTGGTGATGTGGCACAGCTCACCCACCAGCCGCAGGTTGAGGTCGACCCTGTCCCGCATGAGCTGATCCTCGATCCTGAACGGGTGGGGCGGCGGCGGCACGGGCGGGAGGCCGTGCATTCGCTGGAACTGCCGGTGCTTGGCCATCTCCTTCATGCGCCGTCGCCGTCGCCTCTCCGCCGCGACTCTGTCCGTCGGGTCACCCTCTATCCGGGACTCGTCGGCGTCGTCCCCCGCCTCGCTGGCGCCTTCGTCCTCGTCGTTCGTATCGTTCTCGTCTTTCTCATTCTCCGAAGAGTTCTCTTCCGCGAGGAGCGCCTCGTCCGCCTCCGCCGTCTCAATCAGCCGGTGCTTACGCGTCTCCCAGTACTCCGCCTGCGCCCGGAGCCTGCACTGGTACAGCGCGTTCATCCCAAGCGTCGCGCGTTTCATCCCCGGCGGATACCGCTCAAAGTTAACTCGGTGCGACTTGAGCATGGATAACGCGTTCTGGTTGATCGTAGCCCTGGCGGCGTCGAAGGACGAAGTGGACCCGTGCGACGAGACGGACCCGTGCGACGAGGACACCGAGCCCGTGCTCTCGTCCTCGTCCTCGTCGGAAGATGAATCGTCGTTGGAGTTGGAGTCGGAGTCGTCCGAGCTTTCGTCCCTCGATTGTTTACCCTTCAGTAGCGTCTCCAGCGAGAAGCCCGCGTCGTCGTCGCTGTCCACGTCGGTGTCGTACTCCGACTCGGACTCGTCGCCGAGCTGCTCCGACGCCATCCCGTCCTCCACCAGGAGCTTGGACCCGCCTCTCTGCGCGAGCCACACTCTGGTCTTGAGCGCCGCCTTGACGGCTTCCATGACCACGACGGCGTCGGCAGCGCCATCCACACCGCCCGCGCGCCTCGCGATCATCTCCGACAGCGTCTCCACCTGTGAGCACAAGGTGAGCGCCAGGGGCGTCGGGACGCACTCGGCGAGCGCGCCGAGCCGTTCGCGCCACGTGGATCGCTTGGCGTCCCGTCCGCCGGATCCCCGTCGCCGATCTCCAATGCCCCCGTCGGGCGCCGCCCCTCCGTCCGACTCGTTGCCGTACGCGCTGTCGATCTCACCGCGGGTACCGGGCGATGAGTGCGCATCGCCCACATCGCCGTCGTCGTCGCTCTCGTCGGCCACCAGGTGGTCGTTCAGGGTGGACATCACGCCCACCACCGACGACGCAGCCTCCGCGTACACCTCGGAGTTTTCACCCTCTATGAACCAGGTCATGCCCGCGGCGCCCTGCTCGATGGCGGACAGAAGCGCCCTGTGCCGACGGACGAACGTGCGGTACTTCTTCATGAACCCGGCGACGCCCGCGTTCGGGGCGGCGGGCGACGACGCCATGGCCGCCGGCGCTGGTCCGTTCTGACGCTTCTCGGAGGGCTTGGCGGGAACAAAATCGGGCGCAGTTCGTTGTTGAAAAATAAAATGCGTGTCCAGCTCAGCACCCGGCTCAGACGGCCACAGAGCAGCGCAAAGAGTACATTTCGTATTCGTCGCGCTCCAAATGTCTGTATCTATCGCGCCCACATCGCGCGCGCCGCTCGCGGCCGCACCCGGCCGCGCGCGATCCCGCACGGCACCTGCCCGCCGTGCGTTATCCCTTCCGAGAAGATCCGCCATGGACACCAAGACTCGGGTCGCCACCGACGCGGTCTCCGCCGAGTCGTCCGCGGATGACGACGTTGAAAACGATCCCTACCCGGGTATCGACACCAACGGCGTGGATCTCGACGAGTTCGAGCGGTTCGTGATGTCCATGCAGGCCGACTTCATCGCCGATATGGAGGCGCTCGACGGCAGCGAGGATCGCGGGTTCGGTCTGGACGCGTGGGTGAGGGGCGAGCCCGGGAGCGGGTTCGGCGTCACACGCGTCCTGGAGGGCGGCGACGTGTTCGAGAAGGCTGCCGCGAACGTCTCCATCATCCGCGGCGTCCTCACCCCCGAGCGCGCCAAGGCCATGTCCTCCAGGGGACGGGACTGCGTCGACCCCGCGGGTGGCCAGCCGTACAGCGCAGCCGCCCTCTCCATCGTCATCCACCCAAAGTCCCCGATGGTGCCCACGTTTCGCGCCGACGTCAGGCGGTTCACCGTGGCCGGCACGTCCTGGTTCGGCGGAGGCGCGGATCTCACGCCGTACTACCTCTTCGAGGAGGACGCCCGGGACTTTCACGCGCACTGGCGCTCAGTGTGCGACGCTCACGACCCAACCGTCCTCACCGAAGCTTCAGGGTCGACGGCGGGCACGGAACCGCGGAAGGAGGAGACGGAACCGAAAAAAAAAAGCAGCGGGTTCCTCGCGGGTCTGTTCAACAGAGGAAACAAGTCATCGGATACGGAGACGACGCCCGATGCGGAGCCGGTTAAAGCCGCCGGCGTCAAAGGCGGTCAGCTCCACGAGATGTGCAAGCGGTGGTGCGACGACTACTTCTACATACCCGCGCGCAAGGAGCACCGCGGCGTGGGTGGGGTCTTCTTCGACGACCTTCAGTCCTCATCAGACGTCCCACTGGCGCACGACCCGGCGGAGGTACCCACCGCCCGGGAGCCTCGAGGTGATCACGCTCCAACTGTGAGCGACGCTGAGGCGTTCACGAAGGCGGTGGCGCAGGGCTGGACCGGGTCCTACGCGCCCATCGTGAACCGGCGACGTGACGAACACTACGGCGAGGCACAAACACGGTGGCACCAGCAGAGACGGGGCCGGTACGTCGAGTTCAACTTGCTGTACGACCGAGGGGTCAAGTTTGGGCTGGACGGCGGGCGGGTGGAGAGCATCATGGTGTCGGCGCCGCCGCGAGTGCGGTGGGACTACGACGTACAACCCGCGGGTGGGACTCCGGAGTCGGCGCTGGTGGAGGTGCTCAGGACCCCGCGGGACTGGTGATGAACCGTATTAGTGGTTTTCTTGTATTACATTCCCCTCGTCGCGCTCATCTCATCGTTGACGCTAACGGGTCTTGGTGTAAGAAGCCAGCGCCTTGCCGTGCTTGTACACCGCGAGAGCCAGGAGCAGGCCGACGCACATGAGTAAGGCCTCGACGAGCGACGCGGCTGGGGCGAGCGCGGGTGAGTCCTTCACGCCCGGGATCTCCCTCGCGACGAGGTTCGTGAACCTCCGCATCAGCAGGTTCTTGTCGTCCACCTGGAGTCGCATCAAGAATCCCGCGATCAAGTTGAGAGCGCCCGCGGCCCGGACCGCGGCGCACATGCTCTCCAGGTTCTCGGGCTGGATCGTCTTGTTGCTACCCACCATGGACATCGTCGTCAGGGCGAGACAGAACCCCACGAACGCCAACGACGAGAACGGGACGTTGTACTCGTCCAGGTCGGCGCCGGTGAGCACCGAGGGGAGCACCGCCCACGCGGCCATCACGGGGTGGTAGACGAGCAGCGCGGAGAGCGCGTTCTTGACCTTCTTGCGCGCCACCGCGGCTTTCTGGTACTTGCTATCGACGCGCTGACGGTATTGGAAGTCGTTACCGTCGGTGCCCGCGGCGCGGGTGCCGCCCTTGGAAGCCATCTCCTCGCGCGTCCTTCCTCGTGCCGGTGAAAATGAAATGCGGGCGGACTTCACCTGAAGAATTTGACAGCAGCGGTCGTTACCGGATCGCCGTCGGCACACTTCGCACTCGCGCATGTTCTGGCCCTTCATTCTCATCGCAGAGTTTTGGAAGGCGGAGCGTGAGAGACGAGCGAGGATCGCGACCAAGAGTCAGACTGACGGTGGCGAGAAACGCGGCGCTCGACGAAGGTAGACTCTAAGGCCGGCCAATTCCGGGCGGTTGAATTCTTCCCACCGCGTAGTTCGGCCATGAGTTCGCCCTTCAGCAGGGACCGCACGCTCGAGGAGATGGGCGGACCGAGCCCCCGCGACCTCTCCGAGTCAATGACCGAGGCTGAGCGCGGTCTCATGGGCATGTCGGTGCAGTACGAGGAGGACGCGGAGGAGGAGGACGACGAGGCGGGTGCCTCGTTCAAGAGCGCCGACGACGGACGACGGAGCCTCCAGAAGTTGCTCACGCGCTCTCACTCGGGCAGATACGAGTCCGCGACCGCGCGGGACGTGGACGAGCGCGAGAAGATCGACGACGACCTCCTCGGCGACCTCGGCCTGAGCGACTTCATGCTCCTCGCGTACACCATCTCAAACATATACCAGAGGCACAAGGTACGATCGAGAGCCGCCAAGCTGGACGACTCGCAGGTGGTGGGCCACGACGAAACCTTGCTCTTCGTCGCCATCGCCGTGTACGCGCTCGCGGTGCTGACGCTGGCGCTCAACCTGATGGGCGGGAGCATCGCGTGCAGGCCAACCTCCGTGACCCTCGGAGCCTTCGCGTCGGGCAGCGGCGGAGTCTCGCCGGGGGGCCACTTTGAGTACGGCATGGACATCATCAACCGGGTGTGCGAGACCCAGATCAAGCTCGAGACGTCCCAGTTCTGGCCCATCTTCACCATGGTCACGTTCGTCATGCTCTTCATCGGCGCCGGGATCAACGCGCAGTTCATCAAACAGTACAACCGGCTTCACGCCATCGCGCGAGGTCAGTACCACTCGCCCCTCGTGGGCAAAGACCCGGTGCGAAAGTCGGAGAAGGTGGAGGGCAAGTTCGAGCGTTTCTACCTGCTGTTCATGATCATCAAGTTCATCGGGATCATCATCGCCGGGGGTATGCTCGCGGGGTTCTGGTACTCCATCTTAACCTTCGCCAGCATCTCGCAGGAGACGATCGACGGCGTCACCACCTACTCGGGGGGTAACCTGCTCACGAGGTACGGCGCCATCTGCGACGCGGCGCAGCTGGACTTTGAGGAGGCGTTCGACGCGCAGTACCGGTGCCACCTCAAGGGCGAGGCGCAGATGCACTACCTCAAGTTTTTCGTCGTGTTCACGTCGGCGTTGGTCATCATCATCTCCGTCTACCAGAGCGTCATGATGATCCTACTGCACAAGAGTTACGAGCAGTGGAAACGGAAGTACGACGAGCTCCAGGCCAAAAAGAAGGAGCAGGACATCCCGCCCGAGTCCGACTTGAACCCGGAGTCGGTCAGCATGTTCAAGATGACCCGCGGACTCGTCAGGCTGTTCATGTACTACATGAAACCGAGCCCGCCCGATGGCGACTTGCCGAGCCTCATCGCCAAGGCCATGTTCGGAATCTCACCCGACGAAGGGGAGCTGGCGAACATCAGCACCAAGATGCTCACCGAGTTTGCCACGCCGCAGGAGACCAGCGATATGCTGATGCACGTCCTGCGGGGGGCGATGGGTGAACACATCGGGGAGAGCGACGACGTCCGGAAGATTGTCCTCGCGACGGTCACCGCTTGGAAAGATTCATCCACGCAGAGGTACCTCAAGGGCATCGTGGACACCATCAACGCGATTCACAAGGACGAGCGGGACCGGGTGGTCGGGGATGGACGGGCGGCGGCGATGGGGCAGTCGCCGTCGAGGCGGGTGACGGGCGGCGGGCCGGTTCAGAGGAGACACGCCGCGCCGCAGACGCCGCGGGGGTAATGGTAGTTGTGTTTGTTTTGCCAGTCTGCCTTGTAACGGACGACGAATTACTTTTACAGTCATTCGCGCAGCCACATCGTATCGCACCGCTGGCTAGCTAAGACACCATGGGAGGCGATAAGCGCCCCTACACAGGCGGCGACGGAAAGAAGAACAAGAAGGCCTTCTACGGCAGGGTGAGTCCGCCGTCTGTCGACCGACGCGTCGTCGTCTTCCCCGCCGCCGCAAAAGAAGCGCGCTCTCGGAACAAACAAAATCCAACCGATGCCTTCCTTGACTCCCGCGTTCCCTTCTTCGTTCCCATCGTTCACAGCCTCAGACGGCGGCTACCGTCCCGTACAACGCGTTAGGATACATCGTAACCTCCGACGCCGGAAGGGAGAGGTACTCATGGCGCGACACCGTCCGTAACCTCAACGACACGTACGAGTCGATCTTCCCGGAGGAGGCCGCCGCCGCCGCCGCTGCGCAGTCCGAGAAGGTCGCCGACGACAGCAAGGATGCCAGCGACAAGCTCGCCGCCGAGCTCGCGGACCTCAAGGAGAGCGGCGGCGACGACGCCGCCGACTTCGCCAGGGCTGAGCGGTTCAAGCACGTCAACCTCGACCTGAAGGCTTGCGTGTTTATTCGCATGAAGTGGGAGGCTACGCAGAAGATCAGTCCGTCCGAGCTGGTGCGTCGCATGCTCACGAACACCCGGGACACCGGCGAGCCCGTGTCCAGGCACACGCTCAGGATCGTGCCCGTGGAAAAGGTGTCCTACGCCGCCGTGGAGGACGTCGTCAAGGCGGCCAAGCCGCTGATCGACGAGGCTTTCCCGGCGGATTGCGAAAAAGGAAAAGAGAAGACGTTCGCGGTGGTGTTCAACTCGCGCGCCAACTCCAGTTTAAGGCGAAGCGAACTCGTGCCCGCGCTCGCCGCCCTGGTGCCGGAGCCGCACAAGGTGGAGCTCGGCAAACCCGATATCGTGGTGCTCGTCGAGGCTTGCAAGGGCGTGGCGACAATCGCGCTCGTGAAGGATTACTACGGTTTGCTAAAGTACAACCAACGGCTGCTCTCGATGAACGAGGAGGAAAGGCAGGCTGAGCGGGCGAGGTGCATGCCCCCTCCGGTGGAAGCCGACGATACGAAGGATACGAAAAAGGAAGCCGAGGAAAAGGAGGAAACGGAAGAGAAGAAGGAGGAGGCTAAGGAGTGAGTCGCCGTGACTTTTAGACCCATGAAAACTTTTAAACGGGACGTTCCCAGGTGGTCTCTCCGCTCGTCGCGTCGCCGTAGTACACCTCCCCGCTCGATGCTTCGTAGAACGCGCGCCAACCCTGCGGCAACGACGCGGATATCGCGCTCAGATCCACGCCAGCAGCCGCGGCAGCCGCGTCCGCAGCGGCGGTCGTGGTCACCGAAGCGGCCGCCGTCGAGCGATCATGATGATTATTCCGCGTAATAACCCCGGATGATTCCCCGAGCTCGGATGAAGCCTCCGCGTCTGTCCTCTCGCGCCGCTTCCTCGCCGCCGCCGCGCGTTCCCTCCAATCCCCGACCGTCGGCGTGAAGTTCGGGTTATCACCCCCCGCGCCGCCTGCACGAGTGGCGCTCTCCTTCCACCGCTCCACCTCGTGAGCCCGCCTAGCCGCCATCTGCGTCGGATCCGTCACAGCCGCCGTTCTCGCCGCCTCCGCCCGACGCTCCCCAGCCTCCCTCTCAGCGGTGGCCCGGTTCCACCTGTCAATCTCGGACGGGGCCGGACGCTTAGACATGATCCGCGCGGGGGGAGGAGGCGGCTGCGTGGTGTTCTCGCGCCGGGGAGGTCGATGCGGTTTAACACCGGCGGATGTCTCCTTGATGACGGGCCCCGCGGCGATGACGTGCTTGGGCGGCGGCGGCGGGGGTGCGTCCTCGTCCTCGTCCGGCGGCGGCGGCGGGGGTGCGGCGACGTCGGTACCCGCGCCTCGACCCACCCCCGCGAGTTTTCCCTTTGTCGACGCCGGCTTGGCTGCGCGCGCCGCGGCTACGCGTCTGGCCACCTCCGCCGCCGCGGCTTTGGCGCGGCGGGCTTTGAACGCCTCCGCCGCGCCCGGGAGTGCCTTCTCAGCCTCCCGTAGGGCGTCGAGGGCGGCGTCTTGCGCCGACGATACGGTTTCCGCGTCGCCGCCGCTTTTGATCCGTTCGTAGTCGTCGACGCGTCGCTCGATGTCCATCACCAGCCGCACCAGCGCGGGCGTCTCGTCGATCGCCTCGCGCAGCCCCGACACCTCATCCGCCTGGGACAGGAGTAGGTCCGCGAACGTCCGTACGTCCGGCTTTGGGATCGGAATCTTTAACTCGGCGACCGGGGCGACATCGCCGGCGTCCCCGGAGTCGCGCTCCGCCGCTTTCGTCGCATCGCCGGCGCTGGGCAGGGTCCACGACACCGATCCGTCGTCCTGGTTCCAGTAGTAATCGTGCCCGGTGGTGGCGTCTCGGAGCTTCTTCCACGGATGCGGCGGTTCCTTGGACGCGCCGTCCGTCTCCTCCTCCTCCTCCTCGTCGTCGTCGTCCACGTACGCGCCGAGGAGCCCACCGAGTGCGCACTTCTTCTCCTTCGCGGCTCTGCGGGCGATGGCCGCGGCTATCGGGTCCTCCGAGTCGTAGTTGAAACCGATGGCGGCACCCCCGCCCGCGGGTCCTCCGCCTTCGTTCTCGTCGCCTCCGAGGTCCACGAGCTGGCGCCGACGCTTGCTCATGATGCGCCACGAAGCCGAGTGGCTCGCGCCCCGGTTCGATGACCCTCGTGCGCGCGGCTTACGGTGAGGCGGGTGGGGCGAAGGCGAGTCGATTTAGGAGTTCGTGTTTTCATTCCAAGAAAAAAAATTTGTTGTGTGTTTGGCCCGGGTGAGCCGCGGGCGGATGGAAGGGACGCGTTCCCGGCGTTTACACCGGCGTCATGTATCGGCGAGGCGGCCCATCGAGTAGCTCGACATTTGGCCGCGTCGCGTCATCGTACGCCGGCGCCGGGACGCGCTGTCTGTCCTTCCGGATCCGCCCGTCCACCCCCCCGGGCCTAATGTCACGGATAAACTAAAAAGTCAATCCGTGAACTATCGTCGTCGGCGGCGCATCGCGTGCGCAGCCTCTACGAGGATCAGGACATGAACGCGGTACCTCCCGCCTTGAGCGCCTGGTCCGGCGCCCGCCTGTAGTACTTCTCCTGCATCTCCTCGCTCCCGAGATCGTACGGGGTCTTGGTCAGCTCGAACAGTTCCTTCACGACTGAGAAATCATCCTCCTCCTTCGCCGCCGTGTACGCCTTGACGAGCATCCACTCCCGCAGCACGTACGCCGGGTTCTGGCTGTTCATCTGCACGATCGCGGCGTCGCGGTCATCACCCACCAAATCTACCCAGGCTTTGATGAAATCGCACCACTTGGATCGGGTGTCCTTCTCGTAAAAAGCGTTGGGGGCGTCGTAAAAAGCGGGCGCCAACGGTTCGAGTAGGTCATCCTCCGACGCGTCACCGGGCAAAACCAGGCACTCCGCGAGCTGCCTGAACACCAACACGTAATCCACGTTGCTCTCCCGCATCAAGGGTTCGAGCTTGTTCTCGAACAGCGTCGAGGCGGCGGCGCGCTGGGACTCCGACAAACCAAGCTTTTTTCGCCAGACGTCCGCAACCTTGGTCTCCATCTCGCCCTGCAGGCGCTCCAAGATGGCCTGCGCCTCGTCCTCACCCCCGTCCAGGAGCGGCGCGCACGACCCGGCGAGCACCGCGAAGTTGGCGAGCCCCGCGCCGGGCTGGTTCATGAACGCGAAGTGTTCACCGCTCCCGGTCCACTTCGCGAAGAGCGGGTCGTACGCGTCCATCCAACCGAACGGTCCGTAGTCCATCGTCCGGCCGCCCACGAGGCAGTTATCGGCGTTGAAGTTACCCTGGCAAAAACCCACGCGGAGCCACCCGGTGACCATATCGGCGATGGCGTCACCGGAAGCGGTAAGGAACGCGGCCACCTGCTCGGAGGTGAGTTTGTCCGAGGAGTCATCGTCCGCCGGTGAGTCACCGAGAATCTCGGGAAACTCGCGGAAAATCGCGTGCCGAACAATGGCGCGGAGCTCGTCCATCTGTTTCGTGCCCTTGGACGCCCTCCTGCCGAACAGGTCGATGTGCCCGATCCTGGTGAACGACGGCGCGACGCGGGTGGTGATGGCGCAGCTCTCCACGATCATCAAGTCCGGGTCCCGTTTCTGGTTGGCGAACTGCCGGATGATCTGCCGCTTGACGTCGTCCGGGTACTTGGCCAGACGCGGGTCGTCCATCGATACACCCGCGCTGGATGCGCTCTTATCCGCGGCGGAGTCGTACCAAGGCCTGCGCGCCGCGTCACCGCCACGGGATACCACCAACGACAGCGCCCGCGTCGTCTCCACGCCCAGCGCGTACATCGCTTCAGACGCGAGAAATTCGCGCACCGAGGATCGAAGCACGGCCCGCCCGTCGGCGCCGCGGCAGAAGGGCGTGGGCCCGCCGCCCTTGAGCTGCATCTCCCACCGCACGCCGTCGGGGCCGAGTACCTCGCCGACGGAGACCGCGCGCCCGTCGCCGTACCCGTTACCGGTGCCGAACGGGCAGTTGCTCACCTGCCGTTGTCCCATGATGGACAACGCGTACGGGGTGGCCCAGGAGTCCATGTTCGGTACGGCGGTCTTGTCGCCCGAGAAGAACCGCGCGAACCGTTCGCCGTTGGGCGCCTTGACGTCCGCCTCGTCGATGCCGAGCCTGTTGAGCATGTCCGGGGAGTAAATCACGCACTCGGGCTTGCGCAGCGGGGTTGGATCGACGCGGACGTAGTGGCCGCTCTTGACCTGCCGCGACTTTCTGTTTGGGGCGTTGGCGTCGGTGTCGGGATCGGGACTGAGTTGCCTCGTCCAGCTGTGGTCGGCTCGGTCGGCGAGGCCGAGGACGGACGGTGCGGCGTCCATCTCCTTCGGGGGCGCGTCCATGTCAGTCGCAGAGTTCTTGGTGAACCTGCTCAGGAACATAGACGGTCCGGTGGCGAGCAGCCTCCGGGCGCTGGGAACGAGGTGGCCCCGCGAGAGGAGGAGCCGGGCGGGCGCCGACGCGAAGGCGCGCGAGTCTCGCCCGCGGAGCGTTCGCGCGACCGCGAGCAGCACGGGGCGCGTCGTGACGCTGACTCCAACCGCGCCGGGGTTTAGGTTCATGCCTCGCCGCGACCTGTGGGACGCGCTGAGGTATGGGCACTCACGATAAGGGCGATCAGCTGAAGCGACTGCTAAAAAAATGTATTTCCGGGCCGCCCGTCGGCAGAGGACGCGGCGCGCGTGTCTGTCTCGGGGTGTATCGCGTGTTGACCGGGATGCGACGTCTCCACGCGTGTCTCCTGGCCACGCTCCTGGCGGCCGTGGGCTTCGCACCCTCGGCGGCGGATTACCACCACGGCGATCTGGTACCCACCGCGCGTCGCGCGCAGTTCCACGGGCAACGGACGCACTGGCACGACCTGACCGCGCGGCACGTGCCGAAGTTCGGCGAGGACCACGCGGTGGCGGTCCCGATCCCGAAGCCGTCGGCGTGGAAGGAAGACGACGAGTACAAGATCGCGCTGTCGTTCGAGGGAGACAGGCACCTCACCGGGTGGCTCCTGGTGATGTCCAGGTCCATCCGCGAGGCGCACGAAGAGGCGGTCGCCAACGCGGGGCGGGGTAAGCGGAAGTCGCGGTTCGACAACGCGGACGACAAGGACGAAAACCTCGGGATCGTGCCCATGCTGGACGTGGAGATCACGCACGGCCGGGGGGAGATACGGGCGGTCAAGGCGGATACCGTCGCGGTGGGGCGCAAGTACCTCAAGACGCACAAATCGCTCGTCCAAGAATTTCACAACCACACCGTCTGGCCCAAGCACTTACTAGTGCGGTACAGGTGGCTCGAACAGACGGAGGTGGACGCGAAGTTTAGCAGCGCGGTGCTGTTAGGGATGTGTGCCGCGGTCGGCGTGGGGTGCCTGATCAGCGCATGCGCGGCGTACAACGGATCCATCGCGGACTTTGTCGACGAGATATTCACCGAGGAGCATGGAGACGACGTTAGCGGACACGAGACGGGGTTCAAACACGGTTCAGGCAGGCACGCGTCGTACGATGATGACGCGTCGATGGGCATGGGCGGGGCCATGCGGGACACGAGTTACGCGCGGGGTGGATACGCAAAGTCCGAGTAAGATGCTTATTAGCTCGAGTCGCAAAGCGCCGTTAGATTAATTAAACCTCCACTCCGCCGAAGTGCATGACTGAATAGCCCTCCCCGGACTTGTTCTTCTCCCGTATCTCGTCCACGGCCTTGACCGCGAACACACACGCGACACAGCTGAGACAAAAGTTGAAGAACAAGAACGCCGCCACTCCCTTGGCGTAAGGCGCGCTGTCTTTGGTGGCGTTGTTCCTGACGCCAATCGTGGTACAAACGTCGACGAAGACGTGAAAGGAGACGACTAAGTTGACCGCGTTGTACGCGAAGAACCCCAGGACTAAGTGCTTATTCTGCGACAACATCCCCGCGAGACCGCACAGCGCGAACACGTTGATCACCATGCTGTACACGAATATCCCATCCATCGGGGTCGTCGCCATCAGTCCCCCACCGCGCTCATAAATCGTTATGGTCTCATTGCCGTTTTCCGTCGGCACCGCACTCGGGGGCGGCGAACTGCCCGAATGGCTCAGGTAGTGTCCCTTGTAGCCCTCGTAAATGAACAAGATGACCAACCCGACGATGAGTTGGAGGGCCGACACCAGAAGGACTCCACCACCGGACTTCATGCTCGGTGTTGTGCGGCAACGTCCAATGAATTCACCTCGCGATTCACGGAACGTCTGGTTTGAAGCACACAAGGAAGTGCGATATTTCTCGACCACGCTGCCACTTCTACCCGCACCGGCATCAGCGATGTCTAGGGTTTTCAAAGGCGTCGCCGACGTCATCGGCCGAGTTTCGACCGTGGCGTCGACGTCCGCGTCTCGCTGGTCGATCGCGTCCAACGCCGCGCCCTCCAACCCGTGCTTCCCGGCGTCGGCCCCGATCTCAACCCTAACCCACGTGGCCGGGTCTGGTCGGTTTCTCCCGCGGCATCCCGCGCTCGCCGCCTCGATCCGCGGCAAGCACAGCAACGATCAGAAGGGTCAGAGCGTGTACGTGGGCGATAACAACGACGTGGACCGAGCGTTGCGCAAGCTGAAGAGGCTCATGATCGGCGAAGGGGTGATCGGCGAGATGAAGAATCGCAAGCACTTTCGGAAAGGGTCGGAGAAGCGCGTGGAGGCGAAGAGCATGCGCGAGTACAAGACGCAGAAGCAGACGCTGCGTCGGAAGCTGGGATGGATCATGTCCCGCAAGGATCGCGGGTTCTAAGAGTCTTAGTCGCTAGTTAGTCACGTAGTAATGATAGGTTCATCAACGTTCGTTTGGGTGATTATTACAGTATCAACGCACGATCCCCCCGACTAATAAGCCCCGACTCACTTGCCAGCCTCGGCCTGCGTCTTCATCGCGCTGCTCGGCCCGACGAAGAACACCTTCTGGCTGTCCAGCATCTTATCCAGAAGGTTCTCGAAGTCTCCCTTCTCCCTCACCGACCCGAACGCCCCGGTGGTCATCGTCATCTCCTCGTCGCTCTTGCCCTCCTCCTTCATGGCTGAGCACTCGTCGGTGCACGCGCTGGCGCAGTAGTCCTTGGACCCCGGGGCGATCTTGAGGCACTCGGCCTCGCACGATGACTGGCACGTCTCGGCGAACGCGGGCGCCGGGGCGATCGACACGGGCGCGAGCACGAGCGTGGCGGCCAGCGTGGCGGACGCGAGTCGCGCCTGGATAAGATGATGAGCGTTCTGCGTGGGAGCCCCGTGCGCGGTGGCGACGACGGCGGTGCGGGCCTTGGCGGTGTGGGCATTGACGCGCGACCTGAGGGCCACGAGGTTAACGTTGGCGACGGCGGACATCGTAGGTATACGACGCGGCGGTGGTGTGCGGGTGCGGAGTGCAGAGCGGGGCGGATGACGACGGCATTACTCGTGGACAAAACTTTCGTCACTCGGCAGGAATTTTCACCGTTGTTGCCTTACATTGCCCCGGGGGCAGCTACGTGTTATACATCGACATCTACTCGCCTCGAACGGGCGTCACTCGTTCCGTCGTCTACCCGCCGCCTCCTGCTCGTACGTCGGCTCCGCGTACCGCACCCTCGACGCCTTCGTCGGCGCACCCCACGTCGAAGACGAGGACTTGGTTTTTGTCTTAGAATCCTTCGAAGTAGTCCCGCCGGTGCCGCCGCCGGTGTCTTTGTTCTGGTTCTTCGGCGGGTCCTTCGGCGCCTGGAACCTCTTCGCACCCGGGGGCTTGACCCTGTACGGTCGGGGCATACCGGATCTGGTGAAGAATTTCTTGTTCGGCGCCGCGCTCAGCCGCCTCTTCTGTAACATGTCCGAGAGCCCGGCCAGCTCGTGGAAGTAGAACATGACCCCGACGACGAAGAACACCCCGACGATGACGGTGTACCAGTACCGGATGTTCTGACGCTTCTGCTTCTTTCGCCGGGACTTGAACCAAGCGGTGACCGCGAGCGAGTCCAACCCGAGCTGCATCGCGAGCCGCGCCTCCGTTCGCCAGTCCGGGATGGGCTCCAGCTCGTACACCCCCTCCAGGATCTGCTCCTGCGACTTGGTGATGCCGCCCTGCCGCTTCTTGATGGTGGCGACCTCATCGAGGAACGCGCGTCGACGTTGGCGCAGCGCCGCCGCCTGCTTCTCCTCCAGCGACATGAATGACCCCGCCGCGTGCCTGAATGAACCGCGCCCCTTCGTTTGAACGAGCATTCACACTTTACGAGGAAAAAAGGTGGAGCCGGGAGCATAGATCCATAGGGCGGAGCGCGATGGGTCCACCGCCGACGATGCCCGGGTCGCCGAAATCGCCGAAATCGCCGAGGCGATCCGGCGGGTCTCCTTTCGCGTCGTCGCCGATGTTGGAGATCAGCCCGGGGTTGATCCTGGCCATCGTAGCGGCGCTCGCGGCGCTCGCGGTCGGGATGCTCGATCTCACGCACGAGGTGACGCTTGGCATCGACCTGGGCACCACGTACTCGGTCGCGGCGACGTGCGACAAGGGCGAGGTGTCCGTGGTGGTGGACGATATCACCGGGTCGATGGGCGCGGTGGGCGGCGACGGCGCGACGGTGCCATCCGTCGTGCACTTCGAGCGACCCGCGTTCGCACTCGCGCGAGGCGAACGGTGGAACAGGCCGTGGAAGACGGACCACACCGCCGTCGTCCGTACGACCCGCGAGTTGAAGGAACGCCTGCGCGAGTTCAAGTCCCGCAGAGACGGCGCCCGGTCCAGCAACGACGCCGCGGTGGTCCGGGTGGGGAGCACGGTGGGAGCCGCCGCCGCCGCGCTCCGGGATGCGTCACCGGCGCTCACCGTGTACGACGCCAAGAGGCTCATCGGCCGCACGTTCGACGACCCCATCGTGCAGGAAGAACTCAATCACCTGCCATTCCACGTCATCGAGAACACGTGGCCGCCGCGCCCGCGCGACGCCGCCATCGGCGCGCCGCTGCAGGGCGTCTCGATGCCGTACAAGCGCTTGATGCCGAGCGACCGAACGCAAGTGTTGGTCATCCCGCCGGAGGAAGTCGGCGCTCGGATCCTGTCGCACCTCAAGAGGCACTCCGAGCGGTCCCTCCCGTTCTTCAGGCGTAACATGGGGTTCACGTTCGGGTCGTTGACGGTGTCGGTGCCCGTCGGGTTCACGAAGGAGCAACGCGCGGCGACGTTGAGAGCCGCGAACAGAGCCGGGTTCGCCACCGCCCGGCTGCTGGAGGAACCCGTCGCCGCCGCCATCGCCTATGGGTTACACGAGGACGACAGGGAACGTACGGTGTTGGTGTACGACCTGGGCGGGGGTACGCTGGACGTGGCGGTGTTGAGACTGGAGCGGAGCAGTCGGACGTTTTTGGTGCTTGGAACCGCTGGGGACCCGCACCTGGGCGGCGAGGATTTCGACCGAGCGCTGGTCGGGTGGCTTCGAACGCGATTGGAGTCGGTGGGGTACCACCTGCCCTCGGACGACAGCGCGCGCTGGGAGGAGGTGGCGCTGCGTGTCATGGAGCGCGCGAAGCGGTCGTTATCGGAGGTGGAGCGCGTCGGGGTGAGGGCGTGCGGCGACGAGGATCGCGCAACAGACGGAGACCCGAACCCGACTTTTTCCGTGTACGAGTTGCGGCCGTTGTTGGATGACGACGGATCTCAACGCGAGGACCCGCCGGGGTTCGCGTGCACCACGGTGTGGCTCACGCGCGATGACCTCGCGTCGTCGTGTTCCGATCTGGTGGACAGGGCGATGAGCCCGGTGTCCGAGGCGCTTCACAACGCGGGCGACGTCGACCCCGACGAGATTGACGACGTGGTCATCGTGGGCGGGTCGTCCAGGCTGACGGTCATCAGGCGCAGGCTCAGCGAGGCGTTCCACGGGCGGGACGTGCACCACACCGTCAACCCGGATACCGCGATAGCGGTGGGCGCGGCGAGGAGCTACGCGTGCTAGGTTTAGTATCAATCAATCGTGCGATGTCATCACGTTTCATTCGTTCGTTTCATTTTAACTCGATGGGGAAGTCGGCGTCTCCGTACCTCGAAACCTTCGTGCTCACCTCTTCGATCATCGCGTCCGCGAGGGCGCTCAGGGGGTCGTTGTCGCTCCACTCCGGGCCCGGCGCGGCCACCGCCGAGTCCACCGAATCCGTCGATCGTTGCGGCTGGGATGAGCCATGCACCGACGCCGGCTTATCATCGTCCTCGCTTCCCTCGTTCATCGGCATCGTGACGAAGTCCCGGAGGAGCTTCCGTTTGAGCGCGAACGTCCGCTCGATGACACCCGCGCGCTGGTTTCGGAGCTCGATGGACGAGACTACCCGTTTGTAGTGCGCCAGGCCGGGAAGACCGGCGGCGCACAGCTGTGCGTTGGCGTGGACCTTCTTAGCGGCGGCGACTTCATCGGGGTCGTCGGGACCCTCGTTCTCTGAAGCTTCGCTCGTCGACGCGTCGTCACCCCGCGCCTCCCGCGTCGCCTCTTTCTCTTCCTTGATCCGCTTCCACTTGGCCTGTAACACGAAGCACTTTCCGCCGGGGTGTCTGCACCCGTCGCAGTCGCCGCATCGCCTCCGCCCGTCTTTCTTCGCGGGGTTCAAATTGTCCTGGATCTCAGGCGTCCGCGCGCCGTCGCCGCCGTCGACGTCATCGCTTGGTGCCCATCCGATGACGATGCCGCGCAGCTCGCACTTCACCCCGGGGCGCAGCTCGAGGACCATGTCGGGGTTGATCTTGGCCTGGTCGTTTCTGTACACGGATCGAGAAGCCTCGCGCCCGTTCTTGTCGTGCAGGATGATGGGCGCGTCGCCGAGGCACAGGAGCCACAACGCGTCGGTACCTCCGTAGACGAACACCACCGACAATGCACCGTCGGCCCATCGCATGAGCCGGGGTCGGCCTTTGACGAGCTGCACGCTCACAGTAGCGTCTGACCCCTCCTTGAGGAAGGCGAGGTCGAAGGTGAGACGCGGGAGCCACGGCGGCGACGGCGCGAGGAACGGCGAGGGCGGGAGCGGCGTCTTGTCGTGGTCGGAGAAGTGGACGTACTGATACACCCACGTCGACCGCATGGGATCCTCGTGAGACGCGAACTCCTGCAAAGGGTAGGGGGCGGTCGTCAGGGGGGCGATATTTTTGAAATACAACGACGGGCGCGCTACGAACCACGAAGTCGCCGAGGCCGAGCGCCGCGGAGTCTCCCCCTTTCGCCAGCACCTTCCGTCTGTCGCCGCGCTCATCGTCCAGTGTTCTCACGGCGAGGCGAGCGTCGTCGCTCACGCTCGTCACCGTCATGGACTCGTGAGCGTCGCCCGAGAGGAAGAATACCGCCAGGCGCCTGGGAAGTGGAGAGCGGACGTCCTGTCTGTACGGGTCGAGCGACGTTCCCTCGACGAGCGCGATGCTGCCGATGGGGAGGAAGAGACGGGCGCGGTAGCCCGCATCCGTCGGGCACGTGACGAGGAGAAGGCCGGGGCGCATGATGACATACCGGCGCCGCTGCGCGCGGTGAAGTGGCCCCCGACCGTTGGGGCGCGGGCACTTGCTGAGGTCCTGCTGAGTGCCGTGTGATGACGGGGCTCCGATCAGATTGCCGACGATTTATTTCTCGGAGCAGCCGAGGAAACGAAGAGTCGCGGAGGTTTGTATCGGACGATACACTCCCGGGCGCGACACAATAACCGGTCGCATCGCCGATACGTTCGCGCGTACTCCGGTGAAATCGTCAACCACCGCCAACCGCGAATCTTCCTGGTATTACACCGCCGCGTCAACCTCAGACGCGCCGCTCGCCATAACGCATCTTCCCAGGATCTCTCAGATTCTCGGATTGGACAACCCGACACCACACTTTCCACCCCCCGACCATGGCCTTTGAAGGTGAACGCCTCGCCCGTAGGTTTGGAGTGCCCGTGGATGATTGCAACTTGCTTCTAGAGGGGATCATGTATCAGATGCTCGAGAGAGGAGAGACTGCGAACGATTTTGAGGCTTGCGTCGAGCAGCTCATCAAGGAGAATCCGCTCGGTTGCCCGCACGTCTTCATTCAGAACATTCAGAACCCCGCCTTCGCTCACATGAACGGGACATTCGCCGTGCGCGGCCCGTGCTCGCCGAGGGTGGCTGGTCCGGATCGATACGTCGTGACCGCGTATGACGATCAGACCGCGCTACCAGTCTTGAAGCCCACCGAGATGTGCCTCAAGCTGGACAACCTCCGCCCAGCCGGCCGGGAAGAGCTCGAGCGGTGGGTCGACGAGGTGCTCGAGGACACCTCCCTGTGCCAGCACCGACGCATCTCACGGCTTCAGTTTGTGTCCAAGCACGCGTGCAATTGGATCGATCACGTGGATATCCGCCGGCGCTTGGCTCGGCGCGTCGTCGACCTGGCCCGCGCCGAAGCAGAGCCCGACTTCGACTTCGCCCACAGCTGCGCCATCGAGGCTCTCTTCCACTTTCTCAAGACCCCGGTCGGTGTACTCGACGGCGAGTTATTTCTCCGCGCGGGAGGTCTCGACGCCATGGTGCTCTTCCTCAACCGACTCAACACCATGTGGACGCCCAAATCGACGGTGGGGCTCAGGTGCGCGTGCCCGGGATGCTCCAAGGAACAGAACGTCACCGAGCGCTACGGGGTCTATGACGCGGTCGGACTGCTCTTCGCGGGCTTGATGGACGCCCTTCCCGACAACTCAATGGAAGCCGCACAAGGGCGGCGCGCTCGCGGTGGAAAGAAGAAGAACGATCCTTTCAACAGCGCTGTTCCGTTTCACATCACGCTGACCGACGAAGGCGGCCTTGTCATGACCGACAGTTTTCACACCTTTGTTGTTGGCCTCGACGGGCACAAGTCTCTCGCCGCGCCTGAGACCCAGGCTGCGATGCGCGAGATCATAAACTCGAAGGACGACACCACCTCACTGATCTGGAAGGTTGAAAAGTTCGACATGGGAGCTTCGGGCGAAAGCTCGGTTCGCAAATACCAAAATTCAAAGGCTGGGAAGGCTGACAAGAAGGCCCGGAACAAGGTGGCGAAGGCAGCGGCCAGTAAGAAGGGGAAGCTAGATGAGATGATGGCCAAGTTCAAGGCAGTCGTCAACAATCCCGCCCGAGGTAACCAGGCCGATAGGCTCGGCATGATGAAAAAAGCTATGGAAGAAAATCCGGACCTGCAGGCTACCTTCGATGCCCTATGCCGCGACACCTTCGATCCCGCCATACTGACCGGTTCTGACGCGGACAATGCTGCGAAGCTGCAGGACCATTATCAGACGCTTCACGCCGATGCCGAGGGCGTGAACTCTGCTCGGAACGTCGGTCAAAAGGCGATGGGTGTCACATGCCTAGCCCTATCGCTGAAAATGACCCTCGAAAGGATCCAGTGCTTCTGCGATGACCCCGTCAACGACCGCATGGGCTACTACGCCCTCGGAAACACGAAGAAACCGACGAAAGTTGTCGCACAAGAGGGCGCGGGCGAGAAGCGCGACGATCTGGCTGAATTTATCCGCCAGATGTCCCCTGGCGCCCTCGCCGAGATTGAGAAGAATTCCGATGGGTTCGGAACGAATCTGCTCAACGTCACGCTCAACGAGCGGGGCAAAAAAAAAGTTTGACCATGCACCCGGGCTACGACACCACGTTCAAGAAGGCCTGATCGAGATGCGGTGAACCCACGAACGAACGAGCGATGACATCACCCTGCGTTGAAATCCTGAAATCATTTTACAAAACTGCTACATCGTACAGCACCGCAGCACACGCCTTTTCGTTCGTACAAATCGTCTCGTCTCGTATCCGTCGCTCACATCCTCCATCCCAGCGCCGTGGGCTTCTTGGGCTTCTTAGCGCCGTCGTTCAGGTGGACACCCGCGGCGTAGGCGAGCTGCGCGGGCGTAGCCTTGAGAGCCAGGCTGTTAGGACCGCCTTTGAGCTGGTACCCCGCCGAGAAGCTGGTGATCTTAGTCGTCTTAGTGAGCTCCTCAGCCTCCGAACTACCCTTGTCCGGAAGCATGTACCCGGCGTGGAGCAACTCGCACATCTTCTCCAGCGAGACCACCATGCACCCCGGCTGGCCGCGAGCCTTGGACACCTTGGACATGCCGGGGTCGGTGCCCACGAGCAGGACGTCGGTTTTCCCGCTGACGGCGCTGGTGACCCGCCCGCCGAAGGACTCGATCATCGCCCTCGCCCTACCCTTGCCCAGGTCCAAACCCTGGCCGCCGCCCAGCTGGGGGAACACGCCGGTGAGAACCACAGTCTTACCCGCGAGCACGTTGGCCACCGCGAGTCCGGCGCTGGGCCTGGGCACGATGAAGCCGCCGCTGCTGGGCTTTTGCTTCTTGGGCTTGACCACGGCGACGGCGGCGGTGACGACCGGTTCCTTCTTCA
>ENA-UOXV01002749-UOXV01002749.1-marine-metagenome-genome-assembly--contig:-NODE-2749-length-22620-cov-8.813472_pt1 | contig 22620 bp, 22 predicted proteins | sample MGYA00238165_ERZ766961 | MGnify/ENA primary metagenome ERZ766961 (study PRJEB28924, sample SAMN03173240) | marine metagenome | biome: Marine; feature: Water; material: Subsurface seawater | place: North...
TGCTGACTTTATAGGTGACGTTAATATATTAAAAGGAATCTATAAAGGACAAAATAAAATTGGCACCCAATTACTCTCCGAAGATTCAAATTCAATAGTATTTGCAACTCAAGAGGTTAGTGCTGAGATTGAAGATGAGATGTGGTTTGCTGTTAGACCTGAGAAACTTGAAATATCTAAAAATCCTCCCTCAAATGATCATAATATATTGAAAGGAACTATTGAAGATATTGCTTATGGAGGAAGCTTTTCAACTTATCATGTCAAACTTGATAATGGTAGAATTCTTAAAGCAATTCGTGCAAATCGTGAAAGAACTAAAGAACATCATTTAACCTGGGAAGATGAAGTTTTTCTTCAGTGGGCACCCCATTCTGCAGTTGTTCTTCTTTCTTAGTTTCTAGTGAATAATTCGAGAAAAAAATCTAACTATTTTCATAGCATATTTAATGGAAGAAATGCTGTAATTGCTATTCCATATATTTGGCTTTTATTGCTCTTTTTACTGCCTTTTATTTTTGTTCTCAAGATTAGTCTTGCTGAGCCAATTATGGCAATACCACCATACACCTCTCTACTTAAGTGGAGTGACTCATGGTTGCCTTCAATTGCTGCAAGTCTTGATAGCTACTTATTTCTTTTTAGTGATTCTTTATATATCAAAGCTTATCTTTCAAGTTTAAAGATAGCTATTATTTCTACAATACTGACCTTAATAATAGGCTATTCAATTGCTTATAGCGTAGCAAGAGCTCCAACTCGATGGAGAGGCATATTATTAATGCTTGTAATCCTTCCTTTTTGGACTTCTTTCCTAATAAGAGTTTATGCTTGGATTGGTATATTAAAAACAGAAGGATTGCTAAATTTAGCTTTAATGAGTATTGGTATTATTGATAAACCATTAATGATAATGAATACAGATCTTGCAGTCTATATTGGTATTGTCTACTCTTATCTCCCTTTCATGATCTTGCCTCTTTATGCAAATCTTGAAAAAATGGATATGAGTTTATTAGAGGCTGCTGCTGATTTAGGTTGTAGGCCTTTTAAAACTTTTTGGACAGTTACAGTTCCTCTCTCAATTCCTGGAATTTTAGCTGGCTGTTTCTTAGTTTTTATTCCAGTAATGGGTGAGTTTGTAATACCAGATCTGTTGGGTGGATCTGATACATTAATGATAGGAAAGGTCCTTTGGACGGAATTTTTCTATAATCGTGACTGGCCTGTTGCTTCTGCAGTCGCAATAATCCTTCTTGCTCTTCTAGTTGTTCCAATAATGCTTTATCAAAAATCACAAGAGAGGGCAATCTCATGAAAAAGTTTGGTAACTTCAATCTCTTTGCTTTAATCGTTGGATTCTCATTTTTATATATCCCTATTATTTTGCTTATCTTATTTAGCTTCAATGAGTCTAGATTAGTAACAGTTTGGGGAGGTTTTTCCACAAAATGGTATGGCGAACTCATGCAAAATCAAGGTATCAAAGATGCGGCATGGGTAACTATAAAGGTCGCCTTTGTATCTTCAACTGTCGCAACAATTTTAGGAACAATTGCTGGACTAGTGATGACTCGTTTTGGAAACTTTAGAGGTAGAACACTTTTTTCAGGAATGATCTATGCACCTATGGTAATGCCTGAAGTTATTATTGGACTCTCAACCCTACTTATGTTTGTGGCGCTAGCTATTGATCGTGGAGTTTTTACAGTAACTCTAGCTCATATAACTTTTTCGATGTGCTATGTTGCAGTGGTTATCCAATCTAGAATGTCCAGTTATGATGATAGCATCACTGAGGCTGCTCTTGATTTGGGGTGTACCCCTTTTAGGACATTTATATTAATCACTCTTCCTATTATTCTTCCTGCAGTGATTGCTGGCTGGTTACTATCCTTCACCTTATCACTTGATGATTTAGTCATTGCAAGCTTTACATCTGGACCAGGATCAACCACCCTACCAATGAAGATATATTCAATGGTTAGACTTGGAGTCACCCCTGAAATAAATGCAGTCTCAACTATATTGGTTGGAGTAGTTACCCTTGGTGTTGTTAGTGCTTCATTAATTGGTAGAAGACAAAAAAACCTAGTCAAAGTATCCCAAACTTAAAAGACATAATATTTATTACACTATTATAATTAGCACCTTTAATATCAATTATTAATAAGGGTAAATTATGCTGAAAAATTTAAATCTTCTTAAAACTCATGGCTATATTAATGGACAGTGGGTTGGAGATAACGTTAAATCACGCTTTGATGTCACTAATGCCTATACAAATGAAGTTATTAGTACATTACCTGATATGGGTAAAAAAGAAACTGATGAGGCTATCTTAGCAGCAAATGCTGCCTGGCCAGAATGGCGCAGTCGAACTGCTAAAGAAAGAGCTGCTATCTTAAAGAAATGGTTTGATTTAATAATGTCTAACCAAGAAGATTTAGCAATGCTAATGACAGCAGAACAGGGAAAGCCACTAGCTGAAGCTAGAGGTGAAGTTGGTTATGGTGCTTCTTTTATTGAATGGTTTGCTGAGGAGGGTAAGAGGACTTATGGCGACGTAATCCCGACTCCTGCAAATGATAGGAGAATACTTGTAATAAAACAACCTATTGGTGTTGTTGCTTCAATAACACCATGGAACTTCCCAATTGCTATGATCACAAGAAAGTGTGCTCCAGCTCTTGCTGCTGGATGTCCTGTTGTTATTAAACCTGCAGCAGAAACGCCTTTGTCTGCTTTAGCAATTGCTGAACTTGCCGATCAAGCAGGTATACCAAAAGGAATTATTAATGTAATTGTAGGAACAAATTCTAGTGAAATTGGTTTAGCATTAACAGATAGTAAAATTGTTCGAAAACTTTCATTTACTGGATCAACAGCAGTTGGAAAAATTTTGACTCGCAATTGTGCTGATACAATGAAAAAAGTTTCAATGGAGCTTGGAGGGAATGCTCCGTTTATAGTTTTTGATGATGCTGATTTAGATGCAGCAGTTGCTGGTGCAATGATATCAAAATTTAGAAATACAGGGCAAACCTGTGTTTGTACTAATCGTTTTCTAGTTCAAGAAGGAATTTATGAAGAGTTTGTAAAACGACTTGCTGATGCTGTCAAAACATTAAATGTTGGGAATGGAATGGATGAAGGCGTTAATCAGGGACCTCTAATAAGTTTAAAAGCGCTTGATAAAGTTAAGGATCACTTATCAGATGCAGTTGATCGAGGTGCTGTAATTGTTGCAGGAGGAAAGCCTCATCAAAATGGTGGAACAATGTTTGAGCCAACTGTTGTTAGTAATGTCGATAGCTCAATGAAAATTGCATCAGAAGAAACATTTGGACCACTTGCCCCTATTTTTAAGTTTTCAACAGAGCAGGAGGCTATTGATATGGCAAATGATACTGAGTTTGGGCTTGCATCTTATTTCTTTACAAACGATATTAATAGGATATGGAGAGTTTCAGAAGCACTTGAATATGGCATGGTTGGTGTTAATGAAGGTGTAATCTCTAACGAAGTTGCTCCATTTGGTGGTGTTAAAGAATCAGGCTTAGGAAGAGAGGGCTCTCATTATGGAATTGATGACTTCCTTGAATTAAAATATATTTGCATGGGTGGCTTGAAATAAATTTTTTTTCTGTAGTTAATATAACTTATTAAACCTAAAACATTTTAAAAATGATTTCTATTGCGTCATTTCACTGATTGGTATAATGACGCATTCGATTTTATAAAAAAAATAATGAAAGTTGGAATTCTTGGACTAGGCACTGTTGGTGGTGGTGTAGTAAATGTCTTACAAAAAAATAGTGAATCTATTCAAAGACGAACTGGAGTTAAAATAGAGCTTGTAATTGCTGGTGTTCGAAATAAAACAAAAAAACGTATTTGTGATACTTCAGATATCAAACTAACTGAGGATCCATTTGAAGTTGTTAATCATCCTGATATTGATGTAGTCCTTGAACTTATAGGGGGTTTTGGCCTTGCTAAGGAGCTAATTGAGACTGCTATAAACAATGGTAAACACATCATTACTGCCAATAAAGCACTTATTGGAAATCATGGTAATGAATTAATTAAACTTGCAAACAAGAAAGAAGTACGCTTTTTATTTGAAGCTTCTGTGGCTGGAGGAATTCCAATTATTAAAGCTTTGGAGCAAGGTCTCAGTGCTAATAATATTGAATCAGTTGCTGGAATAATTAATGGAACTGGTAACTTTATCCTAACTGATATGAAGGAAAAGGGTAGAGACTTTGATGATGTCCTAAAAGAAGCTCAAGCACTTGGTTACGCTGAAGAGGATCCTACATTTGACATTGAAGGAATTGATGCTGCCCATAAACTTTCAATTTTAGCTGCAATTGCCTTTGGAACTAAAATTCAGTTTGATAAAGTTTATACAAAAGGGATCAGTGACATTACGACTGAAGATATCCTTCATGCTACCGAGTTAGGATATACAATTAAACATTTAGGCATTGCCAAAAGAGTTGAAAATGGCATTGAGCTTCGCGTTCACCCTACTCTAGTTTCTAATAAACAATTGATTGCGCAAGTTGATGGGGTCATGAATGCTGTGATGGTAAAAAGTGATGCTCTAGGGACGAGCCTATATTATGGTCCTGGTGCTGGTGATGAAGCTACTGCTTCTGCAGTTATTGCTGATCTTAATGACATTATTAATAATCAAACCAGTAATCATACTTTAGGATGGAAATCTCAGCAAAAAATTAATGTTATTGATAATGACTCAATAAATAGTGAATTCTTTTTAAGGCTTTTAGTTTCTGATGTAAAAGGAGTTCTTTCAAAAGTAACTGGAATTTTTAATGACCATAATGTCAGTATTGAAGCGCTTATTCAAAAACAAGTGGATGAGAATAAAAATGCCCATATTGCCATAACAACAGATCGAGTAAGTACTAAAACAGTTATGAGTATCAAAGCTGCAATAGAGGCAAGTGAGTTTAATCAAGCAGATGTTCAAATTATTCATATTGAATTACTAGACTAAATTTAAAAAAATTAATATGAGATATACAGGCCTAATTGAAAAATATAGAGATACACTTCCTGTGAGTGATAAAACTCGCATTATTAGTCTTGGTGAAGGCAATACCCCGCTAATAAGATTAGAAAACATCCCATGCAAAATGGGTACGCAAGTAAAACTTTATATTAAATATGAAGGGCTTAATCCTACAGGCTCTTTCAAAGATCGTGGAATGACAATGGCGGTTACAAAAGCCTTTGAAAGTGGCTCTAAAGCAATTATTTGTGCATCTACAGGAAACACATCAGCTGCTGCAGCTGCATATGCAGCTAGGGCGGGAATTAAAGCATTTGTAGTTATCCCAGAAGGCAAAATTGCCTTGGGGAAGCTTGCTCAAGCAATGATTCATGGCTCTACTATCATTCAAATTAAAGGTAACTTTGATGATGGAATGCAGCTCGTCAAAGAAGTAGCTGACTTTGCTCCAGTTTCAATTGTTAATTCAATTAATCCGTTTAGACTTCAAGGACAGAAAACAGCTGCTTTTGAAATTATTGAAGAGTTAGGTCATGCACCAGACTATCATTGCCTACCAGTTGGTAATGCTGGAAATATTACAGCTCATTGGATGGGATACACTGAATATCATGAGGCAGGTAAGTCAAAATCAACACCTATTATGCTTGGCTATCAAGCTGCAGGTGCTGCTCCTTTTGTTAGTGGTTCTCGAGTTAAAAAACCCGAAACAATTGCAACTGCAATTAGAATTGGTAATCCTCAAAGTTGGGATCAAGCATTAAAACTTAGTAAAGATTCAAATGGCTGGTTTGATAGTTTTTCAGATAAAGAAATTTTAGCAACTCAAAAAATGCTTACCGAACAAGAAGGTATTTTTTGTGAGCCAGCTTCAGCAATTTCAGTGGCAGGTGCTTTAAGAGATATAAAATCAGGAAAGATACCTGATGGCTCAAGTGTTGTATGCACTCTAACTGGGCATGGACTGAAAGATCCAGATACAGCTATCGCTCAATGTGATCAGAGTGCTATGATTAATATTAACCCAACATTGGATGAAGTTAAAAAAGCCATATTAGATAATATGTAGTTCTAGTTGGCTCTAAGTTTAATAAAAAACTATCTATTTATGAGCAAGCAGAACTATAAAACTATTGAACTATGTGTTGGTAATACTCCATTAGTTCGTCTTCAACGTTTAAACCCAAATCCTTCAAATATTATTCTTGGAAAACTTGAGGGTAATAATCCGGCTGGCTCTGTAAAAGATCGTGCTGCTCTTAAAATGATTTCAGAAGCAGAGATTAGAGGTGAAATTAATCCAGGTGATACCTTAATAGAAGCAACCAGTGGTAATACAGGTATTGCCCTCGCTATGGTTGCAGCAATAAAGGGCTACAAGATGATTCTTGTAATGCAAGAAAATCTCTCTCAGGAACGAAAAGATGCAATGACTGCTTATGGTGCTGAATTAATTTTAGTTTCTAAAAAGCAAGGTATGGAAGGTGCTCGTGATCTTGTAAATCAAATGAGTGCCCAAGGAAAAGGATTCCAACTTAATCAGTTTGCTAATGTGGATAACCCAAAAGCGCATATTATTTCTACCGCCAAAGAGATTTGGAAAGATACTAATGGTGAAGTAAGTCATTTTGTAAGCTCAATGGGAACTACAGGAACTATTATGGGAGTATCAAGTTATCTTAAAGAAAAAAATCCAGCAATACAAATTATTGGAATTCAGCCTGATAAAGACTCCCATATTCCTGGGATTCGACGCTGGCCTAAAGATTATCTTCCAACTATTTTTGATTCATCAAAGGTCGATAGAATAATGGATATTTCGCAGATAGAAGCTGAGAGAACAACAAGAGAATTAGCCACTAAAGAGGGTATTTTTTGTGGTGTATCTGCTGGAGGAGCTGTTGCCTCTGCGATTGAACTTTCAAAAGAAGTTGAAAATGCCACGATTGTTACAATTATCTGTGATCGAGGAGATCGTTACCTTTCAACAGGTATTTTTAAAGACTTGAACCTTTAAATATTAGTAATTTTCATCTTATTTAATCAATGATTTTCTAGTAAATTTAGGCTAAAAATATGTGTACAATTGTAATTTCATAAATTCTTAAACACATAAAGGAGAGATAAATGAGTATTAAATTAGGCTTTAAAAAGTCGTCAATTGCATTTGCAGTTGCATTTTTATCATTAGCTATGACTGCACAAGCAGGTGTAGTTTATGATTACATTAAGTCAAATAATGAATTAATGATTGCAACGGATGCAAACTGGGCACCATATTCTTATATAAATGATGCTGGTGAAATGGAAGGTTTTGATGTAGACGTGGCTAGAGAAATTGCCAAGAGAATGGGTGTTGAAGCTCGCTTCATTACGCCTTCATGGGATATCATAACATCAGGTAACTGGAATATGCGTTGGGACGTATCAGTTGGATCAATGACTCCAACAGAATCTCGTTCTGAAGTATTAAATTTCCCCGCAGTATACTATTACACCCCTGCTGGATTTGCAGTTCATACTGACTCACCAATAACTACATTGGCTGGTCTAAATGGCAAGAATGTTTGTACTACTACAGCTTCTACATGGGAAATGTATCTTCAAGGTAACCTTGATATGATTGATGCTCCAGCGTTTTCATATAAAGTAACGCCAGGAACTATTACTTCTTTGGTTGACGGTTCAGCATGTCTTGATGACACTCGCCTAGGTGCAGGTGTTCGTAATGATGGTATTATTGATTCTATTCCAATGATTCAAAATGCAATTGAAGCTGGCTACCCAATTAAATTCTTGGGTGATCCAGCTTTCCATGAGCCTCTTTCAATTGCTACTGACAAAGGTAATAATGATGCTGAGCTAGATGCTGAGATTGCTAGAATTATTGCTGATATGCGTAAGGACTACACATTGACAATGCTTTCAATGAAGTGGTTTAAAAATGCAGATGGCAGCTCTAACGACTATACGATTGCATACTAATATTAGTTAAAAGTTAGAGAAAGGTATGTTCGTCGATACCGTTATTGAAGATAAGGCACTGCATAAGCCAGTATTCCTTTTCTATTTATCAATAACGGTATTGGCGATTTTTTTCGCCTTTAATTTTACCAACACAATTTTTGGTGAATTTCTTAGCCCAGTTATTGGAGTTCCTGAAGAAAGTGGTTTATTTGGCCGCTTTGTTGTTTCTTTTGTTCTTTCAACAATATTTGTTCTAAATTTACTATTAATAAGTTTTACTAGGCTAAAAATTCAAATACTCATTGTTTGGCTTGAATTATTCCTGCTTTTTCTTGCCTTTGCCTACTCCTTTGATCTTAAATTATCATTTATACAAAGCAGAATTGGCCTTATGATTTCAAAAGGCCTTTTTACAACTATATATATATCAGCAGTTTCGATTGTCATTGCTACAGCAATAGCAATAGTAGGCGCTATAGCAAAACTATCAAATAATGGATTTGCATATGCAATTGCAACCTTCTATACGTCATTATTTAGAGGTCTACCTCTTCTATTACAGGTTTATTTAATATATAAAGGGCTTCCACAACTAGGATTTATGGTTGATGCAATACCTTCAGGTATTACTGCATTATCACTTTGTTATGGAGCTTATATGACAGAGATTTTCCGAGCAGGCATCCAAAGCATACCAAAGGGGCAATGGGAGGCCTCAAGGGCCTTAGGCTTTAAATTTGGTCTCATTCTTCGAAAGATTATTTTGCCACAGGCCATACCGATAATTGTTCCACCAACTGGAAATCAATTTATTGCAATGTTAAAGGATAGCTCACTAGTTTCTGTACTTGGAATTTGGGAGTTAATGTACCTTGCTAAAACGCTTGGTCAAAGAGACTTTAGACACATGGAAATGTTACTTACTGCTGCAATGATATATTGGGGTCTCACAATAATTCTTGAAATGATTCAAGCTCGAATTGAAAAAAAATATCAACAAAAAACCTAATGATGGAAAATAATGCTAATACCAAAGATAGTCCAATAATTTCTCTGAAAGGGGTTAGTAAATGGTATGAAGATTTTCAAGCTTTAAAAAATATTGACTTAGAAATAAAGCTTAAAGAAAAAATTGTTATCTGTGGTCCATCAGGTTCAGGAAAATCTACCTTAATTAGATGTCTTAATCGACTTGAGGCTCACCAAGAAGGATTAATTAAGGTTAGTGGGATCGAACTTCATGAAAGAATGCATGATGTTGATGTCGTTCGACAAGATATAGGCATGGTATTTCAAAACTTTAATTTATTTCCGCACTTAACCGTCCTTGAAAACTGCATGGCAGGACCAAACTGGGTTCGTGGAATTGATAAAGATGAGGCTCGCGATAGAGCTATCAAGATGCTAGAGCAAGTGAAAATCCCTGAGCAGGCAGATAAGTACCCAGATCAACTTTCAGGTGGCCAACAGCAACGAGTTGCGATTGCTAGAAGCTTATGTATGCAGCCAAAGGTTATGTTATTTGATGAGCCAACTTCTGCACTTGACCCTGAAATGGTTTCAGAGGTTCTTGATACTATGATTGAGTTGGCTAAAAGTGGAATGACAATGATTTGTGTCACTCATGAAATGGGTTTTGCAAAACAGGTTGCAGATAGGATTGTTTTTATGGCTGATGGGGAAATTGTTGAACAAAATACCCCTGAGGAGTTTTTTAATAACCCTCAAAACGAACGTACCAAATTATTTCTAGATCAGATTCTTGAATAATAGATTTGTTATTGATTAAAGTACTCTCTGAATACCTCAACAACAAAACTAATATCTTTGCTATTTACCCCTAAATGACAAACAAAACGACCTCTATCAAGGCTTGAAATTACAATCTTATTTTCAAGAAGGAAGCTTGTTAATGGCTCTCGATGAGATTTTGGACAATTAACAAAAACCATATTAGTTTGACTTTCGCCATACTCAACCTTTAACTGCGATATTGAAGATAAGCCCTCTGCTAAAAGCTTTGCATTATTATGATCTTCTTGGAGTCTTTTTATATTATTCTTAAGAGCAAACATGCCACATGATGCAACGACACCAACCTGTCTTAAACCACCCCCTAGCATCTTACGCAACCTTAAAGCCCTTCCAATAAAGTCTTTACTACCCACCAACAACGAACCTACTGGGGCTCCTAAGCCCTTAGAAAGGCATATTGAGACACTATCAAAACCACTAGTTAATTCTTTCATTGATAAACCTGAATGAATATGAGCATTAAATAAACGCGCGCCATCTAGGTGGGTGCTTAGGCCTCTTTTATGAGCTGCATCAACTAAATTACTAAGTTCATCTTGTGGCTGCACTTTTCCAGAAATAGTATTCTCCAAGCAAAGTAACTTTGTGACTGCAAAATGAGGGTCATCATCTTTAATTTGACTAAGCATATCTTCTAGATTCATACTGCCTGATTCAGAGGTATCAATAGGACATATACCCACACCACCCAAAACAGATGCACCTCTTGCCTCATAAACGTTGGTATGATAATTTTGACCAATCAGAACCTCATCACCTCTTTGACAATGAGATAGCATAGCTGTTAGATTACTTTGGGTCCCACTTGGAAAAAATAGACTCGCCTCTTTACCTAAAAGTTCTGCAGCAAATTCTTGTAACTCTATAACTTCTAAGTCTTCACCATAAACATCGTCTCCCAGTTTAGCGCCTTGAATTGACTCAAGCATTGCAGCAGATGGAATCGTAAGAGTATCACTTCTAAAGTCAATAGAATCACCAGATTTTAATGACTCATAATGGGTATTAGTATTTTTATATTGATTCATAGTTATATTTATCTAAGGGTGATATTCTGGATATGCAAGGGTTGCAACTAAATGAGTTCTTGACTCAGGGCCACCGTTTAGTGCCGTGTGATAACCTCGTGTATCTGTAAAGTAGACTGATCCATCAGCAGGAAGATGAGTGCAGTGATGATTAACAATAAATAATGCCCCAGGATTAGTATAAATAGGAATATGGATCCTTGGCTCAGGGTCTCTATGCCATGAATTGCAATTATAACTATCCTTTTCTAATATTCGAACTCTACCAATAGGGTACCGAGCACAGAGCTCATTGTGAACAGTTTCAAAATAAGTTCCTTTAAAAACCTCTACTAGCTCACTAAATTGAGTTTCATCAACCAGCTCATCCTTTGCTACCTCTTCATAACTATCATTTTCTCGAGTATAAAAGCGACCAACAAGATCATTATCAGACTTAACAGAACTGTCCTTTCTTTGAGTCATAGCTAAAGCATGAAAACCTGATGCAGCAGTCTTAAATTCAGAATTAGCTTTAACTTCATCGAGCGCTTGCCGCATTTTATTGATATCAAAGTTTAGCTTAAGTTTAATAATATGCTCATTACCTTTAAAAGAAGCTACTGAATCAATATCAACCTTATTTCCTATGTATGAATTTAATTCTTTTGTGTCTTGAGAAATACTCATTAATTTAAAATTTCTAATAATTAAAAAGGTTTAACTACAACTAAAATAATAATACTAATGAGAATTAAAACTGGGATCTCATTAAACCATCGATAAAATGTATGTGAACGAGTATTTTTATCTTTAGCAAAAACACTCACTAAATGGCCACAGTAAAAATGATAAATAATTAAAAATACTACCAATAAAAGTTTTAGTTGAAGCCAATACTGAGTGCTATAAACCTCCCAAGCATAACTTTGAAGCAACCACAGACCCATTAGGGTTGTGATTACAAAGCTTGGCATCATAATACCCCTATAGAGTTTTCGCTCCATTATCTTAAAGCGCTCAATACTTATTTCATCTTTAGCCATAGCGTGGTAGACAAATAGTCGCGGCAAATAAAATAGTGCAGCAAACCAAGTAATAACACTTATAAGATGTATCGCTTTAATCCAAAGCATTTAAACTCCAAAATAGTTACATAATACCGTCTGAATTTAATCATTTTCTATGATTAATCAAAGAAGATGCATAAAAGATTAACTATTGATTTACACTTATCCTTTAGATTGACAGAGTAAAATTTAAAAAACATTTAAAATTCTAAAAGAATGCTTAATTTTTTTAAAAAAAATAAAACCGAAGATACTAAAAGTGAAAAAACTAAAACTTCACTAAAAGATAGGCTCTTTAAATCTAAAAAACGCCTTGGTGATGGCCTTTCTTCACTATTAATAGGTAAAAAGAAGATAGATGATGAACTTTTAGAAGACCTAGAAATGCTTCTCATTAGTTCAGATATTGGCATTCATACTACTGATAAAATTATTGAAACAGTAAGAAAAAAAGCTTCTCGTAAAGAGCTCAAGGACAGTGATAGTATTTACGAGTTAATCAAAATTGAACTGGAATCAATCTTAGTCGAAGATAACTTACTCAAAATCACTGGTGATAAAACCTTTGTTATTCTTGTTGTAGGAATTAATGGTGCTGGAAAAACTACAACAATTGGTAAGCTTGCTAAATTATTTCAAAGTGAAGGCAAGTCTGTCATGCTTGCTGCAGGAGATACTTTTCGTGCAGCTGCAGTGGAGCAACTTCAAGTTTGGGGTGAAAGAAATAAGATTCCGGTAATTGCACAAAAAACAGGTGCTGATGCTGCTTCTGTTGTTTATGATGCCTATCAATCAGCTATGGCTAAAAATATTGATATTTTGATTGCCGATACAGCAGGAAGACTTCATACTCAAGATAACTTAATGCAGGAGCTCGAGAAGATCAAGCGAGTCCTTAAAAAACATAATGAAAATGCACCGCATGAGACTTTACTGGTTATAGACGGTGGCTCTGGTCAAAATGCAATACAACAAGCCACTGAATTTCATAAGTCTATAGAGCTCTCAGGTCTTGCAATTACTAAGCTTGATGGAACTGCAAAGGGAGGCGTTCTATTTGCAATATCAGATACGCTTAATTTACCCATTCGATTTATTGGTGTTGGCGAAGGAATCGAAGATCTCAAACCATTTAATTCAAAAGATTTTATTGATGCTCTATTCGAGCAATAAGTTAAACTTTTATTGAGTTATTAATAATTTCAATTTGATTTGCCAAATCAATATCAAGCATTGTAATTCCATCCTCACTATGGGTAACTAAGTTTATCTCAACTTTGTTATAGACGTTCGACCATTCAGGGTGATGATCCATCACCTCTGCTGCGATGGCAACCTGTGTCATAAAGCCAAATGCCTGTTTAAAATTCTTAAACTTAAACTCTTTTGATAACCTGCCATCCAAAAAGCTCCAGGCATTGAGCTGCTTAAGTTTTTCATTAATCTCTATGTCAGTTAAAACCAAATTATTCTCCTTTTAATAACTCACCAGCACCCATTGCCAAAAGTTTTTGAGCAACAACTTCACCTAACTCCTTAGGTTGTTTTAAAGATCCATTCTCATGAACCCTCAAAATCGTATTTGAATCAATATTACCCACCATACCAGTTAACTCTAAAGCATTATCTTTAGTTATTGAATAACCGCCAATTGCCACTGAACATCCACCTTCAAGAGTCGAGTTCATAGATCTTTCTGCCATAACCTCATTCATTGTTCTTTCATGAATAAGTGGCTCTAGAAGCTTTCTTATTGATTCATCTCCACCTCTAATCTCAATCCCAAGAGCCCCTTGACCAACAGCAGGTAAAGATTGATCAGAACTGAGTTGTTGTTTAATCCTTTTTTCAAAACCAAGTCTTATAAGGCCTGCACATGCCAAAATAATAGCATCATATTCACCATCATCAAGCTTTCTCAAACGAGTATTTACATTTCCACGAAGGTCTAAAATATCAAGATCAGGCCTTAAAGCTTTTAGCTGAACTATTCGTCTTAAGCTGCAGGAACCAACTCTCGCCCCCTTAGGAAGATCACTAATACTATCAAAGTGATTAGAAACAAAGGCATCAAAAGGGTTTTCACGTTCTAGTATTGCACCAAGTTTAAATTCTTTAGGTAATTCATAGGGCACATCCTTCATGGAGTGAACGGCAATATCAGCCTTGCCATCTAACATTCCCAATTCTAACTCTTTAATAAATAAGTTTTTACCACCAATTTTTGAAAGAGGAGTATTTAAAATCTTATCTCCCTTAGTTGTCATTTTCACTAGCTCAATATCAAGATCAGGATAGAGGAGTTGTAATCTTGACTTAACAAACTCAGCTTGCCAGAGGGCTAAAGGGCTCTTACGTGTTGCAATTTTAAGCACTCTATCTATATCTCCAATTAAAATTCTTCGCGAACATTATTTTATCGAGTGTTTTTTTAAAATGTTAGCTATTAAAAATATTAATATGCTGTAAATGTCTTTATTTTTATATTTTTAACCCTCTAATATAGGTTTTTACATCATTTTCAGTAACTTATCATCGATATACTGGAATAATGTGCAGTAATTCAAATTAGTATTGATTACAGAGAAAAATAATAATGAAGTCAGAGAAAAATCATTTATGGGGTGGGCGCTTTAATGAGCCAACTGATGAGTTTGTCAAAATTTTTGGTGCGTCTATTGCATTTGATAAAATTTTAGCTCTCTATGATATTCAAGGCTCTATCGCCCATGCAACAATGCTTAGTGAGATAGATGTATTAAGTAGTTCTGAATTGAATGAGATACTTAAAGGCCTCACTAAAATCAAAGATGAAATAGTCAATGATCAGTTTAATTGGTCAATAGATTTAGAAGATGTGCATATGAATATTGAATCTCGATTGATTGAGATTTGTGGTGAATCGGGTAAAAAAATTCATACAGGTCGATCAAGAAATGATCAGGTTGCGACTGACATTAGGCTCTATCTTAGGGATCAAGTCCTTCTCATTAATAATGAATTAGAAAGACTACTAACGGCCTTACTCGATCTTGCAGATCAGGAAAAAGAAACGATTATGCCTGGATTTACTCATCTTCAAGCTGCCCAGCCTATTAGCTTTGGGCATCACCTTTTAGCTTACTTTGAAATGTTTAAACGTGACCGTGAGCGTCTTTATGACGGTTTTAAGCGAATTAATACTATGCCCCTTGGAAGTGCTGCCCTTGCTGGTACTAGCTATCCAATAAATCGGGATCGTACTGCTGAACTTCTAGGCTTTGAGCGTATTAGTCTCAATTCAATTGATGCTGTTAGTGATAGAGACTTTGCAATTGAATTTGTTTCATCTGCGAGTCTTATAATGATGCATCTTTCAAGGTTCTCAGAAGAAATTATTCTTTGGTCAAGTTCTCAATTTGATTTTATATCTCTTCCTGATAGCTTTTCTACCGGCTCATCCATAATGCCCCAAAAGAAAAATCCTGATGTTCCAGAACTGGTTCGTGGAAAAACTGGGCGAGTTACTGGTAATTTAATATCACTCTTGACATTAATGAAAAGCCAACCACTTGCCTACAACAAGGACAATCAAGAAGATAAAGAGCCCCTATTCGATTCTGTTGATACTATTTTTAACTGTCTTCATGTTTTTGCTGATATGGTCCCAATGATTAAATCTAATAAAGATAATATGTATCAATCGGCGCTCAAAGGATTTACTACAGCAACTGATTTAGCTGACTATCTTGTAAAAAAAGGCTTAGCCTTTAGAGACGCTCATGATATTGTTGGAAAGGCTGTATCGTATGGAATTAAGGAAAATAAAGATTTAAATGAATTTAGCCTAGATGAGCTTAAAAGCTTTAATAAATTAATTGAGAAAGATGTTTTTGATGTTATCTCCTTAGAAGGCTCAATTAATGCTCGAGATCACCTCGGTGGAACCTCAATAAAACAGGTCTCCAAGGCCATTAAAGCTGGGCGTAAATTAATAAAATAATGCGCATTATATTTGCAGGTACTCCTGAGTTTGCTGTCAAATCTTTATCTACTCTTCATCAATCAGAACATGATATAGTTGCAGTTTACTGCCAACCTGACCGTCCAAAAGGAAGAGGTAAGGTAATGACTGCATGCCCAGTCAAAATTTATGCACAACAAAATAATTTACGAGTCATTCAGCCTGAAAATTTTAGCTCAGATGCAAACCAAAAAGAAATAGTTTTATTTGACTCAGACATTATGGTTGTAGCCGCTTATGGGCAAATACTATCTAAGGAGGCATTAAAAATTCCTAAATTGGGATGTCTTAATATTCATGCCTCACTTCTACCCCGCTGGAGAGGTGCTGCTCCAATTGAAAGGGCTATTCTTGCTGGTGATAAAGAAACTGGCATTTCAATCATGCAAATGAATGTAGGCCTGGATACTGGTGATGTGCTACTTGAAGAAAAATATTCAATTTCTGAATTTGAAACCTCTCAAACACTTACTGTCAATCTGGCGAATCTAGGGGCTAGTTCTATTATTCATGCTTTGAAGAATTTTTCTGATTTGCAAGCTCAACCTCAAAATAATAACGATGCAACTTACGCCAAAAAGATTTTAAAAAATGAAGCTCAAATCGATTGGAATCAAAGTGCAGAAACTATCTGTAACATGATTAGAGCCTTCAATCCAAAACCAATTGCTCAGACTATTGCAACATCAGCACAATTTGAAAATAAAGTTCTAAGAATTATAGAGGCTGAAGTTGTTAACTACAAAAACAACAAATCCCCAGGACAGATTGTTGAGCTTAATAAAGAGATCTGTTATGTTGCCACTGGAAAAGGTGTTCTAAATCTAAAAAAAGTTCAACTTTCTGGGAAAAAAGAAATCTCTGCTAAAGATTTTAATAACGCTTATCAATTAACTAAGCTTCAATAAAAAATAATTTCTTTGACTTTAATTAATTAAAGTAATGGGACAATAAGGATTAGAAGAAGCAATATACTTGCTCCCCAAAATAGCAGGTAAGCCTTATTCATTACCCCACGAATATCTTTAAGTTCTTTTATTATTTTCTCTACTTGCTCATCGTTCAATTTAATTCTCCTTTTTATTTTTAATTAATAAAACCAAGTTGACGCCATGCCTCATAAGCGACAATTGACACACAATTTGATAGGTTTAAGCTTCTTGAGCCGTCCTGCATTGGAACGGTAATACCCTCATATTCATCCATTATCTCCTTTGGAAGACCTTTAGTTTCAGAGCCAAATAAAAATGAGTCGTGGCTAATATATTTAATATCTGCATAGCTCTTAGAGACTTTTGTGCTTACAAAATAAAGCTTAGAAGGGTTAGCTTTATCTAAATAATCGTCAAAATTTTCATATTCATAGACCTGTGCGAGCTCTTTGTAATCGAGTCCAGCTCGCCTAAGACGCTTATCATTAATTTCAAATCCATAGGGCTTTATGAGGTGAAGATTTGCCCCCATATTTGCTGATAAACGAATAAGACTTCCTGTGTTACTTGGAATCTCAGGTTGGAACAACACTAAATTTAACATACTATTTTTTTTAAAAAAGTCATATTATCATCCCATAGAACATAAACTAATTATAAAAACTCGCTTGTTGATATAATGTTTTTTATGAAATATTACTTAGTAATAAGAAATTTTTTACAAGTCAAAGTAGTCTAAATTTACTCCATGTCTGTAAGAAAATCCATCAAAGATTATCTAAAAGAGGATATTGAAGATATATCAAAGCTCTTAAGTTTGGCGCTTAAAAAATCTAAAGAACAATTATTTTCAAATCCTAATTATGAGCTAAATAATATTGAGCTCAAAGCACTTGATAATCTCATTGAACAACGCAATGATGGGAAGCCCTTTGCATATTTAAAAGGTTCTCAAGGGTTTTATGACCTTAACTTTATTGTCTCATCTGCTACTTTAATTCCAAGACCTGAAACAGAATTATTAATTGATATTACACTAGATACATTCGATATAAATACAAAAATAAATGCATTAGATCTTGGGACTGGAAGCGGAGTAATAGCTATTACACTCTCTGAAAAATACCTAAACTGGTCAATATCTGCAACGGATCAATCTAAGGCAGCACTAAAAATTGCTCAGCTCAATACCAATAAGAATATAAATTTTTACCATGGTAATTGGTTTGACCCACTTCCTAAAGAAAAATTTGATTTAATCGTTAGTAACCCTCCATATATAAATGATCATGATCCACATCTTAAAAGTCTTAGCTATGAACCAATCGAGGCCTTAATTTCAGGAAGTGATGGACTAGATGATATTAGGAAAATTATTTTACAAGCACCACAATTTCTAAATCAAGCTGGCTACCTTTTATTAGAACATGGCTATAATCAGAAAAATCATATTATTGATTTACTTAAAGAATCTTTTGTAAATATTAAGGCCTTTAAAGATATTAATAAAATTGACAGGGCGATTCTAGCACAATTAAGGTAACTCAAAAAATTCGGCCTTTTTAATTGCAGACTTTTGCTGAGCTAAAATAACCCCTGTAATAACAATGACTGCTCCGATTGCCTGGTGCCAAATCCAACTATCGCCAAGAAGAAAAAGCATAAACATCACATAAAAAGGAACAGCGTTTAGATGAAAAGATGCTAACCCAATTCCTAAACGGCTTACTGCCTTAATCCAAAAAATTTGAGATATTCCTAAACCAAGCCATCCATAGATGAGAACTAAACCAAGATGTTCAAGAGTAATGAGTTCTAGAGATTCTGTAACTTCAAAAAAAATACTACATACAAAATATAATAGAATTGAAAGTCCAGCCATTCCAGATGATGTAACAGCTGTTTGCCCAAGAGTTGACATTCCAGGAAGATTTTTAACTGTTGCTCGAGAGCCCCATGCAAAAAGCATTACTCCAATAACGCCCATTAAGGCAGCAAAACCAATACCTTCATTGTTAAGGGATGCGCCTGATGCAATATAACCTCCTAAGAGAACTAAAATCACCCCACAGAAGAACCATAAAGTCATTTTCCGTCCATCTAGCAGCATTTCTAAAGAAACAGCAAATACTGGCATTGTAGCAACAGCTAATGCCGCAATTACAGGAGTTGTTAAGGCCTGCAGAATGAGGATTAAAAATGCGCCAATTCCAAATCCAGTAACACCTATCAAAAAACCCTTAGCCCATTTAGCTGATTTGACTTTATCAACTTTTTCTATTGCCAGCCAGATAATAAATATTAAAATAAATGAAAATACATTTCGAGCTGTCATAACACTAACAACATCCCAATCTTCTAATAAATATTCTGCAGCAGGAAAGCCCATTGCAAAAAGTAGGATTGAAAAAACACAAAGTAAATTTGATTTCAAAACCCCTAAATCTTTTTCAACTTTATCTTCTGAAGGTGATTCATTCATAGATTGTAAAAATGTTATGACAATAAGCAAAATGGCAATATATCAGAAAATGTTAATTTAATATTTTTATTTAATTAAAGATGGTATTTTGAAGATTGTCAAAAGTTAATTTCTAAATGTATAATCAAATTATCAAGATAAAGGCTTTTTAAGCGCTGCCTTGAAAATAGGATACAAATGATTAATAATCATTTTTTTTTATAGTCAACGCAAATTTAAGGGGTAATCAATGCTTGATAAAAAAAATATTGGAAAATCTACTCAAAGTATTTGGGGTGGGGAACAAGAATATGAGCTTTATGAACGCTCAACCCAAGTCCCAGTTGTCCATAGTGTTTCATTTGCATATAAAGATATTGATACTTGGCATAAAGTTGCCTTAAATGAAGCTGAGGGTCATATTTATTCCCGTAATACTAATCCAACAGTTCGTGCCTTTGAAGATAAAGTCAAAGTTCTAGAAGGTGCTGAGGCTGCGACTAGTTTTTCCTCTGGTATGGCAGCAATAAGCAACACATTGGCAACATTTTTAACTACTGGTGATCGGATTGTTTCGATTAAAGATAGTTATGGCGGGACAAATGTCATTTTTAATGAATTTTTACCCCCACTTGGAATTGAAGTTTCACTTTGTGAAACTGGAGATTACGAGCAATTAGAAGCTGAAATTTCAAAAGGATGTCAAGTTTTATATCTTGAAACACCAACTAATCCCACAATTAAAATTACCGATATAAAACGTTTAAGTTTGGTAGCTAAAAAAGTTGGTGCATTGGTTGTTGTAGATAATACTTTTGCGACACCAATTAACCAAAACCCATTAGAGCTTGGAGCTGATATAACTCTTCATTCTGCTTCTAAATACCTGGGTGGCCATGCAGATGCTCTTGGAGGAGTAATTTGTGGCAATCAAGATCTTGTTAAAAAGGTTTATCATTATCGTGAAATAAATGGCGCAACTCTTGCGCCAATGGATGCATACAGTCTTTTAAGAGGCATGAAAACTCTTAAGCTTAGAGTGCAAAGACAAAATGAAAATGCCATGATGATTGCAAACTATTTACAAAATCATCCAGCAGTTGAACAAGTTAATTACCCTGGTTTAGCATCCCATCCTGACCATGAAATAGCTAAAATGCAAATGCATGGAGGCTATGGGGGTATGTTAAGTTTTGCTGTTAAGGGAGGTTTAGATGCTATTAAAGAATTCCTACCAAAACTCAATTATGCTCATATGGCAGCCAATTTAGGTTGTGTTGAAACTGTTGTTGGGCCGCCATCGACTACGAGTCATGTTGAGTGCTCTGCTGAAGAGAGAATGGCTGCAGGTATTCCAGAAGGTTTGGTAAGATATTCAACTGGAATTGAGGATGTGGAAGATTTAATTGCTGACTTAGAACAGGCATTGAAAGTTATTTCATAATATTTTAAGGATTAGATAATGAAACAAGATAGAAGAAGATTTAGCAAAGAAGAGTACCTTGAAAGACAATTAAAGGTTCGTAACTCGATGGAGAAATCAAATATAGATGCCTTAATTGTTTATGATCCTGCCAACATGTTTTGGCTGACTGGTTATGATGGCTGGTCATTTTATGTTCATCAGTGCGTGATAATTACAACCACTGGTGATCTGTTTTGGTATGGCAGAGGCATTGATGCAAAGGGTGCAGAACTAACTACAGATCTTGAACTTAATAACATTTTGTCTTATCCCGATGAATATGTAATGACCCCTGATAGACACCCAATGGAGTTTCTTGCCAATATCTTAAAAGAAAAAGGATTGCACACTAAAAAAATTGGACTAGAAAAAGATAACTATTTCTTTTCAGCAAGAGCAGCAGAATCATTATACAGCTCACTACCTTCGGCAACCTTTAGTGATCAAACAGGATTAGTTAATTGGCAAAGGGCAGTTAAATCAGAGACTGAAATCACATATATGAAGCGAGCAGGTAAAGTTATTGAAGGCGTGTATGAACGCGTCATGGCGGTTGCAGAACCCGGGATGCGAAAAAATGATCTGGTAGCTGAAATATATCATGCAGGAGTTCAGGGGCATGAAGGTCATTATGGAGACTATGCCTCATTCGTACCTCTTATTGGAGCTGGTGAAGAGGCTGCAGCGTGTCATATGACTTGGAATGACCAACCATTAAAAAATGAGGAGGGTATGTTTCTAGAACTTGGAGCCGCCTATGCAAGGTATCACTGTCCATGTTCAAGGACGCTTTATTTAGGAACACCACCTCAACAATACTTAGATATTGAAAAAGTTATTAATGAGTGCATTGAAAATGCAATTGAAATGTTTAAGCCAGGCAATACCTGTGCACAAATTTCTGATAACTTCACAGCTACTCTAAAAAAACATGGCTATGAAAAAAATAATCGATGTGGTTACCCTATTGGCTGTAGCTATCCACCTGACTGGGGTGAGCGTACCATGAGTCTTCGTGGGACTGATAATACTGTTTTAGAAGAGAACATGACTTTTCATTTTATGCCTGCAATCTGGTTTGATGACTGGGGCTTTGAGATGACTGAGAGTATCCGTGTTGGAGCAAATGGCGGTGAGTGCCTATCAAATGTCCCCAGAAAGTTATTGGTTAAATAACTTTAATCTTAAAGTTATGTCTATAAGTTTTCTATGATTTGAGAAATTTGATCAAAAGTCGCTTGGTTAGATGTGAATACAGGCTTACCAATTGCAGCCTCTATTTCAGGAATAATTTCTGCTGACCTCATCGCAGTACACGAGATAAAAATCGCATCAGCGTCCTCATGAATTGCCGCTTTCGCTGCTGTAATTATTTCCTCAGCAGGCAGCATAGCGACATCTCTATCGTCATCCATATCCATATGCATTGAAGACACCATTTCAACGCCATTACGCTCTAAATAACCCCTTAAAAGGGAAGAAACCTCTTCGCTGTAAGGAGTTAAGACACTAATCTTTTTAAAGCCTCGTGCTTTGAAATTAGCTACTACAGCTTGGGAAGTAGATAAAACTTTTGCAGTTGGCTTACTTTCTTTAATTGCGTGCTCTATTGCTTCATCACCAACAATGGATGATGATGATGTGCAATTAAAAACCACTAAATCAAGGTCATAATTAGGAAGTATTAGGGCAGCAGCTTCAGTCAAGTCATCACCAATTGCAGCTAGAGACTGAGGCGTCATTGGATTAGCAAAATGAATTCGGTTGAAATAAAAGTCATAGTCTGGTTTTTTTTCTGAGTACATCCTTACAAAATCACGCTCAAAAGTGAAATCAGTATTCAAGACTATCAGACC
>ENA-UOXV01002753-UOXV01002753.1-marine-metagenome-genome-assembly--contig:-NODE-2753-length-22569-cov-6.698588_pt1 | contig 22569 bp, 21 predicted proteins | sample MGYA00238165_ERZ766961 | MGnify/ENA primary metagenome ERZ766961 (study PRJEB28924, sample SAMN03173240) | marine metagenome | biome: Marine; feature: Water; material: Subsurface seawater | place: North...
TCTTTACAAAACCTGGATCTCCAGATTTTATATTACAGTCAATATATCCATTCCATGAGCTAGCTATAAAGAAAAAAAATGAACTTTGAATAAAGTCTTTTTCGTCATCCCAAAATTCGTAGTGTTTTCTATGTCTCTCTATAGCCTCAGCTGTCCTTCGACCATCAAAAAGATCTTGGAACTCTCTCATACCTTCATGGAAAAAACTTCTATCTTTGAAAATACTCATTAGTTTCTAATACAAATCTAAAATTATTGTTACAAAAATTTAATTTAACCATATTTAATGAAATAAAGGAAATTCAATCTTTTTGTAAATATTCCAACCAAGAATATTCTACTTAATCTAAAAATAAATGTTTATTTAAAAATCTTAACTAATATAAAGTAAATAAGAAATAAGATCCTCCTGTGATATCAAAACTAATTTATAATTTACAATAGTATATAGGGGAAAATCTAAATTTTTCTTTACCTTTGACAGCTATTTTCATTACACTGTTATTATGAAAATTATAATTGCTACCCCTAGTCCATATGCTCGAAAAGTCAGGATAGTATTACGTGAAAAAAAAATAAGTTTTGAAGTAATTTTGGTTGATAACAACTCTACAGACAAAACAGTAGCAAAAGCTAAAAAGTTTAATGTAAAAGTTATTAAAATATCAAAATATTTTCCTGGTAAAGCAATAAATATTGGAGCCTCTAAAGCAAATGGAAAATATATTGTGTGTCTTTCGGCACACTGTATTCCGGAAAATGATTTATGGTTAGCCAACTTGGTTAAAAATTTAGATTTAAAAAATATAGCTGCAGTTTATGGTAAACAAAAACCATTACCTTATTCTTCAAGCTTTGACAAAAGAGATTTGTATAATCTTTTTGGTGATGACAGAAGGATACAAAAAAAAGACACTTTTTTTCATAATGCAAACAGTGCAATAAAAAGAGATATTTGGATTAAATACAAATTTGATGAAAAAACTCCTCATATAGAAGACAGAATTTGGTCTAATAAAATTATAAAAAAAAATTATAAAATAATCTATGAACCTAAAGCATCAGTTTTTCATTGGCATGGAATAAACCAAGAAATGGACCAAAAAAGATGTGACAAAATTGTTGAAATTTTAGAAAATTTAGACATGAATTATAAATCAAATAATGTCCATGATTTAAAGAAAATGAATATTGTTGCCCTAATTCCAATCAAGGGTGAATCCAAAGTCATTAATAAAGTACCACTAATTAATAGAACTATAGATTATGTTAAAAGTTCAAAGTACATAAAAAAAATTTTTGTTTCTACTGACAATAAAAATACACAATTATTAGCAAAAAAAAGGGGTGCTCAAGCACCATTCTTAAGGCCTAAAAATCTTTCTGAAGATTATTTTGATTTAATCTCTATACTAAAATTCTCATTAGAAAAATTAGAAAAAAAAAATATAATAATTGATTTAGTTGTTTTAATGACTGAAAACTTTCCTTTAAGAATAAAAGATCTTCATGACAAAATGATTGAAAAAACTATACAGAACAATCTTGATACACATATAGTAGCAAAAAGAGAAAAAGGCACAATTCTTACTGAAGATAACATAATCATTGATGATACAATTCCAAGAAAAATGGTGAAACAAGAAATTTTTCTAAGTAGATTGGGAATTTGTACCATACTAAGACCAAGTCAAATAAGGAAAGGTAAAATTTTAGATGGGAAAATTGCTATACATAAAATAGATGACGAGTTATCGTTTATTGACTTTAAAAATGATAAAAAAAATATATATAAAAAACTTTTTTTTGATCGCTAAAAGTGGATATCTTGATCAACATTAAACTAATAGAATTATTAATTCAAAGAGATCACTACCTGTAAAATTTAAAATTTAAAATTTTAATGATAATAACAAATTTAGTAATTTATATTTTAAAAAAAAAAAAGAAAATCAAAAATCTTGTTCCATCGTATTTTAATGATGGCTTTATATTTATTAAAATACTAGATGAAAATGGTAATTATGGTTATGCAGAGCCTTCTCCTTATATTTTAGAAATTGCTAAATTAATTCCTGCTTTAAAATATATTTTTCTTAAACATTTTAAAGATAAAGATAATAAAAAAATAAATTTATCAAAAATTATACAAAAATTAAGAAATCCTAATTTACAAAAATTAGTAGTATGTTTTGATCATGCAATTAATGAACTAATTGCAAAAAAACATAATAAGTCTGTTGCTCAATTATTTTTAAAAAAAAAAAAAAAAATTCAACTATACGCTAGTGGTGGTATGATTTATGAAAAAAATGATTACCATTCATTAATTGAGGAAGCTCTTGAATATAAAGAAAAAAAATTTTTTGGTTGGAAGTTTCGTCCAAGTTTTCCTAACTCTAATTTATCACATGCTCAAAGGATAAAAAATCCCCCGCCTTTTGATACAAGAAAACTTTTGGATTTTGCAACAAATTTAAGAAAATGTGTTGGTGATAGTTTTAACTTAATGCTTGATTGTGGTGGAAGATGTACAGATATTAAACAAGCACATTATTTAGCTGATGCTCTTTATGAATTAAACTTTTTTTTTTTAGAAGAGCCTTTAAAAAGAAAAACTTCATTATATAAAAAATTTTCTAAAAAAAAAATAAAACTACAAATTGCTGGTGGAGAAAATATTTCTAATTTAAAAGAGTTTAATAATTGGAAGAAATCTAAACTAGATATTTTTCAACCTGACACAAACTTATTAACCTTTAATGAAATAAAAATAATTGAAAAAATTTGGAAAAAAAAAATTATTTTTCATAATTGGTGTAATTTAATTAATTTTGCTACAAATTTTAATTATATACTATCTTCAGATAGAGATATTATTTTAGAAAAAAACATTCTACAAAATCCTTATGAAAAATGTTTTATAAATGACTCTTTTAAAATTAATAATGGTGTGATAACAAAATTAAAAAATTGTGGATACGGTATTAAAATAAAAAAAATAAAATATAAAGATATTGCTTATAATCAAATTAAAGTATAAAATTTTTTTATATCATTCATATTGAAAAACTAAATTTAATAACATGATAAAAAATTGAAGAACTTTATTTAAAACATCAATTTATATGTCTTTAGATGCTATAAGATAAAAAGAAATTTATGATAAATTTTGATGATAAAAAAAATGATAGAGTATGTTAGGAGAAAATAATGGTTTTTGAAAAAAGTCGAAAAACTGTTATTGATGTTGACGACAATGTTACTTTACCCTATGACTCAATCATAAAGTGTCCAATTGTCAAAATTGGGTTTGGATCTAGGATTAACGGAAAAATAAATATTAGAGGAGAAGAAAAATGCACTATTGGTAGATATTGTGCAATTGGTTTTGATGTTCGAATAATTACTACAAATCATAAAACAAACTATCCAAACTTACAAGTTGCTTTTAATAGAAAATATGGATTTGAAGATTTACAAGATAGTTCTAAAGGCAGTGTTGAGTTAGGAAACAATGTTTGGATTGGTGATGGAGTTACAATACTTGCGGGTGTAAAGATTGCTGATGGTTCCGTAATTGGAGCATCTTCTTTGGTTACTAAAGACACAACACCATTTAGTATATCGTATGGAAGCCCGGCGAAATTTGCTAAATACAGGTTTTCAGAAAAAATAAGAAATGAAATATTAGATGATCCTTGGTGGTTTTGGAGTGAGGACAAAATTTTAAAAAATAAAAAATTTTTTAATACAAATTTTGACTTATTAGAAGATGATATAAAAAATATAATTATTTAGGAATATGAATAGAGAGACTATTAGAAATAAAATTGTTGGTAATGTTGTTCCACTACCTGGTCAGTTTAATAAAGATTTAAGTATAAATTTTTCGGGCTATAAAGAACATATAAAATTTCTATTAAGTAACAATGTAAAAGTTTTTTATTTAGCTCTGGCTGCATCAGAATTTGAACATATGACATATAAAGAAAGATTAGAAGTAACAGAAATATGTGCACAAACAATTGGTTCAAAAGGAATTTTACTAGCACAAGCAACAAATAGTAATTGGCTCACAGAACAAATAGAAGAGGCGAATGCCCTTTATAAATCTGGTGCTGATGCAATAGTTATAAAACCAACAAGAATGAAAGAAACTAGCTCATTTTTTAATTCTAAGTTTACTCAAGGAGATTATAATCCATTATTACATGATGATTTTTTTGTGAATTATATTTATGAGTTTGCAAATATAGCAAATGTACCAATTGTTTTTCATGATGCATTATTTAAAAATGGTTTGGGTATTTCTATAGAATGTCTTGAAAGAATTGCTAAAATTGATCAGGTTGTTTGTTTTAAATTTCATATGCTTGACCCATGTGCTAGACAAAATGTTTATAGTAAATTTGGTAATCAAATTGCAACTTTTGACGGTCTTCATAAACCACTTCAAATATGGTCACTTATATGGGGAGCCTCAGCAAGACATACTAATTGGTCATGGTTTGATCCAATTCATGATCAAAAATTTTATGAATTTGTAAAAAATAAAGATTATAAAGCTGCTATAGATTTAGTTGAAATTGAATGGCCTTTAGCTAATGCAATAAGACAAACTGGTTATAGAGGTTTTAAAGAAGTAATGCATATTATGGGTCTGCCTGGTAGATATTGTAGAATACCGGGGAAGGAACTTAATGCTAACCAAATTTTAATGATTAAAGATTCTCTAAAAAAATCAGGATATATTTAATTTTATCTTAGAATGCCCAAAAAAAAAATACTTTTAGTTATTCCAGCAAGAGGAGGTTCTAAAAGACTAAAAGGAAAAAATTTTTACTTACAGTTGGGTGGATTGCGATTAATAAATTATAGTATTAATATTGCATTAAAATGTACTTTCAATCTTGATATAGTTGTTACTTCTGACGATAAAAAAATTTTAATGTTTGCAAAAAAGAATAATTTAAAAACTCATTTAAGACCTAAAAAACTTGCAGGTGACAAAGCACAACTTTGCAATGTAATTCATGATATATATGATTATTATAAAAACCTTGGAATAAAATATGATGCAGTTATTTCTCTTCAACCTACATCACCTTTTTTGCTCACAAAATCTTTAAATAAAATTATAAATCTTTGGATAAAAACTAATTGCGATAGCGTAACAACTATTAGCCAAATTACTCAATCCCATCCTTATATAAGCAGAAAAATATTGAAAAATAATAAAATAATTCCATTTTTTAATTTACCAAAGTCTGCAAACAATAGTAGCCAAAGAAGACCGGTGGCATATTATTTAACTGGGGGCATTTATTTAAGATCTGCGGCACTTATAGAAAATATCTATCCTAAAGGACATTGGCTAGGCAAAAACTCAAGGGCCATTATTGTCAATCACATCGAGTCGATTGATATAAATACTAAAATGGATTTTCAATATGCAAAATTTTTATTAACAAAAGGTTTTGTAAAAAAATCTAGATAATTTCTGTCTTTTAAAGTTTAAAAAATAATAAATTTTTATCTTACAATAATCCTTTATAAAAATTTATGTAATCAAATTTAATTTTTTTGTAATTATTAAAATTTATTAAAAATTTATTGATAAGTATTTTTTGTTTCTTACTATTAATTTTTTTTTTATTAATAAGATTATCTAAATCATCAAACTTTTTTGCTTTTAAAATAAAACTGTAATTATAAATCTTGCTTGTTTTAATCTTTTTATTTAAATATTCTAAAAATATAACTTTTTTTTTACATATAATTGCCTCAATTATCATTGAAGATGATCTTGCAGTAATAATTACATCACTCCAATTAATTAACTGGGAAGAGTTCATGTCGTCTTTATAAGATTTTGAACAATTTAAGGGACTTATATCTCTAGGTTTTTCACGAGTTTTAATCTGATAATTAGGATTATCTTTTAATTTGGCTATTACTTGTTCTACACTCAATCTTTCACTGGAGAAAAATTTTGTGAAAAATCCAATATTAATTTTTGACTTAGTTTTTACTTTATAACCATAAATTTTACTTAGTTTTTTGATCCAATTTGAAGAAAATCTTAATGAGCCAAAATATTTTATTTGATGTTTAAAATTTTGATTTTTCTTTTCCTCTCTAATTTTATTTGGTGAAATGTAATAATTGCAAAAATTTAATTTTTTTTTACCTATTTTATTTAACTTTCCAGTTCTAAGTCCTGATGCAATTTTAATTACTTTAATATTTCTTCTTTTCGCAATTTTATAAAAAATTTCAACAATAAACTTTGGAGAACTTTCATCGTAACTAATTGACTTAATATTATTAGATTGAATAAACTTCTCGATATCTTTTTCTGAAGAAAAAAAAATTTTTTGATAAATCGTAATCCAAACAAACCGCATTTTTTTTAAAATCGTACCTGGAAGTAATAAAATAATTTTTAGTAAGAAATATAAAAAAAAATTTTTATTTGATATTGGCAAATAATCATAATATTGAATATTTTTTTTTAATAATGAGCTTACTAAATAATTTTTTTTATAATTTTGAATTGAATTAATGTTGCATATTATTATCTTTTTTGGACTAAGTTGATTAATAATGGGACAAAGATTGTCAATACTAATAAATAGATCAAATAAAAATAGATGCATAAATATTTAACACTTAATGAAAATTTTTTTTTATATTAAAGTACTTTTTTATTAATAACTTTTGCTATTTTATTCATATTTTTCATAAGATTATTAAATTCTTGAAAATCAATTGGTTGTAATGGATCAACAGCAGAATTCAAGGGATCTGGATGAACCTCTAGCATTATTCCTTGAGCACCTGCTGCAATTGATGCTAACGACATTGACCTAACCCATGGCCTCCAAAATGTAGCATGTGAAGGATCCACAATAATTGGGAGATGCGTAATTTCTTGTGCCGCAGGTATTACCTGCAAATCTAGTAAAAACCTTGATGTAGATCTATGTGTATGAGGTACAGAAACTCCTCTTTCACAAAGAATAATCTTTTTATTTCCCTCAATTAAGGCATATTCTGCTGCACCTAACCAATCTCTCAAGGAAGCTCCATAGTGTCTTTTAATCATAATAGGTTTTTGTGTTTTTGCACAAGCTGAGATCAATGGATAATTTTGCATATTTCTTGAACCAATTTGTAAAATATCAGCAACTTCACATATTAATGGTAGGAATTTTTCATCCATTACCTCGGTGATAATTGGTATCTTGTATTTTTCTCTAGCTAGACCAAGCCATTCAATTCCTTGTTCTCTTGTCTCTGTATATTTCGAATTTCTGTATGGAAAAGTTAATGGTTTGAAAGCGCCACCTCTCAAAAAATGAGCACCACTTTTTTTAACATTTTTTGCAACATTCATAATAAGGTTTTTACTTTCAACCATATTAGGTCCAGCAAAAATAGGAATTAAATTACCCCCGAACTCAACGCCTGAAATTTTAAATTTACTTTTATGGTGTTTATTTTTTTTTGCTGCAAGAGGAAACTTTGTTTTTATATCATCTAGAGTAATATCTTTTCCTGGAAATTTATTATTCATTTTTTTACCATGGCTTTTTTCACTATATACTCTTGATTAATATTATTTACAATACAAAATCCTTTGATAGCTTGGTTTAAATTCATACTTAGACCATTTTGTATTTTGTGACCTTTTTTTTTACCAATTTTTAATAATTTGGTATGGTTTGGATTATAAATAATATCAAATATATCAGTTTTACTATTTTGTATTAAAAAATCTGAGCATTTTTTATTATCATCATAAATTAATTCTTTATTTTTTTTAATAAATTTTTTTTTATCCATATTTTTAATGCCAATAATATTTTTTAAATTAGAAAATGGAGTAAAAAACGATAAATTAAAATACCTCTTATTTCTTTTAATCCAAGAGTCAAAGCCTACACTTGTTGTATTTACTATCAGATCTATTTTTTTTAAATTTAAAAATTCTTTATAATTTAAAATTTTAAAATTATTTAAACTTATTTGTGATAAAAAATTTTTAAGTTTTTTTTTATCTCTATTATAGAAATAAAAATGTGATTTATTAAATCTTTTAATACATGCCAATATAACTGCTTTTCCTGCACCACCACATCCTACAATTAATATTTTTTTTTTATTACTATAATTAGTCAAAGATTTAACAGCACCATAATAGTCTGTATTAAATCCTAATAAATTTTTTCCTTGTTTTTTTATTGTATTAACTGAGCCAATTTTTTTTACTTCGTCAGTCAATTTCGTAATATTTTTTATAATATCTTCTTTGTAAGGTGTGGTTATTGCTGCACCTAAAAAAAATTTTTCATTTTCTAGCAAATTAACTAAGTTAGCTAAGTTAGATTTTGAAACATCCGCAGGATACATCTTTGAATTTTTATCCAACTTTTTATAAACTTTGTTCCATAATTTTGGTGATCTGGCACCCATTGAAGGTGTTTCACCAATTATCAGGGCATATTTTTTTTTTTTTAATGATAATTTATTTGTGGTTAGTCTAATTAGATTATTTTTAATTTTCATTTACCTAACTTTGAAGTAATATTTTTTTTATCAAAGTAAGCCCATTTATCATCAAAAAAACTTTTATACATCATGTTTATTAATTTAATAGTACTTAATGTTTTTTTAGCTTCAAGAGTACCATTTTTTTTTAACATTAAAGATTTATCTATTATATTTTGAAAAACTTTTTTATGCGAAACTCCATAACCGTTAGGCACATTTTCTGAGAAATTTTTTATTATTTCAACCTTCTTAGGTTTATTGCTTAATTTAGTGACAGAAACTTCGTTACAACATAAACCACTTAATGAAATAATTTTATTTTTACAATAAATTTTTATTGAAGCTTCATGGTCACTTGGCCTAAAACTAGTTGACATATTAACTGTGCAACTTAATTTATCTTTTTTAAAAACTATTAAAGAAGAATGTGTATCTTCTGCTTCTAATTTATTAACTTTATTACTCAATGAACTTATGCATTTAAGTGGATCACCAAACAAGTGAACTAATAAATCAACATAATGAATGCCTTGTTGGGCAAGAACGCCTCCATCCATTTTCCAATTGCCATGCCAGTCATTATAATAACTTTGTGGTCTCGACCAAACTAATGACAAATTAATAAAAACTATTTTCTCATTTTTTAAAATTCTTTTTGCATATATGACTGATTTATTTAATCTATTTTGAAATATTGCATAAAATTTTAATTTCTTTTTTTTTGCAATTTTGTTAAGAGTTTTAAGATCATTTATTTTTAACACTGGTGGCTTTTCAACTATTACATTTTTATTTTTTTTAAAGCACTCAAGAATATGTTTAAAATGATTACCGGACTCAGTTGCAATATACACATAGTCACTTTTAACATTTAAAAAACTTTTAAAAGAATTCTCAACTTTACAATTAAATAATTTTTTATATTTATCTAATTTTTTTTTATTTTTGTCATAAATTGTTTTTACGTAACCATTTTTTAACTCATTATTAAACATTGGTAAAATTCTTTTATTTACCACTCTTCCTAAGCCTAATATTGAAAACGAAATATTTTTTTTCATTTTTTATTTTAATATTAAAGTTTTTAATCTTCTACTTTTTTATAATATTTAATTAACTGTGTTCTTTATTTAACACAAGACTATTATACCAGCATATTATAAGAAATTACTGTAAGATTATTCACAGATATGGTAACTATAATTGTAATTAAATTCTAATATTGTTTTTTTTATTTCAAATTCGTCTTATTTTATTAATTCTAAAATTTTATTTAATGAGCTTATATTTTTTTCTACATTATATGCTCTTTTATGCTTTAAAATTGACTTTGCTGTACCAACCATAGAATAATATGAAGATCTTAATAAATGATTTGCATATATGACTATATTAATACCATTTTTTACTAGGTCTTTTTCAAATGTTTTTGAGTAAGATGATGGAACTGCAACCAAAGGTTTGGCATATTTACTTTTTAAAAATTTTCTTGTGAATTGAAATATTTTTTTTGGATTTTTGTCTTTCGAGTGTATCATTATACAATCTGATCCTGCTTTGCTGTAAGCTATAGCTCTTTTCAAAGCATCATCCACACTTTTACCAAGTATTAAACTTTCTATTCTTGCAATTACAAAAAAATCTTCATTGATAGTTGAGTTTTTTGCTATCTTAATTTTTTCACAAAAACTTTTAATATTGTCTTGTTTTACATTTTTTTGATCAGCAAATAATGAATTCTTTTTTAAGCCAACTTTGTCCTCCATAATAATTGCTGAAACTCCAGCACTTTCTAATTTTTTTACAACATTGGGTAAATGTTCTATTTGACCACCATTATCAATATCAAAAATCATTGGTTTAGTTGTTACATTAAAAATATCATTTACTCCTTGAATTCTAGTTGAATAATCAACTGATTGATTGTCGGGCATACCTCTAGAAACTGAGTCAGTTAAACTTGAGGACCACATACAATCAAATTCGTTAAATTTTTCTTTATCAACGTAATTAACATTTTCAACAATTAATCCTGTTAAGGGATTATGGCATTCCAAAACTCTAATAATTTTTTTTGATTCAAGTAATCTTTTTAGCTTCGAAATTCTTGCTTCTGGTGTAGTTCCTATTTTTTTGATTTCTTCCTTAATTTTAGAAGATGAAATATTTTTTGTATATTTTGGCTCTATTAAATTTCCAGACCATTTTTTCAAAGTATTTATTACTTTTATTCTAGTTTTTTTATTAATACCTTTTTTCCAATCATCACCATGAACAACATATTTAGGTTTAAGTAAATTTAGATTTGGAGTATAGTCCTGAGTGTCTTGAGGAATAACACTGCTTACGTATTTCAAGTTTTTTACAATAGAATATCTTTGTTTATAATTTAAATAAGGAAATTTTTTATAAGATGCAATGGCTTGATCTGTTAATAGCCCAACTACAATCTTTCCATATTTTGATGCTATTTTAAGTATATTAATATGGCCTTCATGAAGGATGTCTGCAGCTAACCCAATATAAACAACATTTTTTTTTTTCATAATTTTATTTATTTTTTTAAAAAATCTTTTTTAATTTTTTTTAACCATGCTTCACTTGGTCTTGGTAATTTAATATTATGCTCTATTCCTGTCAGTATATGAATAAATATTGGTAAATCAATTTTTTTTAAACCTTTTAATAAAATATTTAATCCATCAAGATTCGTGACTTTTATATATTTTTTAAATCCAACTGATTTTGAGAATTTTTTTATATCTTTTATCCTATAATTTAATTTTACATCACCTACTGACTCGTGAGATGAATTATCTAAAAAATAATAAATTAAATTGTGTTCTTTCTTTAAAAGAGAAAAGCTACCTAAATGCATATAAAATGATCCATCACCATCTACACAGACCACAGTTTTACTTGTATTGTTTAATGCCCCCAATGATACCGCCAATGTATGACCCATTGCACCAACAAGATAAAAGGATTTTTTATGATTATTTTTATCCTGAAATAAAATTTCTCTTGAATTAAAACCAGTTGAGGAGATTATTTTATGGTCTATTCTTAAATTATTTAACAAGCTTTGTATAGCCACTGATCTATAAATTTTTTTTGATTTTAAATTATTTTTAATCTCTACTTTACCAAAATAGTTTTTATCAATTAGTATGGCCGTAATTTGATTTTTTTTCTTTGTTTCATCAATTACATTAGAAAACTTCTTTAATGTAAGTTTATTTGCATCATAATATCTAATACCATATGATTTTAAAGTGCTACATAAAGTTTTACCTTGGGTGACGTGCTGAGGTTCATCATGCAAACCTGGCTTACCCCTCCATCCTATAAGAAGAATTAAAGGTATTTCATAAACTGTTTTATGACACAGGTTTGTTAATGGGTCGGTAGCATTACCAAGCCCCGAATTTTGCATATAGATGCATGGGATTTGCTTGGTACTTAAGTAATGTCCAACCCCCAAAGACACTGCTGTACCTTCATTTGGTGCAATAAGATGTGAAAATTTATTATTTTTTAATCCCAATAAAGTATTAGCTAATGGGCCAGTACAAGAGTCAGGAACACCAGAAAAAAATCTTATTTTTTTCTTATAAAAAAAATTCAATAATTTATTTGCTTGCATAATTTTTTTTTAGTTTGATGTAATCTTGGTATAAATCAATTTCTGCCCAATATAAAGAACCACAATCAAAATAGCTAACTTTATTTTTTTTCTCAATTAATCTTCTTAAAGCCATTGTATAATAATCTGCTTGATTATTTTTAAAATATTTTAAACTATCCTTGAGTTTTTTAGATCCTTTTTTTGAAAATTTTGCAATACCAATAAAATTTCCATGGCCTTCTGCTACTTTTATATGTGATCCGATATCATTTATATGATGATTTTTTTTTACTATTCGCATAGTATTTTTTAACACTTTGCTACTATCAATTGCTAAACAAATTTCTTTTTTACTTTTTTTTAAATTAAATAAAATTTTTTTATCAAAAAATATATCAGCAAATAAACATATAAATGGCCCACTAATCTCTTTTTTAACAGACAACAAAGTCTGCAAATTATTTGAAGTCTTATAATTGGGGAAAAAAGAATATTTTGCTTTATTTCCAATAGAATCTTTAATTTGTTGACTATTATGACCTGTCACTATTAAAATATCTTTAATATTCAATTCCCTTAAAGAGTCAACTATTCTTAATAATAAAGATTTGCCACCAACCTCCAAGAGTGATTTGTGCTTCTTTTTATTAAAATTTTTTATTCTTGAGCCAACACCTGCTGCTAATATAATTGCTTTCATTAAAAAAACTTTCTCATCCAAAGCTCAACATTAACTAACATCCACACTTTTTTTCCAGAAAAATCAAAGTTAGAATTAGAATTTGATGATTCATTAAAATTATATAATTTTTTTAAATTTTCTTTATCAAAAATCCCTCTATTGAGTGTTGAGTGATCTAAATATATTTCTTTAATTTTTTCATCTTTCATCCAATCATTCATCGGAAGTGGAAAACCAAGTTTTTTTTCATTCTTTGTGCTTTTTGGTAAATATTTTTCTGAACAGGATCTTAATAAAAATTTATTTATATCATTTTTTTCTGTATACCTGTCGCTAGATGAAAATAAACTTAAATATTTATGGTAAGAAGATTTCCATCTAATTTTATGATTGAATGGTACTTTGTTAATAAATTCTAATATTTTATGATCAAGAAAAGGCACTCTTGCTTCAATTCCAGCACTCATTGTCATAAGATCCAACCTCTCTAAAAGAGCTTTAATATGATTTTTTTGAAAAGATTTTAAAATTATATTATATGTGTTTTTCTCATTTGAATTGAAAAAAATATCTTTAAACGGCTTATGAACTAATTCTTCATTAATTCTATTCTTGCTATCTTGACTAAATATTTTGTTTTTTTCTTCAGCTGAAAACCAATTATATCTATCTAAAAAAAAGTTAAAAAATTTTAATCTATTAAAATTTTCTTTAAAAAAATTTTTTTTATTAAAATCGAATGCTGATTTTTGTACTCTTGAATACCCTCCAAAAAATTCATCTGCACCTTCTCCACTAAGCACAACTGAAACATCTTTTTTAATTTCTTTACTTAAGTGATGTAAAGCAAATTCATGAGGAATTGATGCAGGTACACCTTTAATATCAATTATAGTTTGTAAATTTTCTAAAAAAAATTTTTTATCTACTTTAAAATCTTGATGATTTGATCCAATATGACGTGAGACTAACTTTGCTTTTTCACTTTCATCATAACCTTCTTCACTAAATGATACTGAATATGTATTTAAGTTTTTACTAAACTTTGATGCTATTGAAGAAATAAGAGATGAATCCAGTCCTCCTGACAAAAGTACACCCAGTGGGACATCGCTCATTAGTTGATTTTTAACTGAATTTTGCAACAACTCATCAAGCTCTTCCTGGAAACTTTTTGGTGATATTGATTCTATTTCATTGTTAATTTCAGGAATATCCCAATATTTTTTAACAAAACTTTTCGAAGATTTCAAATCAAGCTTAAGATATGAACCGCTTTCTATTCTGTGAATGTTTTTAAAAAATAAATTCTGATCATCAACTGGATACCTAAAAGACAAATATGACGACAGGGCATTAAAATTTACCTCTTTAATAAAACCTGGAATTTTTGTAAGTGTTAATATTTCAGATGAAAAAAATAGAGAGTTATTAACGTATGTATAATGTAATGGTTTAATACCCATTCTGTCTCTAGCAAGAAAAATTTCTTTCCTTGTTCTATCATAAAAACATATTGCAAACATACCATCAAATTTCTTTAGACAATCTATTCCCCAATATAAAAAGGCATTAGCAACAACCTCGCTATCGCTTTGTGTTTCAAATTTAGCACCAATTAAAATTAGTTGTTTTCTTAAATCTAAATAATTATAAATTTCACCGTTAAATATAGAAATAATGTTTTGTTTTATTGTGGGCTGATTTCCTTTTTTTAAGTCAATAATAGATAGTCTTCTAAAACCCAGGCTAATAAGAGAGTCATTGTAGTAGCCAGAGTCATCGGGGCCACGGTGATATTGGCTCTCGTTTAATTCTAAAATTATTTTTTTTTTATCTTTAATTTTTTTTAAAGAATCTATAATTCCTACAATTCCACACATTTCAGAATTTTTTATGTTCAAAAGTTAAAAGTTTTTCTCTCATGAATAATGCTGTTAATGATATTAATTATTAAATGTTACAACTCATATTTATAATTGTTTTGTACTAATAAACAATAGTAAGTACTGAATTTTTTCTATCTTTTAAATTAATTTTTAATCTTAAAAAAACAACCATAACCTAATTAATGTGTTTAAATAAATACCTATAAAAAGTTAAAATTATAATAAATTAAAAAATAATAGACATATTCTAATCATATTAATGTTCTATGTCTTTTTGGATTATTATTATATAAAAAATTAAATGATAAATAAAAAATATAAAAATAAAATTGATAATTTTTTTTTAAAGGTATCAAAAATTTCGCGATCTCACCCCATGCTAACAGTTTTAGTAATGCACGAATATTTTAGAAATATTTATCCGGCAGATTTATTCATCAAAAAGAGATATAGTAAAGATAATCTTAAAAATTTTGATTTAACAATTGATAAACTAGAAAAAATGATTGAGGCTTTTGCAGGTGTTGGTTTTTATAAAAAAAATTTTAAGAAAAGCAAAGTAAATACTCAAGTATTGTTTGGAAATCTTTGGCAAACTAGACATGATGATTTTTCCTTAGATCAATTAAAATTTTTAAAGAATTTACTCAAAAAGCTCAATTTTGATTCTAAATTATTAAAAAATAAAAAAGTTTTAGATATGGGTTGTGGATCTGGAAGATTTACTGCTGCATTTGGCAGGTTAGGAGCAAAAAAGGTATATGGAGTTGATTTAGGGGAACAAGGGCTCAAAATTGGAAAAAAATTATGTAATATGTTTAAATTAAAAAATGTAATCTTTAAAAAATCATCAGTTCTAAATTTACCCTTTAGAAATAATTATTTTGATTTTGTTTTTTGTAAGGGTGTGCTCCATCACACAGGTAACTTAAAAAAAGCCTTGGATCAATTTGTTAGAGTTATTGGTGTCAATGGTTATGGATATTTATATCTTTATGGTAAGGGTGGTATTTTTTGGTACTCAAGAAAAAAAATGAGGCAAGTGATGAAAAATATCCCTTATGAGTTTACAATGAATGTTTTAAAAATGTATGGTATGCCTTCAGAAAGAACAGTTTTTGTTGATAGCTGGTATGTGCCGATCGAAGAACATGTTAGTAAAAAATTTTTAGAAAATTTTTTCAAACAGAAAAAATTGGAATTTAAGAAATATACTAAAGCTTTACCAATAGAATTAGAAAGTATGAGAAAAAATAAATATTTTAAATTGCTTTATGGTGATGGAGAACATAGATACTTGGTAAAAAAAAATAAAGTATAAAAATTTTTAAGCACTATAGCTATAAAAGTTCTTTAATAAGTTTCTTATAATAGTAAGAATTAAATATAATTTTCTCCCTTTTTTTATGTAAATTTTTTACTAATTTTAAATTTAATTTTTCAACTTCTATTTTATTTTTTCTTCTTGGGTCAATTAAAAGTTTATCTTTATTGTTAAAGACTTTTTTGTGCAAAACATATAATATTTTTTTTCCGAGTTGCTTATCAGCATTAGAAACATTTAAATTTAAATTTTTGAAAGACAGTTTTTTAAAATAATCAATCTTATTTTTGTATTTTATATAAATATTTAAATTTTTAAATCTACTATTTGTATATGCCAAAGTCTTTTTTCCCATAATGGTGGCTTCTGGAATTATAGTACCGGTTCCAGAAACAACTGCGTCAACTAATTTTATAATTGAAGTTGTTGAATATTGATCTGGTATAATAAAAATATTATTAAATTTGTACTTTTCAATTAATTTTTCTCCTACACCTTCCTCCCCATACAAAAATCTAGTGGGATGAAGTTTAACAATCCAATTTATACTATCAATCCTACCCATCTGTAGTATTGATTTTTCAAAATAATCATAAAAATCTCGAAATAAAAATTTACCACCTGCGCCAGGACTATCTGAGAAAGCATGTGGACAAAATAAAACTGTTTTTTTTCTTTTTTTATTAAAAAATTTATGAAACGATTTTTTTTTAAGTAAATTTTTATTAAAATAAGTATTTCTAGCATCTACATCAGTCATTCCCTTGAAACGTTTGTTGATAAATTTATCAATTATTTTTTTACTTATATTTTTTTTTAGATCACTAGTTTTAATTGTGTAGAATAATTCATGCATTGTAAATTTTTTGCTTATTAAAATTTTTTCTTGATTTAACATTATAGTTTTTATTTTATGTTTTTTTCCAATTAAAAATAAAATAGAATCAATTGCAAAATACTGTGATTTATTAACTATGATATTCTTTACATTATTTTGGATAATAAATTTTTCAATTTTATTAATTAAAACATATGAAAAAAAAATATATTTTAAATAAAACATAGGTAATAAAAAGTCCTTATCAGAAAAATAGTGATTTTTTTTAATGAATGACTCGTGAATATTTGTACCTATTTTAATTTCATTAACACTGAATACATCAATAAATTGATCAATTCCTTTAATAGAATAATATAAATAAAGTATTATTGACTTAACTAAATTTATAATATTACAAAAAAAAATATTAAATAAATTTTTTTTAAGATCTGTATATATAATTTTTTCAACTCCAAAGTTAGAAAAAAATTTATTAAAAAAATGAAATTTTTTTGAAGTAAATAGTATAATGTTATGATTTTTATATTTATTGAATATTGATGCACACCATATAACTCTTAGCACTGGGTCAAGTTTATTTCTATTTGCAATGATAGTAATTTTATTTGATTTTTTTTTTTTTATTATTTTAATCTTTAAATTAAGAAACTTTTTTTTTGTATTATGATACATAAATATTAATTTTTTAATGATAATAAAGATTTACAATATTAATAAATTTTTAATTAATTTTAAAATTTTTTATATTCTCTTTAAGAAGTCTGTCTCCATAATTTAAATTCTTTAAAGCTTTTTTTCCTATAACCTTATGATAAAATTTTGGAGACATACCGTAGCCAGGTCTTACAATTTTTATATTATTATTTGTAAAAACTTCATTTTTTTTTATATCATTAGAAATGTAAATACTTCTTTTGCTTTTTTTTGCAATTTTTTCATTTTTTGAAAGGTTGTAATTGATTTCACCTCTTGATGCTTGAGCTTTATTGCAGCCAAAAACGAGTTCTTTCATGTGACTTCTCCCAATGGAAAATTTGCTATCTAATGTTTTGTTATTATCCTCTAATTTAAAGTGTTTTTCTATAATTGTAGCACCCAATGAAACAGCTGTTATACTTGAAAAAATATGATCTGTGTGGTCTGAAAAACCTACCTCACAGTTAAACTTATTTCTTAAATCTTGTATTGTTTTTAAATTTAATTCAATTTCATTTGCTGGGTAAACAGAAGTGCACTTTAATAAAGCAATATCTTTTGCCCCATACTTTTTTAAATACCAATAACTTTCATAAATTTCTTCTAGAGAAAGCATACCTAAAGACATGATAACTGGTTTGTTTGTACTAGCAATTTTTTTTAATAATGGAAAATGTTGATTCTCAAATGAAGCAATCTTATAGCAGGGTGTGTTTATTTTTTCCAAAAAATCTACGCTTTTTTCATCAAATGGCGAACTAAAACAAATTAAACCTTTTTTTTTTGCTCTTTGAAAAATTTTTTCTTGCCAAATTAAGGGCATAAAAGATTTTTTATAAAGATTATAGTAAGATTTTTTATGCCAAATACTTTTTTTATTTTTTATAATAAAATCTTTATTTGTTGAATCTAAGGTTATTTCATCTGGATTTATTGTTTGAATTTTAATCGCAGATACACCACACCAAGCAGCATGATCAACCAATTTTAAAGCGTTTTTTAAACTACCATTATGATTAGCTGATAATTCAGCAATTACAAAAGGTTTATTTTTTAAATTAATTTTTTTTTTTTGTATTTTCATTTTAAAACAAACATATCCTTTACCTTAAATTTCATCAAATTATATTTTAAGATAATCTGTTTATAAAATAAAAGTTTTTTAGATATCTACAAAAAATTAATTTAAGAAATCAATTTTTTTTTGAAGTTTTTGTTATTCTCTCAAATTATTCTTTTATTTTTTTTTTGAGAGCTTCAAAGTTTTTAATAGATTTAAAATCACTATCTTTTAACTTTGTTTTATAAAAATCCTCAAATATTGCCATTACAGTAAAAATATCTAAAGAGTCTAAGTCATTTTTTATGAACGTTTTTTTTAAATCAATTTTTTTTTCTAATTCAATCTCTATTTTTTTTATAAATTTTTTATCAAACATTACTTAATTAAACATATTGATACAGATAGTCCAACACCAAATCCACAGATTATAAAAGGCTTCTTTATTTTCCTTAACCCAAATTTTTCAATAGTTATAGGTATTGCCGATGAAACTGTATTTCCAATATTTAAGATATTTATTGGCATTTTTTTGTCAGAAATATTTAATTTTTTTCTTAAAGATTTAATTATAAACTTGCTTCCTTGATGGAAAAAAAAATTTTTTATTTTATCGATACTTAATTTATTTTTTTTTAAAATTTTATTCAATGTAAGTGGCACTTTATCCATACAAAAATTTAAAACCTCTCTACCATTCATATTAAGTGTTCCTTTATTATTTATCAAACTTTTATAAAAATCTCCATCACTATAAAATTGGTATGAGGACTTTATTTTTTTGTTTTTTTGTACTAACGATACTGAAGAAGCATCTCCAAATAAAAGCTCAGTATTATAGTCTCCAGATTTTATGATTTTAGAATATGGGTCACAAGTAAAAATAAGTCCTTGCTCTCCTTCATCAAGATAATTTTCAATTGTCTTTAAAGAATAAATGTAGCCAGAACAACCATGAGATATATCTAAACATGCCACATTATTATCAACATATTTTGAAATTTTTTTTAGTTTACTTTGTATAATTACTGAATTGTGTGGCAAGCCATTAAATTCTGGATTTTGAGTGCAAAGTATTATTGCTTTTATTCTTTTTAGTTTATTTTTTTTAATTTTTTTAAAAGCTTTAATGCACATTGTAATTACTGAGTCTTTAACCTTATCTAATCTAGTTACTTTTGAAGTCCCAATTTTTTCAAGTAAAAAATTTTTATTAATTTTTTTTTTATATTTTTTATATATATCAATTTTTTTAGTTGGAATGTAAGATCGTATTTCTAATATGTTAATCATATTTTTCTCTGCTAAATTGTATTTCGCCTATATGTTTTTTATCTTGATAAACATCTAATTTGGTAAAATTATTTATATAGTTTTTTAAATAAATAGTATAATTTTTATTTTTTTTTTCATTTAATTTTTTATCAAGTTTCAACTTTGTAATGATCCAGCTACAATTTTTTAATTTTTTTTTATGAAAATATTTAGTCATTGCTACTAAAACTTCAATGGATGACATGGATGTTTCAAAATTACAATTACATGAATTTTTTTTAATTTTAAAAAAACCATAAAATAATTCATCGTCAAAATAATATTTAGTATTTATTTTTTTTTTTGTATCATAGATTAAAATTGATTTTTTTTTATTATTATGAATAATATCAATTACACAATTCACATTATTTAATAATTTCTTTTTAGGCGTGTTTTGAAAAACTAATCTCGGCTGATTGATTATTTTTTTTTTAAATAACATCACTACATCAGAGTAATTATTACTTTGAATTAATTTATTATAAATATCTGTAACGCTAATATATTTTCTAGAGCCTTTATATGAAAAATCTGTCATAAAATTCTTTTAGTTAGATTAATATGCCTTGATGGATTACCAAAGACACTGCTATTTTTTTTTAAATTTTTGACTACTACAGAGCCAATAGCTATTTGTGAATTCTTTCCTACGATTATATTATTCTTAATGTTTGCTCCTACACCAATTTTTGTATTTTCTTTTATTCTTGCACCACCTGCAATTGTCACTGAAGAAGATAATAAACAGTTTTTTTCAATAATTACATTGTGTCCAATATTTATATTGTTTGCAATTTTAACATTTTTTTGTATCACTGTGTTATCTAGGGTGCCTCTAACTATTGTACAATTTGCACCTATATTGACATTATCTTTAATTATTACTTTACCCAAATGAGGCATTAACAGTTTATTTTTTAAATATCCAAGTCCAAAACATCCAATCACAGAATTATCTAAGATTTTAATATTTTTTCCTAAAATGGTATTTGGATAAATTACTACATTTCTTCCAATAAATGAATTTTTTCCAATTTTAACATTTTTTCCAATAAATAAATTATTAGAAAAAGTAATTTTATTTTTTTTAAAATAAATTGATTTTTCAGCTAGATAATTTTTTTTAGGATAATGAATTAAATCTATTTCTTTTTCAAAAAAATAATTCAATAATTTAACAAATAGCCATCTTGGATTTGAATATATAATTTGTGATTTTAAGTTTATGTTTTTTTTTTTTAAAATTATAGTTCCTTTAAATTTCGAAAAATCAATTTTTTCATCATTTTCAATAAATGATAAGGAATTGGGAATATTTTTTTTATTTGAAACAAAACAATCTATATAGTTTTTACTTGACCCAAAGTATTTAAAATTGTTTTTTATTATCTCATTAAGATTTGAAATTTTAATTCTTTTTTCTAATTTTGTTCTCTGCATTTTAAATTTTGTTTAAAAGTTCAACTAATTTATTGTTATAATTCTTATAAATATTTTTTTGAGAATGATATATATCCAATTTAGATTTTTTTTTTGCAATCTGTAAAAGCGCATCATTCATTGTTTTTGAAAAATATCTTGATCTGTAGTCACCAACATTTAAGCCCGCCCCTAGCTTAGACCAAGATTTAGATATTATCTCCTGATTTTTTGCAATTGAAATTAAAACCATTGGGATTTTAAGAAAAGATACTTCAAAAGAAATAGTTCCACTTGTAATAATCGCTAGATCTGTTTTTTTTAAAACATTATCTAAAGAGCTCAAGTTATTCAAAAAATTTAAATTCATTTTGAATTTATCTTTAAAATAATTTTTTTTGTGACTGTCAATTTTTTGTTTACTTACAAAAGTTATATCTTTTTTATTAAATTCTGTTTCTGAAATATTTTTCAACACGTTGTACAAAAGATTATATCTTATTTGCCCACCTCCAAAAAACAATAAAATTTTTTTTATTTTTTTTATTTTTTTATTTAATTTTGATAATTCAATATTAAATTGAAAATAATTGATACCTAGAAGTAGTTTGCAATTATTATAAAAAATAATTTTTTTATAATCTTTTTTTAATACTAATGGATTTAAATTAATTAAATAATTTGAATATATTTTTTTTCTTGAAAGATTATCATAAACTAAAAATTTAAAATTACTTTCATATAATTTTTTTTCAAAGTTTGAATCTGCCTTAGGTAAATCAACAATACATAAATCTGGTTTTACTGAAGATATAAATTTAAATACAGATTTATTTGTTGGATTGTAACTATTTAATAAAAAAATTTTTTTAAATAATAATTTATCTAAATTTTTCTTATATTTTTTATTTAAACCACAAAGATAGATTTCATTTTTTTTTTTTAAATTTCTGCCAAGTTTTAATGATCTTTCTAAGTGACCAATGCCATACTTTTCACTAGCCATGGTAATAAATAAAAATTTTTTTTTCATTTTTTAATTGTTATGATTAAATTTTATTATTTATTATTATGGTCTAAGTTTAAAAATATCTGATATCATAAAATTTTTTCAGTGCATAAATCAAGCCAATTGAGCTATTAGTACTGGTCAG
>ENA-UOXV01002757-UOXV01002757.1-marine-metagenome-genome-assembly--contig:-NODE-2757-length-22544-cov-5.531282_pt1 | contig 22544 bp, 9 predicted proteins | sample MGYA00238165_ERZ766961 | MGnify/ENA primary metagenome ERZ766961 (study PRJEB28924, sample SAMN03173240) | marine metagenome | biome: Marine; feature: Water; material: Subsurface seawater | place: North...
GCGGCGAAGGCGGCGCGTGCGCTCCACGACGCGGCCCCGCGGCTGTCGCTCGCGTCGCTCATCGGACCGGACGGCGGCGCGCCCGCGGGGGGATCGACGGAAGCCTCCCACGCGACGGCGGCGGCCATCGCCATCGACGCGCACGCATCCGGCCCACATGGAGCCATACGTTTCCCTTCCGACGCCGTCGCCGCGCTCGCGGAGGCGGTCCGCGGCCTACCCGCGCCCGCGCCGGGTTTCGACTCGGACGCCGTCTGGCTCTCCGCGGTGTGCGCGGTGCTGTCGCTGTCCGTCCCCGGCGCCGTCCGCCCCCAGCCGCGCGACCGGTGGACGGCGGCGGAGACGGCGCTTCCCACCTTACCCCCGGACGACATCGCCGCGGTCGTGAGGTGGTGCGCGCTGGACGGTGCGCACCCGATGGGGTGGCCGGACGCGGGCGGTGGCTTCGCGCGGGAGGCGTCGCTCCCGCTCAGGATCGCGGCGCTCGCCGCGGGCGTCGCCGCGCTGGACCGCGCCGACGAAACTCACGCCGAGACGCCGGCGCTCAGAAAGTCCCTCGCGCGTCTCAACGTCGTGGTCGCCGTGCGCGACGCCATGCCCTCGCTCGGTGCCGAATCGCTTCGCATGTTGGACGACGAGTCATTCGTCCTCGCACGAGTCGCCGAGCGATGGGCGTGTGCGGGTGAACCCATGGCGCACGTCGCCGGGCTGTGCGCCGCGGGACGGACGTACGGGCATTCAACAGATGCGAAACACGCGGGGCACGGGGGTGGTGACGCGGACCACGTGGACGCGTGCGCGAGGGCGCTCGATGCTGCGATGCGACGCGCGTCAGATGCGTTCTCATCGGACGAGAACGGCGGGACTGAGTCCAGGACCGCGGCGGTGGACGCGCTCCGATCCATCGTCGCCGGCGTCCTTCGCGACGGCGGCGGGAAGAAGTCACCGGCGCTCGAGTCGCTGCTCGGTGACGAATACCCGTCGTCCCTCGAATCAGCCCGGTCGTCCGCGTTCATGGAGCTCCAAACCTTCGCCGACGAGTCGTCCGGGGCGCCTCGGGGCGCGCGGGGCGCCGCCCTGGAGCTCCTGGGCGAGGTTGCCGGCGGCGAGGGATCATCGGCTTGGCCCGGGTGGCGCCCCCCCGGCGACGGGGAGGACGATAAGGATACCAATGAGGATACCAACGCCAATGAGGGCGGCGCCGGGACGTCGTCGTCGTCCGCGGCGCGTCTGCTGGCCATGCGCACGGCGGCAGCGGCCGCGCCCCTCGGGACACACGGCGTGGAGATTAGCGAGTCATCGGTGGCGGACGCCGACGCGGCGGGGGCGTGCTTCGACGCGCTGCTTCGCGCCACGCCGGATGATCGCATGGCGCATGATTCGTGCACACTCGCGCGGGTGTTGGTGTTGTGGGAGAAGTCCGCGCGATGGGCCGCGCCGTCGTCCGCCGCGCCCAGGCCCATGCACGCGCGGTGGTACGCCCTGATACACCGCGGGATAGTCGCCGGAGCCGCGGACGCCGCTCTCGAAGCCGTCGCGGTCGCGGCGATTGACGACGTAGTTCAAAACACCTTTACCTCACAGAACACCGCCGTGGAGGAGGAGGAGGACAACGACGAGGGTTGGGGCGAATGGGGCGATGAGAGCACGAGTGCGAAGGGTGCGGGCGAACCGATTGGACCCACTTTGACGGGCGCGGTCGTCTCCGAGTCGGAGGCGAAGTCGCTGGTGGCCGCCGCCGCGGAGAACCCGGCGGTCGCGGCCAAGGTGGCGCTCGCGCTTCCGTACCCGTCCCTTCGCCCCGGTGCCCTCGCCGCGCTCGTGAACGACGGTGATCTGGACGATGAGCTCACCGCGTTGATCCTGCGCGCCGAGGTCATCCCCTCGCTCCTGTCCACCCCGGCTCTGTACCAGTCCGTGTGCGACGCGGTGTCGCGGGGTGAAGACGCGGCGACTGTCAAGACGCCTCACGCGGTGGCGTCCCTGTCCGCCGCTCGGTGCCACGCGGCGGCCGCGAGGTTGGCGATGTCCGCGGCGGGTCTGCACCCGGCGCTCGTGACGAACGATGCGGGCGTGGCTGTGCTGGAGAGGTACCTGCGCGCGCACAGTAAGAGGGTGGCGGACGTGGACGGCGGCGGGAGCGAGGCGATGCGAGCCAACCGCGTCTCCGTCCGCGGGAAATGCGCGGATGGGCTCAAGGCGCTGCTGGCTGATCTGAGATGATACGGTCGTCGTTAATTCGTTGATGATGATGATGATGATGAATAATGTACACCGGCGATAGACACTAGCGAATTTATGATGCGAGGCTATGTACACGCGAGTCGAGCCGGTCCCCTAAACCCAAACCCGACAGATTGTTACTTCCAGCGGCCATGCAGAGGCGCCGCGATCGCGCCTCTCAACCGAATGATCTTCTCCTTGCGATGCATCCACAGGGAAATGAGGAAGATGCCGAGGAAGATTAAGGGCATCGCGAAGTTGAGCAGCATAGTCATCGCATCCACGGGATAGCGTATCCCCTCCCTCATGCACCCCTCGACGATTTCAATTTCGCCTTTTGCGTTTTCTTGAAAGCTCTTCTCCGTGAGCCAGACGGATCCCGAGCCTCCCTTCTTGGTGTCGCAGTACCTCGGGAACAGACCGATGGCGGCAGTGGACAGCATTAGATAGAACAGGATGTAAGCCACGAAGTACAGGAAGTAACCGAAGATGATGATCCACTTGAAGGTGGCGTACCACTTCTTGAAAAACTTCTCATCCTCCCTCGCGTCCGAGGCGCACATGGAGACGTAGGAGCCCAGCGCTATCGTGAGCGAGATACTCATGATGGTGGTGGACCACATGCCTCGTTCGAGCATGGTTCCCGACGGCGAAAAGATGTTGTGCACGCCCTTCGGCGAGGATGGGAACGCATCCTCCACCTCCCCCGGGTACGCTTTGTGGAGGTTGTAGTACCTCACGTCAATCTCCGCGAGGGCTCCGTACTCGAACGCCGCGATGAAGGAGATGCTGAAACCGAGCGTGAAGGTGGTGAGCATGAGAAGGTTATTCAGCAGGCCCTCCACGTCCTCGAACGAAGTCTTGACCTTGGTCTCCACTTTTTTAATCACCTGGGGCCCCGCGGGAGGGGTGCTCGCCCTCGGGCCTGATGCCGCGGCTGGTACCACTTTCGTTGAGGACATTTCGTTGACCTTGGGCACTTTCGCGATTCGTTCGCTGGCTTCCGCGACGACGTGAGCGGGGTTTGCCGGTTATTATATCACCGCGCGTGCACCCTCAATCACGAATGTGAACCTTGAATACCTCGAAGATGCCTGTCGGGGCTTCCTCGGCGCTGCTGGTAGTGCCGCCGGGACCTAGGCACCCTCGCGCGGCACGGCCGAAAAACCCGAAAAAAGGGGATCAAAAGATAGTCCCCCCGGATGAAAAACTGCCGTGATAACGCTGCCGTAACGGACCTTGCAAGTCAACGTTGGCAAGATCAACAACGGCAATCCGAGGAAACAGAAAACGGGCACCTTCGTCTCTCGGAGGGGTCATACGCAAGAGGGCCCTGACCGGGGATTCTTGACCGGGGTCAGTCGCCACGGGCGCCTCGCACCTCTCTTAGATACGCCATGACATCAGCGGCGGAGACTCGTCAGCCACCCGGGCCTTAATCATCGACGCGATGAAGTAAAGCAGGCGTCGACGCGATGGCACCAAAGCCGAAGCTCGACCTCTCCCTGAAGCTGCCGCCGAGGCCCGATGAGCCCGAGACTGCGGAGTACTACAAGCGCAGGCTCGCCGAGGAAGGCCCGGAGTTTGAGGGTTACGAGTCCACATCGTACGCGGCATCCACGTTGGCCGGACACGTCGACGATGTGGGCCTCTACGACCCGTACTCGCCCCCTCCGGCGGCAACCGCTCAACGAGCGGGCACCGACAAACTCGCGTCGAACGTCCCTCTCCCGGTGGCGCCTCCCCGACGCGACGGGAATCAGGACCCGAGGGCCGGTGGACCGTTCAGCGACGGCATGAACGCTTACGCCGACGCCGAATCCATCGGGGCGTACTCCGGGGACGGCGCGTGGGCCCAAGGTGGAGGCGGGTGGGGCACGATGGTCCGGGGGGGCGGAAGCATCATGTCAGAGGCATCCGCGGCCAAGCCGGTGATTCGCGGCGCCTTCTTCATGGCCGAGCGAAGACGCGACGGGGATGAAACCCCGGGACGCGATCCGTACGCATCCGGAAACGCCTTGTCCCAACACATCGACGACGCCACCGGCGCGTTACCCACGCCGCTGAGGGACGACCGCGAAGGGAGGGGCGGCGGCGGCGACGCAAACAAAAGGCGGGGTCGCCGAGCGCCGCGTCCGCGGGACGAGGATATCGACGATAACGTATCGTTGGGGTCCATGACGCCCAGGTCCGGGGTGGAGGAGGTGGCCGCGTTCGTCAAGGCTCAGAACGACGTCGAGGAGGACGACCCGGCGGAGGTGGCGAGGAAAAAGTCCAAGAACGGTGCGATGACGGAGCACGAGATTTCCGTGTTTTACGCCACGGCGGAGCGGCGGGCGCTAGTGACCACCGGCCTGCCCCCGTCGAGGCTCCGGCACCCGAAGGCGCTATGGAACGGAGATAGGCCCGCGCTGTGCAGGCTGACTCGCGCGGGTAAACCCGAATCGAGTGGCGCGTGGGAGTGTTTCCTATCGCGCAACTACACGGAGGGGTTCAAAAAGCCAACCGCGTTTGCGTCGGCGCCACCCGCGGATGTCCTGTGCAACTCGTGCGGCGACGTCGCGTGGGACCCGGTGAGGGACGTAGCGGGTAAAGGATCCTCCGTGTGGTGCAGGGCGTGCCTGTGCGCGGTGCGCGGGGAACGGGCCGGGGAGACTGCGCCGGAACACGGCGAGTGCGTCTCCGTCGTCGACTCCCTCAAAGTCGTCTGCCGCAACGCGCTGGTACCGACCAGGTCCCAGGGGCGCGGGGATGGATCCATCCTGTGGCGGATGGACAAGGCGGGGTGCCCCGACGTGTGCCGCCTGGGTGATAGGCGAACCATCGAGACGAACTGCGCGTACGCGGTGGAGGAGTGCTGCCTTCCGAGGGGCAGCGCCAACCCGGGCGACTGTTGCCGGCGGAGGGTCCGCCGCCGCGACATGGCGGAGCACCGGAGCGGCTGCGACCACCGCCTGGTTAAGTGCGACCATGCTGGGTGCGATCGCATGACGCAGGCGAGGTACGCGGCGTCGCACGCGAGGCTTTGCGAGAACCGCCCGTTCGCGTGCCCGAACCGGCCGAGGTGCGAGTGGATGGGCACGAGAGCCGGCGTCGAGGACCACCTCACGGAGTGCCTTCACGAGGTCATCCCGTGCGGCTTTGTCGATGGGTTCAAGGATGAATGCGCGGGTACGTGCGCGGTGACGCTGCCGCGGGTCCAGATGATGGCGCACAAGGAGGTGTGCAGGTACCAGAGCGCCGAGTGTAAGCACTGCGGCGAGTCCATGGCGCTGCGAAGGCTCGGGCAACACGAGGCGACGTGCTCGGCGAGATTTTACGAGTGCCAAAACTGCGCGCAGAGGGTGCACAAGCAACGAAGGCGGCAGCACGACGAGACTGTCTGCCCCGGCGTGCGGGTGGAGTGCATGTACCGACGATACGGCTGCGACGCAAAGGTTTTGAAGTGCGACTACGCGAGGCACCTCGTGGAAAGCTTCGACGATCACGCCGTCATGGTGCTCCGCAACGACGCAAACGCGTGGACCGAACCAAAGGATGCAAAGACCCACGAAAGATTGGAGCCCTCAGAGCCATTGGAGCCATTGGAGCCATCGGTACGCTCGAACCCCATCGGTAAACAGGATGGGTTCGAGGTGATGGTGACGCGCCACGAGCTCACCCGCGCCGATCTCCGCAGGGTCGACGCCGCCAGCGAGTCCCTCAGCGCCGGGTTGGACTCGACGCTCGCATCGTTGACGGAGGAAATCGCCCGGGTCGAGGATGAGGTTTACGTGGACGCCACCGCGCGGCTGGCGCTCGATATGCGACGCACGCGTGAGCACATGCGGACGCTGGTGAAAGAGACGGACGATGAGGTGCGGGTGTTCGAGTCCAAGCTCATGGATGAGACTTTGGAGTTGTACAACGATTCGGTGGCCATGCGCAGAAAGGCGGAGAAGGAGCTCGCGGTCAAGACGCACCTGGATGACTTCGTCACCGGGTACGAGGGCAGCCTGAGGGAGGTTCGCGCGGAACTGGGTGACCTGGCGAGAGACGTCGGTGAGTCAACCCTGCGTCTGTCCACGGCGATATCCCCCGCGCTGGAGTTGAAGGATACGATCGAGCGGACGCTGGTGGCGGGGCTGGAAGGTCTGGACGCGAGGATCGCCAACCTGGAGTGGCGGGGCGCGGACAGGGCGGCGATCGCGTGGGAGAAGACCCAGGACGCGAGGGAGAACTTCAGGGCGAGGTGTAAGCCGCGTCTCAGGCAGCAGATGAGACTGGAGGAGAAGATGGAGCTGTTGGAGGGGAGCAAATTCGTCACCCCCGACGAGGACGCGGGGCTGCGAGCCAAGACGTACAATTTGGAAAATACGCCGCCGGACGTTTCGCCCGCGCGGATCGCGGCGGCTGAGGAGGGGGACGATGCGGCCGGGTCTGAAGGTGAGCCGACGGTCCCGCCCGCGCCCGGTACACCCCCCGAGACGTCCGACGGTCTCTCCCTCGGAGGCGTTTAATCAATAGAACTTAGAATAAGATTAGAAAAAATAACCGTTGCCCCGACGGCGTTTTCGCACCCGTATTATATTTTCTCGGCTCGTGGGAGGGCAACAACGACACAGACCCGAGACGCGTCTGGGGCCATGATGCGCACCGGCGCGCCGTCTGCGTGGCGCGGTGATCAGATCGTCCCCGATATCGACGATTATCGACCCCCCGGCGACGGCATCCACCATCCATCTCGACGAGTGGTGCGCGCCCGACCCTTCCGCCACCCCGAGATTTTCCCCGACCCGTTGTCCCGAGGGTGCCTGACCGATGCGCCCTCACCTTCCGTGCAGGTTGACGAGGGAGATACGTACAAGCTGAGCAAGGCGGAGCGCGATGCCATCATGGTTCGTACCACCGCAAAGACCCGCGCCGAGAGGATCAAGCAGGTCCGCGAGCAGGAGAAGCTGTGGGCGCGTCACAAGGCTCGCGAGTATCGGTCCAGCGTGAAGGATCATCACGCCGAGCTCAACGCGCAACTCCACGACGGCTGGGTCAAGGCCAGGGACGAGAAGCAGAAGCAGCTCGAGCGCGACTACAGCAACGCCGCCGCAGGGATCGGCCGCGCGCAGCGAGCCGCGCAGAGACAGGCCGTGGAGGACAAGAGGGTGCGCGCGGCGAGGGCCCAGAGGGAGGCGCAAAAGTTCGACAACAAGCTCGTCGCCCTTGAGCGGTTCGAGACGGCGCTCAAGAAGGAGTACGAGCGACTGGACGAGCTGGAGTCGCCGCTCTTCAAGGCGAGGGATCGCCGGAACAAGGCTGAGCAGCTCGCCAAGAACGTGAGGACCGGCATGCGGGACAAGTGGGAGAAGGATGAGCGGGACGGGGTACACACCAGGCGGGACGCGATGAGGACCATGGCGGAGGCTGGCAAAAGTAGGAGGGTGTACCGCCCCGACGCCTTCAAGATGACCCACTTCAACGACATCATGGCGGGCCCCGCGCCGGGTCCCAAGCAGCGGATGAAGTACAAGGAGAAGATGGACGGGGGACCGGGCGCGCCGACGGCTTACGCGGGTGACTGGTTCCCCAGGGACGCAGCCGGGGCGTACGTCGTCAAGCGCGAGCAGGCGTTCGGCGCCAAGCTCAAGGCTGAGCGGGAGCAGGCGCGGCTGGAGGATGAGCGCTTGGAGCTCGCGGAGCGGACCAAGAAGGAACGCGCCTTGTACATGAAGAGGTCCGCGAAGGCTATCCAGTACGAGCGGGCGGCGCGAGACGAAAAGCCGCTGAGCGCGCAGTCCGCGGAGATTCGCGAGGAGGGCAAGGAGAAGATCAAGAACATCGGAAAGGTGGACGCCGCGGAGGAGGAGAAACAGGCACGCGCGGCTCAGCAGGAGATGGAGAGGGACTTTCAGTTCAAGGATATCGACGAGCCGACGGGTCCTTCCGCCTCGGGTCCTTCTGTCGGGTTTGACGACGCGGCGCCCTTCGAGGGTATGTTCGATGAGAAGCAGGAGGACGCGCGCCTGGACCAGATTTTGTCGCAGGGCCTCGACCCCGACGACCCTCTGCTCAAGGTTCTTCAGATGGCCAAGGAGGCTGTGCCCAGGGGCGCCGCCGCGGAGAGACTCGCGCGCCACGGCGTGGTGGGGTCGACCATGGAGGAAATCGCCGCCATTGCGCACGGCGGCGACGACGAGTACGAGGACCCGGTCTGCCAGCCCGTTCCCTTCCAGGGACCCGCGCCTCCGTCCCCAAGGGTCATCGCGCTCTCCGAGGATTCCGACTCGGACGACGAGGACGGGTACACCCCCTCGGGCGGCGGCGCCGGCCTTCCCCCCGGCGAGAGCAACTTTTACTCAGACGCGCAGCTCGACGCCGCGCTCGCAGCCGTCGCCGCGCGAAACAACACCCCGTCCAGGTTCGGGATCACGGAGGACGAGGACGAGGAGTCCGCCGCGCGTCGGTCCGCGGAGGAGCTCGACTTTGTCTCCAGCGCGCTCCAGGACGACACGATGAACACCACCGGCGTGTTCAGCCGGTCGGGCGACGAGGAACGCGATTTCCGGGACTTGCCGGACCAGGGCGGGTTCGGCTCACCGGAGGAGCGCTCGCCCCGCGCGGCCGGGGCCGGGCCGGTGTCCGAGTCCACTGCCGTCGTTTCGACCGTGCCGGGCGCGAGCTCGTCGTCGGGGACCGCGGAGGAGGAGATGAAGGCGTCCCTCGCGGCGACCACCAGAGCTATGGACCGCGTCACCGCCGCGGCGTCCGCCGCCGAGTACAACCTCCACGCGGCTTCGCTTCTCGCGTCCGCCGATACCGGCATGCCCGGCCGCGTGGAGATCCCCGAGCTCAAGCCGCTGGATGCCATCCTCGGCGCGCTCGGGAAGCAGGTGGAGGCGCTCGACGCCGCGGCTGCCGCGGCGGCGAGGGCAGCCGCCGAACCCTCCGCCGGCTCGTTCACGTCGTCCGATATCATCTCGCAGGCTGAGGCTTCGTTGGAGGGAAGGACCCCGGGGCTCGGGTTCGAGTACGACGAGACGGTGTCCACGGAGATGGGCGATACCAGCGCCATGTACGCCGCCGCCTCCGCCGCCGCGCTCAACAGCGCACCACCGACGGAGGCTAGCGCCCACGCGGCTACCCCCGGGGGCGGCGCCGACGGCACCCCCGGCGGCGCGGCGACCGCCACCACCCCGCAGAGCGCGGGGGGTTCGGACTACAAGATCGAGCCGCAGAGGGACGCGTCCGCCGCCGTGGTCCATTCCGCGACGCCCGCGGGTATCGGCCAACACCAAAGAAGGAACTTTCTCAGCACCGAGCCGGAGATTGCTTCAATCGCGGCTAAAATCGCGGCGGCGGCGTACGCCCAGAACCCGGGCGAGGCTCCCGAGACTGTCGCCAAGCGCGTCGCCGCCGCGATGACCGAGGCGCTCGAGGCGCAGAAAGCGACCCGGTCTCCAAACGCTCGGGTCGACGCGCCCGGTTCACCGGCGCTTTGGGACGAGAGCGACGGTAACGTGGACTCGTCGTGGGCGCGGGCACTCGGCGCGCTGGACAACGAGTGGGCCAAGAGCGTCGTCGACATCGCGCCCGTTCCCAAGACGACGTCGCCGCCGAGGTACGCCGACACGGGCTACGACGATGAGGAGGAGGAAGAAGAGAGAGTGTCCGAGGAAGAAGAGAGGGCGTCCGTGTCCACGCTCGCGCCGCCCGTGCGCGTGCCCTTGGACGCATCGGATCCCTCGTCGACGCGTCCGGAGGGTGTCCGGGTGGGCGGCGGCGGGTGGGGCGGGCTGGACCGATCCGCCGACACCGAGATGTCCCTGTCGCTGGATGGCAGGTCGCTCGCCGCGCTCGCCAACGCGTCCTTCGACGTGCCGACTGACGAGGAAAACGACATGTTCATCTCCGATTCCGACGTCGAGGGGAGCAACGCGTGGGAAGACTTCAAGACGACGGTGTTCACGCCCACCCGCGCCAAGAAGGCGCCGGCGCCACAAACAACCGCAAAGGTCAAGCCGGCAAAGTCCAAAAAGGGGAAACCGCCCGCGGCGCCCGCGTTCAAGGCGCGTGTCCAGAGGCTGGCGGCGAAGGAGCAGGACAAGGCTAAGGTGTCCGAGCCCGTGAGCCCGGAGGATGAGGCGGCCGCCGCGGAAGAGAGGATGAGGAAGCGCAAGGAAGCCGCGGCGCTGCGAAAAAAAGCGGCGGCGTTTGACAGGAGGAATCGCGAGCACCTTCAGAAGCTGCAGACGCTTCGGAAGAAATAAAGAGCCGGGACGGACGTGTTAGACCTCGTCCATGTTCCATGTAATTCATTAAACGTAACTGACCGTGTCATTGTGTGCGTCGCGGCGTGCTATGTCACGTCACCTTCTTTGCCACAGCCGGGTCCTCGCTCACCCTCTCCGCCAGTGGCACCTCCGGCAGAGCGTAGTTCAGCTCGGACGGATACTCCTTCGAGCCCAGCTCTTTTTTATACTCCTCATCGCTCGGAAACTGCGCCGACCACTCCTGCTCAAACTTTTTCTTGGCCTGGTCCTTGAGCCTGTCCACCGCGGGCGCCCACGAAGCCTGGTACTTGGTGTTGAGGTTCTTCAGGTGCGTGTCCAGTTTGGACAATCCCCACGACGTCCACGCGTTGACCGCCCCGTCGATGTCAAAGGACTCGGAGGAAACATCGGATTCCGCATCCGAGGCGGCATCGTCGTCGTTATCGCTCCACATGCCGTACTCACCCCCGGATAGTCCGTCCCAAACGTACGAGGTGTCAGAGTCGGAGTCCGCGGCGAGAGAGTCCGCGTCGGGCTCGGTCACTTTGGGCTCGGGCTCTTTGGGCTCCGTGACTTTGGGCTCGGGCTCTGGTGTCGTCTCCCTCTCCCGCTTGACCGCCTCCAGGTGAACCTCCGCGGACTTCAGCGACCGTGATAGGACGTCCACCAGCCCCGCGCTGGTCTTCACCGGGTCCACCGGCGCGGGCTCGGCGAAAACGGGCTCGACGTCGGCTTCCTTTGCGGGTGATTTTCCCCCCTCCAGCACGGCAGCCTCCAGTTCAACCTCCGGGCTGTCTCTCACCTTTCTCTCAAACTCCTCCCACTCTTTCTCCACGTCCACTTGTCCATCACCCCCCGCGGCCGTTCCCTCGACGTCCGTATCCACATCCTCATCCTCCAGGCTCCACTCGTCCGCATCGTCCTCGGTCTCACCCCGCTCCGCCGCCGCGACTGACCTGAGCGGCGCGAGCACAAACGTGGAATCCCCCCGCGGCAGTATCACCTTGAGCTCGGTCTTTGGCGGAGCCTCTTTCGGCGGCGGCTGCTCGGTGGGTGTCTCATCGGGCTTATCCGACGATTCATCCTTCGATGCGGTTTCGTCGGCGGCATCCCTCGGCGGCGACCTTCGAGTTTTAGCGTGATGCGCCCTGAGGACTTCCCGGAGTTTCGCCAGCCTGGCCCTGTATTGGTCAACCTTGGGCCGTACCGCGTCCGTCTGCTCCTTGTTCCGCTCCAGCCGCAGGTATACCTCGAAGTATCGTAACGCTTTGGCGTAGAGCCCCACCGCGCTCTCGAGTTTCCCCGCGTGGTCATCCTCCACCGCCTGACGCACCGCCTTTGTGCCTTCGGTCCGCGCATCGTCCGCATGGCGTCGCAGCGCATCGGCAGCCTTCTGCACCGCACCCTTGTCTACCCCGCGGGGTTTGGGTGCGGCGCTGGCGTTTCGATTTACGAGCGGCTGCCGCGAAGGCTTTCGTCTGGGTTCCAGCGCGGGCGTCGTTTGGTGAACCTTGGACGCCCGCCCGCCCGACGCACTCGGAGTCACCGGATCTTCATTTTCGCGCGACGACGATGCGACGTCCGTACCGCCCGTGCACCGCCTCGGTTTGATCCTCGGGATTAACACCGCGCGTGACGCGCCCATCGTGACCCTTCTAAAGCCCCTCGAAGCTTCACCCCGCCTCGATGGAACCTCCGTGTCCCCCAACTATGGTCCTCGAGATCTGGTGTCGACCCTTCCGATGTAAATTAGCTGTCGTGTCGGGATTCGTACCCCTCCAACTCGGCCAGTCCAAGTCAGTCCCAAGCGCACAGCGGCGATGAGTGGCTCGCGCTTCAGCGGCATCGCGGTGGCTGCCGCTAATCGCAGGGCTCTCGAGCGTCAGGAGCGTGAGGATGTCATGCGATCCTCGATCACCGCGCCCAAGCAGCTGAGCCACAAGGAGGAGACCATCCTGGCGCAGCTGAAGGCGCAACTCCTCGGCGGGGGCGGCGGCGGCGGGGAGGCGAAGAAAACTAAGAAGAAGCCCGCCATCGAGCCCGCACCCGCGGCGCCCAGGGAAGACATCAGGAGATACAACGACATCGAGGACATCGAGGCTGACGATGACGATGAGGAGGATCACCACGGGGACGATCACGCACACGCGGCGAAGGTCACCGCCCCGCACGAGAAGAAGTACATGAGCCATGCGGAACGTAAACGATTGAAGAAGCAGAAGAAGGGCGGCGGTGGCGGTGCGGGTGGCGGTGCGGGTGGGGCGGGGGGGAAACCCGAGAAGTCTTTAACGGTCAGTGAGGGTGGCGTCAAGAAAAAGAAAAAGAAAAAGGTCAAGGAGGGCGCCGTCGCAGCGCCGGAACCCGCAGATGCCACCCATCGGAAAAGGAAAAAGAAATTGAAGACGAAGCCGACCAAGGCGCCGCGGGAGCCCGCTTGGCCCCCGAAGCGCCCGCGGTGAGACGATGTAACACCATCTGACGTGTACTAAAAGAATACCGCATCAGTACTTTGGCTGCGCGCTCTTCCCACTCCACGGATCGGTCCCGAACTTCATGGTCCACTCGTTCCAGTCCCCCCTGCTCGCGCTTCGGCCCTCGTGCATCACCCGCTGGCCCGACGATACCGGGTACCCGCTCACCGCGCACGCCTCACTCTTTGACTTGCACCGGCAGCAGGTCAGACCGGCGACGTAGGTCTGCCCCGCGCACTTGTCGCACGTGCGCGTGGGCAAGGTCTGCTCCACCTGCTGGTCCATCGACAGCGCCAGCACCCAGTCGCGGACCTCCTCCCGCGTAGCCTCCTCGACAAAGTGCTGCGTCGGGAGGGGGAAATCGATGGGGATGTCGGTGTCCTCAAAGTCCACGTTGTCGAGCTCCGACGCGTCACCGCCTTCGTCCATGAGCTCGGTAACGTCCAAGTACCGGTTGAGGAAGACGAACGCGAGGGATAGTTCCTTTGCCTCGCGGCACGCCATGCCAGCCTCGAAGAAGGCCCTGTCCGCGGGGACGAGCCCGCAAAACCTGAGCAGCGACGTGGCAGCCTTGGCGCTGAGCGCGGTCATGTCGGCGTCCTTGCACTTGGCGCGAATCAAGGCTAGGTTCGTCGCCTCCAGGCACCGCCTCAGGTCCGCGAGGTGCTCCGCGTTGATCTCGGGCGTCGCGGACATGGTGGACACGAGTGACGTCAAAAACTTTTTGAGCCCCTCCTCCCCGTGGCCATCCTGCGCCCCGCCCAACACCTCGCCCGCGACCTCCTTATAGAGCGCAAAGTACCTCGGGTCCGCGGGTGCGCCCCTCTCCGCGAGTATATCGGCGGCCGCCTCCGGGTTTCCGCCCCGTAGTTCCATGGTGGCGTGCTTGATGGAGTAGGACGCGGCGACATCCGGGCCCAACTTGCCTGCGAGTTCGTGCGCGGCGTCCCAGTCGCCTCGTCTCGCCGCCTCCTCCACGGCCGCGGCGGACACGTCCCCACCCGCCGTCGATCCTTCGGCCGCCTGTGCGCTGTTCTTGAACCCGACGATGTCGCGGTTGGGTTTAGCGGACCCGGGGCGCGTGGGTTTACGCGCCACCTGAGGTTGTTGAACGCCGGAGCGAGCGTCCACGCCGGCGCTGGAGAGGAGCTCCTCGGCGCGGTCGTCGCGGCCGATACCCCGGAGCCTCGCGGCGACCTCCTGCACCACGGTCCTCGCCTTTCCGGGGACGTTACCGACGGCGACGCGAACTGCCGCGTCCCACGCGTTCTCCAGCGCGCGCTGGTCCTTGGTGATTCGTGACGTGAGCTCGAGGTAGGCGTCCACGGCGCCCGAATAGTTCCCCTCGCGCTCGAGACGCCTGGCGCGGGTGACGCACTCGTGCTGCGCCTCCGCGTCGCTCGACGAAGCCTTGGCGGGTTCTCCCGCGCGAGACTGCATCTCGAGATGGATCTCGCGAACCTTACCGGGCAGATAGTCCGCGGCGACGCGCAGGGCATCGTCCCAGAGCCCTTCGTCCGAGTACATCTTTATGGCCGACTCGGGTTTCTTAGCCTTGACGAAGGTCGCCTCCGCCTTGGAGTATTCCTTCTCCTCTTTAAGCGAGGTGGCGCGCGATACGAGCACGTCGGTGGCTAGTTCCGGGGCGTACTGCTCCGCGACGCGGGACGCCGCGTCCCAGTCCTTGTTGTGGACGTGCATCTCGATAGCCTCCTTGGGCGCCTCGGCCTGGATAAACTCCGCCTCCGCCTCCTCGAACCGGCCCTCGTCCTCGAGGTACATCGCGCGCTTTTGATGAACGTCCCTCACCTTGTTCCCGGCACCCGCCTTTGCGAGCTCGAAGGCGTTGTCGAACTCCCCGGACTCGCACGCGTAGTCGATGGCCTCCTCCAGCAGGTTGAACTTGCGAAGTAAGCTCGCGCCGGCGTCGCCGCCGAGGTGGAGGCCCCACTCGTACGCCACGCGCTTGGAAGCGTTGGCACCCCCGTTCTGCTTCGCAACCCTCACGCCGTCTTCCCACATGTCCGCGGACTTGTACATCTGCACGGCACCCTTCCAGTCCTTACCCTCGAGGTACCTGCGCTCAGCCTCGCGGTAGTTTCCGTCGGACTCGAGCTGGCGCGCGAGGTGGATGTGGGTCTCGCCGAGGAGATCTTTGCGGTACAGGCCCACCAGCCGGATCATCTGGTCGAACTGCCTGTTGCGCTTGTACATCTCGATCGCCAGGTCGTGCTCCTTGACTGTGAGGTACATCTTCTCCGCTTCTTTGTACCGAGCGGAAGCCTCGAGCTCCTTGGCGCGCTTCACGTACAGCTCGTTGGCGTCCGAATCGGTCATGTATCCCACCGCGATTTTATGCGCATTTTCCCACTTGTCAGCGCGGCAGTACATCTCCACAGCTTCGCCAGCCTCGTCCGCGCGGAGGAAGCAGCGCTCGGCCTGGTCGTAATCCCTCGCCTGCTCGTAGTGTCGACCGATTCGCTTGTAAAAGCCCTTGAACTTGTCGTCGTCGCGGCCCCTCTTGTGCTCGTGTTCGATGATCTCAAGCGCCTTTTTCCAGTTTTTGCACTCGACGGCGGCTTCGATGGCTTTGATGCCGCATCCCGCCTCGATAAAGTGATTGATGGCGGCGTCCTGCTGCTTCATGTCCACCAGGTGATCACCCCATTTTTCCTCGAGCGAGCGGACCTCCTCGGCGGAGGATCCACCCCGGCGGCAGAGCTCGAGCGCCCTCCGGTACGAGTGCCCGCGAATGAAAGCCTCCTTTGCCTCCTCCGGCCGGTCGAATGCGTCGAACAACTCACCCGCGCGCTCGTACATGTCCCCGCGCTTGAGCGCCGCGGCGATCTCCTCGACGAGCGACCGGTCAAAGTCGGTAGATCGCGCGTGGTTGGCGATGACGACCGCGGCGGCCCGGCCGGGTAGTCCGCCTCGGAGGTAGAAACGAATGGCGCCGAGGTGGTCACCCTCGCGTTCCTTCACCGCGCCCGCAGCCTCCTCCTGGCCGGTCTGCTTGAGCCAGTCGAGGTGCTCGCGTCGCAGGTTCTCCGCGTTGGGATGAGCCTTGCTCGTGGCGACCTCCACCGCGATGTCCAGGCGGTGCATATCGCGGTACATCTGAATGGCGGCATCCGTCTGACCGTTCTCGAGCAGCAAACCCTCGGCAACCTTCCACTGCTTGTCGAGCATCGCGAGCCGAGCCTTGACCGCGTAGTTGTTGAGGCCGTCGCCGCCACCCTCCATAGAGCTCGCGCGTTTGGCGTCGGCGATGATCGCGCCCAGGTACTGGGCCTTGGCGACGTCCCCGAGCGCGGCGCTGCACCGCTGCGCGACGAGCAGCCTCCTATCGTTGATGGCGGCGTTTCTCAGCTCGAGCCACATGGCCTCCGTCTCGGGTGTACCGCCGGGGAGGTTTTCGAGCACCTCCACCGCGGCGTCGTAGTCACCCTCCTCGACGAGAGAGTTGAACTCGATGAGGTGCTCGTCGAGCGGGTAGGCCTTTTGCGCCCCCCCCTCGTCGACGATGACTTCGGTCCGCCCCTTGCCCCGCTCGATATCCTCAACCTCGCCCTTGATTGGCACGGTGGTGACGCGGTCGGGGGAGTCGACGCTGTACCACACGCACAGGTTACCCATGTTCTGGGCCACGACGACGTCGCTGCCCGGGACCCACTGCACGTACGAGCAGTAGTTGAGGAGGGTGTGCCGAGCCTGGTTCTTCACGTCGTAGAGGTGGAGCTGGCGCTTCTTGTCTCGGAACAGCACGTGCGTGCCCCTCGCGTTGAGCTCCAGCCAGTCCACCTTGGAGTCGTGCGACACCGTGGCCACGTCTCTGGCGCCCGTGAGCTCGTTCTCGGCGCTCAGGTCGGTGACTCGCACCGTCTGCGCGTCGATGAGGTATGCAATTTTCTTACCGACGCGGGCTCGACCCCGGCGGCTCTCTTGCACCCTGACCGAGAGCAGGTGCTGCTTGGTGTGGGTGGTCCGGCACGTGCCCAGCACCCTGTTCACGCCGTACTCCACCACGCTCACCTCCCCGCGCGAGTGCACGACGCACACGCGCTCGGTGTCGAAATCGAACTTCTCCGCCCCGGTCCATACCCACGGCACCTCGGCGATCTTCTCCGCCTCGAGGTCCCCGACGATGAGCGAATCGGCGGTGTGCGCCACGAGGAACCGCTCCTTGAACACGTTGAGCTCCGTGAGGTCCTGCCCGTTACCGGCGGACACGCTGATTTTGCTTCCGTCCGCCAGCGCCTTGACCACCACGGAGCTCCCGCTGGTGTACGTAAACTCAAACTTATCCGCGTACCTCTGCCGTTTAACGCAGGCGTCGTATATATCCACCGTTCCGCACAGCGCACCGGTCACGAGCCTGCTCCCGTCCGGTTTCCAGCCGAGCGCGGAGACCGTGTACAGGTTGGGCACGTGCTTGGTACCGGCCTCGACCCACCCGCCCCTCTGCTGCGAGTAGGCGAAGAGTTGGAACGCGTCAAACGAGCCAACCGCCACGGACTCACCCGCCGGTGAGAAACTGGCGGATGCAAACTCCCGGGCGTTCTCGTCGCCGGAGTAGTCGAACACCTGCGGCCTAGCGTATTCGTCGCCGCTGTCGTCGTAGAAGCACACTTTGCGGTCGGCACCCGCGGCGACCACAGCGTTTCGTGCACCCCACGACAACGCGTACGGCGCACAGCTGTGCGTGAATAGTTTCCTGGCGGCTCCGTCGGCAAAGTCGAAGGTCCAGACGCTTCCGTCGACGTGCCCGCTGCATATCTTCTCGCCGCATGGGCTGGACGCGAGCGCGACGACGTAGGCGCCGTCGGGGTGCGCGTAGAGCGTCGCCGCCTTGTTGGTCTTGAGTTGCCCGACTTTCACCTTTCCTTCGGTGAGCCCGAAGACCACCTCGTTGTGCCTGCGCTGCGGCCACGTGAGCGCGGTGACTGGCTTGGACTGCAGGAACTTGTTGCAGATGGACTTCTTGTCCCCCCAATCCAAACCCAGCTTGTACACGAACACTATGTTGTCGCTCTGCGCGATGGCCAGCTTGGCGGAATCGGGCGAGAACGCCATGCCCCTCACGACGAAGTTTTTAACACCGTCGGGCTGCGCGGGCTTGGTGGAGAACTTGTCCTTCCGCTCGCCGTGCTCGTCGAAGAGCTGGACCACCCTATCGGTGGTCACCGCCGCCATGCGCCGGGAGTTCGGGGACCTGCGAGTTGGGAGCGGTAGAGACGGGGACGGTCAAACCTTTTTCCTAACGTTGGCATCGGGTGCCCAAAAGATGCCTTTTCATCCGCGCCGAGGACGGGGGACACGGGCGGGGGACACCGGCGACTCACCATGTTATCGCAGTCACTTTCTTGATCCCATCGTCCGCCTGGAGGATCGTCTTCAGGTACTTGAGCTGCATCTTCCCTGGACACCCACGCCGGGGGCCGCAGCTCTCTCTGCCGGTTGCCCAAGAGATCCTCTCAGTTCGTCAAGTCCAACGGAACTCCAACGGAAGTTTGAGCTTCGGTAGAGCGGAAACGTCACACAGCCGCCATGCGCGTCACCGCCTTGCTCGGGGCCGCGCCCGGTATCGCGAGTCACGCACGAAGATCTTCGGGATCGATCAGGTGGGTCGCCGCGGCGCAGGCTAAGACACAGGAGGATCCGGCGGTGCCGGAAGCAAAGCTCCTCAAGGTCAGGGACAAGGGTAAACATCTCGATAGGCCTTGGGACCTGACGTATCTGAGGAACAGGGGCAAGGTGACGAGGGCTCAGAAGGAGGCTTGGAGGACCCTGTGGCCTCAGTACGGCATAGACGTCCAGACCCACGCGGGTGGGGGCGAGCCACCGCCGAGGATCGACTTCCGGACAGTGTTCCCGGACAGGCCGGAAGCGCCGCTCGCTCTCGAGGTTGGGTTCGGGCTCGGGCACTCGCTCATGGAGATGGCCGCGGCGAACCCGGATAAGAACTTCGTGGGCGTGGAGGTCCACAAGCCCGGCATCGGTGCCGCGCTTCAGAAGATCCAGGCGCGACGGGAGGATTTAGGAGACGAGTGGATCGATAACGTAAGGGTGGTTCGCATGGATGCGCTCTGGCTCATCCGCGATTTTCTCCCTCGCGAGTCCCTCTCCGACGTGTGCGTGTACTTCCCGGACCCGTGGTCGGACGCACAGGCGCACAGGCGCATAGTCAACCCGTTTCTCCTCGCGCTCATCGAGCCGTGCATGGTGCGGCACGGCGGTCGGCTGCATCTCAGCACGGACGACGACGCGTACGCAACGCACGTCGCCAAAGTCATGGCCGACGCCGAATCAAATTGGACCGTCGCGAACGAGGCGCTGCTCGGGCGGTCGGGATCTACCAAGTACGAGACGCGAGGGCGCGCGTTGGGCAGCGAGATTCGAAACTTTTGCTACCGCTACGTCGGTGCATCCTTAGAGTAGTCATCAGTCACTAGCTAGCTAGCGCGGTCTATTAATAGCTACGGTTTTAGTTTGGAGTTCGTCTCGAGGCGAGTGGAAGCCCGATCGGCGATTGGTTCGTCGGCGTCCACCTGGGCATCACCTGCATCATCCTCCGCTCGAATTCCTCGTCGGTCTCTTCGAGCAGCGCGTCAAGAACCTTCCCTGGGTCCACGTTCTCGTCCGCATCGCCCGCGTCGCCGTCCTTTGTGGACGGGAGCGAGGCAAACGCGGCGCTCCTTCGAGCCTTCCTCGCCGACTCGCTCGTGTCGGAGTCCCTCGGAAACGAAGGGAAAGGGTTATACCCCGCGGCGGAGAACCCGGGCTGGGAGTCGTCCCATATCTTGGTCCAATCGTCACGTTTGCGTTCAATCTCCTCGGCGCGTTCGGCGACGCCGATTCGACCCCTCGCCTCGTTCAGGACGCCGAGCCTGTCCTTCGCCACCTTCAGGCCCGACATGGCGTCCTCGTTGGCCATGCGCATACCCGCGAGCCTTCGTTCGGACTTGAACCACTGCTCCTTGGCCCTCGCCACGCTCTCGGCATCGCGCTCGAAGACCTTCTCGCCCCTGGCGATGAGAGCCTTCAGACCCCGGACGCGGTAGAACGGATCCTTCTTCATCTTCTGGTACCGCCGGCGCTGGATGAAACCCTTTGCGATTTTCTGAATCATGAGCGCGGCGGCTTCTCGCTTGGCGGTGCGTATGGCCTCCAGTGCGGCGCGTTCCTCCTCCTCCGTCGGGCCCTTATCGGATTCATCCTCGTCCTCGTCCTCGGAGTCTGCACGCTCGGAATCGTCGTCGGAGTCGCCGGGCTGGCGTCGCATGGCGAGATCGTGGAGGTTGCGAATCTCGGGAGCGTCGACGCCCACGCGGCGCATGGCCGCCAGCCTCACCTCCTCCAGCCTGGCCTGGGCCTCAGCCTCGGCCCTGGCCTCGTCCGCTGCGTCATCGTTGGTAAACTCGCCGCTGCGAACGCCCTTGACGAACCTCCGCCACCTGCGCCAGCACACGATCGTGTGGGAGAACGTGGCAAAGTCCAGCGCCGTCATCGGCTTAGCGTCCTCGTCAACTTCTTCCTCCTCCTCCTCGATCGGATCGCCGTCGGGTCCGAACAGGTTACGCCGTCGCAGCTGCGCCTCTTTCTGTCGCCTCGCCTCCTGCCGCGCTCGCTCCTTCTTGCGAACGGCGTACTCGTCAGCCTCGCTGAACCCCCACTCCTTGTCCGCGCGGCTCCTCCGCTCGGCAGCCGCGTTGGCTCGCCGCAACTCCCGGACCTTCTCATCGTCCATGCGCTTGAGCTCCGCGTTCCTCGCGGCTCGCAGCCTCTTTGCCAACGCGTCCGCGCGCGCGTGACGCGCCGCGACCTCGGCGAGCGCCCAGAACTTCCAGTGTTTCCACGCGACGACAACCTCCGGGTCTCGCGCCACCGGCCTGCCGAGTGCCAAAACCTTCCAAGCCTTCCACGCCACCACCGCGCACTCGTGCTCCACCAGCGCGCTCACCAGGTGGGGCGCGTGGCGGCGGATGTGGACGAAGTGGCGCCAGTGTTTCCACGCGAGAGCCACGGACGGGCCGGTCGCGCGTGCCGCCATCGTCGCGAACGCAGCCTTCCGCGCGTCAGCCTCGCTCGGCACCACCGTCACGTAATTTCCGTACGCGTCGAATACCCTGGGCGCGGCGCCCGCCCTGCCCCTGTGCGCGGGTGTGGAGTCGGCGGACGTGGCGTCGCGGAACACCTTCTCAAACGGCGACTCGTGATCGGAGAGCGCGGATCTCGTCTTGCGGTAGGGCGCGAACGTTGAGGGCGGGTCGACCTCGAACGCCGACGTGAGCCCCTCGATGCTGACTTTCGTGGCGCGAATGGCGTTGGCCACCTTCCGGCTGTCCACGATGTTCTGCCAGTGCCGCCATCGTTCCTCCAGGATATCCCGCCGTCTAGTCACGCGTATACCGACGACGGTGCGGGGAGGGTAGAGGCTCATCCCCGGATATGAGGCCCCGCTCCCCGGGTAGTGCTATGGATGGATGCTCTCTTGTTTTTCTCGAGAGCCATACCCCTGGCGGGAGAAAGGGGAGCGTCTGGCGGGAGAAAAAAAAAGAAATGCTCTTAGAAAATAGCAATGCTGTTCTTTTCGTTCCGACTAAATAGTCTGCTAGGATCTGGCCAATTCGTATTCCATGACACCTTCCAGTCATAACGTCATCGAAGGAACTTTCACGTGCAATGGGTGACCTGACGTAGATTGGCCCGACGTTATCGTCAGTGAACGGTGAATTCAGTTTGGCCAGAGGGGATGGCGGCCGTGACGGAGGCGGCGTCGGAGGCGCGCGTTCGCGTGCCGGATACCCCGGAGGATGCCGGGGAGCAGGGTGACCCCGCCCTGGTCCCCACCGACCGACGGGAGCTGCGCTCGTGGTACCTTTGGGACTGGTGCGTGACCCGACCCTCCGCCCGGTGAAAAGACACACCCAACCACCACCAAAATCCCTTTATCTTCCCAAGTCCTCGACCCGACGTTGACCGCCCTCCTGTCCATCCCCTTCGTCCTATTCAACAGCGGAAGCAGCCCTGTCGGCGCCACGGCCATCTCCTTCTGGTCGCTGCTCATCACGCAGTACGCAAAGTACGAGGCGGCCAAGAACCCCGAGGGGATCGTGTGGCGCGAGACCCACGCCGGGGGGGCGATTTGTGCGGGGACGTGCGACGGCGTGGCGTGCGAGAGGTACGGCTCGACGTGCCCGGAGTTGAAGTTCGTGCGTCCCGAGGGGATGCCGGACAGCTGCCAGTGGTTCCCGGCCAACAAGGACCTGGACACCGGTCAGGACTACAGCAACACGGTGGTGCTGAGCAACGTCGCGTCGCAGCTGGGGTGCGGCTTGTTCCTCGTGTTTCTCGGTTCGCTCGGAGATTTCGGGTCGATGCGCTGGAGAGGCCTGGCGCTCGGCGCGTGTGTCCTCTCCTTCGCGCCCATCGCCGCCGCGTTCATCTCAAAGACTGAGGACTACGCCTGGCAGGCTGTGCTCCTCGTCGCGGTCGTCATAGCCCACCTGTGCGCGCAGCAGATGTTCGACGCGTACCTACCCTTGCTCGCGAAATCACACCCGAGATCCGTCGCCGCGAGGGCGGCGAGGGAAGCGGGGTTGAAGGA
>ENA-UOXV01002758-UOXV01002758.1-marine-metagenome-genome-assembly--contig:-NODE-2758-length-22536-cov-6.560073_pt1 | contig 22536 bp, 29 predicted proteins | sample MGYA00238165_ERZ766961 | MGnify/ENA primary metagenome ERZ766961 (study PRJEB28924, sample SAMN03173240) | marine metagenome | biome: Marine; feature: Water; material: Subsurface seawater | place: North...
GAGAGAGAGAGAGAGAGAGAGAGAGAGAGAGAGAGAGAGAGAGCCTCTTTGTGTGTCGGTCGGTCTATCTGTCTGTGTGTCGGTCTGTGTGTCGGGTCTATGTGTCTGTACGTTGCTCTCTCTCTCTCTCTCTCACCCCACCCCACCGCCTAACCGTTTTTCCGCAGGCTTCTCTTGAAAGCACATATTTACACTTGACACGCTTACGAGAAGAAATAGGGGCTTTGGAGGACATGCTTCAGGTCCAGTTTCCCTTGTTTTGGCACATCTGGTAGCCCTGTTATGTTGTACCTCTGCTCCAGTGACATCTGTGCGCGACCGCTTTTCCATCACAGGATGCCACAACTAAGGTACATTAAAGTCCACACGGAAGAAGGGGAAAGTGAACTCACGGACACACAAGCAGCAAGATTGTTAGTAAACAGCGGTGCACTGGAGGCTTTCGCTCTTACCTTCAACTGGGAGAGCACAGGCTCGCTGTAAAGCGTCACGAATTCTTCCCTCAGCACTTGTGCCAAAACATCACAGTCACACGCGTGTGTCCAGTAAGAATCGTGCACTCCCGCAAAGACTCCACCACGTTCAGAGAACTTGACTGCCGTGCGAAGCAGGTGCGTGGAATCGAGCGAATGCACGAAGTTCGGCGGAAAAGCCGTGATCTGCTTTTGTTTTTTGATCCTGTCGTTCTCCGGATCAGCGAGTCTCAAGGTGACCCTCTGCACACATGTTTGGACCTCGCATTTCTTCTCTGCCAGGTACGGCTGCTCGACCCTGAGACCGAGGGGTGTTTCCCAAACAATCGGCTTTCCCTGTTCGACGACCCGCTTCGCGACCTGCCTGAGCCATGCCATAGTGGTTGATGCCCCCTGAAAAATTTCGCCCACAGATTCCAGAGTGATGTGCGCAAGGTACTGCGATCCTGCCTGGACATCTTCTTTCGACAATGTGCCAGAGCCGCTCTCGCCATACTCTTCTCTCAAACGGGCTTCGATTTGGTCGCGCGCACCGACAAAAGTGACGCCGTACACCGTTGTCATAACGGTTTGCTTGACGATCTTACGGTGCACCTTGCCCGACATGATAAGTGCAATTTTGTGGTGTTGTCTCTCTGGATCTGCACAGTCTAAAGCGATCCTCGCGTTTACCGTGTTGCAAACCTCCGTGTAAGGGTCACCAGGCCGTTCAAGAGGGATCAGGTTGACTTGTGCAGCCCCGATCTCGTCGAGTCCCAGCGCTGCATAATGCTGCAAACCATTGCACGAGCCATCCTGATGCACAGGAATATCTGACAGGTAAGCGTCACCTAAACCCGATGCATTCGCCGCGTCAATCTCAAAGCACGTTGCAAGAGCCTGCCACGGATCGTCAGCCTTGAGCCAAAAAGCCAGGCTGTTGTCGGCCAGCGCATCCGCGGCGACGGCGTACACCTCAGGCAGATGCCCGTTGACCCATGCAACGCGGTCGTCAAACGTTTTTTTGTTCTCGCCGAACAAATTCGCGAGGTGCACCTTGAGCCAGTACAACCCCCTCGGTCCAAGTGGCTTTGCCTGTGCAAATTTGAGCAGTCCACGACAAATGTCTGAACCCAGGTGATTCAGATGCGGCGGAATCGGATACGCTCGCCCACGGAAGTCAACATTGTGCGGAAAGTAGAATTCTTGGGCCCCGGCCAACAGTCCAGCCACGTGAAGCTGGTTGATGAGGGAGCAGCGTAGGGAGTGCAGATCACGGTTCTTCTGCTCGGTACGCCGCAACTCAATCAGCGTAGCCTTTCGCTTGGAAGGATCCTTCTCCTCATTGAGGCGCCGCTGAAGTTCAGTGACGTCGATGTCCTGCTGCGGCGGCAGCTCTGCAATGGCCATTCCACGCTTGACCGCTTCCTGTACCACAGCAAAAACACGAAGGTTGATTTTCCACGGTGTCGCCGAGAGCACGTCAAGTGCATGTGGCACGTATCCGAACCCTTCGCTCCTCTCTCCAGAAGTTGCGAAATTGCGAAATGCGGAAGGAGCCGCATCATCATTTTCATTGCCTGTCTCGGAAGAAAGCCCGCGATTCTTGAACTCGAAAAGAGCCCCTTTGTTGAAAGGATCATTCACAGAATCGAGATCCGAGTCCTCTTTGCCGTCATAGTGTTTCCGGACGAATTGTATACCACCTATCGGCTTCAGATAGCAGCCCTCAAACTCTCTCTTCCATGGAAGAGGCGGTGTGATCATTGGCAGATGTCGCGAGCACATTGCCAAGGATCCTTCGGTCTTGAAAATCATGGCCATAACGGTCGGTTGCAATTTTACCATCCCTTTTCTCGTGTTGGTTTTAGGAATATATTCTATCGTGTGCTCGAATGCCGGAACCTGCTGGGTCAGCGTCTCGTCATTTACAGTTGCGCGCTGGATCAGAAGCTTGATAAGCACAGCGCCGACGACGACCGTCAGCTCTGGTGAAAATCGATGGTCCGGGTATCTCTGCTCTAACCCAATATTCACTGCGCGAATGAGTCCTCTTTGCTCGCTCTTGGTCACCCTCTTCTGGTTTTGATGAAATACTAAGTTCTCAGGGCTTCCCGAGTCCTTGATGTCACGCCGCAGACGGTCAAGTCCGATCTCGGCTTGGACAGCACGCCCGACTCGCATCGCGAGGCTGGTAAAAGATCCTCTTCCCGAACTGGCCATGAGCATTGAAAGCGTTTGGTGCACCGTGATCACACTCAGCTTCACTGCTGGCAAAAGTGTGAGGATTGGCCCTGCCTTCTTTAGGTCCCATTCCTTGATTTCGGGCTTGGAGAAGCTGAAATCTGAATCTCGGTGAAGGTCGTCCCACTTGCCGTGTCCCTCGGCATGATTAGTGTCTTCGCGCGGATCTGGAGCTCGCGAATCTGTAAGCGTGAGATCCTCCAACCGTATCCTTTTGTCGATTAGCTCTGGCGCTATCTCGTCCTGCGTAGGGGGCGGTGCCCACATTTCTCGGTCTTCCTTAGGGGTCTTTTTTCTACGCTCCGAAACGTTTTTGATGTACGCAAGTTGTAGCTCGAAGACGCCTGCTGAAAAAGCTGCCCACCACTCCTGGAGCAGATCTTGGGATTTTGTAAGGCTACCCCCTGACCAGCGAGCCATCATGTCCTTTTTCCGTTTCAGGTAAATCGTCGCCGAAAGATCGTGAGCTCGCTCCTCCAGATACCATTGCAGACGGAACTCCGGCGTTCCCCATTGCGGACATGTCTTGAGCCTCTCCAATTCGCTCTCGCTCAACGTAGAGGTCAAGCGAGATTCGAACGCTGCCATGGATTCCTTCACCGCTTTTTCATCCCAGTACGGATTTGGCACACTATTCTCGTTCGGCTTCCCTCTGTGCACCTTTAGGTCTTTCTCGAAATCAGGCAATTTTCCTACCGCGTCATACTCGTCCCCCCTTGCGTAGAGAGGAGCGAAGAAGACTTTATGCTCCTCTTGCGCATAGTCCCAGTCGCTTTCGAGCGCACATGCGCTGTCTTGCGCGTAGTCCCAGCCGCTTTCATGCTTGCTCGAATTCGTGATCGCTTCATCGAGCACACCTGCGCTGTCTTGCGCATGGCCCCAACTGCTTCTATCCGCGCTCAAGGTCATGCTCGCTTCATCGAGCGCACCTGCGCTACCTTGCGCGTAGCCCCAATCGCTTCCATCCTCGCTCAGGGCCGTGCTCGCTTCACCGAGCGCACCTGCGCCCTCTTGCACATAGTCCCAGTCGCTTTCATGCTCGCTCAAATTTGTGCTTGCTTCGTCGAAAACACCTGTGCTCCCTCGCGCAATGCCACCGTCGCGATGGGGAAGAGTAGAAGCTGAAATAAAGTCGCTGCGGGGAATAGTGGAGTACAGGCTCCCCCAAAGAGCGTGCCCCTGCCACCGCCCCCATGGAATGAGCTGCAGCACGAACCCCATCGAGGAAGTGCATCACTATACCATTTAGCTTTGCCATCAGTTAAAGATGGCGAGAGAATCAGTTGGGTGGGCACGTGCCTTGGCCGGCAAGGGCTCTCCCTCAGCGTCCAGGTCCTCGTCAGTTGCCAAGCGTTTCGCCTTGTCAGACATCGCGCGGCACCATCCCGTGCCAAGCGTACCGGTACGCTCAACGGAATATCGCGAAATAGACCAGCTGTTCAGGCTCCGTTCCGAGAGCACCAAGCCCTGCCTCGCACCCCCCCGGAGCCGCGCCCCGTTGTGTCCCAGCTCTTCACCCTGGAGCAACACTGGCATGCGAAGCCGGAGCTGGGTCCTCCAATCAGCAGAGCGTAGCGCCCGTGCGCCATTCGCGCAACTTGCCTTTGCAATCCGCATTTCAGGATTCACACAGCACTGCACGTTGTTGCCACCCAGTGGGCGCCTGTGCTTGCTGAGTTTGCGTAGTTAACCCCCGGCAATTCCGGCGTACCACCGGCCCCTCCGGCCCTGATCACGAGAGTAGAATAGCCCCGTGTACCCCTTGTACGCGCGAACACGCCCACCCTGCTTCACGAGCGCTCACTCATGCGACCTTGCGTAGCGCCCCGAGGTCCCCGCAAAGCGAGCGGGGAAGACCTTCACGTGCCTAAGAGACTACTGATTCTCAACCAATCTTTCTACTGTAGGCGAATTAGACATGACTGATACTAAAACATGCAAAACCAATTATTTTATCACCCATTTTTCACCCAACAGACCGGGGGTTCGAAAAAAGAGCTCTCTGTCCCTCGTGAGCAGAGAAAGCCAGCAAAATGGTCAGAGCTCGAGCCGTTCTCCCGGCGCAGCGCGGCGTGGATGTTTTGCGGCATTGTAGACACATGATGTGCGTTGTTGCTTTGCACCGCTCAGCGGTGGGGAGTCTTGATGGATCCTTGACCGTTTTTCGGTGCTGGGGAGTGGGGTGCTAGCGCAGCAGGCACGTGATGAGCGATGCACTTCGTCGGTTTCGGAATGCAGGAGCCTGTGACGCACTGATTCACAGTCGCGCGCACAAAGGGGGACCAGTTTTCATTAGTGTACAGAGAAGTACCTGGCGCGGGTGCGTGCATAGACGTGGGCGCTGGAATATCACCTGGCTGTAAACGAGATGCGGGCTGTGCACAGCGCAAATGTGCTGCATGTCGGACTTTTGCCACTTATTCGCGGACCAGCTGGGCAGTCAACTGGACAACCTCAGAGCTGATCTTTGGCCACCTGTTTCGCAGGATAAGCTCTCGGACACCCGCCCCAAGCTTGCTCGCGTGAAGATGGTGATGGGCCGCACCGGCTCCCGCGGCACCGTGACGCAGGTGCTGTATTTCCCGGCTTCTTGTCCAGAAGACTAGCAAAAGGCCCGTGTGAGGGTCTCACACATGCCAAAGCTTTGCAGCGGGTGCTGCACGCAGTTCTAGTCGCCCCGGTTCTCGACTCCTGCCCCTCGCGAGTAGGAAGAAAAAACTTGGCCCGGCCTAGGGAGAGGGGGGGGGGGGGGTTCCAAAACGGGGCTTTGGGGGGCGACATCAGTCCAAACATCATGAAGAGGGGTCGCAATTAGAACAGATTTTCTGACCGACGTCCCATGAGCAGGTTCGCGTCGAGTTCCTGGACGACGTGGCTCGCTCCATCGTCCGCAACGTGAAGGTGCGGATTCCCATTCCATACTACGATCGTGTCTCAACCCAGCTATTGCATGAGCCCACAGTGTCGTAAGGAAGTGGGATGCGTGGGCAAATGTGGGTGTTCTGTGGGTTGGCGGAGTCGAGATTCTTCGGCATGATTGATCAGTGTTGTCATCCTCTGGATCTGGCACCTTGTGACGATGTCCTTTCGTTTACCGGAGCTGCCGGGGAGTTATGTTGGAAGAGGTTGGGCCAGATCAAACACAATCTCGACGATTGTGCTTGGCTGGTCACACTACCTATGGTTGGTTGAGTGCTGTACGTCACTTCTTTCACATGGTCCCGACTTCTCTCTCGGGGATCGAAGAAACACAGTCGACTGGACGTGCACGTGTGTCTGGTGGTCTTCCGGGATGTTGCGCGGTTGTGTGGTCGGTTGCTTTTGGCGGTGGATGGGATAAGCGCATGTCTCACTCGTCGCGATCTTTTGTTGCGTGCACATAATTTTCGATGAAATGCTGGGGCTTGCCAGGAAACTAAGTACCGGGTGTTCTGCAGGGCCCGGTGCGCGAGGGCGACATTCTTGTGCTTCTTGAGTCCGAGCGTGAGGCTCGCCGTCTGCGATAGATCAGCGATAGGGCGCTTAAGGGGGTATCGTTGGCCACAGCGTTGTAAAGCGTGTTCAACGTCCAAGTGCCTGTTCGTTCTGTATGACCGGGCGGGACTCACGGAGCCCAGATCCGAAATCCGGAAGCCTAGAGCCTAGGGCGAGAACAAAACCTGACTCCGGAACATTCCCTCCAGCCATGCGCATCACCGAAACGGAAGCTACAAGACCGGGTTCAGACATGACTTGCGCAAGTACGTTTCGTTCTCGCGACGCTTCAGAGCAAGTGCTTCATCTGACAGCCGTCCTTTCGAAGAGGTGACAGTGACCTCAATCTTTTGACCGGTCTCGTCAACATGCGCTGACAGCGCCAGGATGCCATCTGTGTCGACGCGCATTGTAACCTGAATCGTGACCTGGCCACGCGGGCGTTGCGGAATATCTGACACGTGGAACACGCCGAGCCGTAGATTATCATCGAAGTACTCGCCCTCGCCTTCACACAGCCGAATAGTGATCTGTATCCGCGTCACGGGCCGGCAGGGCGTGCTCTTAGTGCCCACTTCGAGGCGCCGGTGGACTAATGAGAGTGGGTGACAAAGCAGGGTCAGAACGCGTCTTTAGTGGAAACGGAGGTAAGCAAATCGCGACCGTGTCTTGGTTGTCCCGTGAGTTGGCAAACGACTCCGTCACGGATATACCGCCAGATGGAATTGGAGAGCCTAGCGTGCGTTATGTGCATAGGTGAGCCACTGTTGTGTCGGAGCACCAGGCGTGGAGCTTTCAAGAAGGGGCAGGGGCAGGCCTGCCGGAATAAGAGGTGTCGCAAGCGAGCGCGACCGGTCGCGGTGATTGGCCGTAGCGATGCAAAGCGGTCGCGGCACCACCTGACAGCGGTGTGGACGTCAGTGTCGGTTGCGACGGGCGCATCGAGTGTGGACAGCGCGGTTTCTGACATCTTGCATATCGACTGAGCGCGATGCTTCGAGCGCCGCGCCGAGAACCACGGCCTCATCGGGGTTGATGCGCCGGCAGAGTTCAACGCCCGGGAATAGCTCAGCAAGGATTTCCTGAACCTGTGCGCGACAAGCACCCAATTCCACGCTGAGATGTTTGGCAGCACGCATATTTTGGCACGAGCGTTGATCAATTCAAGAAGTGACAGGTACGATTCGAGAATAGAGGCATGGGTAGGGCACCCGTGGAATGCGGGAGGAGCCTCCAACAAGAAGCACCAAATCAATCTCTGCTGGCGTGAGGCCGCCACGAGCCTAAATAACACTGAAGAAGTCAGGGCGAGCACACCTTGCTTTGAGTAGAGACGTGGCAGGGGGCTTCAGGGGGGGCAAGCCTTCTCAAGAGCGCGGAGCACCGGGGCGGTGATGCACTTCAGCACGGGCTCTGCAATCGCCTGAAAAGCGTGCACCGCTGGAGTTATCTGTTAACGTTCAGCGCTGTGCGTGCAGCAGAATTGGCCACCAGCTCGTACCTAAGCTAATTCGTTCTACAATCCACTTGCACGTATGCACGCAAGGGTGCACGCGCACACAACACACACACACACACACACACACACACACGCAAACGTTCTCGCACCATCGCATGTCGATATGCCGAGCCTGCAAGCTTGCGATTGCGAGAAGTTGAATGGTAAGAACCTCAAATTCAGTGCGGGTGATCGAGCCCTCGAGGGCTGCGCCCCCAAAGAGCTCGTCGATGGAAAGTTCGCTGGTAGCAGCGCGGGAGAGGTCCACCTGCACCCCGCCGATGCCCCGATCATTCGATCAGCATCACCGGATCTTGTGCGTGGGACACGCTCACAGTGTGCGGGCAGCAACAAAAGGCAGGTACGGGAATCGAACCTTGAGCTCTGCAGACGCAGACCAGAGCTTCTTGAACGCCTTTGCGCGCTTTACAGAATCGCTGCAGGCCAAAATGCTCTCGCCCTGCAGGCAGCAAACAATGGAACCAGGTCAGCAGTGAACACGAGCGCTTGCTGCCTATGTAAGAAACGCCCAACGCATTCGCAGGCAGAGCTCCGAGCAACATGGCGCAGATGGGGGAGGCTGTGCACCGTCTGAACTTCGAAAAGTTTAGCGAGGTGCGAGACCTGCACTCGTGGTAGATAGAGTGAGTGTTGTCACCACATCAAGGACTGCAGTAGCGTGGTGATGGTGGAATCGTAGTGGCACGCCAGATTGCCTCAATCGAAGCCGCATCGATATCAATTCTTGACGCGTATGCCACATCACTCTTCCGCCTGTCTGTTTAATGCTTGGCAGGCGAGTTGAACAAACGCACCAGCAACGCGTCGATGTCTTCGCCACCAAGAGTAGTGTCACCGTCTGTTGACAACACCTGTTGAGGGAGAAAGTCAAAGTCTGCGAGCATCCTGTCCATGATGATCAGTACCCGCGGCCTGAGCGTAGCGTAAAACTTGGCTCCAGTATGAGTGTCACGTCGGAAAGTTCTGCATGCAGGACTGGTTGGAGGCAGCGCAGTTTCAGCAGCGCGCGAAAGGCAAAATTCCTACCTTGAAGGCTCCACCGCGTGCAGCCTGCATCACAGTGACATCGAGCGTACCGCCGCCAAAGTCGAAAACCAGCATCGTTGGCCCTTCGGCACCCGCACCAAGGGCCTCAACTTCAGATAACAGACTCAGTCCAGCAGGATCCTCGCCTGGTCCTTTCGCGTCGTCAACACCGATGGAATGGTCTTTTTCGGCTTGCCCGTCTGTGCCCCCTTCACCAACACCACTGCCCCCATCTGCCGCAACTGCACACTGGAAATTCGGCTGAACCAACGATTGCAGGACCCCAAACGCCAGCGCGGCTGCAGTCGGTTCGTTTAGGATTCGTCGAATTTCCAATCCAGCGATCGCCCCTGTGACTCACAACCGGCTTAGATGCACTGGACCCGCATCTTGCATGTACGTATTTCGTCACCATCCATGCTGCTGCACATGCATGCTCTATGTCTGGGACGCACCGGCGTCGCGCGTGGCCTGGCGCTGCGAGTCGGAAAAATACGCGGGGACAGTGACGACCGCCTTGAGCACAGGACGACCTATATAGGCCTCCGCCATAGTCTGCCGTGGGCACCCAGAAGCAAGCAGCTAAGCACGGCTGAGATCGGCGCCGGGCGCAGGTCGGAGGGCTACTCTGTGCAAGCCAAGGGGAGCCGGGCCCAGCTGGGAAAAAGCCTTGTCGCTGCCAAGCAGTTCCATATTTAGGGAGATACCTTCAGATATGACAGTACTGCGGCCGCAACCTCCTCTGGAGAAACCACCTTCTTGTTGCCGTCAACGGACAATGAAATCGCAGCACTACCTTCTTGGTCGACAACTTCGAACGGCCAGTGCAAGGCCGCACGTTCTTGCTGCAGCCCGTCCGAATATGCGCGCCCAATGAGCCGCTTGGCATGGTATACGGTGCTCTGGATGTACTTGCCTGCTGCACGTTCAGCTGCCTGCACCATGATTTTCAGCTCGGCACCGCGCTTCTGATGGGTATAGGTGCAAGCATCAAAAGGACCAGTGCGCTAAATTCTGTCGCTAGAGGCGAGATGTGATGCGCGCCTGTATGCAAAGGAGTACGGACCAAGTTCAATGAAGTGGTATTGGAAATCACCTTGCCTACCCTTCTGGTGTTGGCATCGATGTAGCAAACCCATGAGGGGGTGGTGTTGTCGCCACTCTCGTTGGCGATTACATGCACCTGGAAAGAGCACGTTTTCGCTGAGACCCTGCACCCCTTGACGTTGCTGCAGCATCGACGCCCCGATAGCTGCAAGGGCTTTACGCTTCCAGGGCACGGACAGGGGCGCGGAATAAATCGTCATGTGCGCAGAAATAGGCATGCTGACCTGCGTGCCATCCCAGACAGCAATGGAAGAGCGCGTTGTGCCGAGATCGATTCCAACAACGTCGCAGTAGTGGGCCATTGCTGTAATCGAATGAGCGCAAACAAGTATGCCTCGAAAAATGGGCCTTGATCTCCCGTGCTTGGCAGGCTGAGGCCTATCTTTGACCGCCTTGGATTCGAGATTGAGAATACGAACCGCTACGGCGCACAATCTACGGCTGTGCTGAATGCCGTTCTTGCAGTCGAAGTCGTGTTTGACACTCAATTCACACCACGGAGAACCATGGCTAGGAGCTTCGCAAAGAATTGATACAGACCAATCCCAAACGGCAGCCGTAGAATCGGGTGGCGCGAGTTCCGAGAGGCAGCGCGCTGCCTGAGTCCCAGCAGCGGACAAGTTGTCAGCGGTCACCAAATGTCAACTCCCCACCGTACGACTTACGTACGGTGCGGCGATGGGTACAGCATCGACCCCGGCGCTGATGTTGCTCATATCGTCCATGATATGTTCATCTACGTGTTTGCATGGGGCTTTTGGCACCGAAGATGTGCCTCTCAGGACCTTTTTCTGTCACGGTTCCAGATTGCGTGGCACCGGGGACCTCCTCCCTGGGATCCCAGTCACAACAGGCAGCAGGGGCGGAGAGAAATCTCCCTCGAAGAGTGACATGTATATGCTTCAGTCCGAAGGGACAAATGTCAGGGACTGGGTCCAACTTACATCCTGTGTTGCAAAGGCTAGGATTCACCACGCAGCGCAGGTTCACTTGGTTCATGAAAGACATGGGATGCGTGGTGGTGCAATCGAGGACGTATACGACAGGGTGATCGAGGACAAAGGAAGTGAAGAAAACCTTGCCGACTGGAATCTACTGCGCCAGTGAGCTTGATAGCCAGCAATTCCTAGTCGTCTCACGCCTGGCAAAATTCGACAGCCGAAACTCACCACCGCGGCTTGCGCAGGTTGCTGCCGGATCAGCCCCCAGAGTGGTGGATCGAACCTCCGGACGGACTTGCTGCAGCCAGCGCCGCACCGCGCGGATGGAAACACATGAATGGAGAAGGCGGTGCTGTGCATCTTTCACCGCAGATTAGCAGTGTTCAGAATGCGAGTTACCCGGAAGTCGATCCGGGCAGTTCATCTGCACGGAGCGACAAAAAACCTGGGCGAATCAAGGCGGTACGAGAGGCAGGGCAATTCTCTGTGAGTTCACAAGTGGAGGGGGATATGCCAGGCCCCACTGATCACGCAACCTGTCGAACGAACGACCAGCAGTGCACAGAACGCATTCGCGGCGGCGCAGCGAGCGAGAGCGAGGAAAGCATCGATTTTGAGGAGGTGACAGATCATAGCGAAAGGGACACTGAAGGTGCAGAGTCAGAAGATACGTTTCTCGAGCGTCTTTCGGTAAGTGAGGTGCTTGCACCGAGCAGCAGGGCCGTGGCCAGAGCCATGAAAATGCGCGCCGGGGCTGGCAGCGCAAGATGAATCTCTCTGAGACTCGTGGCGTCCGTGCTGGCTGCATTTTTCCTGACTGCGACGGAGACTTAGACGCACGTTCAACTGTTCCATCGTCCGCTGGGTGTGCCACCCTGCAATCACGCTCGCATACTGGGTTTGCATCGTCCGCTGCGCAAGATGGGATCGCAAACCTTCTGAAACCCGGCGCATGATTCTTGCTGGTTTCTGCGGGGGCAATCATGCGGCCGTCCCGCACTGAGGACAGGGAAATCGATAGCTCCCATCTGAAAACGTGATTTTTTGCCTGATAGCAGAGAAGAGACTACCGATGTACCGGACGAGGAGCTTTGGGCGGTGCTCCTGCGTCACAACGCCGACTTGATGGAACACGAGCACGGTAAGAGCGAATGTGCAGAGGCATTTGCCTGCCTTGCAATTGTTTGCGGTGTGAGATCCAGCGCGGCGTGTGCAGGGAATATGCCCGACTTGTCGGATTTGTCTAAGCTTCCCCCGATTGCGCACGATGTACTCAATGTAGGGTGGTCTTTGTCCCTAAAGCATTTATTGCGCCGGCCTGATCGGTCTAGTGTGAAATACTCTGCTTGCAGAGCACACGCCGGCTGTTGAAAATGATGGTCGAGGACCTTGAGACGGGGAGTCATGGAGCTCGGGGACACACAAATGTTATGCACGAGGTCCGTAGAGCAGGGCACTGCCCACCGCCCACCGCCGACTCAACGGCGCCGAGACTCTGTTTTTTCAAGTACCCGTGCCGACTATTTGGGCATCTTGAAATTGAGCCGCGGCGTGGCGACTTCAGGTGGAGGTGTCATCAGAAACCAGTGAGGCGTCGGGTCTTTCGACCCCAGACGAATTCCGGTCCAGTGGAGGCGACGCCTCAAACATGGGCAGTGGCGCAGTAGTCAGCGATCATGTTGCGGAACCGGCGTTCCGGGGAGCTAGCGTACAGCGGCGGGGGGCTGGGTGGAGAAGGAAACTGAAGAGGGTCAGGGGGGGCGGACAAAGGGAGAGAGATGGATTTGAGACAGTCATCGCACACGGTGCTGGTGATCTCCGTGGAGGGCAACGGCAAGGAGAGAGCCAGATTTCGCTGAGCGGCTGTCTTGATGTCCTTCGGGGGGGTGAGGGGGCGGTTCGTGATGGTCCCAGCAGAGACGAGCGCGTGCTGCTCGAGCAAGCGATCCAACGTGTTTTTGAGCGTTGGACGGCGCTAAGCTTGGCGGTTACCAACGGTTGGGGTGGTCCGCGCAGCGCGGCAAAGCGCGTGCAGTTACTGGAGGATGTGCTTGCCCTATTCCCTGCGTGCAGCCTTGGAGGTATCGATTGCTGCAGGGGTCCTCCGGATGCCGACGTGCTCATGAAGCTCCTCACAGACCGGCACGTGCTCCCTTCAGCAATTTCTCTGCTCGAACCGACGGCTTTGGCCACAGAGCGGCCGTCTGAGATGCTGTGCCGTTCCAGGCTCGAGGATGACTTTCACGTGGAGGCACAAGACGGAAGCTGCGCTCAAGTCGCTGCTCATATTATCCAACTCTGGGGCATGGTGAGATCTTGACCTCTCATGCGGCACATACGTGGCTACAACCGATCCCCACGATGTCGCAGGCGCACGCTGGCGAGCTGGACGGCTTGCGAGCAGTAGTTCAGCTTGCACCGGAAGCAGGTCGCCGGGCAGTCTCTGAGTCGAAGGTTTGTTCGTTCCTTTGTTTGGCGTTGCAAACTCCGAAATATGCGCTGACAGGCGCGGGAGCGGAATGAAAAGAACCGCACGAAGATGCACAAAATCACCCACCACACTAGCATGAACCTCTGAACAATCGACAGGCCGTGCCGTCGCCTACTGCAGAGTCGGACAGTGGTGTACTATGGGCTGATCTAGCGGAAGGTGACAAGGTACTGTGGCGAATTCTCGGTTGGACTGAAGCTGCGTGGTAATTGTCCTTCTTTCCTTCGGGGGCGCTTGTACTGCTCCAGCTTGCCCTCATTTTCTTACCTACCGCAGTCGATGCGTTTTTGCGTGTCTGCATGGATTCTTTATGCTGAGCTGTGGCCTGACCCTGCTGGCTGGGCTCAGGAATGCCGATGAACCAGAACCGCCTTCGCATTGGCAACGCTGGGGTGCACTTTCAGAGGGGGAGCGCTGCGCTGCTCGAGGATTGGGTTATGATGAAGAGGCCTGGGATGATGAGAGAATAGACCGATTGCGTGAGGATGGGCAGCACCATCACGAGGAATCAGCGTAGGGTACGGGAAGATGAGGCGACCACGAGAGGGCGTCATAGGAAGAATTTGCGGCATGGCGTCCTTGAAGATGAATTATTCTTTCTAACACCGGTTTTCCCCAGCACCCCAGCGGACGGCTTACCCCCCCAGTTCTGAAATTGAGTGAGCTAGCTGCTGTCTGTGGGTGCATCATCGCACTGGCTCTCCCCGGATCTGAAGAGCTCTTTCACGGCGATCCAAGCTGATTGCAAGCTACCTTGGAGTTCGACAGGCTCCCATGTGTCATGAGATTCCTCCAGCGTGTCCAAATTGTCGAGCAAAGCGCTCACGACACCACCCTCATGGTCCACCGCAAACGCAGTGTTATCAGGTTCACTGCGAGTAGAAAGCGCGCCCTCGATTGTTGCACCACCCGTCAGAAGTCAGAGGGTGTGGGCGGATTCGTTGAGCTCACGGTTCCACCTCCACTGCCACTTCTGCACACCGGCAAAGCCTCGAACCCCCTTGAGCGTAGTTGGGCAAAATCCCGCCCATTTTGCAGCCTTATTCACTTGTACTCGACAACCGAGCGCTATTCCATTGATCCATCCAGCCGGATTCCGCGATAAGTTTGGTTGTCTGAAAACTTGGCTTTGTGCGCCCTTCACGAGACGCGGGCACGTGGGCGGCCGGAGCTAGGGCGAGAGCGCGACAGGGAGGGGTTCGGGTCCGCACTCAGCTGCAGGTAGGTGTAAGATGGCTTGCCAGGGCCCAAGCCTCAGCATTGATGTGTGCACCCTCGATGGAATTGTGCTTTCTGTGCCCTCTTCTGTGGCATTGCGAATGGGCTACATCGCAGGGTTGATCGAAGACGATAGAGATGGGGAGATAATTACACTCAGGATTCCACTTCCATTCGCCTCAGACCATGTTAATTTGGTGCTTAGCCTTGCGGCGGGCAAACAGGTCGGTTCTGCGCTTGTTGACTACACTTTTTTCTCGGAGGCGCTTGAGGCCTTGGTCGGCGCCATGAACGTTGCCTCGTTCTTGCAAGCTGTTGAGGAGCAAGAGAAACTCATAAAACATTGTTCAGATTGGCTTCAAGGTTTGGAGAGCAGCAGCGAGGTCTGCAGGGTTTGCAGCATTGCCGAAGGCCCGGTTGCCCTCGAAGAGGCAGATCTCCTCGCCAGGCTGGCTGCGGAATGCAGCACGTTTGGCGCTGCGCTGCGAGACCCACAGTACTTGGCGGGCAGTGCAGTGCCACTGGCGAGCACAGAAATTTTGGCATCAGACGAATGGGGCAGAAGCATGGGCCCTGGTGGCCCTGGGGTTGGCATCACGGTGCCCCTGTCATCTTCAGATGCCAGGAAAGGGGACGCACTCAATATTTTTCGTGCGAGCGGTCGGCTTGCGCTGCACGAGGCAGTGCTGCTAGGCGCAGTAGAAAGCCTAAACCAAGCATCGCCGCTGCGCAGTCTCTCCGAAGATCTCCTGGTCCTGCTCGCGGGGCGTGTCGCCGTTCGCGTGGTTCCGGACGACGGCCACCTCTCAGACGTGCTGGCCTGCACGCCAGACTTTGAAGAAGCAGGCGTGCGCATTATACTTCGCCCGGGACGATACCGCTTGCAGAATGGCCTTCAATTTGCGTCTGGAACTGCGGTAATTGAGGCGCTCGGAGTTGCGGAACTTTGGAGCGACGGGGAGGCACCACTTGTCGAAGTTGGGCTTCCGGCAGTGGGGAGCTCAGGAGTCGAAAGGAACGTTGCCGACGGTGCCATGGGCTGGCAGGAAGCGGGGCATGGGGGTGAGATAGGGTGTGCTCCGCCTGTGGCGCGACTGCTGCTCGTAGGTGTATCGCTTGTGCATACGTCACCGTCATGTCACGCGAGCCCTGCGTCGCCCAAAGGTTACTGGGAAGGGGGGGCTGTAGTGGTGCGAGTGTGCCAGGGTGGCCACGCCACCCTCGTACAGTGTAAGGTCTCGAGCTCACGGGGCACAGGTCTCGTTTGTGAGGGTGCGACGCCGGGAACATTACCGTGCGCGCCCTTTGCCCACATGCCGCCCTGTGCATCACGTAGGCTCATGCCCATCTCGCTCGCGAGTGCAGGTATGTCGTACTAAGCGAGTTTGACTACGACGATCGGGAGGGCAGACAATCGATGCTGCTGCCGTACCGGAGAAACCAACTGGTGTGTGCACTCTTTGCAAAGCGCGCTCTGTGAAACCAAGTTGCCTGGCAGTGCTCTGACGTTATTGGCACCGGGCTTCTGCAGATTGTCCCGCGCCAAAAGAGCCGCTTGTCGCACCTAACGTGCGTAGACTGCTACTTGGGGCCATTCCCTGTAGAGTTCGGGTGTGCGGCTGTCGCAAGCATGTGTGCACGCCTCACTGCATTGCGATGCGTGGTGAGAGCCACGGCACTCGACGGAATAATTGCGGCAGTTGGAGGAGAGGCCCTCGTGGACGCATGCGACATTGAGCAGTGTGGAGAGAGTGCGGTGGTGGCAAGTGGCGTGTCAACGTACGAGACTACGGACACGGACGGTGGTGTGGTGGTCGAGCGATCTCTAATGCGGTGAGGCTCGGCTCTCTCGATATGCGGGGGCAGCATGCGCGAGCATGCGCTCTACTGATCGGAGACTGGGGTGCGGCAGCGTGACACGAACAAGAGTTGCACGCTGCCGGGAGGAGGCGCTATGGGCGTGTGAGAGTGTATGTGCACCCGGCCTTACGTGTTGGGAAGAAGCACGGGCGTCCGAGTTCACTGTGACATGCCAGCAGACCGATTATGTGTCAAAAGCCCTTCGAAGTGAACATAATCTTACGGGATGTGCGCTGCTTCCGCAGGGGCTGCTAATCCACGGAGAATGCAGCATTGTCGAGTGTGGCGGCGACACACAGGGTGTTACAGGTGGGGAAGTGGAAGCGCTGCGTCTTTGAGGAACGCAATTGAAGGCATGCTACCTTCACGCTAGACCTCCGCGCGTCGCCCACGCGTTACCAACCTCCGACTTCTCAGCATGAACCACACCTCGCAATGGAAGAATCATCGCCACTTGCCGTCGGGCCCCCCTGCGGAGAGCGCGCATGCGAGAGTTGTGACCAGAGCCGCGGTGACCTCGGCGATGGCTCCCTTATGATCAAGGTACTCTTGCACAGGTCCGCCGGGGTGCGTTGAGAGACCGTTTGCCGAGTTGTCGACCTGCGGAGCTTCATAAAATGACTTTCAGGGTGCAATGTTGTGCTGCATGGCGTAGCACAGGGACCCACAGGCAGTGCCAGTGCGGGCGCGGAAGCGACCGCGCACGTCAAGACGTACGGCAGCCCAAGCTCCTGAGCAAGGGTCCATTCCGATGAGCAGGTCATGCCGACGACGTGTCCGAGACGCTTGTATTGCTGCACAAGAGCAGTTATGTACAATGAGGGCCGGTTCGAGAATCCGCGGGCGGCAAAGTCTGTCGCACCTGAATTTCGCTGCGCGTCTCGAAGCGTGGTCCACTTGTCTGCACATATGCAACCTCGACCTCGTTGCCGACAGTGGTAGACAACAGGCACGGCCAGGTTGTTGATGTCTGCTCTGGGCAGAGCGCAATTTTTTCCTTCTGTGCCATCAGCACAGGTGCAAGTGCAGCCTGCACCCACCGGCGCATCTGCACCCAGTCGCCATCTGTTCCCGATGCGGGGGCGAAGTGGATCCGCCCCTCGTCACTATCGCCGGGCTCAAACGTCGCCATGGGAAGCTTCCCCCAAAACGTGATGGCTGCTGGAAGCACAAATGCGTAGTCGTCTGGCATCACGATCGAGCCGACCGGGATTGCCTCTGGGCGTAGAGTCCCAGTTGAGCCGATCGCGCAAATGGCCTTCACGTTGAGCTTTTTCAGCGCAAGAATCATCGCGTGATAGTTGACCTGTCCACGCATTGAATTGATTTTAGTATAAGGTAATTCTGATCGGTAGGCTTCGAACGGCGCAGAAACACAGCCGCGAATTCTGATTCGCAGCCTCATCCACAACAAATGCTTCCAGCCAAGCCTTGGGGCATGCCTCGTGCGGCGGAGCATAAGTGGCCTGTCCCTCTTTATCGATGTGGGTACACAGGTGACGGTTCACAAATACGACACGTTTGGCATCGTCGAGGAACGAGATATTCACAACCTGCATCTCGAATCAGAATTCGCGGCTGAGACGGGATCCGCTTATTTGCGGAGCATAGCTTGGGGTGGCTTTTTGCTGTCTGCAACATCATGTGAGGCACGCATCGACCTCGCCTAGCACGGTAGAGAAGCTAAAGCGCTCTTCGCCAGCGACAGTCACGCCAGAGCCTCCGATCACTGCTTGCATTCGCGCACACAGCCTGAACAGGTCAAGCCCACGCTTGCACAGCACAAGCGGACCGCATATTTCAAACATTGTTCGGTAGGAAGGGGTGTGGCACAGGACCAGCATATTTAGGCTGAGCCACGATGTCGGCAGGCACCGGAGGATACCCCATGAGAGGAGCTCACGGCCCCGGGGAGCGAAGTCCGACGATCTCCGTACTTCTGTGTGAACCGGGCCAAGAGTTTGAAGGGCACCCTTCAAACCGGAACGTGGAAGCGCTACTTTCAGGTCGAGGGAGATGAATGTCGACGAGGAGGAGGGACATGTTGAAGGGAGCAGTTCTTGTGTTGTGGAGGGCACGATGAGGACAGCGAACGATGTGGAACCAGGTGAGGTCACCCACACCGAGGGCGAGGCTATGCGGGACAACAGCGCGCAAGTGGCGAGCAACCCCGGGACGAGCCGGGTTGATGAAGAGAGCGACGAAGAGGGGGAGATCAAGGAATCGGAACCGCACGATCTTCGCCAGGAGATCCGAATTAAGGACGCCGAGCGTATATCGCACAGTGGGTCTGACCGCTATGAGCGTGAAAACTTTGTAGGCCATCTCGGCTATCCCGGGAGACAGCAGACGGGTAGGCGTGGTGGGTCTCGTGGGGGCATGTGGCACGGGATCAGAGGTTCTAGAGGTTTCGAAGGGGAAGAAGTTGTTCTAACTCGAGAAATGGTGCGTCGAGAGGCACAACAGCAGCGCGCCATGGACGGCGTTGGGCATTTTCTTGGAGAAGTGCGCCGCGGCGTCGAGATGGAAGCGGGGGGCACATTGCGGCACTCCCCTGTACCGGCATTCACCGGCGGGCACCAAATATCTCGACAAATTGATTCAGTCCCCCATGGCGGGCGGGGCTCCTCTTCTGGGGTACGAAGCATGCGTGGTGGCGAACTGCCGCGGGATTGCCCGGCCATGCATCGGCGTCCTCCGTCCCCGCCGGGGCTGCGACGGGGGCTCTTGGAAGAGCGTTGCGGGCACGAAGCGATGACTCCAGGACGCTTCGATGGGCGCGGAAGAGATGCACGGGGCGATTTAGCTTTCGAACGGTCGCGTGGTCTAGAGTGGCATCGTGGAGGCACGGGAGATGTCTTCAACGACGTCCGGGGCGGCGGCGAGACATCACCCTGGGGCGCGCGTGGAAATTCACCGCCAGGTATTCGGCAAGGACATTTCAGTATGGAGCGCAGTCGAATGGGGCTGGAGGGCGTCAGATCGCTTCTGCGGGAAGATCGTGGCCAGCCAGGCAGCCGCGCCGTCCCTCGAAGGGGCGTGGAGCGCGTCCAACGTGGATCTGTTCCAGCGCTTGTGTCTGCCTCGGAGGTTGGAGAGAAGCGACGATCGCCAGAAGGCGACAGCACGGACTTTCCAGCACTGAAGAAACAACGTGGCGATGACGCGGCATTCTCTGCTCTGACGACGCCACCCACAGGGGATGTGGTGGGCGCCGCGCCCGCGTCGGGGGGGGACGAGGCGACTGCCATCTCGCTTGGACGCTTCCCTGTCGTGTGGGATGGGTCTGTGAAGCTCAAGTCCTCCGAGGTACCTCTTGGGCTGCGCCGTCTGGGTGGCAGTGTAGCACTCGTCCACGCTCTTCCATCTGATGGCGTCAAGGTCTGCCTCCCAAGAGGTGGCTCTGGTGCTGTCTATAGGGAATTTCGTGAAGACATGATGTCTGAACTAGATCAGAAGGTGCAGACTTTGATTCCCAATCGTGTGCAGATTTCACAACGAATGCCTCTCAAGCCTGAACAGATTACAGATTTCTCGGCACGCGTGCAAAAGGCGACGGCCGGAGGAGCTTCAGCGATGCTGCTTGCAATGCCGCCGAACCCTAGAGATCAGGAAAGTGGTGCTGCCCGCGACGCATTTCTCCAAAATCTCGTCAAATATCTCTCCGAGCGCAAAGTCGCAGGAGTGGTGCAGCTTGGTGAGATCGGTGAAGCGGGAAATGATGCTCACCCTCTTGTCATGTACCTGTTTCCTCCAGGTCATCTCGCCGAGGCGTATCTGCGGGTCTGTTCCGCTCCCGCCATAGCAGACGCACTGTTCCTTTGTCACAAGCCCAGTCAGCACTTCGTCATCAAGTTGCGCGAGCGCGAGCTATTGGGCGTCTAATGGGCTGCGCGCAGAGTGCCGCACCGGATCTGGACCTCTCTGCCGAAGAGGGGTACGTCTTCGTCGTTCTCATCCGGGAGTGAGCAAGGGCACATGACTATGTGATCGGCTTGAGCTAGTAAGGGGCGTCCAGGTCGTTGGTTCAAGCGTCAAGAGCCTTTGCACGGGGGGTCACCGGCTTTGACTCCAACGGAAACAGAGAGGCGGGGGGCACCAGCGTAATTAGTTGTGTCGGCAGGGGTCAAGTTGAGAGACTAGATAATGTTCCAGCGCAGCTCCACGCCGCACTGGGCGAGTGCCATCGGCATGCAAGCGTTCCACAGACGCCATCGGCTTGCTATTCCAGTGCACTACTTTCTACCGCGCTTTCGTTGTGGCTCGCACTCACTTCTACCTGAAGTGACCTGCCCTGTTTCGAGAGCTCTAGCGCCTTCTGCCCGCCCCTCGCTGTCTTCACGCCCTCGTTTCTCACAGGATGACTTCTGCTGTGCTGCCGCTGCCTCGCAACTATTTTCTACCGAGCACTCGCTCGCCGCGCGCCGCCCTCGCTGTGCATCTTCTAGCTTCTTGATCCGCCCATTTGCCTCGTGCAAGGTTTCGTGCAACTCACGGTTCTGTTCCAGCAGAAGCGCCTCATACCGCCCAAAGAGCTGCTGCACAAAGTCTGTTGACGTACACACTGCAGCACTCGCAGACAAAGTGTCGCCGTTTGCTTTCACGTTGTTCCCAGTACCATGCTTCGAGGGCGAGGAGTGCTCAGGGGCCTGCTGGTGCTGCGGGTACGCCGAGTGCAGCATAGCACCCCTGGGGTGTGCACCATAAGGGATCGCAGATGCCTGGGATAGTGCGGGCGCGGGATTAGAATGCGAGTTGTTGCCAGAATGAGTAAAGCTGGTCGGCATACGGCGGGCATAACCACAGCTTGAGCAGAAGCAGCAGCTGTGCGCTGAGCCATGCTGGTGATTTCAAAGCCAAAATCTGTCGTCTGAAATACTGCCGACGTTGCCAGCACCCAGCGCCACCAAGAAGGGCTTGTGCAGAGCCTGAAACAGTACCAACCCCCCGGGCGCAGATCGTGAGTGGCAAAGGCGACGCTGTGCTCTCCTCGTCCTAGTTGCCGCCGCTCGACCCATTTGCCGATGGTAGGATTTTCAAATTGGTGTAGATATACCCACAGCGTCTCGTTCGGGGGGGGGGCCTGGCTCCCAAATAAATTGAAGTAGGCCACTTCGGCCACCAGAGCGGATCCCCCGTCAGTGGAGAACCTGACGCTCCGCGGGGCTGTTTAGTCGGCTGCAGCCTTTGGCGTGTTTGGCATCAAAATGGGGAAACAGAGTTGCTGAGCGTTTCGAGAAAATGTTTCGCCAGCGGACACAAGGCGGTGTGCGACTCGAGAGCAGCTCTGCAGCGGGCAGCTGCTGCGTGTCCGCGCGGGTGGGCTGTCCGCACCGATTCTGTGGCCCAGTTACACAATAAGTCCCAAACAAATGCGAGATGATCGCACTCATCAAAGGCCACGAGAGTCACGCGCGCGACAAGCCCCCCGGTGCAGCGGAAAACCTTTTTACAGCCTGAAAGCCGCCGGAGCAACAAATTTTGCAGGATAATTCGGAGTTCCCCTGTACGCCGCCACGCTTGCCTCGCGCATCGTTCCCCCTCGAGAACGATGTGGCCCGCATGTTTGATCAGAACGGCGACATGAAACGATCCGCAGGACTATGTGGGGGAGAACTCGATGGTAGGCTATCGGTACCGCAACGACGCTCTCTCGAGGGCGCTACAGTCGCCACGCAGCGCCGAGGAAAGTGCAGGCACCAGTGCGGCAAAAGTTCCTCGTCTCGTGCGAAGGCGAGACGCCACTGGATGTCTAGGCACTTGACGGACACCGAAAGGGCTCATTATAACCTCATGGAGAAGCGCCATCGCTGCGACACATGCGACAAGGCATTCGCCAAGTCCGGGGACCTCACCAAGCACATGCGAACGCAAACGGGGGAGAAGCCCCATCGCTGCGACACATGCGGCAAGGCCTTCTCGACGTCCGGCAGCCTTACTACACACATGAGGACGCACACGGGGGAGAAGCCGCATCGCTGCGACAAGTGGGCAAGGCCTTCTCGCAGCTCGGCAACCTCACCGTACACATGCGGACGCACATCGGTACATTGAGGACCAAGAAGCAGTCAAACTGTATCAATCCAGGCAGGGGAGCGTAGTTGCGGGGACGTTTTATGAAGTATACTGGGCCTGGGACCTAGTTATTCTCCGGCTTCACTGCTGTGGTCTCCCGGCCCCCGCCCGTCGCCAGTTTTTCGCTCT